>Ga0307507_10000060_pt1 | contig 162324 bp, 65 predicted proteins | sample 7_EM_MG_FD_207223 | JGI IMG/M metagenome (GOLD analysis project Ga0307507, IMG submission 207223) | Populus trichocarpa ectomycorrhiza microbial communities from riparian zone in the Pacific Northwest, United States - 7_EM | ecosystem: Host-associated > Plants > Roots > Unclassified | place... | reverse complement strand
AGTTCCGACGGATTTTCCTACCGCCTGCCTGATTGGGTATACTGCCGCACTAGCGGTGGTTTTAGCATTTGGTGTTCCAAAATCCGTCGGAACTACCGACACCGTCATAACCCCCTAACTTACGTTACCTTGGTTTCAATGCATTCTTTGGCAATAAATACCATTAAGTTACTAACTGTATCTAAACGTTTTCCCTAGTAATTTAACACGGCTTTATACGAACTAATTAAGTCACGTTTTCAGCTTTGCAAACTTTGCTCTTTAGAGGGCCTATATTATCATGTTCTATTTTCTCCTAATACGTACTAATATTGCTTAGAAAAGGGAAGAATAAATCGGCACAGAAACTCGCAGAGCGATGGTAGTCCGGGACCAATAGGACTAGAAGCGCTGTCCAGTTGCTTTTGCAGCCATCTATGCACATCAGTTTACCCAATCCCGTAGTACTTGAGTAATCAGCGGCTAAAATTACTCTAAGTTGATATTATTAAGCTCGCCGCCCGAGTTGATTTATCAGAACTGAAGCTTGAAATATCTCGGAACCCAAGTTACCCGAATAAAAACGACTCTTGGTTGGTGAAAATCCTGCCTTGTTATATAACCCTAAGGCGCTCATTCGTTAAATATATTTGGTCATGGCAAATAATGCAGAGGATGATTATTATGCCACGTCAAGTCCATTATTCTTGGTAATCATTCTTGAAATGAGAATAGTAGTCAATTTGATGACGACTATATCTATCTCGTCCTTCCATGAAGCTCTAAAATCTTAGGTTATTTCTATTAGCACAAAACACATTCAGCCCTACATAAATATGCCGACCTCAACATCTGCTTCTCCCTCTGTACCAAATTCTCTTGAAGCTGTGAAGAATGTCATAGATTCCAGGACAGGAGAATTCAAGAGGCCGGACACTCAGTTCCGTGGCTTCATTTCCTCCAAGCCTGGGTCAGAGTTCCCGCCAGAAAAAGGACGCTATCATCTATATGTATCCTACGCTTGTCCCTGGGGTTCGACTTCTCCAACCTTTAGACAAACTAGGCAGAACTAATGCAGTTCTAGCTCATAGAACGCTTATTGCATGGCATTTAAAGGGGCTACAAGATATTGCGGGTTTCACGTCTGTACACTGGCATATGGAATTGGGTGGAAAAGGTTTGTCTGATTGAAACTTGATACAATTCTCTGGATTTGGTTCGGCATTTTCTAACCTATTGGCACAGGTTGGCGGTTCGCAACTCCGGACGAGAAGCTCAACGGGATCAATACTACTCCCGACCCTATTAATGGTGCTGAAGCTATCCACGATCTATACTTGCAAGCTCGGCATAATTACCAGGGCCGCTTCTCGGTCCCTGTTCTTTGGGACATCAAGACTAACACGATCGTAAGCAACGAATCGAGCGAGATCATCCGCATGTTTGCCACGGAATTTGATGTATTGTTGGATGAAAATCATAAGTCGATTAAACTGGTGCCGGAAGATCTGGCTCCTTCTATAGACGAACTTAATCAATGGGTTTATGTAAGACGAACCTCTATATTGTAGACTGCACCGATACTTACTTCTGTCTCCCAAAGGACGATATAAACAATGGAGTCTAGTAAGTTATTATTAGACATTTATGGCGAAGTCAGCAGCTAATATTTAGGACCCTAGCAAATGCGGTATAGCAACGTAAGTTTGATTGCATATATTCAGGAAAAGTGAGGTGCTAATACATCCATACAGTACACAAGAGGCATACGAAAAGAACGTAAACAAGCTTTTCCGATCTCTCGATCGTGTGGAGCAGATCCTGAAGGATTCAGAAGGGCCATACCTGTTTGGAAATCGATTAACAGAGGCAGACCTCCGTCTGTTCCCTACGATCGTGAGGTTTGACCCGGTTTATGTTTCAGTAGGTCGTACTACTTTCAATTACCTGAAAATATACTGATTGAGTAATAGCTATTCAAGACAAATATCAGAGACATCAGATCTGGGTATCGCACAATTCACAAGTGGCTCCGTCACCTCTACTGGGACTTGCCAGCATTTCACGAAACGACAAATTTTGAGCACATAAAGTCTCATTATTTTGCTAGTATAAATTTTATTAATCCAACAGTACGTAAAGACGTAATTACTCTAACTGTGGGAATGCTAAATATTAAAATAGGGAATTATTCCAGTTGGCCCTGTGCCGAATATTCTGCAGAAAGAAGAGTCTGTCATTACAACAGGATAGTTGCTAGTCTAACGATCCATATCTTAAGAGATTCGTTTGTCAATATCATAACTCCTTTCACATCATCAATCATGTATGACGCTCTCAGTCCTGCTCGCTAGCTTATCCCCAGCCTGGAAATCATCCGGATATACCTTGTCTGGCTTTTGGAGGACCTGAGTGGAGTTCCAGAGGATTGGTAGTGCCAAGGTTGGTCATTGGCTGATATATGTACCAAGAGAAAGTGCCCTTAAGAGTATTGCTACATTTGTGAAGCCGAATGCATTGATTTGTGTCTTTGTCGACCCGAATCAGGTCCTTACTGCCCCGACTCAGCTACCTACCATTGACTCAGTCATTGAGTCAGTCATTAAGTCAGTCATTGACTCGGTCACTTACTCCTTGTTTCCATTGCCACCCCCTACCCTCCTTCTCTTTCCTTTCCTACACCTTTCCTTATATATATATAGAGGTCTTAGAACCACATTTCAATAGACAGAGTCCTCATTCATTTCCTATAATCGGTGCACGGATATCCGGTCAACAGTTATAAGCCCGGGTTGCTTGCCGTATTACCCCTATTTAACTAATTAATTTAATTAATCTATTTAATTAATTATACCCCTTATTAAATCTTTCATCCTTCCTACAAGCACCTTTTAATATAACTTCTTAACCACCTACCCAGACTATTACTATAACGGTAATATTATTAAGTTAAGCTAACTGGGACAAATAGATTGACCTTGTTAGACTTTAAGCTTAAATAGGAGACGTATAGAAATATGTCAACCCCTTAACTAAACAGGATTAGTTGCCCCAACTAATTAAACTAGCCTTTCCTAAGCCTTTAGATGTAAAGATAGGAACAACCTCCTATGCAACTCTCTCTAAGGACAAGAAGGGCAAGCTTTAAATTCTCTATAAGAGATATAAGATAGTAGAAAAGGAATATAAGAAGAAGAAGATAGCTTTAACCTCTCTGCAAAGCTATATTACTAGTATAATAGCTAGAAACCTTAACACCTATATACTAGGTATCGACTTAGTATATAACACCCTAGTGGCTTTTAAGGAGAGAGTTGCCCCTACTAATATAGCATATTAGCTCTACCTATCTACTTAATACGCTAAGGTTAAAAAGGGCCTAAAGAACCAGAACTTTAAGGCCTGGCTATAGCAGTAGGAGAAGACGTATAACGACTATAAAAAGATTAAGCTGCTGGATATATAAGGTGACTAAGTATTGAACAGACAATTAGGTATAAGAACTCTGTCTATTAAAGAGGGCTCTAGAGCCTCTATATATACACTAGATAGGTAATAAATAGGTTGTAAATAGAATGACGACGTAGTCGTCATTCTGTAATAGAAATAGGTATTTAGATACTTGATAAGACATTTAATGAGATATACGAGGTAAGGAGTGGGGCATTAAGACATAGAGTTCTAGGCTTGAAGCCAGTATTAAGATGGTGGTAAGGAAATCCGATCTAGTTTAACACACCCCCCTAGCTGCATAGAGCTTTCTGGGCTGCTGTAAAGTACCTAAAAAGTTATAATAGCAATTTGGTGTTGAGTTAAAGAAATCCTTTATATAGTTACCCTGCCTAAATATTATCCAAATTAAATTAAATTAGATCCTTAATGTTAACAAGGTTTAATTATTAAATAAACGTCTTATGCTTTTAATAAGGCAGAGCCTTTGTTAAGCCATCTGCTGTTATGTCCGTAGTAGGGACCTATTTAATATTAATCCTTCCTTTATAAACTTCCTGACAGAGCTAATAGTAATAGATATTAACGTGTTAAAGCTTAGTATTAAGCTTAGCGTCGCTTTTTATTAGGAGTTGTATTATCTATATATTGTTATAGTAGATTACTTGTTTTTTATTAATATTAAATCTAACTTCTTTAAAGAATTGCTACTACCAAATTAACTTGGTAGCTGCATGCGATAGGGCTAGGAGCTTTGCCTCTATGCTTAATTTTATTACTAATTTTTGCTTAGTTAATTGCCAGTTAATTGGTCCTCTAAATAAGGTAAATAGGTAGCCTTTTATACTTTTCTTGCTAACTAGATTGTCTCTAAAAAATATATCGCTTGCCCTTGCGAAGATTTGGTTTATAATATTCTCCTTTAAGTACTTAATTGTAAGGGTCTTTAATTAATAGAGATAGACAGCTACTCTTATAGTAGCTGCGTTGTAAGTTAGTAATAGATTTTATAAGAACTCTAATAGATTACTTACGGTTCTCGCTATATCTGGATAAGTGATACTTGCTGTATATTGCATAGATCCAACTTTCCTTTAATAGAGATAGATGTCCGACTTAGAGGCTTATTCTAGATTAGGGTTAAGTTCCTTAAGGCCTATTAGTATATATATCTTATAATAATCCTTTACCTTAAAACTAGTTGCGATTTTATTAATATAGGAGTCCTAGCTAAGCTAAAGCTTCCTATTTTCTTAATTGCGTATTATTTAAATCCCTAAAAATTAGGTAAGGTTACCTAGGTCCTTTATTTTATACCTTTTTATAAGGTGCTCCTTAAATATTTTAAGCTTAAGTAGGTTTTTCTTTTTATAGGCGACTGTAATATTATTAACGTAAAAGAAGATTATTAGCCAATTATTGTAATATAGGCAAGGCTTCTCTGCCACTGGCTTTAAGCCTTCCTTTTTTAGTGTTATAGTTAAGTCGCTATACTATAGTAGAGGTGATTATTATAATCTATAGAGCGCTTATTAAAGCAGTAGGTACTTGCCCTTAATTAGAAATCTATCTAGACACTTAATATACACGACTTTATTAATCTTGCTATTTGCGAATATATTAACGGCGTCACCCTGCTAGTAGTCTAGGTTAAATATTACGATAATAGCTATTAAGGCTCTAAACGATCTTACTGCTAGAGTTGCGGCATACATATTTTTATAAACTAACTCTTATAAATTACCTCTTGTGTAAAGATAAGCCTTAAACCTTATTAGATATCTATTAATATTAGTCTTATAGGTAAATACCCAGATAACAGGCACGGTTTTAATATAGATTGTCTTGTTAACAACGTGGAACGTTCCTTAATTTTAAAGGTCTGCGTATTCCTTTTTAGCAGCAGCCACGAATTCTTTCTTATATTAATGTCTTTAAAGCTCCTTCTAATTCCTAGGTGGCGGTAGGAGCTAATTATAGTATAGCTTCTTATAAAATGTAAGCCCTATATTAAAGGCTGATCTTTAAGCTGGAAGGCTTTAGTTATTAGTAATGTTAGTAAGGAAACCTATATAGACCTTTAATTGTCCTTTAAGTCTATTTTCTTTAACTACATTTTGCTCTTCTATATCGCCATTAATCTTCTTCTTTAGCTTAACTTTATTAGTTAGAACTATAATATAGTGCGGCTTCTTTACTAAGGTCTTTAAGGACGGTAGTGGAGGCTCCAGTAAGTTAGGTTTTGGTATTTTATCTAGTATAGAAGCCCTAAAGTTAAGTTGTCTTTAGAGCTTAAATCTTATTACTTATTTCTTTTAGTATTAGGCTTCTTTTAATTTCTACTGGAATCTACCTATTATCTTTCTTTAGTTTTATCTTAAATCTTATTGCTTTTATTAGATAATAATTCTAATTTGTCTTAGAGATTCTCTATTTAATAGACATTAATAATTTCCAACATTTGGTTAGTTTTTACTTAGAGTATATTTGCTAGATCTAGCTGTGAGTTATTATAAAGTAACTGCTTATTAAACTTTATATCTTTTATTCTGATGACTTTCTTCTAACTTAGAATATAGATTTGGAAGATATTTGTATAACCTCTTCCCTATAGGAATACCATAAAAAGGTAAAGAACGTTACCAGCCTATGGTCCCTTTAAATTATACCCTACTAGATATCCTATATAGGCCCTTATCGCAAGCTTGTTTAGGTGTAGAATATTATATTTAAGAGGATAGGCCTTACAGCTATAGGCTTATAGGTGTTCTATATTAGGTTTTAGTGATATTATACCTATTACTAACTAGACTTTCTTAAAAGGTATCTGCTACTTAAGTCTTTTACTAGGCATCTAATTAAGTAGATAGGTAGCTGCTTTATAGGCTTCTAGCGTTAGCTTTTCTGGTAGATAAGCCTTAATTCTTATATATTAAGCCTTTTATATAATTACCCTACTAGATTATTCCGCTGGACCGTTTTATAATTAAGTATTAGGTGCTAATCTTTTAAGAGTAATTCCTTATTTAGCTGTTTAATCCTTAAACTTGTCTCTAAAAGACATCTCTCCATCTATACGGATTATGGCTACCTTAAAGCCGTATTATTGTTTGATAATATTGCAGTATATAATAACTCTTTGGGTAAGGGATGACTTCTTTACTATTATATCTACCTTATTTATCCGCGTTATATTATTGAGGAAGTGTACCGCATACTTACTGCTATTAAATGCAACTATTCTAGGTATTAAATTAAGGTAGATTCTATAAAAAGGAACTATTAATAGAGTTAGTATTCTTCTAGATATCACTTTATAAGCTTTACTTACTCTATATAATTTATATTCTACCATTATTAGGCCTTTTAGAATCGCGCTCGTTACTAACTAAGGTAGTTACTTAATTACTTCTTTTCCTATATAGCCTAATTGCTAGTGCTATATAAGACCTTCTACCTAATTTAGCAGAGGCTTTAATAAACATTTTATTGGCTTTAATTAAGCCGTAAAGGAGGCCTCTAGTAAGTCTCTCTTTAGCTTATTATATTTAATAGTTTTCTGACTATAGTGGTAGCCATAGCGGGCGTATATCTCATTGTCGCCATAGAAGAGAATATTCTCTTTATTATTCTAATAGACGCCTTTATTATTAAGTTTTTAGAGGCATACTAGGTTAGTATAGAAGCCTAATATAAAGGCTGCTCCTAAGAGCTGTATCTATCTCTTCCCTTTTAGGTGGTTAATTATAACTATAGCTATGCTATAGCCTACAATTTCTTCTATATATAAGCCCGTGTAAATTTGGTCTAAGGTAGGCTTAATATTGCTAATAAATCTAGCTTAATTATTAATAACGTATATGTTGGTTCTTAAGTTAAGAATAACACTGTTATAAAGCTTATAATTGGAAGCTATGTTATAGGCTCCTACTTAATAAACTGCAAAGCCTCTATTGGGCTCTTTAGAGCTCTACTAGTTGCCATCCTTTGGCTATTTATTGGCTTAATTATCCCTTTTAATTTGCTTAATACAAGCCTTAATTTCTAGTATTGTATTAGTAATCTTCTTATCTACCTTCTTCTAAATTTTGTTACTTAGTTTAAACTATAATAGGCGAGGAATTAACTCTATAATGTACCAGTATTTGTTAAAGTAGTAATGCTTTCCGCATAGGCACTCTAGCGGCAGTTACCTTTCCTTCTTTTACTTATCTGCTAATAATTTAGGCTTTAATTTAGGCTTTAAATTTGGTAACTTGCTTAACTTATCCTTAAAGGTGGCTGTAAAGGATCTTTATAGGGTTTTACCCTTTTAGGCAAGCTCTATATAATAGTAATTTTAGTAGATTTTATGACGGTTTGTCTACATAGCTACCATCAAGGCGTCGTCGGTCACGGATCAACGTTGCCCCAACGTTGCCCCGACGACCAAACATGTATATAGTCGTCTACCGCGTCCCTTTCTTTAAGCCCTTACCTTAGTCTACTTATAATATAGCCCCTTATTGTTGCCTAATCTATTAGACCGCTCCCACAGGAAGCTAGCTATAACATTAGACTAAGGTTATCTTCAATTAACCTATAGAGGCGACACAATACTAGGTCTAACGGTTAAACGCATAGCCAGACAGAGAGCTGTTCTACTACTACAACTATAGACCAACTAACCTACTAAAGCCCTGCATTAAGCAGGTAACTATAACAGCGGATTAAGCAGCTAAAAGAAGAGACTGCAGTAATTAGATTAAAAGGATTACCCTAACTACAACCCAAGAAATCAAAAGAGACACTATGGCGAGAAAGAGTGCATCAAGGCCTAGTGCACTAGAGATAGCCACCGACCCAGCGCTAGCAGGGCGCGAGGAACCTGTAGACGCGACACTCAAGCCACTAGAGCTCCAACCGTACTATGGCGAGACGGAGCTTTCAGACGATATAAAGAGCAAATGGGACCGTCTTATAGCGCAATTAGAAGACGATGAAGACCCCATATACTTTAAGATAGAGACCAAGAGAGAGTACACGGCCGCAACCACCTAAAAGCTATCCGAGATACCTACAACCGAACTTATAGAGGAGCTGCGGCTCTAGGGAATACAAAGGAAGGCGATGGAACAGCAGATTGCTATGCTATAGCGTCTTATAAATAACTATGCGTATAAAGCTCTTAATATAAAAGAGGAAGCTTAAGCAAAGATAGCGGAGCTTAAGGAGCACCTAGATAATAGGACAGATGAGCTTTGTAAAGCTAATTAGAAGATATTAAGAATGGGCCGTAAGGTTATTATATAAGCCCTAGATTAGGAAGATAGTAAATAAGAAAGTATACTGTTACAGATAATACAAGAAGGGACACCACTCTCTTAGATAAGCAGTGTTACGGGTTTAGGATATATGGTAAAGTTTCTAGACCTACCTACGCTAATAAATGGGAAAGAGCCTACCTATTATGCCTAGAGCAGCTATATATAAAACAAGCTTTAATCTAATATAGACTAGTTTTATTAAGACGACCTAGATTAAGAAGAAGATGCAAAGGTAGCGTATATTAAGACATGTATAGGCAGCAAAGCTTATAACTACCTCTTACCCTACCTAAAAGCAGAGCGCGATGCGGGACATAACCCTACCAGTAAAGAAGTACTTAAGTTCCTAGAGAACGTCTTTAAGGACCTAGATTACCGTATTAAGGCCCGGTAGGAACTTAAAGGCCTTAGAATGCTATACCTAGGAGACTTTAATGATTTCTAATCTAACTTTGTACGGCTGGTAAATATCTTAAGGATACCACAAGATCAGTAGAAAGAGGAGCTTTATAATAAGCTTTACAACAACCTACGTATCTAAATAGAAGTTAAGGTGGCAGATAAAGACTATAGCTTCTAGGCCTATTATAAGACTGCCTAATAGTACGCCTAAGGTCTAAAGTAGATAGGTAAGGAATGAAGTAACTATAGAGCAGCCTAGGCTATTAAGAGAGCTTTTACTAGGGGCGCTAAAGAGACCAAAGATCCCCCCCCTCCTAGCAGCCTCTAACTTTAGCACCAGCCGCAAAAGCGCCAGTTACCTATTTTAACTATGGTAAGTAAGGATACTACTCTAATAACTGCTTAGCGCCGAAGAAGATAGAAGCTAAAGTAATTAACCAAAGTGAAAAGTATAAAATAGTTACTAACTTATTGGAATTGGAAAATAAGTAACTCTAGGAGAAGTCTCCTGCCTAGAGTAGATTGGAGTAATTAATACAGCGCCTGTATAGCTAAAGGAAATCTTAGGAGGCGCAGCCCTTATACCGCTATATAGGATCGCGCTAAGCGGCGTAGCTCTTAATATAATAAGCCTGCTTAACTCTAGTGCAGGCGAAGAGGCTTTTATATACTATAAGCTACTACTAATTATTAAGCAATAACTGTAACTAAAGCTCTACAAGATTAAAGGACGAGGAGTTGCTGTATCTGGCTATAATAACTAGCAGATAGATATAATTAGACAGCTCTTTAAGGCTAACCTAGTTATAGATAGCCGACGAGTCCCTATATAGTTCCTATTCTATAATACTAGCCGCTATAATCTTCTTATTAGCCGTAGGTAGTTTAAGAAGACTAGGGCCCTTATTAATTATAAATACTAGGTCTTAGTATGGCGAACTAAGAGGAACTACTATAGTAGGTAGGACGTAATTATACTAAGAAAGGAGCTCCTACCCCCGCTAATTAATAAAAATTACTAGAAAGATACAGATTAAAGGGACGTACTACTAGACCTAGAGCCTAGGCCTACCCCCTAGCGTATCCTTAAATATATAGTCGCGATTAGCCAACTCTAAGAGAAGAAGTCCTCTACTAAAATTAAGCTAGAGGGATAGGCTAAGCCAAAGCAAGCCAAGCGGGCCTTATACGACTATAAGTATACTTAGAAGATTGATACCTAAGACGCAATTAGAAAAATAGAAGACTAGCTCCACCCTAGGCTAGCTCTATTGTTAAAGCTAAGAAAGAGGAGGCCTTTATTTACTAGGGAGTTTAGGGTAGTAGATATCGCGCTACTTAAGGTAAAGAACTTCTTATAAGGAGCGAAGCGCAAGGACATAGTAATTGGATATACTAGTCTCTACGAGATAGACCAGTTAATAGAGGATAGGAAGGGATAAGACGCCCTACCTAACGATAAGGAGGAACTTCGCCGGCTTATCTATAAAAAGCTACCGCAGCCCTACTAAGAATATACTGATAGCTTCTTAAAGGCTATATCTAATACGCTACCACTATATCGCAAGGGAGTAGACTATAATATTATTCTTAAAGGCGATAGCCGTAATCTAGCCCCTAGCCTACTATATAATATGTTGCTAGAGTAGCTAGAGCTTATTAAGGTCTACCTATAGGAGCACTTATAGAAGGGGTTTATAGTACTAAGTAATATACCCTTTATAGCTCTAGTCCTATTTGCCAAGAAGCCTAGAGGGGGGTAGTGATTCTGCGTTAACTTTTAGAAGCTTAATACAATTACTAAGAAGGACCGCTATCCGCTACTATTAATTAAGGAGACGTTAATAAGGCTATTAAGAGCTAAAATCTTTACCGAGCTAGATGTTCGGTAGGCTTTCTACCGTATATGGCTAAAGGAAGAGATAGAGAAGTTAACTACCTTCCATACAAGGTACGGATTGTATAAGTACCACATCCTACCCTTTAGACTATGTAATAGCCCTATATCCTTCCAAAGGTTTATTAACAGCGTCCTTTTTAACTACCTAGATGATTTCTATATAGCCTATATAGACGACATCCTAATCTATTTGGACAACCCGCTAAAGTATGAGATTTATATTAAGAAGGTCCTGCAGAGGCTTTAAGAGGCAGGCCTATAAGCGGATATTAAGAAGAGTGAGTTTAGTGTTACCAAGATAAAGTTCTTAGGCTTTATTATCGGTACTAATAGGATCGCTATAGACACTAATAAGCTAGCTATAATTAGAGATTAGGAGCCCCCTACCTCTATAAAAGGAGTATAATCCTTTCTAGGGTTCTGCAACTTCTACTAGGCCTTTTTAAAGGATTACGGCCAAGTTATATAACTGCTTAGTAAGCTTATAAAGAAGGAAGCATAGTACCTGTTGGGGGAGGAAGAGCTTAAAGCCTTTAAGCGAGTTAAGGCCCTTATACTATTAGGTAGTGTAATAAAGCACTACTTACCGTTTTAAGACACCTGTGTAAAGACTAACGCGAGTAATAGAGTAGTAGCTAGGGTACTAAACTAGCTGTAAGACAATAAGACCTAGAAGCCAGTAGCCTTCTTCTTAGAGACAATGTCCCCTAAAGAGATATGGTATAAGATCCATAATAAAGAGATACTAGTAGTGATAAGAGGTCTATAGGAATAGCGAGGTTACCTTATTAGCCTCCAGCGTACACCCTTTACAGTAATTACGGACCATTAAGCCCTTAAGTACTTTATAACTAAGAGGCTACTAAATCTACGGTAGGCCCGTTAGGTAGACCTACTAGCTAATTTCTATATACGGATTACCTATAGGCCAGGTACGGCAAATATAGTAGCTAATACCCTATTACAAAAGCAAGAGGACCTAAAGACGTAAAAAGAGAAGGATATAGCTACACGCACTATATACTTAATTAACCCCACCTTTATAATTGCTACACTAGAGGCAACCTCTAAGAACCCCCTAGTTGCAGTAAATTACAAATAGCAGCCATATAAGCTAGTTAATTAGATACTCTAGGCCAATTAAACTAGTGAGTTGCTAGTAGGGCTATATTAGCTAGCTAAGCAAGACTAAAAGGGCTGGAAGCTCTAAGGAGGACTACTTACCTACTTTAGCAAGCTAATAGTCCCTAATACTAACTGCCTCTATACCTACCTTATTGCAGAGATACACTCTCGCTAGGTAACCACTTATTTAGGCAAGACGAAGACTAGGAAACTTATAGCAGACTAATACTATTAGCCAGGACTACCCTCAGACTGTGATACCTATATAAGAAACTGCAGGGCCTATAGGAGGACCTATATACCCTAGGACAAAACCCTAGGCCTGCTGCACCCCCTACTAATTAGTAAATGCTGCTAGCAGCATATCTCTTTTAATTTTAAGTCCTTTCTAACAGATAAAAAGGGCTTTAATAATGTCTTTATAGTTATTAATTAACTAGGCAAGAGAGCCTTCTTACTACCCTACTATAAAACTGCTACCGTAGCTAACGCAGTAAACCTATACTACTAATACGTCTAGCGCGTGTACGGCCTCCTAGAGACGGTTACATTAAATTAAAAACCCTAATTTATCTTAGCCTTTACAGACGAGCTATATAAACTAACTAGCGTTAAGTAAAAGCTCTCTACATCCAGTTACTTATAAACTAATAGTAATATAGAGGTACTAAACTAGTACATTAACTAACGCTTAAGGCCCTTTATTAACCACTACTAGGATAATTAGTTAGAGCTCCTCCCCTATATAGACTTCGCACAGGTAATCTTACCGTATAAATCTACTGGCTTCGCACTATACGAGCTAGAGCTAGGATTTAAGCTAGGGCTTTACTTTAACTAGAAGGAACGTATATAAGCAACCTTAACACCTTATAAGAAGCTAACACAATAAGAAGCTTAGGCTTTTGTATATAGGATCTGGGACGCAGTTAAATGGGCAAGAGACAACCTAGTAAAGGCCTAAAAGCGGCAGATAAGGCAAGCTAATAGGCACCGTTACGAACTAGACTTCAGAGTAGGTAATTAAGTATACGTTACTAGGAAGGGCTGGGCTACTAACCGACTAAGTATTAAGCTAGATAGATAGCTCGCAGGGTCCTATAAGATTCTAGGCATAAAAGGACACTTGTATATTATTAACCTACCCCTAAACATAAAGATATTAAACATCTTCCATGCCGATCGACTATAAAAGGACCTAGATAACCCCCTACCGGGCTAAAACAGGGAGCTAGAGGAGCCAATCCTAATTAACAGCGAGCCGGAGTACAAGATTAATAAGATCCTTGCTAGTAGAACTTACTATAGAAGGCTATAGTATAAGGTTAACTGGGTAGGCTATGACCTGGACGATACCTAGTATAACGCAGACGGCTTTATTGGCGCCCCCCATAAGATCAAGGCGTTCCACAATAAGAGACCCCATAATACCGGACCACCCGTACGGCTATTGCAATAGCTAGAGGCGTATTACAAGGACGTAGATCTAGAGCCCTTAGAGGAAGATAATAAAGTAGAGAAGGACGGAAGGGCAAGACGGATAAGGAGAGCCTAACTATAAGGATTAAGGGTGATCCTCCTGGCTTAAAAGGGGGTGATATAACGGTTCGTCTATATAGCTACCATCGAGGCGTCGTCGGTCACGGATCAACGTTGCCCTAACGTTGCCCTGACGACCAAACATATACATAGTCGTCTACCGCGCCCCTTTCTTTAAGCCCTTACCTTAGTCTACTTATAATATAGCCCCTTATTATTGCCTAATCTATCGGACCGCTCCTATAGGAAGCTAGCCGTAACAGATTTTAACTAGTTTAAAGAAGGTAGGAAGCGTCTTCTTCTTCTACTTAAGCCTTTTAAGCTAGTTCTTCTAATATTCTAACCAGCTTAGTGTAATAGAATTAACTGCATATATAAAGTCTCTTACTAATTGGTTACTATATACCTTAGGTAGATCTAGCTCCTTATACTTAGTATATACCTTCTCCTACTCCTCTAACTGGACCTTAAAGTTCTAGTTCCAAGGCGCTTTCTTAAGCTTTATATACTAAATGGCTACTTAAAGCTTTTAGGCGTTGTTAGTTAGAGCAATTCTCTACTTTAGTAACACTAAGACGTTATAGGTAGTAATGCATTTAAACGTGTAGATAAGGTAGGTACGTAAGATTAAGCTTTAGATGTGGCTGTGTAACGTATTAAGAGCTAACAGCTGTTTTCTATATAGCTTTATATTGTCCCTATAGTCGGCTTTAAGCGTATAAAGCTCCTCCTTCTCCTCCTTCTCTAGCCCTATAAGCTTCGTCTTCCCCCAGCTATTAGTATTCTTAGGTAAGGCTTAAATAGGTTCTTTAAGCTTTGGCAGTTTAGTCTTAGGTATTAATAGGTTAACATACTCCCAGAGATAATTATTATTTGCTTTTAACTTAATAACCTTAATCCATTTGTCCTAATCGTTTGGGCTTATAAGGATAACGGATAATATAATAACGGGTCTAGTTTCTTATTAAGAGTTTATTATTGTGGTTGTCTATAATTAAGATAATAATTAATTAAAATAAAGGCTTTAGAATTAAAGATAATACAGTAGTTAGCTTAGGCTTATAACTGTTAAACGGATAATTAGGTATAAAAACTCTGTCTATTAAAGAGGGCTCTAGAGCCTCTATATATACACTAGATAGGTGATAAATAAGTTATAAATAGAATAACAACGTAGTCGTCATTCTATAATGGAAATAGGTATTTAGATACTTAATAAGACATTTAATAAGACATACAAGGTAGGGAGTGGGGTATTGAGATATAAGGTTCTAGGCTTAAAGCCAGTATTAAGATAGTGGTAAGGAAATCCAATCTAGTTCAACACTAAGTAATTAGAGACTTTTTAATAGTAGTAGAGCCAGTATTACCAAATTAGGCCTTAACATGGAGGGTTAAATTTAATAAATATAACTGGGCTAATAACCACGTAATATCCATATATCGACTAGTTAAAATCTATTAGAACTATTAAAGATTAGAGACTGCCTAGTAGAAGAATAGAGCTTAATCTAGTACTAATATAGTAAGCTTTTAGGGCAAGCTAATTAATAAGGCTCCTAAGGACGAGGCTTTTAAGGATAAGGCCTCTAAGGACAAGGCCCCTACTACTACCTTGTCCAGGACGATATAAAAGAAAGATACCCTAATATGCTACTATGGAGCTATTTACTGGTTCTAAGATTGTCCTTATATTAACAAGTTGGTTTAATTAAAGAACTAGAAATTAGATAAAGCTATAGCTAAAAAGGTTAAGAAAAAGATTACTAATGCCCTAGAATAGTATAAGCGAATACTAAAGAAGGTTAGGAAGCAGTCTTTAAAAAAGAAAGCTATACTAAACTAAAATAGAAGTTAAAAGGAAGACGACAGTACCTTTACTATATATTAAATAGGCGCCTATAAAGCAGGCACTAACTATAAGCTGTATAATAGCGTAATCCTTAATAGCGGAACTACAATATACGTTATTAATGATTAATTAAGGTTCGTTAATAAGCTTTAACTAAGTAATAACTTTATATATACCAGAACGGGTATTAATCCGATTAAGGGTATAGGGATAGTAGTAATTACTATTTAGACGCCATTAGGTCCTATATTAGCGACTTAGTTAATTAAGGCACAAGCACGGCAAGAGGGACGCGCAAGCCTGTATAATTGGTAGTCTATAAACGAGGATCTAAAGCTAGAGAAAGAAAAGGGGAAGAACAGAAGCACCGTTTAAAGTTATATACAATTCTCTAGTTATGTGACGGCAATTTGCGGCAATCTGCGGCAATGTGCCAGCGCCGTAATATTACCCCCCCCCCCCCCCCCCTCCGAAAAAGCCTGTCCTTAGGCTTTATATATCCGTATTATGTCCGTGGGGTGTTCTTATCTATATGCTCAATAGGTAGCTTATCGTCTTCGCTATACTAGCACTCTATCTACTTGTCTAGATACTTTAGGGGTCTTAGCTTATTAGGGTATTGGTTATAGAACTCTTTAAGCTTCTAAGGGTAACCTATAAAGTTCTAGGCGGGGTACTAGGTTGGGTCTAGATTATAACCTTTCCATTAAACATAGTATTTTAGCGTTCCTCATACTAGTTTATAGGCTAGTATTTTATTAACTTCCTATTCATTATCGCCATTAACTTAAATCGGCAGTAGAGGCTCATTCTTTTATCCAGGTAGTGGGTTATTTATAGCTTTCCGTAGCTTATCTGGTAAAAAAACAGAGTAGACTTTAATTAAGTCTAGGAGTTTAACCTTATATAAGTTGCCTTCTTTATTAAAAATCTTATATAGTCCTGCCATTTTATAGTCTAGCTTATAGCTAGGCCATTCTGTCTTCTAGTTCTTTGTTATAACCTAGACCTTATTGCCTATAGTAAAGTTAGGCTTACGCCTATACTTATTTGCCTACTATTCTATTAATTTTTAGGCCTTCTCTAGGTTCTTATAGGCTACCGCCTATACTTCTTCTAAGCGTCTAGCATACTACTATGCTTCCTTATAAGATAGTTTTTCGCGCATAGTTTATAGTCCTTCCGGTCTCTTCTAGTCAAAGCTTATATAGGGTAAGTATCCTATTTCTAGCTAAATAGGTGCAAACCCTATAGAGTTATAGGGTAGGGTTGCCTAGGCGTAGTCTATTATAGGTAGTAGTTCACCCTAGTTATCCTAAAAGTAGTTAATAAAGGGCCAGAGTCTCTAGTCTAAGTATTAATTTACAATCTCCGTCTAACCGTCTGTCTAGGGGTGGTATACCATAAAGAGCTTTAGCCTAATACCTAGGATCTAGGTAAACTCGTTTTAGAAGGCTAATATAAACTGCAGCCTATAGTTAGATACGATAGTATCTAGTAGTCTATAAATTTGGTAGACATAGTGGATATACAGTTAGGCCGCCTCTTTAGCATCAATATTCTTATAATAGGGGATTAAGAATGGGCGCTTACTAAAGCGGTTAACTAGGATTATAACTATATTATATCTGTCGCGGTCTATAGGTAACTTGTAGAAGTTTATAAAAATATACTACTAGGGGCGTTCTGGTATTAGGAGTAGCTTTAATAGCCCTAGGGTCTTATCTTATAGAATTATAGACCTACAGCAGTTATTATAGTTCTATACATAGCGGTTAATATCTATAACTATTCCGGGCCAGTAGTAACGGTTACTAATAATCTTATAGGTCTTATTCTTCCTAGGGTAGGCCGTAGAGACCTAAGCATATGCTTTAGTAATAAGCTAAGTCCATAAGTTCTGTTCCTCTACTACTACTAGCCGTTCCTAGTGCTTAAGCAGTCCGTTTTCCAGGGACCATAAACCAGTAGAATCCTTTACCTTTTTACAGTACTCCTATAAAGAAGGGGCCGTACAGTTTGCCTATAGCAGTTTATTAATAAGGTTAAGTTCTATAGAATTAATAGGACATATCTTAGCGCTTAAAGGGTCTATATTTAGTTCTGCCCATATTTAGGGGTTAAGGTATTCTGGTCATAGTAGCATCTAAGTCCATAATAAGATCTTCGCAGCTACCTGGTTATTTAGGTCCTATTTACACCTTATAAAAGCATCCACATAGTTAGTAGCACCTAGCCTATATATAATTAGGAAGTTAAACTAGAATAGGACCTCCGCCTAGCGTGCCTACCGGGCTATAAGGGCCTTTATTATTATAAAATATTCTAGGGCTTTATAGTCCAAAACTACTTAAATAGGCTTAGGGGCTCCTTCTAACTGTATTCGCCAGTACTAAAAGCTAGAGATAATAGCCAGCATTTCTTTATTATAAATTGGGTAGTTTAGCTCAGCATCTATTATAGTCTTTAAATAGTAAGTAATAGGGTGCCATTTTCCGTCCATCTACTTCTAGGAGTAAACGCCAGCTATAATGCCATCTAAGGCATCAGTTTCTAGCATTAAGGGCCATTCTAGGTTAAAGTGGGCAAGTAAAGGAGCAGAGACCAGTTATTTCTTAAGCTTATTAAAGGCCTGCCTATATATAGTATTAAAGTAAAAGGGCCAGTCCTTATAGGTAAGTTAGCTTAGGGGCCAGGCAATTCTACTATAATTCTTAATAAAGTGTTAGTAGAAGTTATAGAACCCTAAAAATAACTATATCCCCTTTACGGTCCTTAGGGGTATCTATTAGTTAATTATAGCCGTCTTTTCTAGGTTTACCTTAATTCCATTTATACTAATAATAAACCCTAGGTACTTTATGCACTTAACACTAAATTCCTAATATTAGCCTAGAGGCTAGCCTTACAGAGTTATTATAAGACTTTATAAACATGCTCCTTATATTCCAACTTATTCTTAAAGTAAATTATAATGTTATTTAAGTAGGCTGTACAGAAGTCATTAAGGTAGTTAAAGAGTATATTATTTATATATTACTAGTACGTAGCTAGTCCGTTAGTTAGTCCAAAGGGAAGTACTTTATATTTATATATTCCGTAATAGGTCTAAAATATAGTAAGGTCTTCTAATCTAGGGTCCATCCTAATTTAGTAAAAAGCCTAACAGATATCAAGCTTAGTAAAGATTTTAGCTCTACTTATTTAGGCTAGAGTCTTATTAAGTAAGGGTAGGAGGTAGCGGTCCTTACGGGTTATATTATTAAGTTTATAGTAGTTAATATAGAAACAAAGTCCTCTATTTAGCTTCTTAATAAAGAGGATAGGCAAGTTAAAAGGGGCTTAACTAGGCTTAATAAAGCCCTTATTCAGGTTATTAATAAGGTACTACTTTATAGCCTACAATTTGGCTATAGACTGCTAACAAAGGGGGCTATAATTAAGGGTGTCTTCCTTATCTAGCTCAATTTCAATCTTATGGTCATATAGTTAGTAAGGTAGGAGTATATCGGACACTGCCTTAAAGAATATATCCTTAAATTTCTAGTATTAACGGGGCAGTTTCTGTTCTACCAGCTCCTTATTTATAAGCTTACTTTCCTATCTACTAAGCTTACTTTCCTTTTCCTTAATTATTTAATTAATTTTATATAAGCTAGTGGTAAAGGTAACGGTATTAGGTTAGACCAAGTTCTAATAGAATCCTACAGCGCTAATATAGTAGATATTAACTGGGGGAAGGTCCGTAGGTTTCTTTACAGACTTTTATTAGGCCATATTTTGCGGTATAGGGTTTATAGTCTTCCTTAGCTCATATTCTATTTTCCATAAGTTATCCTTCCAGTTTATTAGTTTAGTATGGCGTCCGGTATTCCTAGCCTTCCTTTATAGCTGCGTAGGGCCTATATTCTCCATAGGGGACTTAGCTAGGTCACTACTAATTTCCTAGATCTCTGGTGCGGGTGGCGTAACATAGGTAGTTTAGGGGCGGTATAGTATATAAATCCATTACGGATTAAGCTGTATATCTTTCTTAAAGGCCTAGTCCCTATATATAGCGTCGGCCTAATAAACGGTATCTATCTATAGCCGTATAAGGTTTTCTATTATAATGCTAATTTCTTTTATAAAGGAAGGGGTTAGGGGTAGGGTTTTAGGCCAGATCAGCCATCTACTCTATATATTAAGCTATAAGCCTAAACAGGCTAGCCATTTTCTTCCTAAAATCATATTATAGCTTCCTAGGTCCGTAATAAGCAAGGGGATATTATACTGCCTTCGTCCGTTAATACAGAGGTAAATCCGTAAGATAGTTATAACAGGTAGCCCTATCCGTCCGTTATATCTGTAAATAGGAATTAGTTTAGGCAGTTCTTTAAGGGGTGCATTTAGAAAATTAGCTAGCTTTATAGCACACTAGGTGTCTATTAAGGTAAAGGCATTTACTCTAGAGTTAGCTAAAGTAGAGGTTAAAACTTAATATCTATTACGGAATAAAGTATAAGGGATAGTATAGCTTCTTTCACTAACTAGTTAACCCAGATTAATATATAACATATTAATTCCTTTTAACCCTAGAGAGGAGTCTTTTTCTAGGGTTCCTCTTTTTCTAGCTCTATACCATCCTCCTAAATTAACAGAACCTTGCCCGTTTTTGCCTTTGTCTAGTAATCCTTTATAAAGTAGTTTTTCTAGCTGTATAAGAAGCAAGCTTCTTAATTACTAAGGGCCTATTTATAGGGGTCATTATATATAGGCTAAGTGTGCGCCGGACCCATAGTAGGACTAGCTATATAGCTAGCTGCTAAATTAACGGCGGGCTATACGGCTAGTGCCGTAGAAGTTACAGATCGTGCTAGAGTATTATAGGCCGTTTATATAGTGCTTATAGTTTGGTTTAGAGAGTTTCTAGCTTTATACCGCTTAGCTTATACCTTAATCTAATAAAGGCCTTAGTTAATAGATAGGCAATAGTCTATAAGTACCTTTAGCGTCTATATAGTAGTAAAAACTAGTAGTACGGCGCGCTATAGGTCTAGGGTAAGCTTATTAAAGAGGTCTAGCATTAGGTCTTTATAGGAAATTTAGGCTTAGCCGGCTAGGTGCAGAAAGTATATCTAAAAGGCTAAAAAGATCTCCGTTATCTTTATATTAAGAGCTTTATAATTAAGGCGGGCGTTCTATACCTTAAAGGGGTCCTTATAGATGGAAGACAAGTAGTCAATTATCTTATCTCCAAAGAGGAAGGGATCTGCTAAGTCCTAGGCGTATCGCAGATATAAGTGCGTCTATGCGTCTCCGCCGGTATAGCTAAAGACGTAGGCTATCTTAGCTTAAGTAGTAGGGAAGTGGTCCGTATTAACTTTAAGCTTGTCCTATAATTAAAGCTTCCAGTTATTAAATATAGGGTTAGTTCTGTCTGTAAGTAACAGGGGGTTTACAACCTTCGCGGACTATAATAATGCTAATGCTGTGTATTATACTAGGGCCTTAAGGACCATAATAAGTCTCTAGGTGTCTAATAACTCTTTACTAGGTGCAGGGGTGTCTCTGGTTTTAAGCAGCTCTCAAAGCCTTTTAATTTCGGCATTGGCTGCTGTGAGCTCTTCCTAGGGGGTCAAGACGGCGACTGTTTTGCTATTAGAGATATTTGCGGGTCCCTGCAGCGGCTTTGCCAGCTACTGTATTTCTTGGCATAGTGGTAAGGGTTTTAGGTAATTTCTAGTGTTTGTTTATTTTCTAGGGGTTTTGGTCCATGCATGTCCTATTCTTAGGTTTCGCGTTCTATTTATGTTTTTTTAGTTCTTAGGCCTGTCCTATCCTTGTAGTCCTGGTAATGTCCTTAGGGTCCTATTCTGTGTCCTTGTTCTATTTATGGTCTTATAGATAGATATATTTAAGTTCCTTCTTAGGAAGAAAGAGTAGTAAGAAGCTTTAGATAATGTTAGCGACTTAGTTAATTAAGGCACAAGCACGGCAAGAGGGACGCGCAAGCCTATATAATTGGTAGTCTATAAACGAGGATCTAAAGCTAGAGAAAGGAAAGGGGAAGAACGGAAGCACCGCTCAAAGTTATATACAATTCTCTGGTTACATAACGGCAATTTGCGGCAATCTGCGGCAATATGCCAGCGCCGTAACATCCTAGAAAGATCTTCTTAGCTAATATAGTATATATACCAGCCTTTTATACAAATTTAGCCTGCCTAAAGAAGTTTAATAAGAAGAATATATAGTGGGATAATAAAAGGAACCTACTGTATTATAAGAATAATTATAAGACGTTTGCCTTTTATAAGAGCTATTATAACTAATTAATACTTAAATATAATAAACTATAACTGAGGACCCTAAGTAAGGCCTTATTCGTAATCTAATTATAAAAACCCCTTCTTAATTAGAAAATATTAGGCAAACTCTAATATAAGAAACTAGGCCATGTAGGACCTAATATAATTAAGTATTTACCTTAGGAAGTAGGTAGTGCAAAACTTTAAGGTTTAGCGATAATTAACTATAAGACTTATGCTGTTAGTAAAGCTTATAAAATTATATTAAGAAGAACACCTACTAGTAAGGCAACTAGGCCCTTCTATTAAGTGTATATTAACTTATTTCTAGAGATTATAGTGTATAATAGTTATATCTAGATAATATATTTTTATAATAAATATCTATATATAAATAAGGTAGAGACCTTTGCCTATAAGTTGTTAACAATATAAGTAATTATATAATATTTAAATAGAGTAAAGCGTTAATATAACCTAAAAATCGCAATAATTTAAATTAATGGCGAAACGTCCCTAGGTGGCAAGTTTAACGCTTAGAGTACTTAAAAAAGAATATTGCTAAAGAAATCGGCCCTATATATAAAGTCTTAGAATAGTTCTACTAAACATTCTGGGGGGGTAATTATTGTTAAGTCTTATTGTATATGAATTAAAGCTTAACTACTAAAAGAACTATGGCTAGAGATTACTAGAGCTATAGTATATTTAATTAATTGGATACTAAACACTTAGCTTAGCTAGATAACACCTTTTAAGAAGCTTTAATTAGTACTAGGGTTTTTGCCATTAAAGCCAAATATAGCTTATCTATGAGCATATGGCTATAGAGCTTACCTGCTTAAATACAATATCCTATATATACAAAAGCTTAAGCTAAGGGCTTATATTAAATACCTAGTTGGGTACTAGTTAATAAATACCTATAGGGTTTATATACCTAGCGAAAAGAAGGTAATTTAAATAAGAGACGTGATATTTAATAAGCAATTACTCTATAACGACAGTTAGCCAGATCTTGCAAATCTGCTCTAAAAACATGCTAATTAAATTTTAGAGGTAATTAATGTATTAAATAGTAATAGGACGCTTTAGGAAGAGCTTAATAAAATATTAGATAAGGAGGATAAGACGTTAGATAAGGAGGATAAGGTAGATAGTAGTAGAAGTTAATAGGTGGATGCTAATAAAAATTAAGATTAAGTAACAGATTAAGGTAATAATATAATCAGCCCATAATCTTTAAAAGACAACTCTATACCTAGCCTTTTTACCCTAGCTAAGACGCCAGAACCTTAATCAAATACTATAAATATAGAGCCGTTAAGTTCCTTAATTAATTAAAGACCTTAATTTAAACTTATTTTTAAAGAAGAAGCCTATTTAAGATAGGAGATTATAGGTAATATAGGTAGTATTAATGTTATAGAAGGCAGAAGAACTAAGAAGCTCTTAATATAGTAAGCAGCTTACTTAATAGATATTAAGTAATTAGATACCCTTCCTACCTTCTATAGAGCTTTTACTACTAGAATTAGATATAACTAGAAGCAATTACACTATAATAAGCTTCTACTACCTTATAGCTAAAAGGAGCTTTAAGCTCACCTATATAAAGATAGCTTTATAGAAGCCGTCAATAAGGAATATAATAATCTTAAGTAGTAAGGAATATTTAAGTTCGTTAAACAGATAGCTTCGCTTAACGTTATACCTATTACCTAGGTGTTTACTTATAAGTTTAACACTAATAGATATTTTGTTAAATTTAAAGCTCGTCTTTATATATAAGGTGACTTATAATAACTTAGTAAAAAGAATATATATATATAGCAACCCTTATAGTAAAGATATTTAGAGCCATAATAGCAATCATCGCTGTATTTAATTTGGAGACTTAGCAGTGCAATATAGTTAACGCCTTTACCAATAGCCTTATTAATAAGACAGTCTATATTAAGTTTCCAGATAGCTTTTAATAGAAGAGTAGATATCTACTCCTTTAAAGAGCTTTATATAGCCTCTAATAATTACCACTGCTTTAGCTTAATAAGTTCTTAACTACCCTAACGTCTTTAGGTCTAACAGCAGTTAATAAAGAATTATATCTATTTTATAATAACTAGCTAATTATATTCTTCTATATTAATAATATTATAGCAGCCTGCTATATAGAAGACTTACTAAAGCTTTAACTTTTTAAAGAATAGCTAATAATAAAGTATAAGATTAAGAACCTAGGAGAACTAACCTAGTTCTTAGGAATTAGAGTCCTTTATAATTAACCTTAATAGAAGCCTTAGCTCTACTAGGATTCCTATATTAATAAACTCGCTAGCACCTTCTATTTAGAGGACTTTTGTCTAGTATATATACTAATAAGTATAGAAGATCTCTTGCCTAATCTAGAACAGGCCTTTAAGTAGTAGGTCTACATATATTAAAGGAAGATTGGATTACTACTCTACACTACCTATATTATATAACCTAACTCTATTTAAGCCTTAATATAAGGTAAGGATATAGATAGGGAGCTTAATAATGGAATAATAGGGTATATTATATAGACAGACGAATCCTTAAGGGAAAAGGAGGAGTCTGTGTGTAAGGTAAGGAAGGGTTTTCCCTAGTTATATGCAGTGCACGTGCCTTATAGGCGAGTCACCCCTAGGTTGCCTTAGGGTTGCCTATACCTTACAGCTATATAACTATCTACTTAGGTTTTACCTAACAATGCCCCCCCCCCCCCCTTTAAAAAGGATTATCCCCAATCCTCTATATGCTTAAGCCTTAATAAAACCCTATAAAAACCTTAATAAAAAAAATTGGAGGGGAAAGAGTGTCTTAATTTTGTGTATAAAGAGATAGGTGGTACATATACGCGGCATAAGAATGTTAAGGAACTTTAACCGCCGGTTAAAGTTGTCTAATTAGTCAGATTTGCCTTGCTAGACTCCCTATATTTAACCAAGCTAATAGCAATTTTTTATCCCCGAGATAGAAAATCCTAATTAGTCTATTTAAGGCTTACCTAAATTTAGTAGACTATTAAAAATATTCTAAAAGATCGCTTATATAGGTAGGTTGCTAGTACCTTATAGGTAGGTTATAGGTTATTTATATACAGCCAGACTTATAGGTAGTAAGGTAGTATACCTATTAAATCTACTACTAACCCTATACTTTAGCCTTGCACTATACCGGCGTAGCGCCGTATATACTTTATAGGTAGGTTATAGGTTACTTATATATAGCTAGATTCGTGGACGGTAAGGCTATATACCCGTTAAATCCGCTGCTAACCTATACTTTAGCCTTATATATTATCTATATAGCATATACATGGAATAGTATATAAGTTATTAGTATAGGTTACTACTAGTGGGATACTAGTAGGTCTTAGACCCCAGTTAAGTAGACCTATTCTCTAATATAATAATCTGCTAAGCTAGTATAGAGTAACGGACTAGGTTTAGAAAGGGTGCTTTCTAAATTAAGCTTTATTAGCATACGCTATAGCTTTGCCTATAAGTCGCCTATAAGTCACTAGCATAGCTAGGTTGCGTTAGAGTGTAGCTTATATAGGATATTAATAAATTGCACTTTACCTTATATATATACCGCAGTTCTTATTATAAGCGTTACTTATTCTTTAATCCCTTAGAACGTCCTCTACTCTGCTTTAGTATAGGTTATATTTTAGCAGCAGCGCTTACTTTTCGCCTGCGCTTTAACTATAAGGCTAGGGTATTTTACTTATAGTACTTATTTAGCAGTTATTAACAATTCTTAAGTTCTGTCTTATATTTCTATTTATTATACTTATTTGGCCATCCTAGCTATTTAATAAGGTACTGTAGTTATCTAGCACAATCCTAGTAAGCGATAATTACTTCTACTTCCTAGCTGCCTTTTTTAAGATCTTTTACTACTAGAGGTTAAAACCTAGGGCGTAATCTATAAGGCTCTAGTAAGGAGATATAAAAGACTAGGTAAAGCCGTGCTATAGTAGGTAGAAGCTTTAGTTTATATACTTACTACCCTATGCGCTCTAGGATCTAAAACGGTCCTATAAACTTACTATTAAGTTTCTTATAGGGACGTTTTATGTGGATATTCTTGGAAGAGAGCAGGACTTATTTACCAACGGCGAAATACTTGGCTAGATGGTAACGATTATAGTATTTTACCTAAAGCTGTTAGGCGTGCATTATTAACGCCACCGCTGCCTTATGTGTAAGGTGTAGGCATTATAGATGCGTCTCTATAAGTTTAACATTTATTAACTTAGACCCCTCCCTATCTTGCTAGGCATCTTAGACGCTATCTAGGACTCTATTTAGGACGTTTAGCAGCTAGCTATAGGCGAGCTTAATAGGGGAACACTTCGTTATAGTATAGACCTTAGAGTTGTAGGTAAAGGCTGCTTTATTACGTAGGGAGGCCCAATTAGACTATTCCCAGTTTATAAATATATAGTAGTAATTCTTTGATTAACGTCTGATACGGATCCTACTGGCCCACGCAGACTACTCCGTCACAGGGGGGAAAACTTGTGTATTTACAGGAAGAAACCCCCTGCAGTTAGGTTAGGGGAGGAAAAACCCTATAAGCCACCTTAGTTGGATGAAAAACCCCGAATTGCCATGTTTACACGTAGCAGCGGCCCTATGGGCCTACAGCACGTCCTCCTCCTTAGATGTTTTGAACTCCTTAGGAACCACTGCTTCCTTCTCCAGCTTATCCAAAGCTAGGGTTCACTACGTCCTAGCTAGGCCTTGCTAATCGATCGCCGTGTACTTGTTGTTTTCTCCTATATCTTAACTATCCCCTATATGCTATCTCCTATTAACCATTGCCGTATACGCCTTGCCTCCTTCCCCCCTAGAGCCATTAAAGGTGTAAGGGGAATTCATCCATTCTAACTACCGTAATACTAATAAGCGAGCGGGATATTGTATATTTGGGTATCTTTTGTGCCTAGGCCCCAGCTAGGCCCTCTCTAAGGGTCACCACTCCGTTAAAAGGAGATAGGGAAAACCGTAGGTCGCAATCTAAGCTGCTAGGTAGTATTTGGTAGTTAACGGCGAGTAACTGCATGCTCCGCGGGCGATTGCCCTGGGGGTTAGAAGGGGCCGTATACTTACTTATTTGTGTTCGTTCGCGATTATTTATTTGTTAATATAAGGTTATTAATGCTTTTAATTAGGGGTTGGGGGACGTTGGATTCCATCTTGTATCCGCAAGGATTATATAGGGTTGAATAAGAGCGTAGCAGTTGTCTACTATGAAGGGGGTACTGTTAGTAGTGGTTTTCGAGATCTTACCATCCCATATGAAAACTTTTCACTACCTCCCATAACATTTCGACCACCACCACGACCCCTACCCGCAGCTATATGACGTCTCTGCGTTGGCTCTACTGAGTCCAAAGACCAGTAGGTTTATAGGCCTCACCATATATAGGTGCAGAGTCCGATTTCGAGGACCTTATAAATATATATAGGTATACCTTAAGCTCCTAGTTTTAGCGTTCTATCTAACTATCTATCTATAGGTAGAATGTGGTGCTAAGCTTATACTAAATACGGAAATAGTAGTATATAGTACTTTAGTACTTACTTATAAACACGCTACCCTTATTAGAGATAATATTATCTAGGGGCCCTATTTATATAAAGATTCTAAATAAGAGTTCTGCAAGTTATATAGTATTAATTATCTTATATACTAAATAGTAGCGCACTAGCTTTATAAAATGGTCTATAAGGATAAGAATAGAGTTATACTCTACGCTATTAGGAGTCTTAGACTTAGGGAGATCTATAATAAAGTTAAGTAAATAATATTACTAGGTTTAGGTAGGGACCTAGAGAGGCTATAGCTTACTATAGGGTTTATAGCGGCGCGATTTATAGCGTTAGTAGGTATTATAGTTATTTAGGTATTTGCGGAGATCTTTAGTAAGACTATTCTAAGCGTACTTCCGCGCAATTACCTTATAGATATAGTTAAATCTATAGTAGCCACCTATAGGATCGTTATAATTCCGCTTAAGGATCTCTTATTATAGTAGTATATAATTTAGTACCTAGACTTTGTTATTTTACCTTAAAAGTCCTTAATTGTTAAAGGTATAGTTCTTATTACTAGTAGAAACCTGTCCCTATATTAACTAATTATATATAGAGCATATAAAGGCGTCCCTTTCTTATACTCTATAAATAAAATTAACTAGTAACTTAGGGGAGTGTTTTGTAAACGCCGTTTTGGCTAAGGCAGCTACTATTACCTCTTACTGTGGCACGAGACTCTGCACAAAGTTAGTCCTAGTAAAGTAACATATAATACGCAGGTAACTCGCTAGGTTGTTATAGGGGACCATTGCCTAGGCCAAGGGATCTTCTCTAGGGTTAAACGCCATTAGGCTAGTTAAGAAGGTCTTAGAGAGAATAGTAGGATACCCTAGTCCGCCGGCGCTATATTTACAAGGGTCGCTTATATACTATATATATGCTACTTACTAGTTTAGTGTAGTAGCACAAGGGCCGCCTATAAGGCCTATAACCTACAACCTTTACTATAATATAGGCAGTATAGCATTAAAAACTGTCCTTTTACTACTATTTTTAAAGCCTTTAGCATAATCTAGGCGCTAGGATAGTATATTAGCGGGGTTTACTTTACCTAGCTTATATTTAATCTTAAAATTAAACTTAGCTAGTTTCTTAACGTACTAGGCCTAGCGAGTAAATAAGCTCTTTATAGTTATAAAGTACCTAAGATTATTATAATTGTAGAGCACGCGCGTTATATATACGGCGTGCTTAAGGTAGTAGCGCTACGTCTTAAAGCATTGCACTATAGCGAGTAGTTTTTTATTATACGTATTATATCGTACTTTTAGGCTAGTAAGCTTCTAACTATAATAAGCAATTAGGTACCAGTGAAGTTAATCTCCCTGCCTAAAAGGCTATAGAAGTATACCACTATAGGCGTAATTAGAAGTATTAGTAATTACTATTAGGGGTAGATTAGGGTTAAAGTAATAAAGTAGAGGAGCCTATATAAACGCAGCGTATAGCTTACGAAATGCCTATTAAGTGTTATCGGGCCAGGACTAAGGTTAATACTATTTAGTAGGCCCTTTCTTATGCTTTTACTTCTTCTTCTCTTTATCTAATATTGGGTTATAATATGCCTGTGTAAAATATACGTGTAGAGAGTATACAATATCTAAGTAGTTCCAGATAAATCGCCTATAGAAGTTAGCAAAGCTAAGAAAGACCGAAATATCCCTATAGAACTTAGGCTTAGGCTATTCCTTAATAGCTTTTATATGGGCAGGATCTATTATAATACCCTTAAGTATAATAATAAAGCCTAGGAACTTAACATTTTTAATATAAAAGATGTATTTTAATAGTTTAGCGTAGAAGCCTTAAGCGCGGAGCTATTGTAGTACTTGCTTAACATACTTAACATACTTATTCTTATTATTTAAGTAGATAAGAATGTTATCTAGGTAAACTATATAGATAGTATCTACTAGGGTCCTTAGAGCTTTTTAAATATAGCTCTAAAAAGTTATAGAGGCGTTAGTAAAATTAAAGGGCATTACTAGGTACTTAAAGTGACTATAGCATGTCTTAAATACGGTCTTCTATTTATCTCCCTTTTTAATACAAATTCTATAGTACACATTATAAAGATCTAGCTTTGTAAATATCTTTACATAGCTAAGCCTATTAAAGAGTTCGCTGACTAGTAGTAGGGGGTCCTGGTTTTTAATTATGATCTTATTTAGGCGTCTGTAGTTAACGCATAGCTATATTATACCTTCTGCTTTTAGTATAAAGAGGATAGGCGTTCTAGTAGGCGACTTACTAGGCCTAATCTAGCCCTTCTTAAGAGCACTCTTTAGGTACTCCTATAAGATCTGCAACTCTTTCTATAAGAGGTTATAGATAGGTATCTATAGTGGCGTCTTACCTTCTTCTAAGTTAATTATGTGGTCGTATTTAGAGTTCTAAGGTAGTATACTTGCTAGCTTATTAGAGAAGATATTAATCTCCTCTTTGTATATATCTGGTAGGCTAGGGTCTATAGAGGTTGAGGCGACTATTATATAGTAGTATACTTCTAGGAGCTAGTGAAGAGAAGGGTGCGGCTAATATATGTTTTGCAGGTATGCTTGTATTAAAAGTATATATAGCTCTACTGTAGTATACTTAATAGTTTTAGGGTTTTAATTACCTCCCCCCTAAGTTAAGGTAATCTATACTAGCACTAGAGGATCTCCACAGGTACTTACTGCTAGTGATAATAGGTCCTCTATTATGTTTATAACCGGTATCTCTACGTCTAGAGGGTCTGTATAGGTACTTACTGCCAGTGATAATAGGTTCTCTATTATGTTTATAACCGGCGTAAAGAAGGAGTCTTCTAGCTATAGTGAATAGACTATTTTACTAGCCTTGATATCTACTAGGAGCGTATTAAGGGTAACTATTTAGAGATGTCTAGGGTCTAAAGTACCCTAAACAAATTATCTAGAATGAAATCTAATTAATAAATCTGCTTCTACAAGCCAATCCTATCTAAGAACTATATTATAACTATTAAATAAGCTACCTTAAAAGGTCTGGAGGCTAATAGTATAAGAGGTACCCTGGGAGTCACTAGTAGTAACTATTAGATTATGGGCATCCTAAATTGTTATCTAGTTGCTATTAAGGAAACGTATAATAGGTTTATATAAACGTAGCATATAGCTTATATGTAGGTTAAACCTATAGACAATGTCTTAGTTAATAAGGTTAATTTGGCATCTATTATTATATAAGTAATATAGGCGGACTTTACCTTAGGGCGTATCTATTGCAATATATACCACAATGCATTTCTTCTCTCCCTCTATATTAGGCCCTAGTTATAGTTAAGAGATATATACTACTAAGGCTCTGGGTTTTTTAAAAGCTGGCCTAACTTATCTTTACTAGCTTACTTCTAGTGTTTTTTATAGTAGTTACCTATAGGTCTCTTTTAACTTATATGTGTACTACTAGCGTCTAAGGGGTCCTCTAAGCTATTTAGCTTTTAAGTAGTCTCCCCAGGAGTTTGTTTAAAAAAGTATTGCCCTTTTTAGGTTCTATTCCCTAAACCTAACTCTGCAAAGCCTATACTATAACCGCGCTTTAAGTGTAACGATTTACCGCTACTAATTATATAATCTTCTGCAAGCTTTATAGTGTTAAGTAGTTACTCTATATAGTGGATTTTAGTAAAGAGGTCCTCTATAGTTCTTACCTATTTAATAAAGTTTTGGCGGAAGATCTCTGCTTATAAGTAGGCTAAGAGGTATAAGAACTAAAGGTCTACCTATTATTTAGGGTTAATAAAAGGGGTATATAAAAAACGGTCCTTTAAGCTATATATATGGGCTAGGAAGATATCAAACCTTTAGTTCTCCTTTATAATAGCTATATAGTACACAGTAGTATTATTAAAGTGTCTTACTATGGGGTTCCTAATCTGGTTTTAAACTATAGTCTTAAACTTATCCTATAGTAAGGGACCTTTGTCTTTAGTGCCTAATTGGCAATAAACTAGTTAGGTAATTGTCTTCTCTTTTATAAGACCTTTAATTGCCTAGTGCGTACGTTGCTTATAGTTATAGTTAGCGTTATTAACCTTAAATTGGTTCTTACCTGTAGTAATTTAACAGTTAAAATGCTGTTAAGTTGTACTGCTAATATTAGGTAGTAACTTCTTAACTAGGGCGTTGAGATTTATTTAGTGTATACGTTTGCTATATAACTTATACTCTTTACTAAAGAGGCAATAGGAGGGCTTTATTAAATTAATAATGCTCTATAAGTTGGCTATTTTCTTAGCCAGCTTATCTAGCTTCTTTTTTTTTTTTTTTTTTTTTAATATCCGTTGTATTATACTATATACAATACTGCGCATGTAGCCTCTAGGCTATGGCGCTATAGTCCTATATATATAAATCCCTTAGGGCAGCTTAATATGTACTAGTAACTATGTCCTAGTAGTTTATAAACCCCTAAACTAGGGGTTTACAGTTCCTTAGCAACATTAGTAAAATACTAAGTTACAAGCAACTACTAGGGAAATAATAAAACGGTAGAAAACTATAAGAGTAAGAAATCCTAACGCCTATCCCTGTCCTTTTATAATTTATTTCTGTCCTTTTACTTACTAATATCTCTTTACTAGGAGCCTAGTAGGAGTTACCTCCTTCTATAGATCCTGCTGTTACTAGCCACTTTCTAGTAGCTATCCCTGTCCTATTTAGAAATAGAAAAAGCGCCTCTCTTCCTTTTTGTGTACAAAATAGCTTCTTTAGATAGAGAGAAGAGCCCAGTTTCTTTTGCATTTCTCTTCTTTCTTCTCTATATAGGTTGCAGTCTAGTAGTAGGTGCTTAGGGATTTGTAGTGCTCTATATTTCCTAAAGCATCTACCTTCTTTATCCTCTCCTATTACCTTAGTAAAGGATTTAAAATAGCCTTTTCCTAGCTTTAGCTGGAAGAAAGCTAATTATAACCTTTTAGGATATTTATCCTTAGGGGCTTTAAGAGAAAAGAAATGGCTTCCTTTACAGATCCTAGTATAGTGTTTTCCTTTATTCTTATTCTGCTACTAGTTGTTTTTCCACTGTTCTAGTATCCTTTCTCTTGCTGCTCTCCCTATATAGGCTAAGGAGGTATAAGAAGATTGTAGTTTTCTTCTAAAGAGGCCCTTTTTTGTTAGCTTATCTGCTATTTCATTTCCATAGATTCCTAGATGGCTAGGAACCCAATAGAAGTTAATAGAGAATCCCTTGCTAGCTAAATAGGAACAGCTTTGCGTAATTTTAAAGACTAGTTCTTGTCCCCCTGTAAAAGAATTAAGCTGTAATCTCTTAATAGCCGCTTAGCTATCTATAAAGATATAGACTTGTTTATCTTCTAGTCTTTGTTGTTTTAGGTGTTTTAGGGCCCTATAGACTGTATAAAGCTCTGCGTTTATAATTTCCATATAGGGTCCTAGATTCCAGTTTGTTGCATATTTAATCCTATTTCTCTCCCCTATTTTACATACGGCGGCCGCATTTGATTTATTGTCTTTAGAGCCATCTGTATAGTATATATCTATTAAATCCCACTCTAGGAATTCTTGTAGACTTTCTATTGGTTTTAGATGTTCTTGTGCAGCTTCTTCCTTACTACCTCTTGAGATAGAAAAGGATGTAGAAATAGGAGGAGACCACGGGTTTTGCCAATCTAGAGAGATTTTCTCTATTTTCCAGTTTTGAATTAGCTGCTGAACTCTAGAGATTAGAGATAGTAGCTGTGTCTTTGGCTGTAAGAGGTACTTTATAGTAGAGTTTTTAGGGCTAGAACTAGAGCTAGAACTAGCTGCTAATTCGTCCCTATCTTTGTTGATCTCTTCTATATAAATCTTCTTAATTGCGTGGTTTTCCTTGAATTTTAGGGTTCTTAATGCGTAGCTATTGCAAATCTTTTCAAATCTAATTCTAGGAGGCATAGAGGCTTTAATCTCTATAGCTTGGCTAGGAGATCCTCTAAACGCTCCTAAAACTAGTTTTAGGGCCTCGTTTTGTAGAGATTGGTACCTAGCTAGTAGGTGGTCTCTAGATTTGCTTTTCCACCAGCATTGTACTCCGTAGTCTGCTATAGTAGTAACGCAAGCTATATAGAGCTGTCGTAGAGCTTGTAGAGATAGACCTCTTTATATATTACCTAGTCTTCTAATTAAATAGAAGGCTGCTTTTGCTTTAGAGATTTGTATTTCTATATGTTGTTTAAAAGTAAGCTTAGAGTCTAGGAATACTCCTAACCACCTAACTAGGGGTTTAGGGGATATTTCTACGTCTCCTAGCTTTAACCCTTCTTCTATAGTGGTACGTTTCCTATAGAAGTGTATAAGCTTTGTTTTGCTAACGTCGAAACTAATAGTAGCTTCTTCGGCTTTAGACATTAGCTCTAGCGCTATTCTCTCTAGCTTTTTGCAGTTAGATTTGGCTGAATTTGAGGTAACTGTTATTGCAAATCTAGCTTCTTTATATTAGTAGTATTTGGTAGAATACTGGTAATCTTACTAAGCTTCTATTAAGTCTAGGTATATAGGTTAAATTGGTCTCTAGCGTTTATAGGTAGCTAATCATTTTAAAGTTTAGAAGGTGGCTTAGATTCTACCAGTATATTTTTAATAGTTTTATCTATACTAGATCCTAAGGAGTTTGGCAGTTGTATTGTTAGCGTATTACCATTAGGTATAGGCGTTGGTTTTCTTTTTAGAGGTATTATAGAAAAATTAAACCGGCTATCCTCCTAAGGGGATTAGTAAGGATTTAAATATAAGGTAAGGATATAGATAGGGAGCTTAATAATGGAATAATAGGGTATATTATATAGATAGACGAATCCTTAAGGGAAAAAGAGGAGTCTATATGTAAGGTAAGAAAAGGTTTTCCCTAGTTATATATAGCGCACATGCCTTATTGGCGAGTCACCCCTAGGTTGCCCTAGGGTCGCCTATACCTTACAGCTATATAACTATCTACTTAGGTTTTACCTAATACTTAAGCAAGCTTATAAAATTCCTTTATAATCTATCGCCTTTATATAAAGCTGTAGTTAATTAAGTAATTGTATATCTATATTAAACAAGAACCCTTATAATTAAATACTTAAGTAAGAATATTAGAAGTCAGATTGTTATCTAAGTAAGCAATGCTATATTTAATAATAATCCTATTAGTTAGAAAAGCACTAAAGGCTTTATATTTTTACTATTTGGAGGAGTAATTAACTGGCGCTCTACTAAGCAGAAGACTATTATAATATTAAGCACTAAAGCTAAGCTTAAAGCTCTATTAAACGCAGCTACCAAATTAATTTAGTAGTAGTGCTTCTTTTAAGATCTACAACTCTATATAAATAAGGAGTATATAATTGGCTGCGATAACTAATAGATAATTTAACTACTTACTAAAAACGGACCTCAGTTAAATATAAAGCTTTGTTATATAGATATCTACTAGTACTGGCTTTGCCAAGAGGTTTAGAAAGGCTTAATTATAATTAAGTGGGTTTCTACTACTAATATAACGGCCGATAGTCTTATAAAGGCCTTATTAAGGCAGAAGCATAAAAGCTTTATTTAATAACTAAATTTAATTAATATTAAGACCAGTGTGGGTAACAGTCAGTGTATAGCGAGCTTCGCTAACTAATTATACTAATTGAATTACTTGCTGTCCGCTTGCTAGGTATATATATACACTAACTGCACCGCTGTTAGCGCGCTTATATAAATTGGGTAATTTGTATAGATTTAATACAGTCATAAAGTTAAATTATAGATTTTTGGCAGCACCTCTATATACATAAATATTGACATTGCCTAATTTTGAATCCACCTCGGTTTACCCTATATAGTATTTAAATATTGTTAGATTTGTTTAGCGCGCCTATAGAGGCTTTAGTAATAACGTTAGTAATAAGGATTTAGGTTAGGTGGCTTAATGGGCTCTATAGGCTCTATTTTAGAATTAGATTTTATAAAGTATAAAGCTTTAGAAGATGTAGCTTACTAACCTTATATTTCTGCTATAGTATCTGGCTTATAGCCAGTAAGATTAGTACTTAGGTTTGTTAACTATAGCGTTGTTAGTGCACCATTAGAATTAATATAGTTAATTAAGCTGCTTAGTAAAAGGCCTTTAAGCAGCTACCATTTCTAATATTGATCTGCTTTAATTATATCAGCTAATAGTTAATTACGCTTATTGGTAATAATCTTCTTGGCTTAACTAAAAGCCTGCTTATATATAGAGCTTATTGCTAGTATAGAGAATAGATCTAGAGCGACTTTAGTAAGAGTTGGATAAAGTATTTAACCAACTGTAAGCCACCAGTTAAGAGGATCTAGAATAATATTATTTACCTTACTGTTATCTTTACCCCAAATCTTAATAAACTTAAGGCCTGCATTATAGTAGTGATTAAGTTTAGTAGTAAGCTTAATTCGCTTCTACGAGCGTAAGGATATAAGACTCTTATTAATTGTCAAGGCTGGTACTTAACGAGGTGTAGCGGAGGTATAAGGGAATCAGATGCGTATATCAAGATACATGAATAAAGTTGTTGTATTGTTAATACTATTCTATAGGTAGATTCTGGTGGATTTCATACTCGCTTAGCTTACGTAACTAGCTCACATAACTACCCTATAACTAGTTAGTTATAGACAATAACTAACACACCCCTTTATATTTAACTAACTTAATACTCCAAATAGGCTTAATTAATCTTAATAACCTTTAACCTTAGCTGCTCTACAAACTTCACATAACTTATAGCCGAAAGAGGTTTAGTTAGACCATTAGCTACTATCTCCAAACTAGTAATATACCACAGATCAACCATTCCCTTTGCAACGTGCTCTTAAATAAAGTAATGTTTAATATCAATATGCTTTATCCATTAATAAAACTTAGGGTTCTTAGCCAAGCTTAAGGAGCCTTAATTATCACCATATAGGCGTACTAACTTAATATCCGCACCTAAGTATATTATCTAGCCCACAATCTGCTTTAGCCAAAGTGCTTTGGACACGGCTTTAGCTAGAGCATAATACTCTGCCTTAGTAGTAGACTGCGCTACTGTCTGCTATCTCTTTAATAAGCATAATATAACTCCATTGGTAAAGAAGTATACATTCCCTAAGACGGACTTCCGCGTTAACTTATTACCTATAAAATCCGCATCGCAATATCCGTAAAGGAGTGTCTTTGGATCACCTGCGCACCCCTAATATTTAATTCCTAGGAGCTTCGTGCCTTGTAGGTATTAAAGTATCTAATCTACAGCTTTTATATACTGCGGAAAGAGGTTTAACAAAAATCGTAATAGTGTAGAGACTTTATATGCGATATCCGGTCTAGTTTAGATTGCCAGATATATTAGAGAGCTAATCTTTAATCCGTAAAGCTTAGTATCTTTAACCGTTGCTTACCCGTTAAAGGATACCATAAATTTAGTACCTCCAGCTACCATTGGCGTATTAACTGGATAACAATTCTCCATACTATATCGTTTAAGGATCTTACTAATATATACATCCTAGTATAGGGTAATCGTCCCTTCCTTCCTGTTTTAAGTTATTCTTACCCCTATAAAGTATTCTATAGGGCCTAAGTTCTCTATCTTAAATCTTCTTATTAAACTCTTCTTTAGAGCCTTAATCTTGGCCTTATCTTTGCCAATAATTAACATATTATTAATATATATAACGATCAGAATTCCTATCAACTTGTTAATATATATATATTAGTTACTAGTGCACGCTTTAAACCCCAATTACTAAAGCGCAGAGGCTAATTCCTTCTACTATAGTTAAGGTACCTATTTTAGACTATATAGCGCCTTTAGGAGCTTGTATACCCATTTAGGTACATCCTTTAAGATCTCCTCATTAATTTCCCAGTTAGGTAGTACTTCTATATAGATATCTATATCAGCGGTTAAGTTTAGGGAGACTCCAACTATATCTATCTACTTAATTTCTAAGTTAAATAGAGCCGTAAGGGCAACTGCTAGCTTCTATATAACACTCTTACATACTCCTGTAAATGTTTAGTTAAAGTCCTTTACGTACTACTACCTAAACCCTTTAATAACCCATCTCGCCTTCTACTTTAGGATCTTGCCATCTCTATCCCTCTTTGTCTTTAGGACAAGCTTTCCTAGCAGTACCTTAATACCCTTTAGCAGCTCTAATTATCTTAGAAGCTTCTAGGTTCCTTTGCAAACTAGGCCTTAATACTCCTTCTTAATTGCCTTCTTCCATTCTAGCTAATTAGGTCTCATCTTTACCTCCTTAATTGTCTTAGGATTATTATAGATTAACAACACTAGGCCAGCTGCATATGCAGTATAGAATGCTATATTTAATTTAGAGTTAAAGCTTAATTTTAGCTTTAATTATTAAGTGGCTTATTAAGTCTCTCTACTAAGCTTTGGGTTTAGGATATAGACCTTATTCTTCAAACCTCTAGGTTAACCCCTTAACTTAAGTGCTGTTTTAGTTTTAACTCTCTCCTAAGTAATCTCCGGTATTAATTTAGTATTATATTCCAATTTGGGTTTAATATTAGAGTTAATATCTAGTTACTCCAAATCCTTATTAATTTAAAGCTCTGGCGTAATAGCCTTTTTAAGTACTAATTAGGGTTAATACTTAATGTTTCTAGGTATGTTAGGAACTCTCTAATAAATTAGGTTACTATCTTATTAATCCTAATTCTTAGTACTCTTACCCCTATTTTTAGTAGGTACTAGAATATTAGTATCATCTTCTAATAGGGGCTTTATAATTAAGCCTCCTTTATTAAATCTAACATTTAAGGATCGTACAATCCTATTTTCAGTAGGTCCTTTTCTTAAAGGTATATATACCTTAAAGATATAGCTTCCTTTATAGCCTATAAGGATTCCTACCTTAGCCTATATAGCAACCTTCTAGCTAATAATTCGGCGCTCCTTTAGTATTTAGATATATATCTTACAGCTAAGTACCTATAGGTAAGCTATAGATAGTCTATTATCTTAATTTGGGTAAAACTCGTCTATAAAGGCTTTGTATAGGGTCTTGCCCTTTAACAAAGAGGTAGCTGTTTAATTAGTAATTAGTACTATTAACTTAAATATTAGTGGCCAGAGGAACTATGGAATGTCCATATTAATTATCGCGGTTTGTATACGCTTATAGAAAATACCAATTGTTTATTTAGAAGTACTATCTTACTCTAGGTTATATGGTATAGTAAGCTCTACTACCTACCCTAAATCATCTACAAGCTTAGCTAGCTTCTTTAGGCTATATTCTTTACCCCCGTCTATACGCCATTTTTTAATAACTCTTCCAAATTAAGTCTTTACTATCTTTTAGTATTTAACCAGAGCGTCGTATACGCCATTCTTTAACTTATAGAAGTAAGCCCACCAAACTAAAGTTGCCTTCTTAGTAAATACTATAGTATACTTCTTCTTTCTAATGCCTTAAGGGGTAATCATTACCATATTAATATATACTTTGTCAAACACCCACAGATTTTACATTTTAGCGTGTCTTTATATATGCCTTATAGCTTTTCCTTTCTTACATAGGTTACAGAGCCTTAAGTCTTTATCCTCCTGCTATATAGCGCTTAGCTCTTCCTTCTTAAGGGTTATACCTTTAACCAATCTAGAGGTCTTCTATATATTCTTAAGGCCAAGATAGCTAAAGTAACGATGCTAGAGTCAAATCAATATCTCTAATGGCTTTTTTTATGTAACTATAGGGAATGCATATATGCGGGGTACTTTAATAATTATTATATCTTTGTTGAATTGGAATATGCTAAGGCCTTCTTTATTAACTATAAGGTTTCTATCTTTAATTTAAATATTACCCCTACCTAGGAGCTTTCTAGCTCCAAAGATATTAATACTACAGTTTAGTAGATACTATACCTTGCTAAGGTTCAGCGTATACGTCTCTCCTGTATTTATAGCATAGATAATTATCCTCTTACTAAAGCTAAGCGGCGTAGCTTCTCCACTTACTATATTAATTAATGGTAGAGATACTAGTACATACGTACCAGTATTAAAGTTGTCAATTAATTTGGCGATATAGGTTTCGGCTTTAGTATTAAATAGTATTCCTTTCTACTTAATCGGTAATTAATTCTTCCTATTTAGGTGTGCGTAGAGGTACCCTAACTCTTTCTTTATAAATGTATAAGCATTGCTATTATCTAAGTCACTACGAGCATTATTATCGTTTGAGGAGTTACTGCTAGGTTTTTCCTTCCTACTCTTGCTACTTAACTTCTTCTTATTAGGTTCCTAATATAGAACGAACTTCTTACCTATCTTTTCTTCCTATTTATAATATAGCTTCTTATTTATAACAAAGCAGTTTTTAGGTTTATAACGGGCGTTTAGCTTCTTATAGTTCTTATAGTACTTTCCCTTACTCTTCTCCTTATCCTCCTTTACCTTTTATTTACCCTTCTTATTAGGCTTCCCCCCATATAATACACCTCCCTCGGCCTTCTTATCCTTATTTTGTACCTTATCTATAATATCTTTAATTAACGCGGAGAGTAATAGTCGGGTTAATTCTTTTTGAGAATTTAATTACTATCGTTTTGTCTAGATAGGCTATATATCAGATAGGGCCATAATAAAGAGAATTGGATGCCATAATTTAGGTGGGGAAATATTAAGGTTTACTAGCTTTTCGATAGCCTTTTTAAATGCGATAATAAAGTGCTTAAGATTAGGGTAGTTATTATACTTAATCTTTGTGTATAATTTAATAGCGTTATAGCTAAAAACTGCTCTGGTTCCCTTATATTAAGTCTATAGAGTTACCTATATCTTATACGCTAACTTATATCCTGCTAGTATCTATGCAGGGGTACTCTTAACATTAAGCTTAATAATAATCTTTATACTTAAGTCTCTAGCTTCCTATATTAGCCATACTACTAGCTTTATCTCATTAGCTTTCTTATTAAATTTATCCATATATTTAGGTGCTTTTCCCTTTTTATAAATATAACGTCTTAATCCGTTCGCAATAGCAATATCCTCTATTACTTCCTTCTATATAATATAGTTCTCCTCTCCCTTTAGCTTTATGCCATTAGGCAGTAGGTTCTTGCTGCTACTGCTTTTGCTTATCCTAAGTATAGTAATTAAATATTAAGTTAATTAGGAACTCGCTGTATTCATATTGCGGTATTATAATTAAGATCGTTCTAATTGGTTTCAATCGTCGTCTACTTCTTAAGTCATTGGTAGGTAGTATATGCTACTAGACGCGTCGTGGTTAAGCTCCTAATACGCGTTATATCGATCGTTATCTAGTTGCGAGCTTGACCTGTTACTATCTCCTGCCTGCTTCTTAGCTCTTGTCTTCTAATTAGACTCAGCGAGTTAAATAGGTTAGTGAAATAGTAATTAATTCCGCGGACAATGCGCGTCCTTTGATCGTTTGATAACTACTATAATTATACGTCACAGCTCTCTCCACGCGTTATTTAAAAACGCTATATTGAAACCCTCTACAGGCGTAGCTGGGCTCATAACCTGTTAAGGCTGGTACTCGATGAGGTGTAGCGGAGGTGTAAGGGAATCAGATGCGTATATTAAGATATATAGATAAAGTTGTTGTATTGTTAATACTATTCTACAGGTAGATTCTGGTGGATTTTATACTCACTTAGCTTACGTAACTAGCTCACATAACTACCCTATAACTAGTCAGTTATAGACAACGACTAATATTAATTAATAGAGACTATAAATATTTATTATTTAAATTGTCGCCAGATATAAGAGGGATCTTCCTATACCGCAGTTTAACAACTTTCTTAATATCCTTACCTTCCTGCTTAGTAATATATTTGTTAAATAGAGCTTCTATACACTGCTTGGCATGTTTCTATTATTACGGCTATTATTTCCACTTATTGCAAAAGTAGGCGCATTTAAGAGAAGGATAGAGGATAACTACGGTGAAGTAGTAAGGGCTCTTAGCTTTTATTTTATTAAAATACTTATTAATCTTTTATAGAGCTATATTAACGCCTAATTTAAGAAAGCTGTTGTCTTTGTTCTTAAGGTTTAGCTAAGTTTACTAAAGAATTTAATAAAAAAGCTTAATATTTATAAGTAATTCCCATAGAGCTTTATATAAGCCCTTAACGCTAGGGCTATTTACATTACCTTCTATACGCTTAGTAGCTAATATAAAAGGCCTTAGGATTTTAATAAGTTAATTAACTTGCTCCTAATCTTCTATGGTAAGAAAGTCCTATAAGAGGTTATAGCTATCACTAGCAGGCTTTCTCTAAGCTAGTAGATATTTATTAATCCCTTTATAAAGAAGCAGCGCTTAGCGGAGTATAAAGTAGGTGGAATTCTATTAAACGCCTCTATTCTTAATAAGTAGAAGCTTAGCTTAATTAAAGAGTTTGTCCTTTATATAGGCCTTAGCTTAATTCTTAGCAAAGTCCTTTTAATATGTGGTTAATTGCATAATATATTTAACAATATTATAAATCTTTCTAATAATACCTCTCTACTATATAAGGTTAAACCTAGCTTAATTACTTACTCTAATTAGCAAGCGTTTAAGCTTGCTAACACCTTTACTGTTACAGCACTGGTGGAAAACGGTGGATTATGGTAGACGTTATAGTAGACGCCGAGTCACATAAGTCCACGTGACTAGAGGACCGCATAAAACTTCGCACGGCGCTGCTATTCTTCTCCCTTCCTTTCTCTAGCTTTGGATCCTCGTTTATAGACTACCAATTATATAGGCTTGCGCGTCCCTTATACCATACTCGTGCCTTGATTAACTAAGTTGCTAACATTATCTAAAGCTCAACTACTCTTTCTTCCTAAGAAGGAACTTAAATATATCTACAAAGGACATAGAATAGGACCCTAAGGACATCACTAGGACTATAAGGACAGGACAGACCCCTAAGAACTAAAAGAACACGAACAGAACGCGAAACCTAAGAATAGAACACGCACGGACCAGAACCCCTAGAAAATAAATAAATACTGGAAATTACCTAATACCCCTACCACTATGCCAAGAAATATAGCAGCTGGCAAAGCTGCTATAGGACCTGCAAATACCTCTAATAGTGAAACAGTCACCATCTTAACCCCCTAGGAAGAGCTCGTAGCAGCTAATACCAAAATTAAACGGCTTTAAGAGCTGCTTAAAACTAGAGACACCCCTATACCTAGTAAGGAGTCATTAGACACCTAGAGACTTGCTATAGTCCTTAAGACCCTAGCCTAATATACAGCATTAGTATTGTTATAGTCTGCGAAGGTTGCGGACCCCCTATTGCTTATAGACGGAACTGACCCTATATTTAACAATTAGAAGCTTTAACTGCAAGACAAGCTTAAAGTTAATATAGACCACTTCCCTACTACCCAAGCTAAAATGGCCTACGTCTTTGGCCGTACTGGTGGGGATATATAGATGTATCTACGTCCGCAATACGCCTAGGACTTGGTAGACCCCTTCCTCTCTAAAGAAGAGATAGTTAACTACCTATCTTCTATTTATAAGGACCCCTTTAAGACACAAAACGCCCGCCTTAATTATAAAGCTCTTAATATAAAGATAACGGAGACCTTTTTAGCCTTTTAGACCCGCTTTCTATACCTAGCTGGCTAAGCCTAAATTTCCTATAAAGACCTAATGCTAGACCTCTTTAATAAGCTTACCCTAGACCTATAGCGCGCCGTACTGCCAGTTTTTACTACTGTATAGACGCTAAAGGTACTTATAGACCACTGCCTAGCTATTAACCAAGGCCTCTATTAAATTAAGGCACAATTTAAGCGGTATAAAGCTAGAAACTCTCCAAACTAGACTATAAGTACTTTATAAACGGCCTATAACACCCTAGCACGATTTATAACTCCTATAGCACTAGCCGTATAGCCCGCCGTTAATTTAGCAGCTAGCCATGCAGCTAGTCCTGCTACGGGTCCAGCGCATACTTGGCCTATATATAATAACCCCTGTAAACAGGCCCTTAGCAATTAAGGAGCTTGCTTCTTATATAGCTAGAAAGACTACTTTGCAAAGAATTGCCAGATAAAGGCAAAAACGGGCAAGGCTCTGTTAATTTAGGAGAATAATACAGAGTTGGAAAAAGAGGAACCCTAGAGAAAGACTCCTCTCTAGGGTTAAAAGGGATTAACATATTATATATTAATCTAGGTTGGCTAGTTAGTAAAAGAAGCTGCACTATCCCTTATACTTTATTCCGTAATAGATATTAAGTTTTAACCTCTACTTTAGCTAACTCTAGAGCAAATGCCTTTGCCTTAATAGACACCCAGTGTGCCATAAAGCTGGCTGACTTTTTAAATGCACCCCTTAAAGAACTGCCCAAACCAATTCCTATTTGCGGGTATAACGGATAAATAGGGCTACCTATTATAACTATCTTACGGATTCACCTCCGCATTAATAGACGAAGGTAGTATAACGTCCCCTTTCTTATTACGGACCTTGGGAGCCACGATATAATTATAGGGAGAAAATGGCTAGCCTATTTAGGCTTACAGCTTAATATATAGAATAGACGGCTTATCTGGCCTAAAACCCTACCCCTAACCCCTTCCTTTATAAAAGAAATTAGCATTATAATAGAAAACCTTATATAGCCCTAGATTAATACTATTTACCAGGCTAATACTATGCGTAGAGACTAGGCCTTTAAGAAGGATATACATCTTAATCCTTAATGGATCTGTATACTACGCCGCCCCTAGACTATATATATCACGCTATCCGCACTAGAAACCTAGGAAGTTAGTAATAACCTAGCTAAGCCTCCTATGGAGAACCTAGGCCCTACACAGCCCTAAAGAAAAACTAGGGATATCGGATGCTATACTAAGCTAATAGATAGGAAGGATAACTTATTGGAAATGGAATATAAGCTAAGAAAGACTATATACCCTATACCACAAGATATAGCCTAATAAGCGTCTATAAAGAAACCTATAGACCTCCCACCAGTTAATATCTACTGCATTAGCGCTATAGGATTCTATTAGAACTTGATTCAGCCTAATACTATTGCCTTTATAACTAGCCTATACGAAATTGATTGAATGCTTAAGGAAAAGAAAAGCGAGCTTAACGGATAGGAAAGCAAGCTTATAGATAAAAAACTAGTAGAATAAAAACTACCTAATTAATACTAGAAATTTAAGGACGTATTCTCTAAGGTAGCGTTAAATATACTTCCGCCTCACTAACCATATAACTACAAGATTAAGATTGATTAAGGCAAAGAAAGCACCCTTAGCTTTAGCCCTCTCTACTATAACAGAACCTTATAGCAGTAACTACGGTAGGTCCTATTATTAGGCTAGGTATATAGGTAAGAACAAATTAACAACATAATAATAACTAGTGGAGTGGTTGCCCAATAGATTAACTCCAATTGTATTCTAAGATTTACTACGAAGAGAGAACTATCTGGGTAGGGACTATGGTCCTTTAAATACACAACTATATGCCTAAGAAATCCCTTCGCTCTATAAGGTACGTATGCTCTGTCTACTCTATATAGATTACACAGATTACACAGATTATATAGATTATATTACGTAACCTCGGCTACCATTCCTCGTTACATAGTTCCACCGGATCTATTCTGGACCGTACCTATATTAACCAACTAGCTTCCTCCGACTCTTCTCTAAGTAGTTATAACATTATACTTAAGCTGTCCGTAATACTATCTCCCTTCTCTTTATTTTTATCTTTAAAGATTCCTAACATCTCTAAGTCGTCTACTAGAGGTATAATGTCCGTTTAATTAATCTGGTTAATATCTCTGCTTATTATACCTAAAGCTTCTTCTTCTTCTTTAACCCTTTGTTGTGTGCGTATGGTTTCCTCCATACTGTCACTAGGTGAGATAATGCCGTCTCCATATTCTCGTTGTGCGAAAGAGGGGTTAGTTTGTGTTGCGCTAGCAAGTCCTTCTGCCTAACAACCGTCCTCTTGTTTGGAGTGCACTAAAGCAAACATTCGCTCGTCTTATGACGTTCGTTCCATTTCTAACGCTAAGTATACGCGTTCTATAACTCTTAACAGTCTTCAAGTTCCCTAAGTAACTTATTATAGGGTCTCGTGTTTAATCTGCCGCTATATAACTTAACAATAAGCTCTCGGCCTCCCTTACTAAGCTTTAGCGTACTCATACTGCTTATAAGGCGTACTTATCTGCCTCAGCGCGTCTTTTTCGCCTTAAGAAGGTTCGTGAGAAGGTTTATTCCAAGAAGTAGAAACTTATTTGTCAAGGTCTATAGGAACTTAGTGACAAAAGACTAACCTTTCTTCCAACTAAGAGGGAAACAACTCCGAGTAGCTTAGTAGGTGCTTCTTTTAGGTCCCCCTTAGGTAACTTGTTCTTTGGCAATCTTTTCTTGTTAATACTACCTAACCCTTTTTCTTCTAATACTCCTATACCTTTCCTATAGCGTTTTCTAGGTTGCTTAGTGGTTCCTAAGTAGTCTTACTATAGCCTATCTACTTTACCTTATACTATGTTTCGTTATCCACATCCTTATAACTAATAATCTTTAAAACTCGCTATTCGTCTTCCTTTTATCCTCTGTACGTGTCTGCTTTGTATACTGGTAGTTTAATGTTTCCGTATGCTGGTTCTAGTATTGCAATATGTTATACTAAATAGATCTTTATTTTGGCTAGTAGGTTTAACTTATATATAACCAATAAAATTCTTTGCTTAACTTTAAAAGGTCCTAGTCTAACATAGTCCAACTTCTTACTTGGTCGTCAACTCTTGAAATTTTTGTGTAGTAGCTATACTTTATCCCCCTCCTTAAGATCTGGTCCCTTAGATCTTTTAGCATTGTAGTACCTTTTTATTTATTCTTATACTAGTTTAGCTATTGCTTTGAGGTCTATATAAAGATTTATTAATATCTCTATTTTTTATTTAGCTGTGCTACTTGTCTTTTTTACTTAATGTGGTGATAATAATGTTCTTGGCTTATATCTATAATTCGCCTTAAATAGTAATGTCCCCATTCCTTCTTATAGTGTTGTATTGTATGCAAACTGTGTAACTGGTAATAACAATACCTAATTGTTCTATGCGTAATTAATATAGTGCCTTAGATACTGCTCTAGTATCTAGTTTAGTCTTTCCGTTTGTCCGTCCGTCTGCGGATAATACGCTGTAGACGTTACTACGTAAACTCCTTATTCTGCTAGAAATACTTCCTAAAATACTGTTATAAATCTTAGATCTTTATCTAATATAATCTTGTCTAGTGCTTCATATCTTGCAAATACTTCCTTTATATAGATTCTAGCGATATCTTCTACTAATATCTCTTTAGTGCATGCTATAAAGTATCCCTACTTTATTAGCTTGTCTACTATTACTAAAATCGTATTATAATCTTATCCTATAATAGGATCTCTTAACTTTGGTAACTTAATAATAAAGTCCTATAATATAACCTCCTATGGTCTCCCTGGTGTCTTGATAGGTTATAGCCCTCCGTACAGCTTATACCTTATTGCTTTATTTCTTTAGCAATCTAGATATTTCTTTATAACTTATCTTACTAGTCCCCAGATTTCTTAAATAATATACTCTTCTTAAAGTCTTAATACTAAGCCTATAGCTCCATTATATCCTTGTATTATTCCCTTATGGAATTCCTTAACAAATTCTTCTGTAATAGACTTAGGTATATATATTGCTTCTCTATTTTCGTATTACTCTAAGTCTGGATCCTCTACCTATACTTCTTGGATCTTCTATGTCCAATTACTCTCTAGTAATTTATAGATTTGACTTTCCTTAGTTGCTATAATCTTTAGATAATTATACCTAATCAATCCGTCCTAATCCTTTTATAATAAAGCTCCTAATAGCTTTTCGTTACTCTATAATTTAGCCTTTCTGCTTAAAGCATCTGCTCGTGCATTGTCTGTACCCTTAGTATGCTAAATTTCAAAATAGTATTCTGTAAGCATTTCCGCCTATCTAACCTGTCTTTGATTAAGTTCCTTTGTTGTTAAGAATCCTATAAGGTTTTTATAGTCCGTCTTAACTATAAATGGTTTCTCTATACCTTATAAGAATGCTCTCTATTCCTTAAGTGCTGTAACTATACCTAATAACTCCTTGTTGTAGATGTCATAGTTTAACTCTAGTAGTGTTATCTTTTGACTATAGTATGCCACTAGGTGCTATCTATTTTGATATTTCTGTATAAAGCATACCCCTAGTATAAAGTCTGATGTATTTGTTTCTACAACCGTCTCTAGACCTAGTTAATAGATCTTAAGAACTGGCTCCTAGGTAAACAACTCTTTAACCTTTTTAAACAGTTCTTGTTGCTCCTTTCCCTATACCTATAGTTCTTGTTTCTTCGTTAACCACGTAAATAGCTTAATATCCTTTAACTATTGCGCTATAAACCTTCTATAGTAATTGCAAAACCCTAGGAATAATCTTAACTGCGTAACATTTTCTAGTTCCTGCCAATTTACTATAGCCTTAATCTTCTTTAGATCTATACTAAGTTGGCCTAGTTTAATAATGAATTTAACAAAATTAGTCTTCCTAGTAAAGAACTTGTATTTCTTAATTACTACTAGCATCTGTTCTTCTTATAGTCTTTTTAAAACCCATTTAACGTGTTCTCTATGTTCTTCCTTATTCTCTAAGTAGATAATAATATCGTTAAGGTATACTATAATAAATTTATCTAGGTATTCTCCTAATACACTATTAATTTGCTTTTAGAACGTTGCTAGTACGTTTATAAGCCTAAACTGTATAACTAATGGCTTATATAGTCCTTCCTTTGACCTAAAGGCTGCCTTTTATTTGTCGCCTTTCTTAATCCTAATCTAATAGTATGCCTACCTCAGATCTATCTTTGTAAAGATCTTTACATTACCTATCCTATCTTAGATCTTGCTAATTAAGGGTAAAGGATACCTATCCTTCCTAGTAATGCTGTTTAACTATCTATAGTCTATACACATCCTAAGTTTTTCGTTTTTCTTTGGGATAGATAGTACTAGATATTCTGCTAATAACTATAATAGTCTAATATATCCCTTGCGTAAGTTCTTCTAAATAAACTCCTTAAGCGCTACTAACTCTGTTTTAGTAAGCTTATAGATTGGAAAGAACTTTAGACTTATTCCCTCTTTTAATTCTATCTTATAGTCCTATGCTGTATACTCTAACAGCTTTTTACTTTCTAGTAACCATAACTTTTTACTATACTTATAGTATCTCTTTGGTATATAACTTAAGCCTCGCTTAGTCTCTTTATATATTGCTCTAACTTGGTACTATACTAACTTGGTTTACTGTCGCACTTTACGCCGTTATATATCTTTAATATTGACCTAACCTATAACCTAATCAATCTTTGGATTATACTTCTGTAACTAAGGTATTTCTAGTATCGCCTCGTCCTGTCCCAACGGTAGGATATTAAAAGACATTCTTACTGGTCTCCCTTTAATAGTTAACTAAATAGGTCCTATTTTAAGATTAATAATACTTTCTCTATAGGCTATCTAATCTTCTAAAATTATTATAAGTGGATATAGGTGTTCCTTTTGTCTATATAGTAACCCCATCCTTTCTACTACTTTTGGTAATATGTGGTTTCTAGTTACTCTACTATCTACCAACGCTTTAAACTACTAATCTTGCTATTTAACTTGTAAATTTAGGTGTTGTCTTTAAATTCCTTTAAGGGTCTAAGGTTCTAATACTAGTTCCCTCTAGTTTTATACGCCTCCCCTTTTCCTAACTATTAGCTGCTTAATCCTACTTGTACTTGGTCCAACTTTAGCTAATACTTAGTTTGTTTCTTTTCCTCTATATGCTATAGACAAGTATTCTCTAGGCACTCCCACTACTATTATCCGTCTAGGTATTCTTCTATAAGGAATCTTTCTGGTTAAAGTATTAAGTCTCCTTAACCTTGTACTTCTACTAGGTACCCACTATATATATACTTAGTGTTTCTAAACCGCTTTTCCTCTGGTGCCTAATATATCCTTACTAGGTACTTCCGGTTCTTATTTTTAGGTGCTCTATATAGGTTATATATATTATCTATATAAGCTATCTATAATAGTATATAATACGCTATATGTTTTAGGTTAACTCTTAGTTTGTCTTTATTCTTAAGTTTAAATCTATACCTGGTTAACCTGACTACTGGTATTTCTGCTATAGGTATTAAGATTTGTTGCTTGCTTCTCTAGTCCCTGGATCCTTCTTTTAGGTTCCTTAACATTATAATTAATGCTCCTTTAATGTGACTTATGCGTTTTTCCGTAATAGGTTAGTTTTAGACAACTTTTTTATTTAGCTATATATAAAAGTCTTCCTATTTATTGTTGTGTTGTTGCCTATACCACTTTCCATACAACTGGTTTAGTGTGTATGGTCTATCTATTAGAAAGTACCTTGTTATCGCTGTATTGTGATATCCTTTGGTATATCTTTCTTTAAACCTGGTTGGAATATCTAGATCCTTTTCTTATTCTAGTTTGTCTAACTATTTTACCTTAGGTGTTCCTGCACTTGGCCTATTAGTAACTCTTTGTATAGGTGCTCTGTCCCTTATATAACCTGGTATAGCTAACCTCTTGTCTAGCTTCTGCTCTTGCTATATAATAATTCTTGCTCTAAACTTATCTATAGTTTCTTGTTTTCTGCGTCTTGTAGCTGGATCTTTGTAGTCGTCTTGCTTTTTAATCTTGGTATTAACTTTTTAATCTTTAGGTTGAATACTACATTTACCTAGGATTGCTAATGTTCTTATTCGTTCCCCAAACTTGTAGTTCTTAAACTTGCGTCCTATACTTATTTATTTGTTACTAAACTAAGTCACTACCCTTTCCCATTGGTTTTTGTCCGTTATGGGTCCTTAGGTGTATTTTATCTCTTCTTAAGAATCTTAAGCTTCTTTTATCTCTGCTTAAGAATCTTAAGCCTGTGGCCTTTTACCTTTATTGAGTAATAAGCTAGCACTAGTAGTTATCTACTTGCTTAGTTTCTTCTAAATATTACTCCTATCGTCTTATAAAGCGATAGAAATTGTATTTAATGGTGTTATAATACCCGTTACTGAACCTTGTTCCGTGATGGTCTTAGTCTCTGCTTTGGTTGCGTTATTAAGGTTTAAATGCTCCTAGTTAGCCTCCTTTTTGTCCTTATCGCTAGTGATTAATAAGTACTTTAACTCTATTATTATTACTACTAATCTTTGTCTGTATGTTGCTGTAATATCTTAATTTAGCTTATAGAGTTGATCTTGTTCTTTGTCTAACTCTCTAGTTTCTTTAAGTTCTTTTAACTTTAGCTCTTATAGCCAATAGCTTGCGCTGTACTTAGCGTCCTTATAAATTTAGTATGCGTTGTTATAACAATACGCAAAACTATTAATTGAACACTCTTTTGTTTCTTATAGTGCACTGTTGTTCCTCTATACGTACGTGCCGTCTGCTAGCCTTATTCCCTTTACTATGTGGTTACTCTAACCACCTCTATAGTCTCTGGCGAAATGACCTTGTTTTCCGCAATTTATATAAGCTCTATCTTTAAACCACCTTTCTTGCTGTGGAGTCTGCCTAAACGTCTTCTGCTGCTAAGATCCCTAGTTTGGCCTCTACTCTTAGGTCCTTTAATTACTTAATTCTTAACCTTTAGGTTTCTATGTTTTCTTTTTCCACTTTTGGGTTTCTTTGGTACTGCTTAGGTCCATTAGCTCTGCGCCATTTTATAGTTTTTAACTCTATGTCTGTTATTGTGTACTCTGCGCCTTATATAACTATGGAACTCTATCTTGCCCTCTCTTAGCTTGTTCCCTTTAATAGATCCTATTATTAATCTTTATTAACTAATCTATTAACTCTCTTAGAGTATCCGTATCTTCTATTAGGATAATTACGTCCTGGACTTTAGCCTTAAGTCCCTATTTATACTGTGCTATAAGCGCCCTATCGTTCCACTTAACCTGCGTGGCTAGTGTTTAAAACTATATTGTATACTTAATTGCTAAAGTGCGTTGTACTAAGTTCTAAAGCTTTTGTTTTGCTATAGTTATGGCTTCTGGGTCTTTAAATATCTGTGTTAGTTATTCCGCGAACCCGTTCTAACTGGTAAATATATACCGTACGTCCTAGTTAGTAGTTGTTATGCCATTAGCCTATATTTCTGTAAAATATGGCTTAAACCACTTAAGTGCCCTCCCCGTTAGGAACAATTTTGTATAGGCTACTTAATTTAACGATGTTGCTAACTTCGCTCCTTCCTATACTACCTTAAAGTGCATCTGCGTAAGAAATCCTTTGAGCTTTAACTTCTCCCCTAAGAACCGTTTGATTAAAGGTAGCTTGATCTTTACTACTTTAATTCTATTAATGCGTTCTTTGAGTATCCTATTATTGTCTTGTAAGTGATTAACTATTTCCTATAACTAACCTTACGTAACTACTTAAGAATTTGTATCTGCTATACTGGTATCAATTGGCCCTAAGGTTGTAGCTGTTGCTGACGTCGTTATAACTGGTGCTTTGGGTGGTATATTGTTCGATTTCTCTGTTTAATACTGTAACCTTGGTAGTAAATGTGTAACGGAACCTTGTAGTAGTAACTACGGTGGGTCCTGTTATTGGGCTAGGTATATAGGTAAGAACAAATTAACAACGTAATAATAACTGGTAGAGTGGTTGCCTAACAGATTAACTCTAATTGTATTCTAAGATTTACTACAAAGAGAGAACTATCTGGGTAGGGACTGTGGTCCTTTAAATATATAACTATACGCCTAAGAAATCCCTTCGCTCTGTGAGGTACGTGTGCTCTATCTGCTTTGTATAGATTACACAGATTACATAGATTATATAGATTATATTATGTGACCTCGGCTACTATTCCTCGTTATATGGTTCCACCGGATCTATTTTGGACCGTGCCTGTATTAACTAACTAGCTTCCTCCAACTCTTCTCCAAGTAGTCATAACATTGTACTTAAGCTGTCCGTAATATCTACCTATAGTTTATTGCTAAATTGTAGGCTATAAAGTAGCACCTTATTGACAACCTTAATAAGGGCTTTATTGAGCCTAGCTAAGCCCTTTTTAACTCGCCTATTCTTTTTGCCAAAAAGCCAAATAAAGGACTACGCTTTTGTATTAACTACTATAAGCTAAATAACATAACCCATAAGGACCGCTATCTACTACCCTTACTTAATAAGACTCTTACCCAAATAAGTAGAGCTAGGGTCTTTATAAAGCTTAATATCCGCTAGGCCTTCTACTAAATTAGGATAGACCCTAGGTCTAAAAAGCTTACTATATTTTAAACCCGTTACAGAATATATAAATATAAGGTACTCCCTTTTGGACTAACTAATGGACCAGCTACGTACTAGCGGTATATAAATAATGTACTCTTTAACTACCTTAATAACTTCTATACAGCCTACCTAGATAATATTATGATTTACTTTAAGAATAAGCTGGAACATAAAGAGCACGTCTATAAAGTTTTATAATAGCTCCGCGAGGCTAGTCTCCAGGCCAATATTAAGAAGTTAAAATTTAGTGTTAAGTGTATAAAGTACCTAGGTTTTATTATTAGTATAGATGGAATTAAGGCCAACCTAGAGAAAATGGCTGTAATTAACTAGTGGACACCCCTATAGACCATAAAGGGGGTATAATTATTTTTAGGTTTCTGTAACTTCTACTAACGCTTTATTAAGAACTATAGTAGGATTACCCAGCCTCTTAACCGCCTTACTAGGAAAGACCAGCCATTCCACTTTGACGCTATATATATGCAGGCCTTTAATAAGCTTAAAAAGCGGCTGGTATTAGCTCCCCTACTTACCCACTTTAACCCAGAATGGCTCTTAATGCTAGAAACTAATGCCTTAGACAGTATAATAGCCGGTATTTTTTCCCAGAAGTAACTGGATAGAGAATGGCACCCTATTATATATTATTTAAAGACTATAATAGATGCTGTTTAAATGCGAATAGGTTATAGGACCCAGTTATGTGACCTATTTTGCTTCTGTCGCTTAGACCACTTTCTATAGAGTATATAGAGGCCTATATGGCCTACTTAATACAACTTAGTCACATCCACACTAAGTATACTAGCACTATACGTCTATAGTGCTACGTGCCCTGTGAAAGACTTACCACCCAGGAGACGCTTTATATTATATAGAGTGATACAAACATTGATTAATGAGCGCTATAGATTAAAAGCGTACTCTAACAAGGGGCTTATTTTGAAGAGCTTTGTGTGCGAAGGTTACGAGATTTTATATACAAAGCATCAAATAGCCAATAAGGCTCGTATACGAAATATTAGAGTAACTACAAAACGTTCTTAAACCCCTTATACCTACCTACCTTTCTTTACCCGCTTTGAAAGACACTCCTGGCGCCCAAAGGAGAGCGGTCGCGAAGCAGTTTTAAGCCTTAACTTGGTCTACTAAATCAATCGACCTACGTACGCCAGATGATCCTTTCCTTGACAGACTACGGGCCCTTAAGCAACGTAGTCCCTGAATAAGCAATATAAGTAAGCCTTAAAACACTCTTAATACCCTATAGCTTCGCAGACCTTGAAGCCCCTATATACCCGCTACCCGCCACCCCTTATACCCTCTACCCATTCGCAGACCTGCAACGCTCTCGGTAGAGTAGTTGTAGGGAACCCTAAATCCCTCCCTTCGAACATTACAATATATAGTTAATCTACGCACCTACGAACGATCAACCTATTGCTCCACTTAATAGACTTTGGACCCGTGCTGGGGCCTTTATAGCTATATATTCCTATACCCTTAGCACCCCCAGTTTAATCCTAGGGGTAGCCCTCTATTGCGTTACTAGGGAATATACACAAGAGGGTACTAGAGTTAGAGTTACGGAGTCACTAAATAAGCGGACGATAATTAATGTACAAATAGGCTTTTTAGGGAGATACGGGGAGGAGAGTAGAAAGGGAGAAAAAGGATGTAAGGGGTTATACGTTAATACAGTTAATATATAGGCCGTGACGAGTTAATATATAAATCGTAACGAGTCTGCGTTATGATTTATACATTACGGTCTTATACGGACGCTGTACGGACTATAATAGGCTGAACTTCAAAGTGTTCCCAGTGTTTGAATGCAAATAGGTTATAGGACCCAGTTATATAACCTATTTCGCTTCTGTTGCTTAGACCACTTTCTATAGAGTATATAGAGGCCTATGCGGCCTACTTAATACAACTTAGTCACATCCACACCAAGCATACTAGCACTATACGTCTATAGTGCTACGTGCCCCGTGAAAGACTCACCACCCGGGAGACGCTTTATATTACACGGAGTGATACAAACAGATGCTAAGCTAAACTACTATATCCATAATAAAGAAATGCTGGCTATTATCTCTAGCTTTTAGCACTGGTATGTATAGCTAGAGGGGACCCCTAAGCCTATTAAGGTAATTTTAGATTATAAGGCCCTGGAATACTTTATAATAACTAAGGCCCTTACGGCCTACTAGGCACACTAAGCGGATATCCTATTTTAGTTTAACTTCTTGATTATATATAGACCAGGCGCTATAAACCATACGGATGCTCTTATAAGGCGTAAATAGGACCTAGGTAACTAGGCGGCTATAAAAATCTTATTATAGACCTAGGCACTACTATGACTAGAGCACCTTAACCCCTAGATATAGGCAGAACTAAATATAGACCCTTTAGACGCTAAGATATGCCCCATTGACTTTACGGAACTTAACCTTATTAATAAACTACTGTAGGTAAACCGTATGGCCCCTTCTCTATAGGAGTGCCGCGAAAAGGTAAAGGATGCTACTAGCCTATAGTCCCTCAAAAACAGACTACTTAAGCACTAGGAACGGCTGGTAGTAGTAGAGGAATAGAATTTATGGACTTGGCTTATTGCCGAAGCATATACTTAGGTCTCTACGGCCCACCCTAGAAAAAATAAGACCTGTAGAATTATTGGCGACCGCTACTACTGGCCCGAAATAGTTACGGATATTAACCGCTATATATAGAACTACAATAACTACCATAGGTCTATAATTCTACAAGATAAGACCCTAGGGCTATTAAAGCCACTCCTAATACCAGAACGCCCCTAGTAGTATATCTCTATAGACTTCTACAAGTTACCTACAGACCGTAATAGATATAATATAGTTATAATCCTAGTTAACCGCTTTGGCAAGCGCCCGTTCTTAATCCCCTGTTATAAGAATATTGATGCTAAAAAGGCGGCCTAACTATATATCTACTATGTCTACCGAATTTACGGACTACTAGATACTATCGTATCCAACTATAGGCCATAGTTTATATTAGCCTTCTGGAACGAGTTCACCCAGATTCTAGGTATTAGGCTAAAGCTCTCTACGGTATACTACCCCTAGATAGATAGTCAGATGGAGATTATAAATTAATACTTGGACTAGAGACTCTAGCCCTTTATTAACTACTTTTAGGATAACTGGAGCGGACTACTACCTATAATAGACTACGCCTAGGCAACCCTACCCTATAACTCTATAGGGTTTGCACCTATTTAGCTAGAAATGGGATACTTACCCTATATAAGCTTTGACTAGAAGAGACCGAAAGGACCACAGACCGTATGCGAAAAACTATCTTATAAGGAAGCACAGCAGTATGCTAGACGCTTAGAAGAAGCATAAATAGTAGCCTATAAAAACCTAGAGAAGGCCTAGAAATTAATGGAATAGTAGGTAAATAAGCACAGGCGCGAGCCTGACTTTACCGTAGGTGATAAGGTCTAGGTTATAACAAAGAACTAGAAGATAGAACGGCCTAGCCGTAAGCTAGACTATAAGATAGCAGGACCGTATAAAATCCTTAATAAAGAAGGCAATTTATATAAGGTTAAACTCCTAGACTTAATTAAAGTCCACCCTGTTTTCTTACCAGATAAGCTATGGAAAGCTGTAAATAACCTACTACCTGGACAAAAGAATAAGCCTCCACTGCCAATTTAAGTTAATGGCGACGACGAATAAGAAGTTAATAAAATACTAGCCTATAAACTAGTACAAGGAACGCTAAAATACCATATCTAATAGAAAGGTTATAATCTAGACCTAACCTAGTACCCCGCCTGGAACTTTATAGGTTGCCCCTAGAAGTTTAAAGAATTCTATAACTAATACCCTAATAAGCTAGGACCCCCAAAGTATCTAGACAAGTGGATGGAGTGCTAGTATAGCGAAGATGATAAGCTACCTATTAAGTATACAGATAAGAACACCCTACAGACATAATACGGACATATAAAGCCTAAGGGCAGGCTTTTTTGGAAGGGGAGGTAATGTTACGGCGCTGGTAGAAAACAGTGGATTATGGTAGATGTTATAGTAGACGCTGAGTTACGTGAGTCCACATAACTAGAGGACCGCATAAAACTTCGCATAGTGCTACTATTCTTCTCCCTTCCTTTCTCTAGCTTTGGATCCTTGTTTATAGACTACCAATTGTACAGGCTTGCGCGTCCCTCATGCCGTGCTCGTGCCTCGATTGACTAAGTCGCTAACATTTACCATATATTAGGGCTTTAATAATAAGGTTTATAATATGGCCAATATATTATAGCTGTTTCTTTTTTATAACTATAAGGCTTTTTAAGAGGTATTTATAGAGTTTGTTATTATTATTGGTATTATTAGCAACTAAGCAGCCAAGCTTTTACTTAAACTGATATTTCTAAATAATTGTTGCTAAAGCTGCTGCTATGTTTTTAGTAGTATACAATCCTTATATTTATAGAAGTCCTATAAGTATAGACTATAGCTTGCCACCTTTATTAATAAAATAAGCTACTATACTAAGCAGCAATATTCCGTTTGTAGATATCTAGATATTGCAGCTAAGGTGGATTTTGCTTTATAAGGCGAGGAGAAGGTCTTTAATATTAACGTATTGGCGCTTAAAGGCAGCTTTTATCCAATTACTTAGCAATTAATATGCTTTTATAAGTATCAGGAATAAGGTAAGCGGTTGTCACGTAACGCCGCGGCACTAGCGTGGCGAGAAGTCTTAAGCTCCTCGCCCTTTCTTATTCCAATTAATAAGCTTTTTAACCAACATCACTATAACCTACTTAAGTAGTCGTTATTGGTGAGTTACCCTGTATAACCAACACTGATTAGTAGTTAAATACACAGTTAACCATAGAGCAGCTAGGTTTTTAAATAGAAGAGACAGTTTTGTGCAGGGGTGCTATATACGCTTATATAGAATGGATCCCGGCGATACTATGCTACCTTAGACTTGCAGAAAACTAGTAACAGAAATATTACTAAGTACTAGGAAAGACCAAGTTGCATCCATTATATAGAACAACCACATTTACAAAGATTTAGTTAAGTACTTTAGGTTAGAAGTATTACTAAACCTAGGGTTCTAAGTTAACGTCTAAAACACGTTAAAATAACTATTTTAATACCTTTGGTGTACCTTTGCAGACCGTAGGATTACAATCACTACCTAACTATATGTTAAACAACCTTTATTTTCCTTAATCTTTTTATTAAAACATATTAAACAACCCTTAATAATAGCCGTTATGGTGTTAACCTACCTAAAGAAGTATAAGGACGATATTAACCTAGAGATATGGAAAACCGATATAATTAACCTTAAAGATGTTAATTAACAAGATTTAAACGGATTCTTACTATACCATATAGCATACTATAAAGATAGTAAATATAATGACACCATGCTATAGTACTATATAAGGGAGGACTTTGTTAGATAGATAAAGGGAATATAGACTCCTATAAAGAAGGATATTGTATAAGACTTTTGTAACTTCTTATAGGAGTATAGAGTGTTTGTACCTATAGATGGGGGTACTATTAGAGATAATATTTAGGAGTAGGTTATTAATGCAAAAGAAGAGCATAAATGGACTCTATAAGAGATTAAGCACTAACTACACACTATAAGGAAGCTTAACTTATAATAGAATCTAAGTAATATACCTCTAAAGACAAATCTACCTCCGCCTTTAACTCCTCTGTGTCCAATTTAACCTATAACTTTAGCTTTAAATACTACACCCTAATAAGAGCAGGCATAGGATCCCATTGCTTCGCGATTTAATAACCTTTAGACTCTACTGACTAGACCTATATTCCCACTGCAGCCTATAATACAACTCCCACCTCCTCTATCTTAATCTTAAATTGGAGGCAGTTTAAAATTGCTTACAGAGCTTACGAAGCTCTATTTAGATTAGGAGAAGAAGTTTGGTAGGGAATTATATAATGTTCTTAATTTAAAACTACGTATTTTTTATAACTGTTGCTAGAAGGTAGAAATAGAGTCTAATTAATACCACAACGCCTATTCCATTATGCTTAAGGGCTAAGCTAGTACCTTCTATTATAATCGTTTAGTAGGAAGAGGATATAATTTTAACCGCATGATATATGAGTTAAGATACCACTTTAAAATAGAAGAGAATAAGTAGCAGTATATATTAGAATGGAGAGAGACTACCTTTCTAAGGATTATTACTATAAACCCAGGTGTCCCTTAGCTTAATTGTTTTTAAAAGCTCTTTAATTAACTTTAAATAATTTACCGTGGTTTATCTAAATTATATTAAGAGGATTTCAGCCTATATAATTAAGTCATTAGCATATGCTAAGGCGTTAAAGAATACAACCTTACTCTCTTTAATCCTGCAAATACTTATAAAGGAGTGTATGCTTAATTAAGATCTTCTATTAGCACCGCTTTATACTCTTAAAAAGTACAGCAATTTAACGCCTGACTTTAACCTACTTTAATTAACCTGCCTAACCAATATAATTATAACTGGACTAATTGAATATATAGTAGCTGTGGTAGGCAATACAGTAGAGGGTACAATTAATAACCATAAGGCAAAGGTAGAGGTCCTTATGGAGGTTTATTCCAAAGTAATTATTAGAAAAAGTGCTATATTTATAAGAAACCAAATTGCTAGTTAACTAGGTATTTTCTTAATAAATGAAAGGAGGTATATAACAAGTTTCGCCAGAGTGCAAGAAATGTTAGAAATTATAAGGTTACTATAGCCTACTTCTAAAGCTTCCTGGTTTAATATAAAGGCGTAGAAGATCTTAAGGGTGAGGTTAATAAGGCCAAACAGCTCCTTATAGATATGGAAATTAAAGACTACTCTTCTAACTAATACTTCACTGAGTATGGTAAGGTAGATAGTATATAAACTGTTACTATTCTTAATAACCAATCTACGCTTTATGCTATTATAAAGTTAGATATCTTTAATAAGCTAAAGGAGAGTTCTATATTCTCTTTTAATAATAAATACTTGGTAAACGTCTTCTATAGTATTATACTAGATACTAGAGCCGTAGAAGTATCTATAGTAGGAGAACCTTAAGTTTAAGCTCTTTAGCAGCTTAATAGCTCTGTTTAGATTAACTAATTAATAGTAGGCCAACACATAATTTGTTTTAGCAAGGGTACTATAATCTTTCTTGGCACAATTAGGGTCTAAACCTCCTTAGGGTATATTACTTTCCATATTATTCCTATAAACACCCCATTTCTATTTTGTATTAGAGATATAGATAAATTAGGCGTTAAGCTTAATAACCTTAAGAATGTACTTATTTAGGGAGATAATTGGGTGCCTATTATACATAAATAGGGTCACCCCTAGTTGCTCCTTTATTAACTAGAAAAGAGTATTATATAGAGCTACTTAACTAAGTTAGAATTATACTAACTATACTATTACTTTGGCCACCTATCTGTTTATTAATTACTTAGGGTTCTTTAGTAAGCAGGCCATAAAGTTAAGGTTAAGGCAATTAAGCATCTTATAAAGTACTACTATTACTACTAAATAAACCAGAAGTCCCCTAGCTAATTTAAGTTCACCCTTAAAGATAATTATAACTTTAACTTCTATATTATTGTTAACGTTATATATTTTAGCGGCAAGCTAGTACTCTAAGTTATTAACTTTTCAACCTCCTTCTAAGCCGCATATTTCTTAAAGGATATATTAGCTAGGAACGCATAGGATACCCTTTAATTATGCTAGATTAATGTCTACCTAGGACCCCCTAATTAAATTATCTATAATATAGGAAAGAACTTCTTATCTATAGAGTTTTAATAATAGATAAAGGCAATAGCAATTAAGGTTAAGGAAGTCCCTATTAAGGCATATAATAGTATTAGAAAAGTGGAGTAATATTACGCGTTATTATACCGTGTATATAAGATTATCTCTTTAAAACTAGAGGACGCTAGCAAAGAACTTACCTTATAAATAGCTGTTAAAGCCGTTAACGATTCCGCTGGCCTAGATGGACTTATACCTATATTACTAGTCTTTAGCGCCTACCCTTAAATAACTAATAATTCTCCACTATCTCCTTCTATTATATAATGAGCTAAGGCTATTTTTAAGACAATAAAGGAGGTCTGATATCTCTACGCTATACGCTAGGTCAACAACGTACTAGGAATGAGAAATAGCCTAAATACCTTAACTATACTTAATCTGCCACTCTAGTCTAAGGTACGCGTATGGCGTAAAAAGGGAGGATAGTCAGGCCTATATTAACTTATTATAATTAATGGTTAAACTTGCACTATTTAGATGCCTTATAGACCCACTTAATTCTATTTAGCTGTTATTAAGCCTTACTATAAAGATAATAGTTTTAAGCCTTTACAGGATACCCTAAAGGATACCCTAAAGGAGAACTATAATTAATATGCTCTAGAAGGCGACTACAATTCTAATATAATTATAGTAGATATGCCGCAACTATAATGCGGTAGAGGTCGCCCAAAGGGATCACAAAATTGCCAATATCTTGTTAATTTTAAAGAGCAATTTATTACCGCTATTAAAAGTAGAGATGAGTTATTAATGGCCTTTATAACAGCTAAAGAGAAGGCTAACTTTAAGCTCGCAAAACAGCTCTAAAAGGAAGGCTATATTATAACTCTAGGAGCCCCTTTCCAAGTATCTAATAAGTAGGAGATTAACAGTCTTATTACAAGAGGAGTCTTTAAATTTAAGAAATATAACCTTACTAAGTTTAATAGAGTTCGCATATTTAAGTTAAGAATAGTTAATAAGATTAAAGGCAAAGCTACTAATACCCCATTTAAGAAGTTAAGGCTAGTTATTTAAGGCTATAATAATAACGGCAAGGAAGTAATCCTTATGTAATCCCCTATAATTCAACAAGCTAGTTAGTAAGTTATTATTACGCTAGCTCCCTCTTTAATAAAGAATAGAATAGTAGTTTATTTATAAGATATTACTTAGGCCTATACCCAATTAGAGACGCGCCTTTAGCACTTAATACTAGCATACCTTCCAAAGCAAATTTGCCACTAATATCCCGAAGATATAATTATGGTTATACTTAAGCTATTATATAGAATTGCAGAGATAGGAACTCACTAGTAGGCTACCTATAGTAAGTACTATAAAGAGAAGCTTTTAATAACTACTTCTATATTTAACCCCTACTTCCTTATTATAACTATAGGAACTCTATTTGGAATTGTTGGTATATAGACTAATAATATAATTATCTTAGGAGATGACTAATTTTTAGCTCTTAAAGAAGATAAGCTAGTAAAGGTAAATCTTATAGCAAAGCTAAAGGAAAGGCTTAATTTAATAACATTATTGCTCTTTAATGGATGCATCCTCTCCATAAATAAGGATTCTATTACTTTACACCAAAAGGGCCAAGGCAAGAAGATTAATATTATTAATATTAATTCTCCAAAGTAAGGATATATGGAGTAACGCGCTTATAGAGCTTATATTACTTCTATCTGTTAACCTAAGGCTTTATTTAATCTCTCTGTTACCGCCTAATACTAGGAACCAACTAAGGATAATATTCTTACCCTAAATAAACGTCTTTTCTGGCAAATGAACCATCTTAATTGGGGACTATTTTATATGCCTATTAATCTTCCCACTGCTAAGCTCTTTGTATTTGTTAATAGATTATTTATAAATAATAAAGATTTTAGCTCCTAGTTGGGATATAAGATTATTATTACAAATAAATCTACTAGAGAGAATAACTTTATAATTTACGGTAATCTTATCTATTAGAGCTTAACTAAGAGTAAGCATATTACTTAAAGTGTGCTAGCGTTAGAGATATATGGAATAGTTAGCGGAGTTAATATAGTAATTACAATTAGAACTACCCTAAAGATAATTATAGATTAACTTAAAATCCCTATTATCCCTATAATTGTATATACCAACTTATATTCCCTCTATAAGTATTTAGTTAAGCTTAGTACTATAAAGGAGAAGCGCCTTATAATTAATATTATAGCACTTTAGCAATCCTATAAACGGTAAGAACTCTTTAAAATTTAATAGATTAATAGTTAAAATAACCTAGTAGATGTAATAATAAAGGCAAACCTAAATAAGGCTCTAGAAACGTTTATTAACACAAATACTCTATATATATAAGTTAAAGGTTAGGTTAAAAGGGAGTAAGAGTATAATATTCTGCAGGCCCTAATTTAAACCAGCTAATTAGGATTTTTTATACCCAGCATAGAAAATTGCTATTGGCTTGCTTATAACTAGCACCTTAGCAGCCCTAACATAATATCCACCCGCGACTCCAAGTAAGAAAGCACTATGTGCTAAGAGGCAAATTTTAAAATAGTAAGACTTATATTGCGATAGCAATAGTAAGTAAGGAGGATTGATATTTGTTATGCTAGTTAAGTAGTATTTGTATATAGATGGCAACCACAAAAGAAGAGTTGCTAGTGTTGGGAATGAGGCAAGCGGTTGTTATATAACGCCGCGGCACTAGCGTAGCGAGGAGTCTTAAGCTCCTTGCCCTTCCTCATTCCAATTAATAAGCTTTTTAACCAACATCACTGTAACCTACTCAAGTAGTTGTTATTGGTGAGTTACCCTGTATGACCAATAATAAGATAGTCTTGTACCTAAGGATAGTTAAATATAAGTAGAGTATAAGTATAAGGACTTATAGCTTGCTAAAATATAATATCCTGCAGAATTGTCTAATTAATATAGGCTTGTATATAGCCAGCTGCCCAGAACAGCTAGTATTTATAGCTGGTAGGTATAGGAGGGGAGGCTTAAGGATCTAAAGCGCTTAACGGTTTTAGATTTCTACTAGAGCTTTTAGGGTTAAGGATAAGACTATATTTAGATTTTAGATAGCCAGTAATATAATCCATGCCGTTAATTATAAGTAATGCAGCTAGCCTTTAGGCTAGATAGCAGATCTTACACAGCTAGAGTCTTTTTCTGCTAATTAGCCCATCCTAGAATAGATCTGCTCTATACTTCTATATAGGTAATATAAATAAGTTCTTTACAAGCGACCGCTTATTAATAATTTGGTATTTATATTTACTAGTATGCTTGCTATGCTTGCCAAGGTAAAGATTATCCTAGTTAATAGAAAATATGCAGCTGTAGTTCTGGCTAATTAGTAGAGGCTTACGCAATATAGAGTTGTTTAACTTGTCTAACTTAGGGGTATCTTTAACCGCAAGGGGACTGGCAGCAGTAGAGCTATAACGCCTGCGGATTACTAAGTGGCTTAATTAAGGTGTAGATTGTGGAGGTAATAAGGAGGAGGTAGAGGAAGAAGCAGAGGAGAAAGCTCTGCTATTTAGCTAGTAGGTAAAATATAAGGTATATTATATTACCCTATATTAATAAAGAGGTAAATATTGCAAGGTGATAAGTTTATATACGCAATAGGGATTTTAGGGAAAACAGTACTATTTACTATGGGTATCCCAGGGGTTTCTCCTGTGCTTGGCGTGTTAGTAGCTAACTGGATTTAAGCCAAATATCCGAATATCCTTAACTTCTACTAAAAGCTTTAAAACCTACCCTTTCTTACCACCTATGCAGCGAGCTGTCAACACGCTGTAGACTGACTATAGACTAACTGTTATAACTCTATACGCTAACTGACTGCTTATATCAGCAGCTAGCTGTTAGCGACGCTACCAGCAATGCTAACTATTACCCACACTGATTAAGACTCTATTATAGTTGGATTTAATTATACTATTTAACCTATTTGCATAATTTCCTTATTAAAAATTTCTTTTAGATGGTTTCTATTTGGTTTAACACCATGGATATTTCCTATTTAGGTATATCCAGCTAATCACCACCCAGTTGATCAGCTGGGGGCAGACATGGCAATAACTATAAAATCATAATCAGCCGTTCGATTGCGATTTCTACATAATCAAAAGAGACGATTGCGATTTGATTATATAGTTGCGTTGATTATATCTTTTTAGCACGGGCCTATACGTGATGTTATCTACCCGTGGCTTATCACGTGTAAATAATAATCCCACTAAAGCTTATACCAGAAGCTCTACCCTAGAGGCCTACCTTAAAAGTTTACCCCTTCTTTTCTTATTTCCGTAGTATACCCGGTTTAGTTATATAGTTGTATCTACGTAACATAATCAGTAGATGCGATTATGATTTGGTTAGTTATGTTACTATGCGGACAGGATCCGGGCAGTAACTCTTGGCAGTAACTTTACTGCCCGAATCTTTTGATCAGCGGCGGCCCAGCAGGCGGTAAGGGTAGCCAAGGCACTACACGGGCACCTATTTTACTAGTAAAAGCCATACAAATGCAATGTTTACCAATACTCCCCCACCCCTGCATGCCCCGCAAGCTGCTGCACGATTAAGGGCCTGTTTGGTTCCACTGGAGGTATCAGTTTCTAAATTGAGGTGGTCGTAGCTTTTGGCGCATTTTAGTGTAACTCTTCTGCCGCGTCTTAAGACGCCATGTCAGCGGTGTAAAATTTGAAGACCTGTTTGGTTTGACTGCCATCTAGAAGTTGACGGAAGGACCACCTCCCTTACCTCCACCTTCCCTACCTGCTACCTATATGATGTTAACGCGCACGCCTGCGCCAAGAGGCCGTGTATTCTAAATACGAGACGAATCCACCTCATGCTTACCCTTACCCTCACCCTCACCCTCTAATTGTGAGCGTTTAATTATACCCGGAGAAGGACGGAGGGGGCTATTGGCATGGACTTTTGATATGAAGGAGGCTCTGCTTTCGGGCTTGATATTTAAGGCAATTAATAAGGGAATGCGGGCCAATTCTAGCTATAAGAAGCAGGCGTGGGAGTACACCGCGTAGGCTGTTTATAAAAAGGCTAAAAGGCCTAATGTGGAGCTTAAGTAGATAAAATTAAAGCATAACTTGTGTAAGAAGGACTATAAGGCTTAGGTTAAGCTTAAAAGTCAATTAGGATTTAGGTGGGATAAAAGAGGCTATCCTACTACGTTAAAAAAGGTCCTTGATAATTACTTTAAGGCCAATCTAGATGCAAGGAACTTCTGATATAAGCCTCTAGAGCTTAAGGATCTGCACCACCAGTTATTTACCGATATAATTGCCATTGGTAAGCAAGCTATAACCCTTAGTAAGCTTATAGAGGGCAATAAGGCTACCAACGATAATTGTATAGAGGATAGTGCTGTTATTGGTTTAACTGAGCGCTTAACTATACCTAGTTAGCAAAGCTCTACTTCTGATTTAAATAAGGATAGTAGCACCGTTGGCAACTTCCTTAGGAAACGAGCAGCCACTAACGCCGCTCTTGCCGCTAATGCTTAAGCTAGGAAGAAGAAGAAGAACGGGATAATATTAACTAATTGTTTAGGTCAGAATCTCACCTAAATAACAAAGTAGCTTGCTGCAATAGTGGACTTAATAATAGATAAGTAGGCTTAGGCAATTAAGCTGTTTATAAATTAGTTTAAGGACTTGGAGTTTAATTAGTAGCTTATAGTTGTTACTAAATTTAAGAAGGAGTTTAGTGCAAAGCTATTTATAAACTTAGGCTAATGGGAGCGTATTTAGTGGGTTTATAAGCTATTAAGAGAAGCTAGCAAGGATATTAAGCAGATAGATTAGATCCTAGCGTCTTTTAATAGGGATAAATGTATACGGCTTAATCTTAATAGAGTCTTTAACGCTGTATATAATCAGCTTATTACCACTCTCTTTCTCCTAATATCTCTGCAAATATTTGCCTATAAAAATGGGGATAGGGAGTTTTATTAGGCCACTCGCTTATAGAATTAAAGATATATAGCAGTAGTAATATACTCTGAGATTTTTAAATAGAAGCTCTATATATCACCACCAGGACGTATAGATATACGCCTATATTACACGTCTAGTTGCCTAATAGTAGTCTTTCCACATCTTATTTGTGATTTCCTCCCGCCGCTCCTATATAGGCCTTCTATTAATTAAATCCTCGTCATTTACTTTTAATAAATGGTTAACTATAGAACCCTTTCTTTGTTGCTCTAATTCCTTATTACTAAACGGCTTAAGATCCTCCCAATTATCCATTACATTGTAATGCAGATTAATGAAGTTATGTACAGCAGTAAGTACATAAATTAGCTTTAATTGAGTGCGTAGGTTAAATTAATAAGGCCTGTTAAATATCCTCTAATAACGCTTAAAAATACCAAAGGTATGCTCTACTACATTCCTAAGACTTAAATGACAATAGTTGAATAGTTTAAACTTATTATTAGGCGCTTTCTCTACCTTCTTAATCTCCTTTAGATGATACCTTACGCTTTAATATGGCGATAATGTTATATCTAAATTGGTATACCTGGCGTTGGCAAGATAATATTAACCTAGAGAAGCTTTAAATCCCTTGCTTATAGCGTCTTTAAGGACTCTTCTATTATAAGCAGAGCCTTCCTATCCAGGTAGAACGTAGGTAAAGCTTATTCCAAAATCAACCACCGCCAGAATGTTTTGTGTAATATCGCTATATTGATTTTGGTATGAAATCTGCTTATCTATGGGTACGTAGGCAAAGACATATAAGCCGTTAAGGGCGCCGATATAATCAGCAAAGTATGGCCAACGCTTAGTGGATTCAAGAATCTCCTTTGGCATCTCTATAGGTGGGGGTTTGATAATTTAATAGTAAAGGTATAGTAGAGCATCCAGAACCTCATAAAAATGGCTGCTAATTATTACTATAATTCAAATTAATTGCAGGCAAGTATATACCAACTTATTGTCTCTGTTGAATAAGCCACCTTCTACTTAATGTTTCGCCAGCTAGATCCATGGCCGCATATATAGAAGAACGTTATTACCTTTTTAATAGCTAAGACTCTTAAATCTTTAAGATCTGTATTTAATATAAGCCAATTAAGGAGGTTGTTAAGCACTTTAGGCTGTATACGCGTCTTATTAAATAGTTAACGCGGTAACTCTAAACAATCCTCTACCTATAATTGGCCTCTATTTATATTGTAAGGACGGCTTCAAACGCCAGTAGGCTTATAGTAGTTGGCCGATATATGCTCTATAATGGTGGTGATAGCTGCAAGGATTAATATAAGGGTGATAATAACGATTTGCTAAGGGGTAGGTGGCATAGCGAGCTTGATTAAAGGCCTTAAAACCACCACGTTAACGTCTTAGCAGAAGGTGGCAGTAGAGGCTCTAGATAGGCGCTCACTAGCGTTACGAAATGGAAGCTCCAGTTTATTTAAATTATGGTCTCCCCCTATATTTTTCAAACTAACGTTTTTCAGCCGCACCAACAGCCTATTTAGGCAATTGCAGGGGTGTAGGCGCGCCTGCCGAGATGAAGCTCAGCTGGAGCGATCAGAGCAAGAAATGAAGCTAGAGGAACCAAACGGGAGCGTCAATTCGATATCAGCCCGTTGAGATGACGCCTCCATCTCGCCTCCAACCGACGAACCAAACAGGCCCTAAACGAAGGTGCACGTACTTTTATCATCTATTTTTACTCTTTCTTGTGCTTTACACGTTTTCCCCTACGCGTCTCTCTCTCTCTCTACACGTCTCTCTCTACGCGTCTCTTTCTACGCGTCTCTCTCTACACGTCTCTCTCTATGCGTCTCCCTTTTTATATAAGAGAGGCACGAGCAGAGACACGAGCAGAGACACGAGTAGAGGCGTGAGTAGAGCCATGAGTAGAGCCACGAGTAGAGCTACGAGCAGAGGTGCGAGGCGTAGAGGTAGACAGGGGTGTCTAGAAAGGGAATGTTAAAGCTAAGCCTTAATTTACCCCCGTAGATCAACTGCGCACTGTTCATCTAGACCCTAGACTGCCCCCTTTACTTCTCTCTTTGCTTCTCTCTTTGCTCCTCCCTCTGCTCCTCCCTCTGCTCGTGGCTCTACTCGTGGCTCTACCCGTGTCTCTACCCGTGTCTCTACCCGTGTCTCTACCCGTATCTCTACCCGTGTCTCTACCCGTATCTCTACCCGTGTCTCCTTGCGTCTCCTTGTGCGTTTCTTGCACGTCTTATGGGGGGTAGGTAGAGAGGTGTAAAGATAGACGCAGATATAAAGACGTAAAGACGCGGAGATATAAAGGCGTAGAGGCGTAGGGAGAGGCGTAGGGAGAGGCGTAGAGGCGTAGAGGCGTAGAGGTACCTCTACCGGCAGAATGAAACTTGGCAGAAGATTCGGGCAGTAAAGTTACTGCCAAGAGTTACTGCCCGGATCCTGTCCGGTTACTATGTAATCCAACATAACCGTAACTAACTAACTGATTATTGCCATGTCTGGCTGGGGGGGTGTATCAACCCGAATCAGGTCCTTACTGCCCCGACTCAGCTACCTACCATTAACTCAGTCATTGACTCAGTCACCTACTCCTTATTTCCATTGCGACCCCCTACCCTCCTTCTCTTTCCTTTCCTATACCTTTCCTTATGTATATATAGAGGTCTTAGAACCACATTTCAATAGACAGAGTCCTCATTCATTTCCTATGATCGGTGCACGGATATCCGGTCGACAGTCTTCATCTCAAAGGATTTGACCTGGTGACCTCAAGGTCTGTTCAGGAGTTCCACGCTGAGAAATAGGAAGCGTTTTATCGTCGAGTTACAGCAATGGAACGCTGTGCTGACTGGAGGTGCTACGGCGATTTGAGAACTTTGGTAGAGCTGTTGTGTCCAGGAACAGAGCATTGGCTTCGAGACCAGACAGCCAACTGGTATTTTCAAAGAGAGTGAATCGCTGCAACCGGGATGTGCCGAAGACCTGCGTTGACTTTCCAGGGTACGTCTAATAGGAAGAATAAAGTAGTATCTGAGATGTGCTTTGGGCTCACTCTCACCACTTGATGTCACCTCATATATCAGCATCATGCAAACGTCCATTCATAATAATTTCGACTTTGTAGATTCCTGGCCGTCTCGCGTTCGCCCTTGCGATCTGCTCTTCCGTCATCCCAGCACCAGCCTCTGTGTCGAACTGAATCGGATTTCCTTACCACGATCTTACTACTGTCTTCAAGACTAGAACCCTATGTCTCACTACCCCGCTACTTACCATCGTATGTATTATCGAATGTCTCATCGAATGTCTCATTACCTATTTCCATTACCAATTACCGACTAAATAACGACGTAGTCGTCAGTCTATTTGTTACCTACCTAATGTATATAGAGAGCTTCTCGAGCCCTCCTTAATAAACAGAGTTCTTATTCCTAATCGTCCATTCAATAGTTATAAGCCCGGGCCGTCTACTGCATTATCTTTAATCCAAAGCCTTTATTCCCATAGATTTCCATTATTATCTTAATTATAGACACCTATAATGACTTCTCAACAAGAAACCACACCAGTTATTGTCTTATCCGTTGTCCTTGCAAGCCTAAACAATTGGGACGAATGGATTAAGGTTATTAAGTTAAAAGCCAATAATAATCGTCTCTGGAAGTATGAGAGAATCACTAGCTCTTTACTCTTCGTTGTATTTCATTATTGCTCCGAATACCGTGAATGATGCTCTTCAAGCAGTCGCTTGACCGCAAGATGACCATTCTTCCCAGCCCTTTTCAAAGCATGTTCGTATTGTCCGTGCCCGCCTTCACCAATGTCCGCACCAGCATTCAGTAGCATCTGGACCATATCCAACCGCCCGTGTTCAGCAGCTCCCTCAAGCGCTGTTCTACCATCCCATTTCCCGGGAGGGGCGTTGACATCCGCATCATGAATGATGAAGGTATATGCCAAGCCCAAATAGCCATGCACTGCTGCTTTTTGAAGCGCTGTTGCGCCACCCCGCCACTTGGATGGAGGCGCGTTGACATCGGCGCCGTAGCGCATCAGAAGGTCGATGATGTCCTTTCTCCCTTTCGTAGCTGCCAGTTGAAGAGGGGTGTCTGCCGAGTCCGGGACTTTGTTGGGATTAACTCCGTGTTGTAATAAGACTTCAACGACCTCAGGCTTATTCATTTCTATCGCCCAACACAGCAGTGGATCCCAGGGCCAAGCCTCCAGTTGAACGATTGGATGCTCAAGCAGAAGTAATATCTGATCCAGCCACCCATTCACCAAAGCTCGAAGGAACGGGAGATGACCGATGTTAGGGCACTCAAGCTTGTGGGACCATTTATATGCTTCTATTGCTTGCAGCAGGATAGTCATCATTTCCAAGTCTGGGACCGCAGCACACAGCGCCGTCTCATCCCGTGGATCCGCTCCTGCTTGAAGAAGCATCTTGAAACCAGCAACAACTCTTGATCTGGCTTGAGCGCTTCTACCTTCGGTTTTAAGACATCCGAAATAGGCCGCAGTTTCGAGCGGCGAGCGATGGTGAAGATTGAACTTAAGGTGAGGAAGTCGATTCGGACTCGCCCCACGAAGAAGCAAAGACTCCACAAGCATCCAGTTATCGCTCTGAATCGCCCTTTCGAGTGGAGTCTGACATCTACAGTTAGACGGCGAGCCGACAGAGCCTAGTAAATTGAGATTGGTACTAGCGTCGAGACAAGCGAGAATTACCGATTCGTTACCCCAATGAATCGCCTCAATGAAGGCGTCCGATCTAGAATCGTATTCAGGGGAGCAATCAGAGCATATGATTCCATGATGCACGAGTGCTCCTCGCCCAATAAGCTCCACAGCAAGGGTCTCGTTGCGCATTCGTATGGCGGCGATAAGAGCGGTCGTTCCTTTTTCCGTTGTGAAGGCATTGATGTCAGCTCCTTCTGAAAGTAACTCGTTGGCGAGGTCATATTTCTGTCCCAGGATGGCGTTACAGATCGATGGAATCCCAGGTTGAGCAATGAGGCTGTAGCCAACGGATGCACGAGACTGAAATTGTATTAGGCCGTTGATTTGCCCAGTATAGCAGCACGATTCAATTGTTTCACAGAACTCTGGTGAAAGTGTGAGTACATTTTCTGCAAGGTTCTGATCCAGCAAGATGTCTATGAGATCGCTGGCGTTGTGGCGTATGGCGGCGAGTAGAAGCTTAGCAGAGTATGTTTGTTTCTCAAGCGAAATAGATCGAAGGATGTTTTCCCCAGTCTGCTGAGAAAGAGAATACCATTTCAAGGCAACGGCATTGATCGCTCCATCGGTCAAGTCCCTTGACCAGTCATCGAGAGTGTATTTCCAGAGTAGGTCGAACCTGGTACCCGTACTGTCGTCCTTGCATTCTAGTACTCGACTCCATACAGGAGCAGTGATTGTGGCTCCATAATGCAAGAATAATTTGAAGACATCGGGAGGTTCCTCTGCAGCTAGCTCAAGGTAGGAGGGTTTATGCCTAACGGCATTCACATCTGCCCCAGCCTCGAGGAGGGTAATAAGAACATCTGTTCTTTTTACGGTCTGTGTGCGTGAATGGGTCTCAGGACTGAACCACGCATACAATGGAGTGTATCCGTTTTGATACAAAACGTTGACACTAGCCCCTTTCTGCAGCAAGTATGTCACAAGTCGCCCGTTGTGATGTGCCACCGCTGCTGCGAGGGGAGAGTGGTGTTGACAGAACAGGAAACCAGGTTCACCTTCTTTACTCAGGAGCAGGTCATCGACATTGGCACCGCTTATGATCATCGCATCCAGAATACCAATGAGTTCATTCGTTTGATCATATTGAATTTCGCTTGAGTAATCGACATCGCAGGACCAGTACCTGTTGTAGGCGAGTACTGCGAGGACCATAGAACCAGAGTAGAATGTGGCATCAAGATTGTCGATTTTGGAGCCTCTCCGGATAAATTCATGAGCCAATTCTGTGTGTCGAGACAGGTAGGCGGCCTGGAGTGGCGTCATATACTCTTGTGTTGCTGGGTGCCAGCAGCGACGAAAGTTGAGATCAAGTCCTACTTCGAGCAGCGACTTCACTAGAGCAATATCGCCAGCCACAACTGCAAGAGGGAAGATAGACTCTGCGATCGATTGAGCAGTCGGAGATCTCATTCGGCAAAACGCATGGAGATGGCGATAAAGGCCATGCAGTTTCGGTTGCTCAAAATTGTGTAGTGCATTAGAGCGGGTCGGCAGCTTGTTGGAGAGTAAGTATGCAACGATATGCAACACTTGAACAGCGGCAAGCGGACCGTCTGCATCAAGGTCAATCTGCGAGGCACTTTGCCTAACGAGCGGCAGGTCCTCTGGAATCATAGAATCTAGCGTATTGTGGATGGCTGCGAAATGAACGTTCCATGACTCCCTCAATAACAGGGAAGAGAGTGCACTGTGCGTCTGCTGAGATGATCCAAGAGATTCTAACCGCCACATTAATTGAACGGTGTCTAGACGGAAGAGCACCGAGGCTTACGAAGTAGGTGTTCTGTATGTTCCCGAAACTGAAGTATAGGAAGATTTCTAAGAACAAAGTTCCGGACCTGCAATTCAGAAGGGGTGCAAACGTCGAACCCTGCAGCCACCGTTGGCGATGCTTCTGCTCAATGCTTAGTGTGTAAAATATAAATTGACCTCTGCGCCCTTGGTACCTTGATGAGCTTCTGCGAGTTCAGTAGCTGTCATGTAACCTTGCCGTGAAAGCTCTTTCTTAATTGTCGACTCAGGGACTAAGAAACCCCCGGTGAAGACACTGCTCTTTTTACCGATCCTCTCGCGCCGCTTGATGACCTTTCCGAGAGTCTTCCAGTCTTTATCTTGTGGTCTCTTGTGAAAGTTCCACTCCCTAAACTTCCTCTCATACTGGGCCTTTCTACCCAATGGATTAGTATTATGGGCTAGAGCTGCCTGAACACAGGAATTGACATACGTTGCGACAAAATTGTGTTCGCGGGCCATGAACTCGATTACCCCTTCTCGTCCATCACGCCCTGCTTTGAGAGGTCGTGACTGGTACGCAGTCCGGATGGTATTCATGTGCACTTGCCAGCTTTGCGCATCTGGTTTCGACATGGCGGAGAGTCCTCGATCGAGACTTCAGAATGAGCATCGAGCATACTGGCGGATTCAGTGAGGTTTTATAAGATGGCCAGGTTCGCAAGGCTGATTATTTGTTGGACGGACCTTGGGGCCGAATGATGTGATTGGTTGTTACCGAAATCTTCGTGAAGACGAAGCGAGGACGCCACCTGGGTAGCGCCTGAAGCGCTCCCATTTCTATCAAGGTAGGTTGTCATAGATGTTGCATACCTCGGGGCTGGGGCCCCAAGTAATAGAGATTATTCTACTTCACTCGATCAACAAGCCAGTATCATTTTCCTCGGCGCTCACGCTGAGATGAAGTCAGGTGCAGCAGTATTGCTGACCGTCTAACGCGCCTAAATGAGAGACTTGGTTTAAGAGAAGAGACTGATTGGTTCCTTCAATTGCAAGAATATGGCAGAGACTGTGATATATATACTGTACACGAAAGATGGAGAACGCTAGTGATGGCTACTGCAGGCAGATATGGCCACCTGGCGCCACAATGGGGACAGCTAAAACTTGGCATGGAATGCAACATTTAGCACCAACAAGATTGAGGAAATCGAAAGCGTTCCGCCCACAAAAGTATCCGAGTTATCCCGTGTTTTTTTTTTTTTTGCCAAATTTTTGAATGTCGCCTCAACACCATTCGCTAAAATACGTAATCAATCCATTTAGTTTACATTGAGAATTGAACCTCGTCTATCAACGACTCCCTCAATGAATGGAGCTCTTTACCGTCCGGAAGTGAGCTAGGCTCTTGAGTACCGTCACGAAATTGAGAGCCAGAGCCTTCTCTTGTAGAAGTGAGGCTGTGCGAATACATCGAGCATGGAACTCGTAGTAGCCTCCCGTCGCCGTTATTCTCAGGAGGATTTGATGCTGGACATTGATCCGACGGAGTTTTGGAGATCCCACTCTTGATGCTCGTCGGCACCCTGCAAAGTGACATTCTGCTCACATGGATGCGAGCCAGCCCAGGGACCTGCACTGGTAGTCCAGCTTCCGCATTGTTTGCTTCGGAATTGCGACGGCCAAAGCTCGCCATGCGCAAGTGGTCTCGATCTTTTTGTGCAAGCACTGGTGTATGTTCCTCCTCTTCGCCAGTTACGACAACTTTTGCCCCATGGATTATCCAACACGTGGACGAGAAAGGGTATCTACCTATACCAAATACCCACATTCTCACCTCCCTCCCGTTCAGCCAAGATGCTCCAAACCTCCTTAACAAATCCCTTCATCAACTCCCCATTCCTCCCATCACCCGGTGGGAACACCTGGCTCGCATACATGGCCGCCACTCCCCTCTCCCTATTCACAAACCACATCAACCCAAAACTCCCACCCCACGTCAGCGTCCCATTCGTCCTCCCCAAATCCATCGCATCTTCCATCACCAGCACACCCCCCAGCCCATGATTCACCCTCAACCCCCTCGTCAACGCCCCAGTCATCGTCTCATACACATTCCTGCACGCCTTCAGCCCCTCGAGCGCAGCACTCCCCTCGGCAAACTGCGCCGCGAACAGCAGCCCCACCATCTCGCGCCCCAGCACCCGCGGCTCCTCCCGCAGCAAGTCCGCCAGCAGTGCCATATAGTCTTCGACGCTCGCATACAGCCCGCCGCCGCCGCCCTCCTCCGCTGCCTCATCATTCGCCGCGAACGGCACCAGCGAGCCGTCCGGCGCGCGCGTCACCACCTGCACCAGCGCACCGCTGACATCCGCGCGCTCCGCGGGGCGGAAGGTGGTGCGGCGCATGTCCAGCGGCGCGAAGATGTGCTGCTGCATGTACGCGCCGAGGCTCCGTCCCGTGGCGCGGGATATCAGGATGCCCGCCCAGTCGAGCCCGCCGCCGTACGCCATGCCCTTGCCGGGCTCGAAGAGCAGCGGGGTGCTGAAGGCGGTGAGGACGTGGCCGGAGACGGCGAGGGAGGCCTCGCCGCGCGCCTGGCGCCAGGCTTTTAGGCGGCCCTCGAGGTCGTAGCCGACGCCGCTGCTGTGCGTGAGCAGCATGCGCAGCGTGATGCCGTTGCGGGGCTGGGTGTAGTGGAAGGGCGTGCTGGAGGCGTCTGGGCCGGTGTTGAGCGTGATTATGGGCTGCGAGGCGAGTTCGGGGAGGTGCTTGGTTATGAGAGAGGGGTCGTCGAGGGAGAGGATGCCGCGTGAGACGCATTGGAGTGCGGCGATTGAGGTGACGAGTTTGGTGCACGAGGCGAGGCGGAAGGTGTTGCTGGGGCTGATGGTAGGGGCGGAGGGGTCGAGTGATGTGTACCCGGAGGATTTGGTGTAGAGTGAGTTACCTGTGAAGTATGAGCTCGAGATCTGAGGTTGGTGGAGAGGAATGGAGTATTGGATTACCATTTCTGTCGATAGCAGCGAGGACAACGCCGGGAATGCCTTTGGAGCTTCTAGTAGTGGCTTCTTCCACGATTGAGTCGAAGCTTGCCATATTGATCGTGCTAAATTTTCCCAGGGTCAATTGAGTCACAACGCTAAATCGAACACTAGAAGAATGAGATATACTCGGTAATAGGAATTAAATAAAGCGAATTCGGCCGCGGATATGTCGTTATTTTCGGCACGCTGATACAGCCTTGCGCACAGCCTCACGAATACGAAGCAATAGGCCAATGGCATATTTGCCAAGATGAAATGCCTACGACGGTCCCGCGATCTTAAGATGTCAGCTGTTCATGAATATTAGCAACGCCAAGTTTAGTGCTCAGTTTACCCTATCTGCTTAGAGTAGGTAGAGCCGAAGAGCCACGCGTATTAAACCTGAGCAAGTGCCATGCATCTTGCTTATTATTGTTACACGGGTCCAGAAATTCACGAGAATGCGAGGGACGATAAGACAAAAGTGCCTTGTTACCTGAAAAGTTGAAGTGCGCATTATGTGGCGGTGAGCATCGCCCTTTTCCGCAATCAGACGAACCGATAGTTCTATGTAGATCAGCAGCATCGGGTTCCCAATCAATTCAAATGCTTATACCTGCATCGTTGTCCATTTCTGCAGAGCCGGGCAGGCTAGAAGACGCGTAAACACCTCGCGTGTCTCAGTTTAAGACATCTTACGCAGAATGGTCAGCAGCGGCCTAATTGTATGGATCGGGATGCACCTTTATTTTGAAAATTGTTCTTTTCCCAGAGCTTCTACACCAGCTGGAGCGCAAGAAACAGTAACAGGTTAAGAAATGAGTAAACAAGAACGTTTTATATATCGCAGTATACGCTCATCGGACAATCGCTATACGTACAAAAGAAACGGCCAAGTCCTGTCCTGCCCAGTTAATGCTGTTCAAAAAGCCCCATCCAACCCAATCCCCAGGTGGAAGCTCAGCGCCAAACGCCAGAGCCAAAAAAAAAGAAGCCCGCAAAGGGCTTGGAGGTATTTGACAACGTAGAAGGACAAAACTATTAGTTTTAATGTAAAAGTTTGTCGCTAGCCCTGCTTAAAATGTCCGCTGCTTTTTGGACCTGGGCTTGCGCACCGGGCCAGTCGCGCGCATCAAGAGCGTCACGGACCGCGGGGAAGAAAGCTGCATCGTAGCCGGAACCTGAAGCATCAGGGCCGAAGATGATGTGTTTGTACTGCTCACGGCCGGGAATCTGATAGCAACTAGTTAGCACAGGAAAGAGCCTATTGTTTGAAGAGGGAAAAAAACTCACGCCGTGTGGTCCCTTATCTTTTTTCCCCTGCGGTAAATCTAGTAGATGCGTTTCGAAGTTGCTCATCCGCGCATTATGACTAATACGGTGGACGGCTAATGCATTGCTTTCAAAGCCCCCCGTCCCATATACCTGTCCATACCAATAGTCCTCCCAGCCCTGGAATTCCCTCGAGTTCTTATCCAACAAATCTGCGGCTTCTCTCAATGGCTGAACATCAACATCGTAGTCCCCCTTTTCGCGAGCATATTTGTCTAGGTCATCAATATAGCCTTTCACAGCATCGGCGTAGTCCTTCAAGTTGAAAGGTAGGATTGGCTCTTGCGCAAGTTCGAGGATCAAAAGAATCCATATTTGAGCAAGGGTGGTATGATATGCAAATCCTGGATCGCCGTATTGTGCCATCCACTCGAAGGTTTCATAGCAGCTATGGTAGGGAAACCCAGGACCTTGGAAACCGAAGTCGATACTTGAGGCGCCAGCCATGTCTTGGAAGGCAACATAGTCGCTTCCAGCACCCAAGCCTCCGAGCCGGCTATGCTTTTCGTCCCAAAGAGCGCGGAGAGTCTTATTTTTCACAGGATCAGCAACACGGTCAAGGACGCGGAGCCAAGCATGTTTGAACATCGGTGAGCCATCAGCGTAGAGCTCGTCGCCTGAGACACCAACATCGACGTTGATATACGCCAATGCATTGTCGCGGAGGTCATCTATATGCTCTTCGACGTACTCGGTAGAGCCGATCAAGTTGTACTCTTCCGCATCCCACGAGGCGAATACGATTGAGCGTAGAGGCCTCCAGCCATTACTGCGGAGTTGTCCTAGAATATTGACGACTTCAAGCATAACAGCAGTGCCGCTTCCTGGATCTGCAGCACCAAAGCACCATGAATCACGATGATTTCCGACAATGACCTTTTTGGCTGCAGTTTCTATGCCTTCGAAGACTCCAATGGCATTGTAGATATCTTGCTTCTCCACCTCGTCCTGGAAGTTTACCAGATTGACAATTGGCGAGGTCTTGTCACCAGACCACCACTCCGCAACATCTGGCACACCTCCTATCCACTCTTCGGGAAGCTTCTCTCCATGTCCTTTCAGAGCTTGTAGGAGTTTTTGCGCATCTCTCCAGGCCAAGGGAAGACTAGGAATGTTGACGAGGGCTGGGTTTTTGTCCTTGCTTTTCCTGTCAGCTTTAGGAGTACTTGGATATCCAGGTGTCAAGACATCTCCAGCGATCCAGCTAGTAAGTGCCACGGAGCCTCTCTGAACGCCATCGCTCGGCATCCATCTTCCATTGGGCCATGGTGCTCCCTTGATGAAGCCGTCCTCTTGCGGATCAGAGTAGATCAGACATCCTGCAGTCCCGGCCATTTCTGCATTTTTAACTTTCACGGCTCTATCACTCTGCGTGCCATAGTACCGCACTAGAACAATTGCTCCAGTAACATCGACGCGACTATCCGCCAGCCTCTTAAAATCATCCTTGGATCCGTAGTTCGCGTAGATTAGCGGCCCCGTCACATTTCCTGATTTCGAGAGGCCGTGAAACACAGGAGTTTGTTGCTGAGGAGGCGTCGGATGCTCATATGCCGCATCCTCTTCCAACCTTGCCTCCCAAATGAGATCAGGAGGATCAACAATGGCAACACGGCGTCCGCCTTCCTTGGGGTAGTTTAGATAGACCTCATAGCTACTCTTATCAGCACAGCCCTCCCAATTCGAGGCAAGGGACCTTATCCACTTACGACTCCAGCGAAACCACGTCCATCTTCGCCTCCTTGAACTTCCCCTGAATCCACTTGGCGAGGTACAGGCTGCCCTCGGAGCCGGCCACATGGTCGTACGACGTGACATGCCTCAGATTATCTACAATCCTATTCACATCCACACTGCCCTGCGCATAGCTCCTCACCCACTCCGGATTAAACGGCTGCCCGAACCCACCATTCCCCACCGGCAAGACCTCCGACACAAACAGCAAATAAATCAGCGCCACGACAACGAACAAGCCAACCAGGCGCGCAACGATGGACCAGCCGGGGCAATAGCGGTCGGGCACGCGCGGAATCCTCGCCGTCAGGCACGCGAGCCGCGGGAGCGAGAAGCTGAGCCGGGGGAACTGGAAGCTGGACAGGGTGGTCGTGAGGCTGGACAGGCGCTTCGACAGCCGCGAGCGCACGCGGGCCCTCCTGGCGGCGTCGTCGTCCGCGGCCTCCGCGTCCAGCATCTCCATCTGCTCCATCTCGCGCCGCAGCGCCGGGCCGTCTCCGTCTTCGTCGCCGCCCGTCACCTCGGGCAGCTCCAGCTCGTCGCTGTCCATGCTCGACCGCACCGACTGCACCGACGGCGGCTGGTAGTAGCCATTGCGCCGCCGCGACGAGCTCCCCGCCCCGCTGTTGTTGCTGCTGCTGCTGCCGTAGCCCAGCAGGCCCTGCCGCTCGGCATCGTCGCTGATTTCTTCGGGCCCCAGGCGGGACTGCTGCGAGGTGGGGCGGGACGAGGTGGCCTCCTCGTACGTCGGGATGGGCAGGTGGTCGTGGACGTCGTAGAGGTGCTTCTCGTCGACCATTGGAGCCTAGGAGGTTTGGGGGACGCCAGGTCCCTGTGTGCGGATTCGCGGAGGAATTGCGAGGGCGGAAGGGGGCGGTGCTGGTGGTTTAAGGATTAGGGATTTTTTAGGTGCAGGGCTACCGTATGCGCATGTTCATCGTGATACGAAGAAAACAAGATGCCCTGTCTTTCAGATTACGAACAGGGTCATCGAAGGGAGGGAATGGGGAATAGATACAGAGAAGAAAGCTGTGGTTATGTAGTGAACTGTGGCTTTGGAGCTGAAGGGGTCTTACACACCATGTCTGGCAGCTGGGGTCCGACCGCGTTTCGAGTTTCCCCCGGCCGGGCTGTCCCAGCATCAAAGCGCGATCCGCTTAATTGTTACTGCACCACAACATTATACAACTAACTTAAGACTTTACAACTGCATACGCAGAGCAGCCTCGACACTTTTTTCTCAGTGAATTTTTTACTTACTCATCATTCCATGGAATCCTCTTCGACCCTTGATACACGGCTTGAAACCCATGGGCTGGCAGCAAATTAAACCATCCAAGCCTCACAGCTTCGTTAATTGCTTCAACATAACCCTGCATCTGATGCTAACAAAATCGAATATATACTTACAGAAGATGCCATCTCTCAAGTTACTAATACATATCCCAGACCTCCAGTCCAACCCGTCTCCCCAACCGTCCAACCTACATATTCCTCCCACCCGTCACACTGAGCGTCTGGCCACTAACATAGCTGAACAGCGGACTCGCAACCGCCAGCACCGCACTCGCCGCCTCAGTCGCCGAGCCAGGCCTCCGGAGCGGGATATCGAGATGCTGGTCTCCCCCACTAGGCCCGGCAGCCCTCTGCGCCTGCGGTATACCCAAAGCAACCCTGTCGCCATCAGGCGTGGTGATGAAGGCACCGGCCTCCTTGGCCTGCGTCAGGCGCGTCAGGATGTGGCCGAAGGCGATCGTGTTGGCGCGCACGCCGAACTGCGGGCCCCACTCCTTCGCGATGGTCTTGGTGAGCCCGACGACGCCCGCCTTGGCCTGCGCGTAGTTGGCCTGCCCCGCGTTGCCGTGCAGCCCGGACGTCGACGAGATGTTGATGATGTTGCGCGGCGAGCCGTCTTTGACGCGGAAGTAGGGCGCTGCGGCCCGGACCAGCTTGAACGGCGCCGTGTTGTGCAGCGCGAGGATCGTGTTCCATTGCTTGTCTGTCATCTGGAGAGAGGCCGGGACTGTCAGCTCTGCTCGTAGGTGGGCTGGAAGAGTGCTACCCTGGGGGACTTTGGGGATATGTGGAAGTGGGAAATGTTAGCGTACCTTGTGGATCACGCCGTCCCATGTGTAACCGGCATTGTTAACAATAATATGAATCTTGCCGTTTCCGAACTCCGCTGCCTTCTTGACCAATTCCTCAATATACTTGTCATCGAGCATATCGCCTACTACAGCTATGGCGCTGCCGCCGGATTCATTGATCTTCTGTGCTGTATCTTCTGCCATCTCTAAAATAAAATAAAAATAGCCATTGACATCAACACTGCTCTATTTGAGCTATTCCTATAAGCAATTAAAGATTAAGCAACTTACTTCCGTCAATATCAGAAACGACAACTTTCGCCCCCTCATTTGCAAATAGCCTCGCAGTTTCAGCACCAATGCCCTGCCCGGATCCAGTAATAATAGCTACCTGCCCCGCAAGCATGCCCTTGGGGTAGTTCAGGTGGTTCGCAATTTGGTCGATGCGTTTAGAATAAGTCATTATGAGATATGTAGAAGCTCAATCAATTGAATCTGAGAATAAACCGATATGAACAGAGGTTTCAAAGCTGTGAATAGGACAGCGAAAGGTAGAGGCGGACAATCAGGCCCGGAAGAGGTCATCCGTGCTTGTGCCGAGGTTCATCCACCGCAAAGCTCGCTTGCGGTGGTAAGCGCCGAACGTGGGACATTTCGGCATTAGTCCCATGTTCAATTCGTGACTTCCTCGGAATCTCTAGATTGAGAATCCGTGTGCTGCACTACGGGGAAGCTGTCCAACCGAATCTCGCCGACTACTTGTGATTCGCCCAACTCATCGGCACGGATGCTTAGAGGCACTTGGAAGCTTGTTGTACATGTATTCTAAATTTCAATTGCGTTACAAAAATACCTAATAATGCTTGTTTGGATATCAAATCCACCATGTAAATGCTTCAAATACGAACAAACTCCGAATAATGCTATAGTTCCCAGGCGCCCAAACATGCAAGTACGAAAAGGGACAAAAAAAGTAGCTGACCTGCAGCATGTGTATGTCGACATGAGCGAGTATTGCTCATAATATTACCACTTCCACCATTTGTATATCTTTAAAAGAATGTCTCTAAGCTTTCGACCTTGCTCGCTTTCCTCTTCCACACTCCTTCCGACTCAGCGGTTCGTCAGGCATGACCCATCCTCTCAGTCTCTTCGCCTCTCTCTTCTCGGAGAGATTGGGCTTGGGGATCCAGCTATCACGCTCGAGGCAGTTCTGCCTGGTCAGCGCGGCTGGGCCTCCAACGTCCATTCTCCAGCTACCCATTCCAGGGAGCGGCGACTCCTTGGCAAGCATGTGAAGGTACCACAACGCAAGACCAGCAGTCATTTGGAGCTCGTTAGTCTCGGGGCTGAGACCGTGAGTGGAGAGGCGAATGGGGGCTGAGACCTCAAGGTAGCCAAAGATAGGAACACCGTTGTTGGCGTTGACGGTTGTGGTGTCTGGAGTCGCAGCTGAAGAAGGGCCACCGCATCGGACACAGAGAAGTTCAATCTCTGTCATGATGAACCCATACCGGCATCCATGTTCACGCATGATGCGGTGGAGCTGGGCAAGCCCTTGGAGGTAGTGGACCTGCTTGTTTGGAGCCTCTGTGCGCATTCCGGTGTTCCATTGATCGTACGCCTTGACGAGGCCAACAACGCGACCGCGTCCATCACCGAGGATCGTCTTCTCATAATCAGACTGATAGTTCGAGATGAACTCGGGTTGTTGGCGAGAACCAGGCTGTGGCTTGCATGCGCGCATCATCATGTGAGAGTTGCCTTGGGCAACCTTGAGGGCAGCGTTAACCTTGGCGGCATAGTAGTCGCGGCAGATGTCATGCAAAGCAGCCTCAGTCTCGGGCATCATGTTGGGGCGTGTCGGGTTGGGAAGTGCCGGGGAGGGAACGGGGATTTGTAGGAGTGGGAGCAGGCCAGGGATAGCGCTGATGGTTGAGATGTTGAAGTCGGTCCAGCTACGGAGATTACGTACGTCCCACCAGAAATGAGTGTTGATTCCGCGACCGACGCTTGTAATGCGACGTACGAGAGCCGGAGAAGGATTGGGTCCGGTCAAGTACTCAAGGAGAGTAGTGGTCGACGGAGGTTGAGGGAAAGTCTCATATTGAAGCTCGGCTGCAAGAGGATATTGCACAGCTTGCACGGCTGGGGCTGAGGCGAACTCAGAGATCTGGTAGTCTTGTGTAATGGTTGATGCCATGTGGGACACTTCTTGGACTTGGGACTGGAACGATGAGGGAAGAGCAGTGACAAGGTTCAGTGCTGGAGGAGTAGCAGAGGAAGCAGTCACATAACTAGGAAGCTGGCGGTAGGTCGGATACCCGAAGCGACCAATAACAGACTCATCGACGCTTGAAGCAGAGCCGGAACGAGAGTGGGAGCGGACTGCATTTGCTGAATGAGAGCGAGCATGGGAAATGGAAGGACGCCGTGACTCAGTAGGCGTAAACGCAATAGGGGAGTTGAGAGCCGAGTGAAAGGCTATGTCGTATGGAGAGGCTGCCGAGACTGGGGAGACCAGAGCGCTGTGATTTGGGGGACTCGCGGCACGGCGGATCATGGAGTTTGGTCGAGAATATGGGTTGAAGGCAGTTGAAGCGTACCCGATGCTAGTGTTCGACGTCGTCCGGCGATGTCTGACCGGGCCACCAACGGGTTCCATAACCTGGTCTTGCGGCCTGACCTTTGGCAAAAGGAGAGGGCCATGCTGTCTGACGGGAGACCTTGGAGGAGAGGTGGAGGCAGTGATGACAGAGTCAGGTGAAGAGTCTTGGGAGAAATAAGTGCCATCGGAGGAATTCCGGCTGTGAGCACTATCCGGGAGGTAGGCAAAGGTCGCCGATGGCGGCGTGGTTTGTCGGTGATACATGGACAGTGGCCTTGTTGACAGACTGAAGGAAAGATAAGAAAATAGTATGAGAGAAGGACATCCAATGACTTACACGGAGATAAAGATAGAGGGATGGGATTATGGAATATTGATTAGAGTGGAGGCCAGCTCCTACTACGATCTAAGAGAGGAAGGAAATGGAAACAAAAGAGACTCGTTGTCTCGTAAGGCAGGCTTAGACAACTGAATGACAGCAACTGAGGAACTGGTTGTGCGGCGAAGTGAGGTGTACTTATCCTCTGGGAAATGAGGGCTTGCTGGCCATAGAATCAGAGTATACTAGGTGGTAGAGGACTAGCGCCAGAGCAATATGAAACAACAAAACAAAAGACCGGAAGAACGACCCTAGGGCTACATGCGGCATCACGACAGATCGGACACGGTTGAATCCCCAGACGGTGATTGAAACATCAGTACTAACCCTTCTGGACAGGGACCCGACCAGGGCATAATCTAACTGGCAATGAAACGAATGCTATTCTTGAGTTTCTGCCCTGTCGCCCGGGGCCCAACGGCGGCCGACGTTGATGGTGAGTGGCTAGAGAGGGGGAAGGTTTGGAGGGTAGCAGTGGACAGTCCCGCTGGGTAGGCGAGGCGCTCATGCAGGCGGCTGGCAAGATGAAACTCGGTGTAGTGGCGCCGAATATATCTGGTCGGTGTCACAGAGTCTTCTGAGGCTATTCTAGGCCTGAGGTGGCCAGCAGAGCGGTAGTTTCATGGTTGGCTGCGGGACACGCAGCGATTCAGCGACTCAGCGGAGTTGAGGATATTTTGGCGCCTGCTTGTGTTCGCCTGTGATTGGGCGTGCGAACCGACCCTCCCGCGTCCGTGGGGCGGTCGAGGCTGGGGACCACCGACTGCCAGGTTTGCTGCACAGTGCACGACGGGCTGCCGAGAGAACTGAAGAGTCATCAGTCTGTATAGCCGGCCATTGGCCATCGCCCGCATTCGTTTCGAAAACAGCTGCAAGACCTGCAGACCGACAGAGGTGACTCATGGGACGTTCACGACTATAACACGTAAATGCGGAGAGTGTCCCGCAGACAATAACGGCGCGCATCTCGACGCGTTGTCTTCTGCGACTTTGGGGGTTGCCGGCCTCGCCCACATCGCACATCTCTCTCCATTTCGCCTCCATTTCATCGCAGGCAGCAAAATCCCTCAGTCTCACCGTGCCTCACTTCATGCGCTCTCCTCGATGGACCCGATCGTCTGTTATGCGATTCCCGCTGTAACATGGATTTCGATGCTGCCGGTGGCTTCCGCTATTGGTCTCCCCACGATCTGGCACTCGGCGGTTATCATCTGACGTTGCACCTGTTGAATGCTCCGTGGAGCCTCATCATGCCTTGCATAATGCGTTAGCGCCCATGCCGTTTCAAACATTAAATGTGCCAAAATTATCCCCATCGGGCTCTAAAAATTGCCCTTAATTTCTCAGAGCGTTCGGAAAAGACCCCAAAATACCTCGAAATGGCCCAAACCCCCCCGAAACGGTTATCATGACCTCGAACGCTTCATCGTCGACAAGCGAACTCCAGGTCCTAATACTCCCTCCAGTACGCGCCCGGGAACTATTGTTTCCCTCATCGCGGTCTTTGCTGATGTCCTTTACCGCTGGTGCAAATGATGCTCCACTTGGTCCTCCCACCATCGCTTCCAATCTACCACTTTTCTCTGCTTGCGCGCATCCTCAGCCGCAAATACCATGGCGTGACTTCGGAATGCTTCCTCTAAATCGCATCCTAGGTACTTTCTTTGCGCCTCCGCTGCTGCCATCCCCTGGCTATTGACCGCATCCACTGCCATGATGAACTGCCGTGCCAATCCCTCATCTCCCCCACCGTGCCCACCCCCTGTTTGTTGAGGGTGGTGAACCTTGGTGTACCCGGTGCTGAAGTCGTGTACCTTAATCGTCGTGCTATCATATTCAATTTCTCCTTTTGTCCCGTATATCCTGCCGCGCCGCTCACAGATTTTCTCCGTAAACGCCACCATGTGGAACTGTGCCGTCTTGGCTCCTCGTCCTTTCAAGGTGCTCTTACCCTCGCCTTCAGGCAAAGGATCATCGTCCCACGTGATGGTCACGCATTGGTCGTCGCAAACATCATTGTCAGATTCCCACACGCATCTGCCGAACCAAGGCCGACTCTCGACTTCAGAGACGGGCGTGTCTTTCGTATAGTCCTCTCGTAGGTTGTCGAGGAGCTTCTCCTTTGCGGCCTCCATGCCGTCTTTCGCCAGGCAATCCTCAATCTCTGGATTTACAATTTTAACCGGCCATCCAGTATTGCCATACTGCAATTGCTTTTCCAGGTAAATCTTCTTAGCGCTATAAATACAGTCTTTCTCTATCGGACAAGACAGACAGTTGGTAGCATCTCCGGCCGCTTCGGGCTTCCTCTCCTTCTTAAAGAACTTCCTAGATCCCGTAGAAGTAAGGAAAGACGGCAGGTGAGGTGGGTTAGTGCTAGATGCTGGTGGCGAACATAGAAGCCACATGATGAAATCGATGTCGTGGCACGACTTCGTCAGAAGTGAAGGCGCCGTGACAGACTCCTTACGCCAATTTCCTCTGAAACATCATCAGCTGCAGCCCAAACAAATTGAAGCCCTCATATCACACTCCATCGAGATCCTAGAAGAGGAAACCAACGTACCTGACATAGCTGTGCGAAAAATGCCACCACCCCACCGGCTCCACATGCTCGATGCTCAGCACATCACCCACAACCTCCTTCTCCAGCAGCAACTCCCTCAGCAGCATATTATGCGGCGAATATCGCAACACATGGCAAATCCCAAACACCGGCCCCTTGCCCTTCTCCGTACCCACCACCTCCCCCTCCCCCTCCTCCTTCCACATCCCACCCCCAGCCCCACCCAACGCCCTCCATATCCTCACACACCCCTCCAACGACGTCGCCAACGGCTTCTCACACAGCACATGCAGCCCAAACCGCGCAACCCCACAAAGCACCTCCACATGCATCTCATCCAACACACACACCACCACCGCATCGACCCCGCTCTCCACCGTCTCCCCCGCCCGCTCCCGCTCCCGCCGCACCGCCTCGTACTCGACCCACTGCGCCCAGCCCTCGAACTGCTCTGCGGGCGCAGAACCCCGCCCACCCCAGATGAAGCGGCGGCCGAACTCGGCGCGCTTGAACGGGACGGGCTCGGCGACGGCGGCGATGCGCGCGTTGGTGGCGCGCTGGGCGGCGGCGGCGTAGGCGGAGCCGCGGGAGCCGGCGCCGATGACGAGGATGCGGGGCGGCGTTGCGGAGGTGAGGTTGGAGCTGGCGTTGCCGGTGCTGGGGGTGGGGATGGGAGGGGCGGGGTGGGGCGCCGGCGGGGGGGCGGGAGACGGCCGCTTGAAGATGTTGCGCATTGTGGGTGGAAGTGGGTGGGTTGACGGCAGTTGGGGTTGGTGGTAGGTGGATTGGACTTGGGAATGCGGGGTGTGGATTAGGTTGGGAGGGGTGAGAGCTTTGTAGTTGAGGTTGCCTGGGAGGCTGAGAGAGCTGTGTGTCTCTACCTTCGTGTGCCAATTGACTGAGCAATGCGGGGAAGCTATGCAACTATGTGCTGTAACATCACGATAAGACTTCATGTAGCATTTTGGTTTGATTGGTCAAAGTTTTGTTTGAGAGCTGTGTACAGGAAACTATACATGCGGGTGGCCCCACTACCGGTGGTGGTGGGGTTTCTATATTTGCCTGAGGCCAACCAGACAGGCCTGAGAAAACCTGTTCACCACGCCCAAAGGGAAATAAAAATCCAATATTGACACGTAGAACTGAAATCGGGGCTCCTGTAAAGGAAGTCTCCAACGTCTAAGCGTGATAACCCGTTATTGCATGAAACCGTGAATCACTCCAAACGCAACCCTTTTCTGATCAGAGTAAACGCCGAGACATCAATGCCAAAACATTCAGGGAAGATGGAGATTTCTCTACGAATCGTCTTCAGCCCGTCTATCCAATTCGTAAAAGAGCAGGTAAACCTCTTTCTGCATAGTAAGAACATCACTAGTTCTACTCTCTTTTATTTTATCATCGCTAATTCGCCACCATCGATTGTCTCGTCTCTTCGGTTTACGCTTAAAACGTGAGACATCCGTTATCGAGGGAGCCCTTGATTTTACTAACTTGGCAGTTCGTGATCTTGATGATGTCGGTGATGCTGGAGGCTGTACAGCAGCGTCATCGCGAGGAGCAGATGTTGGTGGGAGGCCTCGAGAAGAATCCCCCGAAGCTCCAGATGATAAGGACGAAGAAGACGGAGAGAACATATCCGGCGAGGATAGTGTAGAAGTGGCTGGCGACTGTCGCTCATTGATGCTTCCTAAATTCGAAGTTGAGATTCTCGGGCTTCCTTGTACACTGTATGCACCTTCTGCGCCGAAGGAGTGAGGCGTAGAGTATGGTGCAGCAGCGACTTGCCGACGGAATGATTCGTAGTGACCACTGTTATGACCACCTTTGTGCGTGACTACGCCAAGTAACCTATATTTCCTTTGGTCGAGGATACTGCCAAGAGGTAGTGTTTCCGGGAAAGCCACTTTGGCCATATTCTTTGTAGAGAGTGTGGCAGCGGAAAATATGGACCGGGACAGGTGTATGGCAAGGATTTTAGGAAATGAAGATATGTACATATGCCGGGCTATTCGCCGTCGGGGGGCCAGTTTGACATCTGGAAGCGGTACATCTGGAGGTGGTTTCTCAGGGTCTTCACTCAAAGACTTTCTTATTTTTGCGATTTCCGACTTTAATTGCTGCCTTGTCTCCTCCGTCTTGGCTTTGCAGAGGTCATGATCCTTGCTACGAAGGGCGTGCTCGAGGCGGCAGTATTCGCACTTAAAGTCGTCAATGTGTTCTACCTTCAACATGCCATCAAAGCAGCTGTTGAGGGACGTTGCGGGTTTTTGAGGAACGTTCAACGTCAATGTAACGAAAGTGGATACTGTGGGTTTGGGTTTAAAACCGCAGGTTAGGCACTCAATTTGCGATTCAATCTTGCCTTCGAATGGAAAACCTTCTTCATCCTCACCTTCATCTCGACCATCATCTTCTGCTGGCTGTTCCTGTTTCTCGTCCCTAATTTCTGCAAGGGTTTGTTCCGCGAAGTTAGGTGTTTCGGGAATTTCCAACCTCTCAAAAGTTGTCCGCATGTCAGTAACGATGGCCTTGAGCCTTCGGGAATCTTGCCGTGCTTTCCGTCCAGCATGATACTCTTCACATAGCCTCTCTGTAACAATCTGGAGGAATTCCTGCGCATCTTGTTGCTGCCTGCTGATCCGCGTTCGAAACGCTTGTTCCAACATGCGAATAAAGGTATGCGGAGAAATTGTCTTCCTGTATATTGGCCTCTCATTGAGTTTATCCAGTATCTCTTTCAGCGCAAGAGTGACCATGCCCTTCCGCAGGCCCTCCAGCTTCCATGGCTTGCTGGCATTCTTCTCCTGAAGTATTTTTTCTGGGTCAACCTCGTAGACCTCCGGGCCGTCCAATTTCCGACGATGTGTTTCCCGTATCAAGTATAGGCGCAAGTCTCCCAATCCAGCCAACGCTTGCAGTATTGAGTTGATGAAGCAGTCGTTCGCCGAGTTGCTGAGGCCGACGACGCCGTTCTTGCGCGAGTTGGACGACTCATCATCAAGGAAAAAGGTAGGCCCAAAGACGTATACTAAGGTAATGGCAGCAAGTGAAGCACCAGCAGCGTAGGTTGCGATTGTCAAAGGCTTTTCGGGCATAGCGGTGCTTGTGTCCCTCTTCTATCCCGCGAATCCGGTAGCGGAGGTTAGGAGGGTAGCCGTGTGCAGGATTGCTGCAGTAGATAGTCGGGTACAGAAGTTTGAGAAGATGAAAGAAGGGAAGGAACCATTGGCAACTCCAGGCCCATATCCATTGTCTGAACCTTCCTGGGATGCAATGCCTGGCCTTGGTCATGGTCGGCTGCTGTTGGTTTCTTACTATTCTGCTTAATAAAAAGCAAGCGAGGAAATGCCGAGAAGGATGCGCCAAGCGCTGCCCCGGCCGTGCCCCGTGTGCTCCGGGTGCTTTGGGACGAGCGATTTTTTGACATCTCACGTCAACACCACGACAGCCCAATGGCAACATTCGCCCGCTCATCATTGCTACCACAATGCACGTCATGTGCGCGACGTTATATGAGACTTGGATTCGAAGGATGGAGACCCCTTCAGCAGTCTCAACAGCAGATTCGCGGTAAGCAGAAACTAGCTAAGCCAGCAGATACAGTGACCGTCAAGCTGTTAAAGGATGTCAGGAGATTTGGGCGCAAAGGTAGAGTGCTTTCTACATATTTTAGCATTATCCTCCTACTGTTACTTAGTACCTTCCAGGCTCCTACATTCCTATATCAGCTGGCCAAATGAGAAATCGATGGTTCCCCTCACGCATAGCAGAGTATGTCTCAGCAAGCGAACTGAAAGAATTGAAACAACAAAGTGTAGACATAGAGCGGGACTTCAAATTTGGGGTCGAGGCTCCGGCACAAGAAATAGTAGATAGGGAGGATGAGGAGCAGAGCAAGCCTTATGTCAGGCCTATTGAGCTGGAATTCTTGAGCGTATGTTACAGTCACCCAATTTTTGGTCTGGAAACTTGATTCACTAAACGGAAACCGTGTAGCCTGAGCGTTCTGCAGAACTCGTCTCCGTTTTTGTTCCACAAACAATTGAATTCTTCCGCCAACCCATCGAACCTGAGACTAAAGAGGACCCCGAACAACATCTAGGCGCATCCGATGCGGCTGACATATTGAGGGCGGCAGCTAAATCTACACCCAAACCCGAATTGACAGGCATATACGGCTCGGTGTCAACTGCCGATGTTCTTACAAGTGTCAAGGCCATTTTGACGAACAATGACGAGGCAGCGCGCGTTATACTATCTGAGAGCGATATTCGGTTTGTCGAAGGGCTTGCGAGCGGGGAAACAACGCGTGTGAAACGTTTGGGCCGATTCGCGATAGAGATCCAGGCCAAAGGCGCGAAGGCACCTATAAAGAGGACTGTCCGTGTTCGGGCACAACATTAGCAATTGTCTCGCATATCTGTTGGAAAAGGGGAGTATTGGTTAGGGCTTGGCGATAGGAATCGCTACATTCTCCACGATAGAAGGGGCCTTCGGTCACGAGAAAGGAATTCTCCGGGAAAATCTCTCTCGGCCGAGCTTTGACCCGCGGATTTCCCCCCGGAGGTGTATCTGTGCTCTCATGTATGTCTAATTGCACTGTAACTGTAAATGCCAACTGAGAAGGATAAATGGAGACGCGGTTCAGCCCCTGCCCGTGTGACGAGCGTGTATGACCTTAAGCCGCTCTCGGAGCGCGTAATCCTCACCAAGACCACACGGTTGCTGGCAATTGGCTGCCCTGTGAAAGTAGCTGGATACAAGGCGTGAGGCAGGAGGTAATTTCAGTCTAGAAGATACTACGGGCAGATTCGGAGAAGAGGAGTTGCTGGGCACACAGGCAGCTTCGAAAATGCCGAGCAACAGCGGCGCGAGAGCCCCGCCAAAAAAACCGCCTGGATGACTTCAGCGCGACGCCCGTGAAATGACTTCTCTCCTCCCTGCTACTTAAACCCCACGTCATCCCTAAGAAAATTCTCAATTGGCTTGGCCTTCACCTTCTGATTCGTTCTATATCGCTCAAAAGTAAGTGTATCGACTGCAGAATTTTGCCCCTCGTTGCTTTTCTGGACAGCTCGATAAGGATTTCCACGTTCCCCGCGCTCCGTTTTCGCACTCAACATTTACTATCCTCATCCCATCATCCTTAAATACTTTGAGCTTTTCTGAAAAATTCCCTCAAGCCTAACACCTCCGCCAGCTAAATCCACTTGATCAACATGGGTGCCACCGATGTCCTTTCCCGCAAGTCCGGCGTCATTACCGGCGATGATGTCTTGAAGGTGCTTTTACTTCCCGAACTCCGTCCCCGTCCAGCCTGATGCTTACTGCGCTTTTTAACAGCTTTTCAATTATGCTCAAGAGAAGAACTGTACGTTCTCTAGCACCAATTGCCTCCAATTGTTGCAGTACTTACCATTTCGCAGTCGCTATTCCCGCCATCAATGTCACATCCAGCTCAACCGCAGTTGCAGCGCGTCAGTAACCCTGCGGGAACCTTTCTGTCTAAATGGAAAGCAACAGTTAATTACTAGTCGCTAACACCTACTACTCATTCAGTTGAGGCCGCGCGCGACAAGAAATCCCCAATCGTTCTTCAAACATCCCAGGTGCGTCGCCAGGTGGAGGCATACATGCGTCTCAAATAGAGGGACAGCTCTATATTCTATGATGGCAATCAACACCGAAGAACTAAGAAAATATGTGCTAACGAATGTAAACTTTCAAGGGTGGAGCCGCATACGTATGAACCCCATTTTTCTTCCAGCTAAATTTGTACTAACTTTTTGCAGTTCGCAGGTACGCCTTGTTCGGGGATTACTTCCTCGTCACCCCGAAATGTCTCGGAGCAGGATACTCTTATCGTATACTTGGTTGTTTGGACATGAAGATCGCAACTTACTCTCTCCGGCAACTACGGGCAATGGAGAAAGTTGCAACGGAGCATCTAACGCTGGGTCTCCACTCGGTCTAAACCGGCCGTTTAACGACTTTTTGACGTTCGGATTACTTGGGCGCAGATAGTCAACCTCTGCCAAGTATACGATGGGGTTTGGTTATGCAGTGACACTGAACTGCTTCTATAATCTCACCTTACACGTTTGAATATTCCGCTCAGGCTAGCTAACATCTCTGCCCTATTTAGGCAAGGGAGTTGACAACAAGGATCAAACTGCTTCAATTGCTGGTGCTGTCGCAGCTGCTCACTACGTATGTCTCGTCCACTCCTAACTGGCCCAGGAGTCAATCTGATAATGAAAAGATCCGCTCAATTGCGCCCACTTATGGCGTTCCGGTTGTACTTCACACAGGTCAGTGAGACACGTAGAAGCCAAGATTTTTAGAAACGAGAATTAATACACAGTAGATCATTGCGCGAAGAAGCTCCTGTCTGCAACCTCCTCGACTGCATACGCACGAGATAAGCAACTGACAATAACTCTAGGCCGTGGTTCGATGGCATGCTTGATGCCGACGAGAAATATTTCAAAGAGGTGAGTTGTCCGAACTACAAACCCCTACGGTGGGCTTTCAGAACTAACATTGTATAGCATGGCGAGCCCCTATTCTCATCCCACATGATTGATTTGTCTGTATGTACAACCTATAGAGCCAGGACAGGCGCAGAGAAAACCTTTAGCACCTGTCTCCAATGCTCCTTTTGGAGATCAGAATGGGTCTCGAGAAACGAGACTCTGTGGACTAAACTACTCTTTGTGCCTCTCCGGTACTCTTGCCGATCCTTCAGCTTCTCGTGCCTAATATTTGCATAGGAAGAGCCTGTCGATTGGAATATCAAGACCACTGCTTCTTGTAAGTGATCCAATTGATACTATATGGATTATTCTCACTAACTTCTTGCAGATCTCAAGCGCATGGCTCCTATGTAAGTCGGCAATATCCATATGGGGTATTATGTTCGAGCTATTTCTGATGTCTATGCAAGGAAGCAATGGCTAGAGATGGAAATTGGGATTACTGGTGGCGAGGTTCGACTATACTCCTAGAGGGGTTGTTCTGCAACCTCATTCGCTCGTTTGTATTCGCTACTAACTTGTTCTACAGGAAGACGGTGTCAATAATGAAGATGTTGACAACAATTCCCTCTACACTCAGCCCGGTATGTTGTACCTAGATTAGAGAGGAGTGTTCCTTTTAATACTTGATTTGACATCAATTCCAATCTCTAATTCCGTGTCTTTTACAGAGGATATCTACGAGATCTACAAGACCCTCTCTCCTATCAGCCCCTACTTCAGCATCGCCGCGGGTTTCGGAGTACGTACTGCCCCTATTCTAGCCATTGAATCTTTGTAGAACCGCAGAACCATGTTCTTTGATTCTATGGCGTCTTGCCATATATCTTTACCTCTATTCCTATCAAGTTATTGTGAATTCTTGCGAGATATCATTCATCACTAACGTTAACTCTCCATAGAACGTTCACGGTGTCTACAAGCCAGGAAACGTCAAGCTGCAACCAGTTCTGTTGAAAAAACATCAGGCCTATGTTAAGGAGAAGATTGGAGCTAAGGAAGAGAAGCCTGTCTTCCTCGTCTTCCACGGTGGTAGCGGTAGCTCCGTAGATGACTTCAGGGAGGCCATCTGTAAGTCACAAATGGTCATCCCAAAGGAGGTTGCTAATCCAAGTCAAAAGCGTACGGTGTAGTTAAGGTTAACTTGGATACCGATCTGCAATGGGCTTACCTCGCTGGCATTCGGTGCGTGTTCTCTTGTGACTCTCCTGATAATATGGTACACTAAGTTTTACTGCAGGGACTACGTTCTCAACAAGAAGGTCAGGGCTGAAACCTATGAATAAATGTCAGGCACATCTAAAATCTATTTAGGAGTACTTGATGTCGCAAGTTGGCAATCCAGAGGGCGAGGACAAGCCGAACAAGTAAGCTGACTTTTTTCTCTCTGTCCACAGCCCATCCCTGGAATTATTTGTTCGTAAGAACATTGATTATCCACTGTTTAAATTTAAAAGAGATATGCTAACAACTTCTAGAAAATACTATGGTGAGCTATTCTTCCTCAATGTTAAAGGCCTTGCCATGGCAAGCAGTATAACGCCATATCTGCCATAGGCCAATTAATATCAAACAAAAACTAACAGTCTGGATACACTAGATCCTAGAGTGTGGGTCCGCGAGGGAGAGAAGACGATGAGCAAGCGTGTCGCTATTGCGCTCGACGATTTCAACACCGCTGGTCAACTATAGATGTCTAGGCTGCATCTAGGTGATGATGGTAGGGTAGGGTGGGTACGAGAAGGGGTCGGAAGATCTGTCATAGTACAAGATGGTTGAACAAGGCTGCTTAGAAAACGGGAGAAATTGCACGTTTGGTTACTACAGTGACCGCGATCAGGTTTCGATACCTGCGGAGGCAATTATTTCGCTCATGTTACTTCGCCCTGGCTCGTGGCTACTTCTGATACTGCAGATAGCCAAGCTTGAATGCTTTTAGCTCAACCCAATATGCTTTACTATAGAACTATAGTATTCTGAATATGTATGCTACTGCGGCACTAGACATAATTAGAAGGTGTGACGACGTAGGGCTCCAAGCTTTCCTCCACGGCGCCAACGGGTTCAAAAGGCATATTGTTCGGTTGGCAGGACGGCTGAATAGCTGGGTATATAGACGTCGCGATTCGTAATAGAAGGCCTGTCATAGTAGATAGAAAAGAGGTAGGTAACTCATAACTCTACATTTTAACAAGCGCTGAGGAAATGCTAGCGAGGGAGACGCGGGTAGAGGGAATGAGTGCAGCAGGCACAGTTTCTAAGTCTACCATACCCGTTTGCCTCAACAGTATGGGGTGGCACCCATGATCTAAGCTTGATAGAGGTAGTGATCGACGCCAGGCCGATAGAGACCGACAAAGCCCTGAAAGATATTCTTGAGCGAATAAATGTCACAAATTTCGCGATTTTAAATGTTTGCACGTACGTATTATCTAGAATCTCTGCTGAAAACGAAACCTGTTCCCTCCTAAACAGGCTTTGACTCTTCCGCTTCTGGTTAAAACATCACGTGTATTGCGAAAGTCAAATTGTTTAAATGCAAGTCTTGATTTTAACTATAGTACAAGTAGTAGAGTCCAAATTAGATTTAGAACGCGCCAAAGGACCCTTTAATAAAGTCTGCCTAAAAGGGCAAGGTTCCCCGACCCTGTAAAGCCTGCTGAATACTACCGCCAAAAGGTTGTAAGTGATCCGTTGTAGTATCTTGACTTCTGTTACCATTCTCACTGCCTATACTACCTTCAAGATCTTCCTGAGTCGACAGGTAGGACTGTGCAGTACCTTGCGAGGCGCCGCGTGAGCTAGATTGGGTGCTGCCGCCTCTGTTTGATGTCTGCGAAATCGTACAGCTTCAACAGGAGTGGGTTGAGAGCCATAGTGAAGGTGGGGAAAGGTAAGGCAAATGCAAGGTGTTGATTTGGGTATGGGCGCGCACCGGTCGCGCCCTGGTGCAGATAATAGTAAAGTCTTAGTATTAAAATATACTCTACATTATATTAAGAGATCCCCTAGAGGAATTATAATAATCCTATAGTAGGCTACTATAGCTTTAATTATACTTATATAGTAATTATATAAAAGTATACCTGGCTTTCTAAAGACCTCTATAAGTACCTAGATTAGTATAATACCTATTAGTGTTTTAAAACTTACCGCTATATACTATATAGCAAGCTATAGTCTCTCCAAATTCCTATCCGCTTATAGCGACATTACTTACTTAATTTTATTATAGATCTACTAGAATCTAAGTGTTAATTCAGGTTGGATTTAGCCTATTGCCCTATCCTTGTTCCTATTCCGGTTATACTACTACCCCCTATTCCTATTACGTATCCCCCTCTTACTTCCCCTTTATTTTTAACACTTTTCTTATATATATGTAGTTTCTTTTTCTTCGTAGCTTAAATAGACAGAGTCCTTATTCTTTTCTTATAATCAGTGTATAGACTACTAATTAACACTAAGACTTATAATAGTTTAATCTATAACTCTATCCTTATCTTTATAGACTATATAATAAAACTTATATACTACTATTTAGTATAAAATATAATTAATACGGTATATCTAGCTAATCTACCATCTTAAGTCTTTACGTATGTGACGGGCTCGTATAAATGCTTCTGAACCAAAGCTTGTAGATTGCTACCATACAAGAATACTAAGCTAAGGAGAAGAAGAAGTCTGTTAGAGACTGGCAAGATATAAAGGGGTCGCCAAGGCGATAGTAATAAGCAAGCCAATAGCGATTTTCCATGCCGGGCATAGAAAATCCTAATTAGTTGGCTCTATAAGCAGTGTCGGCAAAATATGGCAGAATTTGGCAGAATGCCTAGAAAGTAGCAGGTGACGCGCTCCAGCACCATTATATTACCCCCCCCTTCCAAAAAAGCCTGCCCTTAGGCTTTGTCCAAGTTCCTTATTATTATCTAGATTGTTATAGTTATCTAACCCTTCCTCCCAGCATTTAGTCTAGCTGTCTAGTTTGTATAGTGGTCTAGGGAGGTCTAGGTAGGCTAGGTGGAAATCTTATAGCTTATAGGGAAAGTACTTAAAATTAGATGCGGGGTACCATTCTAGATCTTTATTATAACCTACCTAGCTCGCACGGTATTTTAAGGTACTATAGTCCTTTTTAACTGCTAAGATCTCTTTAACTTCCTATTTCTTATTCTCTACAATCTAAATTAGTAGTGGGGGGTCATTATACTATCTAGGCAATAGGTTGTCTGCGGCCTTCCGCAGTTAGTCTAGAAAGAAGATAGGGTGGATCTTTATTAACTCTAGTAGCTTAACCTTAAAAGAGTGCCCTACCTTCTTAGGGATCTTATAGGGGCCAGCCATTTAGTGGTCTAGCTTATAGCTTAGCCTCTAGGTTTTTTAGTTCTTTATTAACACCCATACCTTATCTCCTATATAGAAGTCTACCTTACAATAATATTAGTTCACGTCAGCCTCTTTCTTCTCTTATATCTTTTTTATAACTACTTAGGCAGTCTCCTAGGCTCTATATATTCTTTTAGTAAATATCTAGGCCTCTTTATAGCTAAGGCATTTGTGGGCTGTTATAGGTTCTATAGGTCTATCCCAATTAAAGAATATTTATAGTTTGTATCTATAGAGTAACTTAAATAGCGACATTCCTATACTATTATAAGGGAGCGTAAGCTGTGCGTAGTCTATTATAGGTAGTAGTTCTAACTAGTTGTCCTAGTAGTAATTAATAAAGGGGCGAAGTCACTAGTTAAGATATTAGTTTATAATCTTGGTTTAGCCGTTAGTTTAAAGGTAGAATATAGTAAAGAGCTTAATCTTAATTCTAAGGATATGGTAGAATTTATCCCAGAAGTCTAATATAAATTAGGGTCTATAGTTAGAGACAATTAACTTAAGAGCACTATAGATCCGGTAAATGTTATTAATATACATGCGGGCTATATCTTTTGCCGTTATAGTCTTAAAGTAAGGAAGGGAAATAGCTTACTTACTTAGTTAGTTAACTACCATAAAGGCTATATTATAGCCATATTTGTCCTTTAGGAATAATTTAAAGTCCATTATAATATACTACTAAGGGCGTTTAGAAACTAGCAGTGGTTATAACTATCTAGGGGTTTGATTCCTAGGGGTATCTACCTATTTATAAGTATAATAATTCCTAATAAATTATTCTATATTGGATAGGAGTCCTTGCCAATAGTAGTAAGGCGCTAGTAGTTAGTGGGTCTTATCTCAACTAGGGTATACTATAGAGACTTAATAGTGGGCTTTACGGATTAGCTCTATCTATAGGTTATTAACGTCTAGAACTATAAGCCGTTCTTAATATAAGAGTAGTCCGTCTTCTATTTCCAAATTAGGGTTACCTTCTATAGCTTAGTCACAGAGTATTAGCGACTTAGTCAATCGAGGCACGAGCATGGTATAAGGGACGCGCAAGCCTATATAATTAGTAGTTTATAAACAAGGATCCAAAGCTAGAGAAAGGAAGGAGAAGAATAGCAGCGCCGCTTAATATTTTATGCGGTCCTTAAGTCACGTAACTCGCGTCTACCATAATCCACGTCTACCAAGATCCACCGTTTTCTACCAGCGCCGTAACATTACCCCCCCTCTGAAAAAGCCTGCCCTTAGGCTTTATATGTCCATATTATGTCCGTGGGGTATTCTTATCTTTATGCTTAATAGGCAGCCTATCGTCTTCGCTATACCAGCACTCCATCCACTCGTTAAGGTACTTTGGGGGTCCGGGTTCGTTAGGGTATTGGTTATAGAATTCTTTAAGTCTTTAGGGGCAGCCTATAAAGTTCTAGGCGGGGTACTAGGTTAGGTCTAGATTATAGCCTTTCTATTAGATACGGTATTATAGCGTTCCTTATACTAGTTTACAGGCTAGTATTTTATTAACTTCCTATTTATTGTTGCTATTAACTTAAATTAGTAGGGGAGGCTTATTCTTTTATCTAGGTAGTGGGTTATTTATAGCCTTCCGTAGCTTATCCAGTAAAAAGATAGGATAGACTTTAATTAAGTCTAGGAGTTTAACCTTATATAAGTTGCCTTCTTTATTAAGGATCTTATATAGTTCTGCTATCTTATAGTCTAGCTTATGGCTAGGCCGTTCTATCTTTTAGTTCTTTATTATAACCCAGACCCTATTATCTATAGTAAAGTCAGGCTTGTGCCTATGCTTGTTTACCTGCTGTTCTATTAATCTCTAGGCCTTTTCTAGATTTATATGGGCTACCGTCTAAGCTTCTTCTAAGTATTTAGTATATTGCTAGGCTTCCTTATAAGACAGTTTTTTGCGTACAGTCTATGGCCCCTTTAGTCTTTCCCAGTTAAAGCTTATATAGGGTAAGTATCCCATTTCTAGCTAAATAGGTGCAAATCCCGTAGAGTTATAGAGTAGGGTTGCCTGGGCGTAATTTATTAGGGGTAGCAGTTTGCCCTAGTTGTCCTAGAAGTAGTTAATAAAGGGCCAGAGCCTCTAGTCCAAGTATTAATTTATAATCTCTATCTAACCGTCTATCTAGGGGTGGTATGCTATGGAAAGCTTTAGCTTAATACTAAGGATCCAAGTAAACTCATTCTAGAAGGCCAATATAAACTATAGCCTATAATTGGATATAATAGTATCTAGTAGTCCGTAAATTCGGTAAATATAATAGATGTATAGTCGGGCTACCTCCTTAGCATCGATATCTTTATAATAGGGGATTGAGAACGGGCGCTTGCTAAAGTGGTTAACTAGGATTATTACCATATTATATCCGTTACGGTCCGTAGGCAGCTTATAAACGTCTATAGAGATATACTACTAGGGGCGTTCTGGTATTAGGAGTGGCTTTAATAGTCCTAGGGTTTTATCCCGTGGAATTATAGACCTATAGTAGTTATTATAGTTCCGTATATAGCGGTTAATATCCGTAACCATTCTAGGCCAGTAGTAATAGTTACTAATAATTTTATAGGTCTTATTCTTTTTAGGGTGGGCCGTAGAGACCTAGGTATATGCTTTGGCGATAAGCCAGGTCTATAAGTTCTATTCCTCTACTACTACTAGCCGTTCCTAGTGCTTAAGCAGTCCGTTTTTAAGGGACTATAGGCTAGTAGCATCCTTTACCTTTTCGCGGTACTCCTATAGAGAAGGGGCCGTACGGTTTGCCTATAGCAGTTTATTAATAAGGTTAAGTTCCATAGAGTTAATAGGATATATCTCAGCATCTAAATGGTCTGTATTTAGCTCTGCCTATATCTAGGGGTTAAGGTGCTCTAGTTATAGTAGTGTCTGGGTCTATAATAAGATCTTTACAGCTGCCTAGTTACCTAGGTCCTGTTTACGCCTTATAAGAGCATCCGCACGGTTTGTAGCGCCTAGTCTATATATAATTAAGAAGTTAAACTAAGATAGGATATCCGCCTAGCGTGCCTACTGGGCCGTAAGGGCCTTAGTTATTATAAAGTATTCTAGGGCCTTATAATCCGAAACTACCTTAATAGGCTTAGGGGTCCCCTCTAGCTGTATACACCATTGCTAAAAGCTAGAGATAATAGCCAGCATTTCTTTATTATGGATGTAGTAGTTTAGCTTGGCATCTATTATAGTCTTTAAATAGTATATAATAGGGTGCCATTCTCCGTTTGGTTGCTTCTGGGAGAAAACGCCGGCTATCGCGCTATTTAAGGCATTAGTTTCTAGCATTAAGGGCCGTTCTAGGTTAAAGTAGGCAAGTAGGGAAGCCAATACCAGCCGTTTTTTAAGCTTATTAAAGGCCTATATATATATGGCGTTAAAGTGGAATAGCTGGTCTTTCTTAGTAAGGTGGTTAAGAGGCCAGGCGATCCTGCTATAGTTCTTAATAAAGCGTTAGTAGAAGTTATAGAAACCTAAAAATAATTGCACTCCTTTTATAGTCCGTGGGGGTGTTTACTAGTTAATTACGGCCGTTTTCTCTAAGTCGGCCTTAATTCCGTCTATACTAATAATAAAACCTAGGTACTTTATACGCTTAATACTAAATTCTAATTTCCTAATATTAGCCTGGAGACTAGCCTCGCGGAGCTATTATAGGACTTTATAGATATACTTCTTATATTCTAACTTATTCTTAGAGTAGATTATAATGTTATCCAGGTAGGCCGTATAGAAGTTATTAAGGTAGTTAAAGAGTATATTATTTATATATCGCTAGTAAGTAGCCGGTCCGTTAGTTAGTCTAAAAGGAAGTACTTTATATTTATATATTCCGTAACAGGTCTAAAATATAGTAAGATCTTCTAATTTAGGGTCTATCCTAATCCGGTAAAAGGCCTAACAGATATTAAGCTTAGTAAAGATCTTAGCTCCACTTATTTAGGTTAAAGTCTTATTAAGTAAGGGTAGTAGGTAGCAGTCCTTGCGGGTTATATTATTTAGTTTATAGTAGTTAATATAGAAACGAAGTCCTCTATTTAGCTTTTTAGTAAAGAGAATAGGCGAGTTAAAAGGGGCTTAACTAGGTTTAATAAAGCCCTTATTTAGGTTATTAATAAGGTACTACTTTATAGCCTATAATTTGGCAATAGACTGCTAATAAAGGGGGCTATAGCTAAGTATGTCTTCCTTATCTAGCTTAATCTTAATCTTATAGTTGTATAGTTGGTAAGGTGGGAGTATATCTAATACTGTCTTAGAGAACACGTCCTTAAATTTCTAGTGTTAATAGGGTAGTTTCTGTTTTACTAGCTCCTTATCTATAAGCTCACCTTTCTATTTACTAAGCTTATTTTTCTTTTCCTTAATTATTTAATCAATTTTATATAAGCTAGTGGTAAAGGTAATAGTATTAAGTTGGAATAAGTTCTGGTAGAATCCTACGGCGCTAATATAGCAGATATTAACTAGTGGGAGGCCCGTAGGTTTCTTTATAGACTATTATTAGGCCGTATTTTACGGCCTAGGGTTTATAATCTTTTTTAGCTCCTGTTCTATCTTCTATAAGTTATCCCTTTGGTCTATACGTTTAATATAGCATTTAATACTCCTTACTATTCTTTATAGCTATATAGGGCCTAAGTTCCCTATAGGGAACTCCACTAGTTTTTTACTAACTTTTTTAATCTCTAGTATGGGTGGTATAATATAGGTAGTCTGGGGGCGGTGTAGTATACAGATCTATTGTGGGTTAAGCTATATATTCTTTTTAAAAGCCTGGTCCCTATATATAGCATTGGCCTAGTAAACGGTGTCTATCTATAGCCGTATAGGGTTTTCTATTGTAATGCTAATTTCCTTTATAAAAGAGGGTGTTGGGGGTAGGGTTTTAGGCCAGATAAGCCATCTACTCCGTATATTAAGCTGTAAGCCTAGATAGGCTAGCCATTTTCTTTCTAAGTGTCTGATCAAGGTTGCGTCCTTACAGTCATGTGACCGCAAATTGCCATCACGTGACGGCAATCTAGGGCAATTTGCGGTAACTTGCCTACGAACGCGAGTCAAAAGGGGTTAATTACGTGAGCTAAGCGAGCTTAAGAAATCCACTAAATTCCACCTATAGAATAGGAGAATTAAGAAGCATCAATCAAAATTAGTTACCATCCATACTATTACAATAGCATTACGTATTACCGGAAGTGATACTGACACTAATCAGTAATTATAGATTAGGTGACATATTATCTACAAAGAGAGACAAGCTCGATTAGTCCCTGCTAAAGGCCTCTACCAATCTCGCCTGCTAAGGAGCATTAGTTGACGTGTATTTAAAAAGTTAACCCCTATCTAATAGGCCCTTAATTTTTTATACACGGCCCTTAGGTGTTTAAAGAACCAACCCCTTTTAATAGGCCCTTAGTTCGCGTCTATTACGCATTTCATACTACCTAGATCACGTCAAGGAGCACTAGTTAACGTGTACTTAAAAAGTTAACCCCTATCTAATAGGCCCTTGGTTCGCGTCCATTACGTATTTTAAATGCGTTAGGTACTTAAGGAACCAACCCTTTTAATAGGCCCTTGGTTTGCGTCTATTACGCGTTTTTTATCCAAAACCTAAAATTGAACTCAACAGGAGTCACAAGACAAGAATTAATATATTAGACATCTGTCACGAAGTTTATGTAGAGGGGTTTATTGATTAAATGGGTTGATTGATTAATTAATCTTAACTTAATTATTAATTAATGTCGATGATCTGACCTAGGGCCCCTAGGGCTGAGGAGATTTACAATGCACGTGCACCCGTGCACGTGACCCACGCCTTTAGAGAATATAGATTATCTAACACACCCCCTTAGCTTTGAGCTCTTTGAGGTTAAAGCTAACCACCTTCTCGTGTCCGTTAATGTGTTAATTGAACCGTAATCTTATCTAAATCCTTCCTTCTTGCCCTATCCTTCTCCCTTAGGTCCTCTAGTTGCTTCTCCTTATCTAGCCGCTCCTTGATATCCACCTTTCTGACTAGGTTAACGAAGTTCTGAAACCTCTACTTGGGTAGGGCCTTTATAAGTCCATTAGCAGTTATCTCCTTTATCGCTTTCCATTAAAATACCACTTGTCTTCTTGCGTATTCTTAACGCAATAAGTGTTAATAGATGTTAATGTATCGGAGCTTTGTCTTCGCTATATCTTCTATAATTAGTTGGAGTTGATAATTAAGGGCTTGTTTAGGTGTAACGTTATTGCTTTAAATATCCTGCTGGTGGAGATAGCTTTTTTTGCTGTCTGAGATAGGGCTAATAACTTGGCTTCTATACTTGACGTAGTTACCGTATCCTACTTATTTACTCTCCATACGATTGGTCCCTTAAATAGCTTTATAATATATCCTTACAAGCTCTTTCTATTGACGGAATTGTCTGTAAATAATGCATCGCTGGCATAGATAAATAATTGCGCTTTACCTCTACCGTCTCTTCCGTTGTCTTGTCCTTTGTTGCTTATTCCTTTGTCTTTCCCTTTCCCATTTGTTCCTTCCTTATCTCCTCTATAGTAGATTGCTCTACTCCTCGTGCTATATAGGTACTGGAATACTCTGATATAGCATTATAGAAGCTGCTTCTCTTAGTAGGGATATAGGATGGACTAGTAGGTCTATATTAGGGGACGGAAGCGTTGGACGGATTGATTGGTAATTAGTAGGGAGGAGTTTTAATTCTGCCATAGGAGTGTCTAGAAGACGCCCTTTGAGATCTATTTTATACTAGTTAGCTGTCTTCTTGATATAGGCTTCCTGGAATAGCTATAGGAGCCTTTAGCTACAATTATGTAGCATATAGATTCCTAGGAACCATTTTAGCTCGCCAAGGGTACTTATCTGGTATTCCTTGCTTAGCTCCTTAATTGCTTTTTAAGCTTTCTTCTTATCTATCTTTCGGTAGCAGAAGACAATATCGTTGATATAGAAGAAGACGACTATTCTACCTTTCAGCATAATATATAGCTCCTAAGGTACCTCTTTAAAACCCAATTCGTTTAACGAGCTCATAAGATTCTTCTACCATAATAGTAGTAATTGTTGTAGTCCGTATAGGGCTTTTCTTAAGCGCAGTACTTTATCTGTCTTTTCTTTATTAAACCCTATTATTAGCTTTATATAGACGACCTTATTAAGATTACAATGAACAAACGCGTTAACTGTATCTATCTGTGTTATCTCTAGGTCGAATTTTGTGATAATCACCATAAGGGTTTGGTAGGTCGTACTCGCTAATGCAGTAGCTTTTATAGGTAGGTCTTATTGAGCTAAGAATCTGCTGTCCCTTTACGTGCTTTTTCAATGATTACACCCCCTAAGCGTTTAGCGGTACTGTTTTGAGCTTAGGTATATAGTGCCAAAGGCTTAAATCCCTTAGTGCTTCCTTAAGGTCAGTCAATATGGAGGTTAAGATAGGGTTTATTAATATTCCAATCTAAGAACCTTCGTAAGACCTAACGCTTAATTTTAATGGTATTGACTTTAAGGTTATACCTCAGACAAATCCATTAGATGAAATCTTTAAGCACTTATAGTGTCTCCTTTTCCTTGCTATGCGTTGTTATAAAATACGGGAAGGATCTTCCTAAGAAGGTGTTGTGGATAAGCATAACTCGTATAAATCTAGTATACGCTTTGTGAGACCTGACACTTAATTTTAGCGAGACTGTAGTGTTGACATTCTGTCGTTGTTATCTTAGGGCCTTGAAGCTTGACTCCTAGGGCGTTAATACCTAAATAATAAAGGCTTATAGGTCCTAGATGCCCTAGACGTAAATACTATAGTCTTATATTACCTTTTAAATCTGGACAAATGTCTCTTAACGATGCTCTACGCTTCCGTTAGCGGCGTAGCAGTTGGCTTGTATTAAACGCTAATAGACTTCCTAGTTGGACGTATTTAATAGTCTGTTGTCTATAACGTTCTTCTATTTAACATAGGATTATGTCATTCTTCCGTACTAGAAGATTGTTGTCTCCTTTATTGTCCTAGTAGTACCCTCGTTTTTAAAGTAGACGGAATAACACTAGATTTGTGTTAAAGTTCGTATAAAAGGCAACGTCCTTAAGACGTAGGATTTCCTTGCTCTTCTTAACTATCTCCTAACTCTTATCCTGTTGTTATTAAGCTTTATCTTCTTGTTCTTTAAGTCTGATTTTAGTAACTAAATTAGTAAGATCCTTGTTCTATTCTACCTTCTTTAGTGCCCTATTAATGCAATTATCTCTAATTGTAACTTCTGTAGGTCTCTTATCTTTAAATAAACACTAATAGTCCTAAAGTAAATGTCCTCGTCTTTCGCACGCTAAGTACTTGGGTGTTGGCTTCTTTTAGGGCGTCTCCTTAACTAGTAACCTGGCTCTCTTTAAGCGGCTAGTGCATGCTAAGGCCTTTCCTTTTTGTGAACCTTTAGTAGTATTAAAGTGATCCTTAGTGGCTTACTCTGCGAAGTCTGCATTAAAGGTACTACCTCTTGTAGTAGTATTGGCTTTCTTTAAGGGTGTTCTAAGTCCTTTTTGCAGCTCCTTTACTACTCTATAGTATTCGGAAGATCTCGACTTCTAAGGGTTATTTAACTCGGTAGTGTACTTTATATAGTAGGCGTTACTAAAAGGTTAAATGACTTTTGCTAATTCTTAAAGCCAGATTCCATCAGACATCTAAGGGATTTTATACTTAGACAGTAATATCACTGTAGCCTAGTATAGGCACTTCTAAGCTGCCGGCGATGACGTATTTGTATCTTAAAGCTTTTCTAAAGTTATAGAAACGAGAGAGGTTATTAAAGATATAGAGAGTGGTTCCTAAGTTAAGAATAGTTAATAGCTTTAGTGGATGGAGTTAACCGGTGTAATACAATTCTAGGAATATTGTATTAGCTTCTCCCTTAATCTTAACTTCCTGGCTCTTGTCCTGTTGTTATTAGGCCTTATCTTCTTATTCTTTAAGTCTGATCTTTGTAACTTAGTTAGTAAGATTCTTATTCTTTTCTATCTTCTTTAGTGCCCTATTGATGCGCGCATCTCCTATTATAACTTTTATAGGTCTCTTATCTTTAAATAAACACCAATAGTCCTATAGGGAGTGTCCTTATATTCCGCACGTTAAGCACTTAGGTGTTGGCTTCTTATAGGACGTCTCCTTATCTACTAGTGTCCCAGCTCTCTTTAAGCGTCTATTATATGCTAAGGCCTTTCCTCTTTATGAACCTTTAGTAGTATTAGAGTGATCCTTAGTAGCTTGCTCTGCGAAGTCTGCATTAAAGGTACTACCTCTTATAGTAGCATTGGCTTTCTTTAAGGGTGTTCTAAGTCCTTCTTGCAGCTCCTTTGCTACTCTGCGGTATTTAGAAGATCTCAACTTCTAAGGGTTATTTGACTTGGTAGTATACTTTATATAGTAGGCGTCGCTAAAAGGTTAAATAACTTCTACCAAATCTTAAAGCTAGATACTATTGGATATTTAAGGGATCTTATACTTCTCTCCTAGGGATATTGCGTGTTCCCATTAATCTAGCCATTGGTTTAATTTTGACAACTATTTAAACCCCTTAAGGGCTTCCGTGTACTAGTATTATACCTTCTTCCTAATGAATAATAAGGTAGGTTCTGTGTTCTCCTTTAGCCAAAATAGCCATTCTTTGACTATTAAGGAAGGGTTAAGTAGTAGCTTCTTCTAAATTAATACTGTAGACGTAATCTGGGTGCGGATCTATTAAAGATAATCTTCCTGTCTTAGGAAATACTTTATGTCCTAGTTATAGTATCGTCTGCTGTTCTTATACGCTTTCTGTTAATTTATTAAGAGCTGCGCATACAAGGTTATATTCTTATTAAAATCTGTAACTTCTGGATAGGCTAGTTCTTGTAGTAGACCTTATTAAGGTGCTGTACTATCTGGGTTAACGTGGGCCCAAATTTGCTAATCCATAAGGGCTTGGAGTTGCTATAGCTATTGCTCCCAGTCTTCTAACTTATTGAGGATAATCATCGTCGACGAGCTTAACGTTGGTGGAGTCATTTAACTAATAGGCAAAGGAGGGATTAAGATGGTATTTTGTTATTAGGATTGTCCTATTGTTAGGATCATCCTTATCGTCAGATTAAGGTGGAATCTTATAAAATCTCGTGGAATCTCGTTGAAGACTCGTCTTGTAATAATTAAGGTAGGATTTCTATTAGAGTCTGCGTCTTAATGATGAGGTGTTAGAGTCTAACGATGAGGTAGAATTTCTTTAAATAATTAAGTAATAGCTAAATAGCTTCTTGAGTCGGTGGACCAGGCTTATAACTGTCACGAAGTTTATGTAGAGGGGTTTATTGATTAAATGGGTTGATTGATTGATTGATCTTAACTTGATCATTAATTGATGTCGATGATCTGACCTAGGGCCCCTGGGGCTGAGGAGATTTACAATGCACGTGTACCCGTGCACGTAACCCACGCCTTTAGAGAATACAGATTATCTGACAACATCAGGGTATAAGTCAACGCAGGACAGGAGAAATGGCCTAAAGGCATTAACTTACAGTCCGACAAAACCACCATAAAGGATATTAATAAATTTGTAAAGTTTAAGATCTTAAAATACGAAGTATACAACCTTAAGGATAATAAACTATAGGAGGTCTATAAGGAAGATTTCCAAAACTTTATAATATAAATCTTTAAGGATTATAACCAAATTGGTATCTAAAAGCTCCGAACATTCCTACGGACTAATAGCGTATGGATAAGGAAGTATAGGAACGCTATAGTCCCTAAATCGCTATTTAACACCTTATAAGAAGAAAACCCTATAGAATGGACTAAGCCTAAGATTAAGGAGTATATGGTAACTAGAGAAAAGTTTACCTTAGAATAAATTAACTACCTCCTTAAGAACAACTTCGCTAGTACTAGTACCATTAAAACCCTAATCTTAATCTCACCAGCCACAAACCCTACCCTACTTATAATACTACCTACTACACCCTAACCTACCCCTATACTACCCCTATAACAGGAACCTAATTATATTAACTTAACCCTATAACTAGAACCACCTAGGGGACAGAGTTAAAACCAGGGGTTTGGCAAGGAGTTAACAAACCTTGTAAAGATATATACGGAAGACAACAAGTACAGCGGAAAAGATGACAACTTTAACTTTAAACTTACCATCTTCTATAACCTCTGTAGCAGAGCCAACGTACCCTAAGAAGCCAAGGTTAAAGCCTACCCTATAATACTACGCGGTCTAGCACTTAACTACTACTACACTAACTTTAAAAACGTTACCCTAACCCTTTTATTTAACTAAATCTGTAACGCCATACGTAATTACTTTGAGGGACCTAAATACAGACGCGGTATATTAGGATAATGGAACTCAACAACTCTAAAGTCCACAATAGGTAAGAGCGAGAATGCTAGAAAATTAACCTTAAACTACCTATAGTTACTTATTAAAGAACTAAGACACCTCCAGTATGGTCTTAACCTAGATTTACGCATAAACAAGTTCCTTTATAACAAGCTTATTAACGCCTGCCAGGAGTTACTAGTGTGTTAATATGACTGCTTTAAACCTTTTAACAGCTTAACTGGCCTAATTAATAACTTATAATCCTCTATCACAATATTTAAAAAGTTAAACAGTGAGAACCCCTAAGCCTTCTTTACTAACTACCGCTACTACAGACAATACCCTCAATTACCTTATAGAACATAATCATCCTTATCTGGCTGATATGCATTACTAAAGAAGCGCTGCTTTGTCTGCAATAAAGAAGGTTATTAGTTATCCAAACACTCCAGAGAAGAACGTAATAAATTAAAGAAGAAGTTTAAGGACAGATTTAACCGCCGCTTTAATAGATATGCCTAATAGTATATTGCTGAGTACAAAGGAATAGATAATAATAGTAATAAACTTAACTCAGAATCTATTAATAAGGCAATAGAAGCTCTTATAATTAATATTAAGTTACTAACAGCATCTCTAACCTAAGAACAGACTAAACTGTTCCTTACCTCTTTTGGAATGATACAGCACGAAGAAGCTATTAATACTATAACTAACTTAGCAGACCAATCCTTTACCTATATAATTACTAGCACCAATTTAATTGCTTACCACAATAACCTAGACCTATTTGCCTATATTACTACTAGCTAGTATACATCTAACAAGTTCTACGGAGTAATAATTAACACTAGAGCTTTAAAGAGATTAATAATAGGTTACGGATAATACCTAGCATATAGAAAGACCTATAATACCATTATCGATACCTTAAAGGCTGGCGCTATTAACGTCTAGTTTGGTATCGGTTCTACCTCTTCTATTAGCTCCGTTACAGTTAATACACCAGTTGGCAACGTTGAGTTTCATATTATAAAGGCCAATACACCCTTCCTACTATGCCTCGCAGATATGGATATACTAAAGGTCTATTATAATAACCTTAAGAACGTTCTAGTTACCCCAACAAAATTAGTGCCAGTGGTTTGCAGATTCGGTTACCCCTTCCTACTATAGGAAGAGTCACTGTAGTCATTTATAATTTACTTGTTTAATTAAAACCCTTGCTACCTAACCACTACTAAACTCCGCCGACTCTACCGTCACTTCGGACATCCATTGGTAGACAAGCTATATAAGGTACTAGAACGCTCTAGCCATGATAACATTAATAAGCAGGCCATTAACTACCTTACTAAGTACTATTCCTACTGCTAGAAACACGGCAAGTCTCCCAGACGGTTTAAATTCACACTATAAGAAGACCAAGATTCCGATTTTAACCATTCCATTTTTATTAATATTATGTATATTAATAGGAGTCCTATTCTCTACGTAATTAATAAAGCTACCAGGTTTTAAGCTGCGAGATAGCTATGTAATATCTCTGTAAAATATACCTAGGACATCCTATGACTATGTTGGATTAATACCTATATTGGACTACCTAACTACATTACCTATAACGCTGGGAAGAACTTCGCAAGCAAGGAGTTTTAACAGCACGCTATAGCAATGGCTATATTAACTAAGAGCGTCCTAGTGGAAGCTCACTGGTTTATTGGAATAGTAGAAAGAGCTTATCTAACACTACGCCAAGTATACTAGATAATTACGGAGGAGCTATAGGACTTAGAAATAACTAAAGAACTAGCCTTACAAATAGCGGTAAAGGCCGCTAATAACACAGCTGGCCTAGATGGCTTAGTCCTAATACTTTTTATCTTTGGTGCCTACCCTTATATAAGTAAACTCGACCTACTAGCACCCTCTATTACACAGCGAGCGGCAGCTATAAAGAAGGCAATAGAGGAGATCGTAAGGATTAGGGCAAAGAAGTAAGTTAACAATACACTAAACCAATAAAATAGTCCATCTGTTACCACAATCTACAACCTCCCCCTTAACTCAGACATGCTTATATGGCGTAAAGGCAATACTAGACAAAGCGGCAAATGGACTAGCCTATTTAAGTTACTTAGAATTAACGGAGAAATATATAAGGTATAACTCCCTAGTGGACCTACTAACTTTAGGACTATAATAGTAAAGCCATACCTATAACCCAAACCAGAAGAACCCAATAAGGAACTAGAGGAGGAGCTATTTAAAGAACTAACTAAGGAACTAACTAAGGAACTAACTAAGGAACTAACTAAGGAATTAACTAAGGAACTAATAACTACTGCACCCCTCCAAAGATTAAAACGGACACGATAATTGCTAATAAAGTCCTAGCAAAACATCGCGGACGTATTAATATTTATTAATAACAGCCCGACAAAACCTAATACTACAACCCTTAAGTGCACCTTACCGTTATTCATAGAGTCTCGACGCAAGGAAATAAATAGTTTACTTAAGAAAGGCGTCTTCGAGTTTATTAATACAGCAGACGTCCTAAAGGGAGTCAGAATCTTTAACTCCTGGTTCGTTAATAAGATTAAGAACGCTAGAACAAATAAGGCCTTTAAGAAGTCTAAACTAGTTATATAAGCCTATAATAACTATAGCAAAGATCTGGTCTTAACACAATCACCAACTATTTAACGTGTCAGCTAGAGAATTATTTTAGCACTTACAGCAACCCTATTGTCGGTATACTCGCTTTATCAACGTGCACAAATATCACTGTATTGCGATACGTATGCGGTGTTGAAGTTGGTAGTTATTGTTGTCTAGAAGTAAGGGGTTGCTCTAAGGTCAGGTTAGCTAGCCTCGCTTTATGGTCTTGTAACCACGTCACATAACTAACATTCCGACACTAGAGCAACTCTAAAAAGAAGGCTAATCTACACTCTAAAGTCAAGTTTACTTCTAGACTATTTGTAGCGTATACGTAATAGCTTCCACGCTCCTTTTATAGGTCCGTAATTATATAACCCATATTATAGCTCGTATAAATATCTCTAAACTAAAGCCTGTAAAATACTATATTATGGAGATACTACGCTAAGGAAGAGAAGAAGAAGAAGAGTTATTAGGGGTAGTAGGTTAACATATCGCAAGGGCCGCCAAGGCGCTAGTGGTAAGTGAGCCAATAGCAATTTTCCATGCCGGGCATAGAAAATCCTGATTAGTTAGTTAAATTTAGGGTCCGCACTATTATAATTAGTTACCTAACGCTAAGCTAAATCTAAGTTTGTTTGTTTAACCCATCCTATAACTTATAGGTCGATTCGGTTTGTATTAATAAGCCATTAAAGAGCCGCGTAGGGTTTTCCCTTTGTTATAGCGTTAGTAGGGTTGGCCTCTCTGTTAATCTATTTCACCTCCATAATCTGTCTCCGTTTGTAGGCTTGCCGGAGGCACATTATATTAATTATTAGGCGTTTTTCTTAGGTGGTTCCAAGTCGTACTAGACAGTTATATAAGGACTTAGAGTTAGTACAAAGCACAAGTAGAAGGTTAATTTGTAGGATCTTATCTACTATAGACTTAATCGCAACGCCGATATTAAAGCCGTGGGCCGTGCTATAGAGTTTAGAAGCTAGTACGCTCTAAGTAACTCTTTTGCACTTAACTAAGCTCCAATAGATGATATTGGCCTTCTTTGTAGCATTAGCTAGTACGAGGACATAGCCAATTTGCGAAGAAAGGTCCTTATTATTGGCAAATAACGCGTCCGTAAATACTAGTAGCTATAGGGTTTTAATATCTAACTTAACGAACTTAAGACCTCTATTAGCGTTCTCAATTTGCCAGTTTAGACACTTATTTAACTATTTTGTGTCTTCCTTGTTGGGGTTAATTACCTAGGCGGTAAAGGATAAATTAAATAAGGCTTCTAGCTGGCACACTAAAGCGATATATGCACCTCTAGCATGTTGAGCGATATACTAGTCCTTTGGAGTTAAGGTTCTTGTAGCTCCTCTTAATCCTATACTCGTGGTAAGCTTAGTGCTAATTATACTAAGGTTTATGCATTGTCGTTCCTAAGTAAGCGTAATGCTCCTATTAGTTAGTAGCTGAATGACTCTACTATTAAACTTAATGGGCGTATTAACGGTAAGTTGTTCCCGTTCCTTAGCCATAAACTTAGCCTTATGCAGCTTATTTTGCTCTGCGTTTATAAAGGTCTTATCTACCAGGAATAGAGTATTGTTAGTTTATAGGCCTACAATACCAAAGGGTTCGTTACTCTGTAGAAGGTAGGGGTTGTACGTAGACTGGTCCATATACAACTATTAGATATAATGCGAGTAATATATCTTAAACCAGTGGTTACCGGCTTTTGGTACTCTATAGAGTAGTTTTATAACCTTTAGAACGGAGGCCTCATTAATCCCAAGTTGCTTAATTAGCTCGTGCGGAGGTCGTACATAGAACTCTCGATTTAGTGTAGTGGTTGATTATACATAGGCCTATGAAATATCTCAAAGGTAAAGTCGTGCCTGTGGAAGCTTTATGGCGGCGATATAGAGAATTAGTTGTTAGCTGACTTGTTAAATAGTTAGTAATTAGGTAAGAACCAGTTCCTTTTCTAAATTATTATAAGCTTATACAACTAGTTAGGATTTCTTAAAGGCTTTATTAGTTTCCTTATTCTTAATCTCATCAACAAATTGCGAGTTAAAGAGTTATACGCCTTGTGGTATATCCGTAAGTCTTATAATCTCAAAAACTCCCTTTTTAAGTAGACCAGTAAGCTCCTTCTATTAGGAGGCGCTGAATTAGGTACTAAATTAACTGTCATCCTGTAGGTAGATGGTGATATTAGTTATGGCCGTAAGTAGAGGGTATTTGCGAGGGCGTCCTCTGCCTCGTTTTAGGGGTTGTTGCTAAGCTTTAGTAGGTCTCTCTAAGACAGTCTCAGAAAGGGCTGACCCAAGTAGAGGTTTAGGTGGCGATTTTAGTCTAACAATTTGCTCCTGCGATTCAGTTGCTTAAAGGTAGGGTTTTACAACCATAGATTAGAAGGCTGTAGGTCCGCTAGATAGCTTAACGGTGCATATTTTACCCTTAACGGTAAGTAAGGTAAATGGCCCGTTCTAATAGCCGCTTTGGCCAGTGTTTCCTTCTCTCCAGACCAAAACGGGTGAGTTTAGTGGGAGATTATAAATTGTATTAGCATTAGGTCCGTTTTATATATTTAACGCATTAGCGATCTGTCATTTAGCTTATAGCTTCTATATCTCTACCATAGCCTTTTTAATTGCGGCAGCGCGTTATATAACAGTAGGGGATAGTATATCGGATTTAACCATTCGGGGGTAGGCTCTAAAGACTAGAAGTATAGGAACTAGTCCTTTAGGGCTAGCTAAATCATTAATTGCTTTAAACGCTATTTAGAGTCCTATCTCCTTATTAATATTAGGGATTTCAGTTATAATAATCTGGTAGGCTTGCTATAATAGACTATAGTAGCGCTCTACCATTCCAATGGAGTTATGTGCTTTAACCGGTACTCCCTTTATACTAATTCCTATAATGGTGGCGTATTGCTTAAATTCCTTACTAACAAAGTTCTTTTTAGCGTCGTGGGTAATTAGGTCTGGTGGCCCTAGGTAAATATTAATCTAGCATATCCATAGAACGTCCTATATATGTTTGGCGCTAATGTCTCATAGCCATCTACTGGCTTGGAATTGTGTTCCTTTATCAATAATATATAAAAGGGGTGATCCGCTAATGTATATAATGTTAACAATAATATTATAGTTAAAATTAATATCGTCTTATAGGGTGAAGTGGAATCTGCCTAGTAATTTACTAAACTTCTAACAGTAGTAGTAGAACTTGGTTAGTTGCTTAATAGCCATTCTATTAGTTTTATGGCCAATATAGTAGAGTAGCTTTTGCAATTTCTTAACTAAGGGATGTCTAAATCAGCAATATAGGCGCCGTAGCTCTATATCTATTAAGTAGCAGGGGTTCGCGTTAAAGGATTTAGATAAATATGACTGTAGTAATAAGCTCTATAGGAGAAATAGGTGGCCAAACCGTCGCACTACTAGCACTTTTTTGGTGTGAGTAATAACAACGTTTCTAAGGTTATTATAGTAGATTTAGAGTCTGTCTATATCCGCTAAATAGAGTAAGAAGGGGGTATCTATATAGACAATATAAAACTGTATCTTGCCTATAGGGGTAACAACATCCGTAGTTTTAATAGAGGTAGCAATTCTAATGCCAAACTACACGTTAACTTGTCCTTTAGTTAAGGTATTAAGTCTTATAGATTAGTCCGCGTTCTATAGTGCCTAGAATTGTCCGTAACCGGCCGTAGACTTCTTTAACGTACTAGTATCAATTATAATTCCTATAAATACCATAGAAGTATAGCGTGAAACGGCGGTTGTTGTGTTATAGTTAAACAGGTTAGTTTCCGTAGTAGGTTCTATGGAGGTTGCAGTGAGTAAGTAAGTATAAGCCTTATTGGCTAGTTCTATGCTTATAGAGGTTGCTTCGTCTGTAGTAATAAGGTAGCAGCTATTAGGGTCTTCTAGTTCTTCCTCGCTGTTATTATTATTAGTGTTTTTATCAGCGTCTATGTCTAGTATAAGAGCTTCAAAAGTCTTATTGCACTTATTATCGTCGTCTTCTTTATAGTAGATAGTATATTGTCTAAAGCGTTCTTTAAAGTTACTGTTGCGGCCCTTGCTATTGTTAAAACGTCTTTTATACTCATTTCTAGAACGGTTCCGCTCCTCCTCTATATGTTTCCATAAGCGGCAGCTCTCCTTTTGGCAAACGTAGCACTTGGTCTTTGGGGACCTGACGGTGTTTTGTCTATAGGAGCGGGTTCGGTCATAGTTGTTACAGATGTTACGGCGGTATATGCGATCTATAAAGTAGGCTCCTTAAGACGGTCTTATTAAGGCCTAAAAAGGGTGTTCCTTCTCCTATACAACTATAGAAGATTGCAGCTTGCTAATTAACTGGGAGAGGTCTTTAGAAGGGTTAGAAATGGTGATACGGCATGCTGGTACTCCTTAGCAAGCGGTGACTAGCTTATTTATAAGGAAGAGGTCTATACGAAATTCTAGGTATAATCTGTGGCGATGTTTTAAGAGCTTATTAAGGAGTAGTTGGAAACTCTAATAGATTTGCTTATTAGGGTTCTCATCAATAATTCCTTAGAAGTTGGTGGCGTTCTATTTAGTGAGGTTTCTCCGATAGTACTCTGGTCCTTCAAAGAAGTGACGCATATGGTTATATACCTCAGTAAATGATCTAGTTAAAAGGCTGCTATTATAGTAGTGATTTTGAGCAAGTCCCTTTAGCATAGTTAGGAATGCAGTTATATAGCCTTTAGGAGGTAGACTAGCTCTCTTATAGATATTATAGAAGATAGTTAACTTAAAGTTAAAGCTATTATTTACTCTATTGTACTTCTGGTTGTCCGTGTAGATCTTAGCAATAGTAGCTGCCTCTTTGCTGTATATAGGCAGGTGCATAGCAGGGTCGGTATTGGCAGTACTAGGGTAAAGGTACTGGGCAGGAGGAGCACCAGGTGGGGTAGAAGCGGTTGCTAAAGGGAGGGTAGAGGCCGGGTCGCAGCTGATCGTGGTCTCGGACACGTTGAACGTGGTCACCGATAGGGGTCGGCGAAAGCTGAGCGTGGTTACCGATAGAGCCCCCAGAAAAAGGTCGGCGGTACTACACTTTTACCCATATAGAACGCGCATCGGTAGCCACATTTAACTTAAGCGAACACATAAACCAAAATGTCGAGAGCATATGCTCCGCATACACCCAGAGACATAGACACAGATATATATATACATCTATACCTATATATATACAACCGCATTTATATATACCTTACTATACCAATAACAAGTGAAAACTATACTGAAGTGAATAAGAGTATAGTAGGGTGGCTAAACGGTCTACAAGTTAGTATGCACAATTATATGCTAGGCATATGCTAAGGATATATAGGTATACTAGAGCGTACCTAACATCGAACACAAAGACGATAGTTCTTAAGATAATATAATTAGTAGAGAGAGTATCAAAGATAAGGAGGGTGGGGAGGGCGAGGAGGGTAAGGGTTAAGATAGTATACAACAGCGGTTTCCATTTCATATGGGTCTCTCTAAGGTAAGACTACGTATAACACTATACATAGGCTATGCATATGCTGAGAATATCCAGAGCACACTCCAAGACTATAGAGCACTTATTAGCTCTAACGGCAAGCACCAAGTTATCGTCCAAGAGGCAATAGACTATATTGTAATGCCAGAATATCCAGCAACTAGAAAAGAAGGAATTGCATACTTTATCTATAAAGTAACACCTCTGCTATCTATAGATGCAGATAAAGAAATAGTACGTAAGGTTATTAAGCAGTATATATTAAAGGTATGCAATACACATGCTAGGTATATACTGTACTTATACCTCTAGTAGATTTAATTTTCGTTTTATAAAACTAGTGACCTTAAAGTTACACAACTATAACTCCTTGGAGAAAATAATAATCGGGAGAGTAGAAAAGCATTTTATCAAGCGTTTAAATATAGCGGCATTAAACACTGCGAGCACGCTCATAAGGATGTCCTCCATATATGCCCTATATATAATAGGGTTAAGCTTAAATTAATTAATAACCTCTAAAAGCGTAGCAGTCGTCCACACTAAGCAGTAGAGGTTAATAAAAAGCTTAAGCAAAGTACAGAGAAGTAAGCATTATCTATATATATTAGGTAAATACTTATAATATACAGCTACTACAACAGTATTCTATAATTATGGCGGTAGTGTACCTATCCTAGTACATAAGAACGTGTATATAGTAAAAGCAGACTAACAATATTTTCTCGACATGGAGTGCGCATATGGCCAGCATATGCGTGATATATGCTTATTATATATAGATAATATTTATCAGTTATTCTAGCAGCAGTAATACTAAACCATGGTATATTACTTGGCCTTTATTATCAACAACTACTAGGGTAGATATTTAATACCTACATCTACTTGTTAAATATAGGGTTTAGGAACTTAAAAAAGAATATACCTATATTAGACATTCAACGTCAAAGCGAAAAAATTGTGGTAGGTAATGTATACACTATATATACGCTACATATATGCTGAGCCTATTAGGGTTTAACCATCCGCAAGGCCAAGGTAGGGTAGTAAGCCAAACATACAGTACATAGTTAGATTGCTATATTCCTGTTAATATAGCACGGTATCCTTACATTTGCCTTATTACACGGAATTCTTATATATATTATCCACTATACCTAACAAAGCTACCAATTAACCTTGCTAATAATGTAGTTAAAGCAATAAGGCAGGTGGAAGTCCTAAGCCTTACTACACGTATGCCCCGTATATGCACAGTATATATAAATAAAACTACTTACTATGGCATAGGTCGATTCATCCTATCTCCACAGTATTATACTCTATGTAAGAAGTATGGGGCGCAGACACTACGTGTAGTGCATAGTAGTCTTAATATTAAGGATTAAATTACTGCTCTAATTTAAAAGAAAAGGATGCTATAATTCCCAGAGGGGACGGCATATGTAGGTAAGTATAGGTTAGATATACGCCAAGTATATACAGAGCCTAAGCGTAGTAGGTATGCTACGTAAGTTCTCTATTAACCAATATAAAGAGAACACAGAGCAATAGATTCGGGCAATTTATAACTTTAATAATAAGCATTTCCTTATTATATGCTGTATATACGCGCAAGCTAAGGCATTCTAACACGTAATATGTATCAAAATGGACCTATTATTTAAAATAGTTTAAGGTAAAACGAATTTATTCTTAATTGTGGGATAGGATAAGAATTCCAAACGTATACATGCCCTATACTATATATATACTATGCACAGGCTAATACCTATAATAGGAATTAAGGTGTGGGTATACGCATTTCTAAACTTAGAAACACGTGCTGTATACACAAAGATGTTTTAGCTAGTATTTAAGGTTTTAAGTAATACTGCCCGATTATCTATACAATTTGTATATATTTATAGAACCGGACTTCGCACGGCTATAGTTAATATATATAAGAAACAAGCTAGTGGTAAGTATACGCTGCGTATATACCTAGCATATGCTAATAATATATAGGCTTTGGGGATTACCTATATATAATTAACCCATCTTATAAATGGGATGAACACCTTTAGCATATACTTATATTCTGCCAAGTATATATTAAACGAAACTTTACGAAGCGCTTTCCAACCCATAAAGCAAGATATATTATAGAGCAGATATAGGAAGTAGAGACGGAGCAGAAACTAATAGAGCGTATATAAAGTATATATATACTACATCTGGAGCTTATATCTTAGATAAACAACAAGAAGAAAACATAGATACTAGCCAAGCTTATAAAGGAAAAGTCAAAGGTCCCTTATAAGTGGTAGGCATATACACGAAAGCATACTAAAATTGGTAAAAGTAGTTACTTTTAAGATAATAACTTTACCAGTTAAAACTTATGCATGCTTGCTATAGTACTACGGTAAATATATACACTCTATATATACACCGCATATTCTAATATTTTAGTATAGGCTCAAACTCCATATATAAGAAATGTTCGACCTACAAGAGCTATATAAAGAGACAGGAATAGATAATATATGGAGAAATTATAGTAACTTAAAGCGGATAGCAGTATAGCTACAGAAACAAAGTATGTATATACGCTGCAAATGCAAAGTAGATGCTAAGCTTAAGCAGCCTAGAAACAGTGGAAAGCAGCTAAGTAATAAGCTAAAAATCCTAAACTAAATCTTCCTTAGAATTTTTAGAACCTATTTAATACCCCTAAGCCTAATCTACAGTATATACCTAATGTAGAATTACCTACTATATTTAGTGGGCAGACTATGTCGCAGATAAGTAGAGCAGATGATAATATTACATTAGTATTAGATACGTCGCGCGTATCTACAGCATATACAGCATAGATGTTGCCCCTACCATCTTAAAGTCAAACGCCCTAGACTGTAGGTAAAAGGCATAGGTCTAACCTATCTACGGAGGAGATAGAGAAGGAGGCATATACACTCTATATAGAAAATATAGAGCGACGAATTAATAAATTAAAACAGGCTAAAGATATATATAATAAAGCAAAGGAGCTAGCAGAGCTTAAGAAGTGGGCGTAGGAGCATAGTGTTAGCATATAGGGCGTATATGCACGGTATACATAGAGTAAGTGTTATAGAGTTCTATTACCATAAATAAAGAATTAATTAATATGGGCCTATAGCCCCACGCCCTATGTTGGGCATATGCCTAGCCTATCCATCCACTAAACTCCGCCTAAACTCCAACTATGCATATTGCACATTGCGTATGCAGTGTGTAGGCCCAGCATATGCTGGGACTTAACTAGTAATGCGGGACAAGCGGCGGGTTCTACCTACGGTAGGAGTAGCTTATACAGAGCATAAGTATAATATACGCAATAGAATAAACTAAACTTATTAGAGCTCTTACTACCACTATAGTAGCGGCCTGTTGTTTTTCTGCTCCCTGTGCTAAATATTAGTAGTATATATATAGGATATGTGCAAAGCAAACCTACCGCTCTAGCGGCGTGCAGACGGTGAGGGGGACTCCTCGCAGTTATCTAGGGGGGTCGGGCCGCACTACGCATATAGTTAGCGTATGCTAAATATATATAGGTAAAATACTAACCTTGCGCTTTAAGCCGGTGGAGGGAGTAGTAGGGCTAACGCGCTATTTCCCTCGTGTTAGCATACGCCTAGTATAAGCGCGTGTTGACCTATGGTTAGTAGAAGACATTAGGGGTTTGCATATACGTAGGGTATACGCGTATAAGCTAGCAATATAACCAAGTAGTGGTTTTAGTAATATATATATAGGGGATATACTAAATCAAACTTTCCTAGTCTCCTAAACATAGAGTTAAGCGTTAGTTTTGGAATTGGGCAGTATCCCTAGTAGTAGCCGTGCTTGTTCCTTACATATGCTACCCTTAGGCCTATAAGTACCTTTGGGTCTGAAATTAAACTTAGGGGGAATAAGTATATAGATAAATAGATATATATATTAGGGTATGGTGCGCATATACAGAAGCGACACTAGTGCTCTTACCTCGCGATGGAATTGCCTGCTAAATTAGGTGGCAAACCCCTGGTCCTAGGCACTGTATTTAATTAGCTTAGGCTAAGCGTATACGCGGCATAGGATAGATATACGCAAAGAGTGTATAGGCATCTATATACTCCAAAATCCTGGAACCTGAGGGGCCACGACTATAGACACTATTAGCGACGCATATATAATATATGGGCATAGATATACCTGGGCTTATGCAGGTATCTTATATCCCGCTAGCTACTAGAGAGAATAAATAGCTTTAGGGAACTATAATGCATTAGCCTCGCATATATGCTATATATACATAGTATATACTTCTTACCTGCAACCAGCTCTCCAACTGATATGTTATTGGTGGTCGGGTTAGTTACTGCATATGGTAAGCATATGCCGAGCTGCTATAACAACATAGTAGTATATACAAGCACCGCTGTGCTTATTGCGGATATGCCGGCAATACTACAGCCATATTAGTAGAGCCGCAGGCGCTGCGCATATGCAAAACATACACTTAGCTAAGTGGTGAAGACACGGCCGCATATCTGCGTACTATTGACTGCAATATCACACCTAAACTTTGGCTTAGCATATGCTACGCATAGGGTGTGGATAAGTAATATACACCATAGTATTAACCGAGGAGAGCATGGAGGCGGTGTTGGGTGGGTCTAGTATACGCTTAGTATATACCTACGCAGTATATAGAGCCGTATATACTCGCGTTGTCTTGGACCGAAACGGTTGGGGCTACATATAGTTAGCATATATACCGGATATGCGGCTCTATATACACTCACGTCTTCCTCCAGCAAGAGCTGCTGCAGCGCGCGCTATAGTTATTATAAGTATATACCATGTATATGCAATCCTATAACTAACCAAGAGTTACCTAACTGGGATTAGGATTTGGAATCGGACCTGTAAGGCTTTATAAGTATGGTATATGTATATGCTCTGCATATGCTTACCATAGTAATAGCCAAAGGTAGAAGGGTTGGCGGTAGAGGCCACCTACGGGTTATTAAAGTCTGCAATTATCAGATTGCTCATGGTAAGCGTATACGCGGCGTATACAATAGTTAAATTGGTAATGGAAATTCGCCTTATTCTTTCTGTCAGTATATGCAAGACCTATGCCTATGTTATGCTGTACATACTCATAGCATACGCTGTGATGTTATGGAGAAGAAGTTGTGGTGCGACTGTTATTATGGATATGCTACACGTGTATATGGGCCATGTTTTAATAACTAACTACCATTACCTTATATGGCCATTGTTTAGCGCATATGCGCGGTATATACACTGCCATAAACTAGGATATTTGTGATTTAAGGATGAACGGCTTTGCATTTTCTATTTTATTTAAATTGCATGTGCATTGCATATGCGTAGGCTTAGCATGGTCTCAAGCTAATCGTGGTCACAAAGCTGGTTTACAAGTTCTGACCACGTTGAACTTTCTAACCACGCCAAGTCTTTTCCGTGACCACGCCGAGCTGTGAGCCCTCCTAGGTAGAGGTAGGTGCAGCTTGCTATTAGGTGGCGGTTGGTGCAGTTTGCTAAGGTATAGATGCAACAGCTAGTTAGGGTGTTATAGGGGTAGGTATTTGCGTTCTAGGTGTTGTAGCTATAGCTATAGGCTGAATTACAGGCGTTAGAGGTAGTGGAGGTAGTTAATAGTTTACAGGCGTTGGTACCGTATAGGAAGGTAATAGGCTGTAGGGGGAGGTTATAGGAACTAAAGAGGCTATAACTAATAGGGTTATAGCTTAATTCGATATTAGAGCTGTTTATATTAAGTTAAGTTGTTCTTATAGTGCCACTATAATCATAGGGCTGACTTCCTTAAGAGCTCCTATAATTTCCTTATCTATCCATTTGTGAGGTTCCTCTTCTGTAAGGACATTATATAGAACCTTATAAAGTGGGTATCTATTGCTGTGTATAGCGACATATACTCCTCTTTGGAGTAGGTGAGTACGGAGCTTTACTCTAGTAATAGAGCGTATCTTTCTAAAGTCCTTAATGGTAAAGCCTTTAAATTCTTCTTGGAATAGCGACCGTAGTATATAATCCGTAAAGTTCTTATATATATACTTATAGATTTTCATTTTTATATATTCTTCTAGGTCTTCCTCTAAGGCAGTTACTATATCAATCCCGTAACTATATCTGGCAATTCTCTCCTTCCATTCAGGATCCATCTTATTGTGTAAAGCAGTGTACTAGTCCTTGTGTATATTTAGTTTAAGGTTAAGGTTAAGGTCAAGGTTAAGGTTAAGGTCGTTAAGGTAAGGGTGTTAAGGTGAGGGTGTCGAGGTAAGGGTGTTTTGGGTATATACGTCCTTTACAGCCATCGGGCCTGTAAAGTTCTTAGCAAGATTACTATTCTCTTAGCAATCTATTGTATTGGCTGTAAGGCCAGTATAAATTCTCTTAAGCTTAAGGGAGGTCGCAATCTTCTCTAAGTAAAGATACAATTCTCTAGGCGATCTAACGCGTTAGTAGTTAAGCTAATACGTGGTCTCGAGCTTTAAGGGTAATATAGCTTTCTCCTTTAACTGGAATAGACAAGGCTAGGTAATCCGTGTACTGTTTCCAGTACGGTTCTTAAGCTTTAGCTTATTGCGTATTTCCTAATCTATACGTCTACTGATTAGTGTCGGTATACTCACTTTATCAACGTGCACGAATATTACTGTATTGCGATACGTATACGGTGTTGAAGTTGGTAGTTATTGTTGTCTAGAAGTAAGGGGTTGCTCTAAGGTTAGGTTAGCTAGCCTTGCTTCGTGGTCTCGTGACCACGTTATATGACTAACATTCCAACACCTATAAAGAAATAAAAAAAGACTAGCCTCTTTATACCTACGCGATATTTTACAAGCTTATATATAGTCTAGTACCTACCTAAACAGAGACTTCTTTATACGCCTACCACTAGAACTTGAACTAAAGAATGGATTAATTCTAAGAGTTATTAAACCACTCTATAGTATCCCAGAAGCCGGCAACCATTGGTTTAATATATACTACCGCCACCACCTTAATAAGCTACGGATAAACCAGTTAACATACAACCCCTACTTATTATACACAAATAACAACGGCTTTGGAATTATAGGACTGCAAACTAATAATATACTATTTCTTGCTAATAAAACCTTTATGGAGGCTAAAGAAGCTAGGATTTAGGAAGCAAAGTTTCTAGTAAAAGAGAGAAAGAAGCTTACGCTAAATACCCCAATTAAGTTTAACAGAGGCTATATTAGGCAAGAAAAGGACTTAATAGCCTTTACCTAGGAACGTTAATGCTAGAACCTAAAGTTGGTTATTATAAAGGCTATAGATCTAACTAGCTCTAGAGGGGAAGTCCGCAAGGCAGTTACACTAAAGGACCAGTACGTTGCCTAGAGAGTAAGAGGAGCCTATATTGCCATAGTCTATTAACTAGAAGCTGCCTTTAACCTTTCCTTTATAGCACAAGTTGTTAACCTAAAGGAAGAACATGCGAAGCAGCTTAATAAGCGGCTATAATAGCAAATCAATAATCCCTCCTAAGGACTTCGCTTCGTATAACTTAATATAAGCACTCTCAAACTAATAATATTTACGGACTTATCCTTTACCAATAACTACAACCTCTCTTCTTAGATCGGCTTTGTTATTACACTTACGGACAAGGACAATAGGGCTAATATCCTCTATTAATTATCTATTAAATGCAAGCAAGTTATATAAAGCGTCTTAGCATCTAAACTATATAGTATAGCCCACGGATTTAACACTGGAGCTACAATTAAAGCAACCATTAAGAAGATCCTATAACTTAAACAACTACCGCTTACCCTTTATACCAATTTAAAATCTCTATATAACTGCCTAGTTAAACTTGGGATAACACAAGAGAAACGACTTATGGTTGACCTAATATGTTTATAACAATCATATAAGAAAAGAGAAATAGTAGAGATTAAATAGATCGACGGAGGCAGTAACCCTATAGACGCTATAATAAAATCAAAACCTTGCCAAGCGTTAAAGGACCTAATTAATACGAATATAATTAAGCTACAGGTCACCGAGTGGGTAGAAAAAGGAGAAGATGGAAAAACAGGAATAGAGAGTGTAAAGATGTCAAGCTAGCAGCCAAGGCGCTAGTACTAAGCGAGCCAATGGCAATTTTCCATGCCGGGTATAGAAAATCGTGATTGGTTACTTTAGCCATTTGGCAGAATTTGGTGGAATTTAATAGGTGGAAAGTAGTGGAATTTGACAGGTGGAAGGTAGTAGAATTTAGCAAGCGGCGTGCTTAAGCACTATTAAAAACTAAATACTCCCAGTGTCTGATTAAGGTTGCGTCCTTGCAGTTATATAACCGCAAATTACTATTACGTAACGGCAATCTAGGGCAATTTACGGCAACTTGCCTACTGTAGCTAGAATATATTGCATTGCAATAGGAGGCAAATTGCCGCCACGTGTGGCAAGTTGCCGTTACGTAAGGCAAGTTGCCGTTACGTAAGGCAAGTTGCCGTTACGTAAGGCAAGTTGCCGTTACGTGTCACCGCGGCACTAGCGTGGTAAGGAACCTTAAGTTCCTTACCCTTCTTTATATTGGAAGATAACATCCATCTATAACACCGCATAGTATATATTATTGTGATATATATATTCTGCACGTTGTTAAAGCATACTAATACTGATTAGTGAGCGCGCACAGATTAGGAAACACGCAGGTAGCTTAGAAGATAGTTATACTGTCCACCTTGTAGTAGATTGGAAGATAGTTATACTTATCTACCTTTCATATTAGCCTATTTCAGTTAAAGAGAAGAAGAGAAACTACCTAGGAGTACTTGTCTAGTATCCACAACGACTTCTAGATATCTCGTTCTATCTATTTTAGAAGACTACTGCGTAGAGCACTTTACCCTACTTAATTAACTCGAACCATCTTCTTAACCGCCTCCTTAACCGCCTCCTCAACCGTTCCCCTACCTTTACCTTTCAAACACCCTTACCTTCACCCTCACTTACCTAAACAATATATAATAAACAAGATGTTAGGAACAGAGAAAGACTAAAAGGAAGAAGCAGCTAAATAGGAAAATGGGATTAACCTAATAGAAGCCTCTAAAGATAAACTAACTGACTACCTATAATGCAAGATGTACCTATACATAGAGATATATAACTAGCTTAACTTAAGACTCTGGGAATCGTTCTAGGGAGATTTTAAGGACTTTACAGTTGATATCTTTACGCAAATCCCCTTATACTGGCTTTAGCAACTACATAACTGCCTAAATATTAGAGGAGTATAGGTTAATGTTAACCATAAATAAAACAAAACACTCCCTTAGTCTTTATATGATATAGTATAAAAAGAAGACCAAACTAAATAGAGTAGAGAGATGATTAAATTAGCCAATAATAAGTATAGACCGACACTATTAAGATTAATTAAGGTATACATAACAGAGGGTACCTTAGAGGAGTAATAATAAGCTAAAGCTACTGCAACCTAACTAACCGGTACACTAACTACCTCTACCTTTATACTATCTATTATACCTCAATCTATGACTACGTCTACTTTTATACTATCTGCTACGCCTTAACCCGTAATAATAACACAGCAACTCCACGTATAATCTACAGATAAGGAGAACCGCCCTATTACTGTAACTGGCTATGGTAAGGAAATTGCGAACGCAGCTAAGATATACACAGAGGAGTAGAAATATGGTGGTATAAACGAAAGCCTTAACTACAAATTAATAATATTCTATAATATCTGTAATCGAGCGGACGTACCCTAAGAAGCCTACCTTAAGGCATTCCCTACTATGCTAAAAGGACTAGCTTTAGACCACTTTTATATAAACCAACTGTCCCGCCTACCATTTGCCAAAGCTTGCGAGCACCTTTGGAATTTCTTTAAAGGACTAGGATTTCAACGTAAGAACCTAGATAAGTGGAACACTATTATACTTATAATAGTAATAGCAGGAAATATAGATAAGTTGACAAGCGAATGTTTTTAATTATTAATCCATAGACTTTATTAACTATAGCATGGCCTTAGACCTACCTTATAAACTATAGACTTCCTTTATAACAAAATCATTACTTCTTGCTAGGGAATACCAGTATATAGATATGCAGTCTCTAACCCACTAGACAACCTTAAAGCCCTTATTAACAAACTTTAATTGTCTATTATAGTATATAAGAAAGAGCATACGGAGAAGATATAAGCCTTCTTTACAGACCGACGGTTCTATAAAAGAGATAATAACTATAACCGCAGTAACCGCAACAACCCTCCATATAACCGCAACCGAAAGAAACCACGTTGCTTTGTATGTAATAGGGAAGGATGTCGCTTATAGAAACATACTAAGGAGGAGCAAGAAGAGTCTAAAGCCAAGTTCAGAACTGCTAATAGAGATAGGTTTAGCAAATTCAACAACCGATTTAAAAAACAACTCAACCAATATATTATGGATTATGAGGATAACGATACCAACTCAGAAGAAGAGCTTAAGGAAGCTTTTTAAGCACTAACTATTAATGCAAGTTATAAGGCAACTAATAAGAACTTACAACTGAATATTAATCACTACTATACCTCCCTTAGCCAAGTGGAACAGCAGAAAGCAATTTCTATGGCCGCTACCCTAGCTGATAAAGCCTTTGGCCATTTAGTCATAACTATAGATAATATAGTACCTCTTATAACCAACCAGGACCCCTTTACCTACAATGCAACCACATCCACGTCCCGCTATACTGCAGATAAGTTTATAGGTATAATAATTAACATAGGAGCATCCAAACGATCTATAGCAGGATATGGCCAATTCTTGGCATTCCAGAGACTTGATACTAATGTACAGCTTAATACCATTACACAAGGCATAGTTAATATATAGTTCGGCATCGGATTAACCTTATTAATTAGATTAGCTAAAGTAATTACCCTAATTGGCATAATCGAGTTTTATATTGTTAAGGTTAACACCCCATTTTTGCTTTACTTGGCAGACATGGATCACCTATAAGTGTACTATAATAACCTAAAAAATATGCTAATCACCCCTTAGAGCGAAGTACCCGTTGTATATTGCTTTGGCCACCCTTTTCTACTTTAGAACACATCCCTGTATACTTATTTAACTGAGTCATTTAAACAAAACCCCTGCTACCTTACCGATGTAGAATTAAAGCGACTGCATCGCCGTTTTGGCTACCCTTTAGCTGAGCGTCTTGTACGAATACTTAAACGCTTAGGGTATAATGTTAATAGCAAGACCTTAGATTATCTTACACGCTACTACCACCATTGTCAAAAATATGGAAAGTCGCCTAGTAGATTCAGATTTACCTTATATAATGATATTAATTTCAACTATTCAATCATGGTTAATATTATGTATATTAATGGCGCACCCCTTTTATATATTATTAATAAAGGAATACGATTTCAAGCTGGCAGATGGCTGTAAAACATCAGCGCCAAGTATACATGGGATGTATTATGAATGTGCTAGATTAATACATACCTAGGACCTCCTGATATTATTACACATAATATAGGCAAGAATTTTATAAGTAAGGAATTCAAACAATACGCCACAATATTTGGAATAGTTATAAGAAGTATACCTATTAAAGCCCATAATTTAGTTGGAATGGTAGAACGCTACCATAGCCCCCTCTATCGCATATACTATATTATTACTGCAGAACTGCCAGATATTAGTAAGGACATAGCCCTGTAAATAGCCTTTAAAGCAATTAACGATTCCGTAGGCCCTAACGGTCTTATACCTACCTTACTAGTATTTGGAGCTTACCTACGTATAGTGGAATCCGACGCACCTAACCCTACAGTTATACAACGAGCAGCAGCTCTTAAAAAGGCTATAGAAGAAGTTAAGAAGCTTAGAGCTAAGCGCCAAGTAGTAAATGCCCTTAATATGCGCAACGGACCCAAAATAACTGCAATCTATAACCTACCACTTAACTTACCTGTATTGGTATAGAGAGAAGGACCTACAGGCCAACTTGGCTACTGGTCTGGTCCGCACAACCTATTTAGCATTGAAAATGAGACCTATACTATACAACTTCCCTACGGACCCACTAACTTCCGCAGCATGGTTATAAAACCATATCTGGTAGACCCTAAGATTACAGAGGATATGTAACTAGAAGACGATGAAAGCGAACCACCTTAAACTAAGCCTAAACCCCTACCTCAAACTGAACCTAAACCCCTACCTCAAACTAAACCTAAACCCCTACCTCAAACTGAGCCTGGACCTCAACCTGTTAAGTGTGGAAGAGGTAGACCACGTAAGTACCCTATTAAAGCTAGTGCCGCGAACATTTTAATATATCTATAAGATGAGGATAATGATTAACTTATAAAGTCCAATTAGTTTATAGTATTACGCTAGAAGGAAATTAAGGGATTACTTAAGAAAGGAGTTTTCGAACTAGTTAACCCTAAAGATATACCACAAAGTAACAGAGTATTTAACTCTAGATTCGTTGACGAGATTAAAAACCCCGGTTCTGATAAAGCCTTTAAAAAGTCAAGACTAGTTATATAGGCATATAATGACCTAGAAAAAGACCTTGTATTAACCTAATTACCTACAATCCAACGAGTTAGCCAACGCCTTATTCTCTGTATTACGGCCATAACTCAGAACAGTGGCATATATCTCTACTTACGAGATATTTCACAGGCCTATATATAATTAGCTACAAGACTAAATTGAGACTTCTATATTAGGGCACCTCTTAAACTTAGTACGGCACTTAGAGTCTTACAAGGTATAATTCTAAAGGTTGTTAGACCTTTATACGGCATTCCTAAGGTAGGCAATTATTGGTTTAAGACTTACCATAACTACTATATTAAAGAACTAAATATAAGCCAATCTACTTATAACCCCTGCTTACTCCACCTTAACAACCCCATAAATTTTAGAATAGTTGGTTTATAGACTAATAACACCCTCCTACTAGCCAACTTAGTCTTTGCAGCTTTAGAATAGGAGAAGATTAAGAAAGCTAAGTTCCTAACTAAGGAACACGAATAACTTACGCCGGAACACCCAATTAAGTTTAACGGAGGCATTATCCAACAACAGGATTATATAATTACGCTTATATAGGAGCGCCAATGCCAGAACTTAACCCTTGTTAATATTAAGGAAGCTATTATAACAACTAGTTCTAGAGGCACTGTTTGTATAGCACTTATACTTAAGGACCAATATATCGCCTAATAAGCAAGAGGAGCTTATATTGCGTCCGTATGCCAGCCTGAAGCTTCTTTTGATTTATCCTATGCTGCCTAGGTGATTAACCCTGATAAAAAAGACGCAAAACTGCTTAATAAGAGGATTTAGTGGCAAATTGAGAACCTAATAAGAGGTTTAAACTTTGTTAAACTTAACACAGAGATATTACAACTACTTGTATTTACTGATTCTTTATTTACAAACAACAAGGATCTCTTATTATAGATTAGATACATCCTAGTACTAGTAGACTTATTAAATAAGGCGAACATCGTCCACTGGTCCTTAGTTAAGTGTAAGAGAATTACTAGAAGCGTACTAGCCTCCGAATTATATGCTATGGCCCATAGTTTCAACATCGGTGCTGCAATTAAGGCTATAGTCAAATTGCAACTTAATATCAGCCTACCGCTTATCCTTTGCACCAATTCAAAGTTGATCTACGAATGCCTCGTCAAACTAGGAACTACATAGGAGAAGAGACTTATGATTGATATTATATGCCTATGTTAGTTATATAAAAGACGCGAAATAGCTGAAGTTAAGTAGATTAATGGAGACAGTAACCCTGTGGACGCTATAACTAAAAGCAAACCGTTATTAGCTCTTAAGCGACTTATTGACACAAACCGAATCGAGTTAAAGATAGTAGAATGGGTAGAACGTGCTACTGACAATAGCACTGATATAAAGGCATAGGGTAAGGAAGGAAGGAAGGAAGGAAGGAAGGAAGAAAAGAAAGAGAAGTGTATATATGGATTTTCAAACTGCACAGTTATAGGATACTAGTCCTCCGCATTTTCTAAAAGTACTCCTAGTGTAGCTAGAATATATTGCATTGCAATAGGAGGCAAATTGCCGCTATATATGGCAAGTTGCCGTTACGTGAGGCAAGTTGCCGTCACGTGTTACCGCGGCACTAGTGTGGTAAGGAACCTTAAGTTCCTTACCCTTCTTCGTATTGGAAGACAACATCCATCTACAACACCGCATAGTACATATTATTGTGATATATGTATTCTGCACGTTGTTAAAGCATACTAACACCTATAAACGCGAGTTAAAAGGGGTTGATTACATGAGCTAAGCGAGCTCAAGAAATCCACCAAATTCCACCTATAGAATAGGAGAATTAAGAAGCATCAATTAAAATCAGTTACCACCCATACTATTGCAATAGCATTACGTATCACCAGAAGTGATACCGATACTAAGATTATATTGTGGCTTCCTAGGTCCGTAATAAGAAAGGGGACGTTATACTACCTTTATCTATCTACACGGAAGTAAATCCGTAAGATAGTTATAATAGGTAGTCCTATCCATCCATTATACCCGCAAATAGGAATTGGTTTGGGTAGTTCTTTAAGGGGTGCATTTAAAAAGTTAGCCAGCTTTATAGTATACTAGGTGTCTATTAAGGCAAAGGTATTTGCTCTAGAGTTAGCTAAAGCAGAGGTTAAAACTTAATATCTATTATAGAATAAGGTATAAGGGATAGTACAGCTTTTTCTACTAACTAGCCGACCTAGATTAATATATGACATATTAATCCCTTTTAACCCTAGAGAGGAGTCTTTCTCTAGGGTTTCTCTTTTTCTAACTCCGCACTATTCTCCTAAATTAATAGAACCTTGCCTATTTTTGCCTTTATCTAGTAATCCTTTGCAAAGTGGTTTTTTTAGCTATATAAGAAGCAAGCTCCTTAATTGCTAAGGGCCTATTTATAGGGGTCGTTATATATGGGCCAAGTATACGCTAGACCTGTAGTAGGACTAGCTATATAGCTAGCTGCTAAATTAACGGCGGGCTATACGGCTGGTGCTATAGGAGTTATAGATTGTACTAGGGTATTATAGGCCGTTTATAAAGTGCTTATAGTCTAGTTTGAAGAGTTTCTAGCTTTATACCGCTTAGATTATGCCTTAATTTAATAGAGACCTTAATTAATAGCTAGGCAGTAGTCCGTAAGTACCTTTAGCGTCTATACAGTAGTAAAAACTAGTAGTATAGCGCGCTGTAGGTCTAGGGTAAGCTTATTAAAGAGGTCTGGCATTAGGTCTTTATAGGGAATTTAAGCTTAGTTAGCTAGATACAAAAAGTAGGTTTAAAAGGCTAAAAAGGTCTCCATTGTCTTTATGTTAAGAGCTTTATAATCAAGGCGGGCGTTCTATGTCTTAAAGGGGTCCTTATAAATGGAAGACAGGTGGTTAACTATCTCTTCTTTAGAGAGGAAGGGGTCTACTAAGTCCTAGGCGTATCACGGACGTAGATGCGTCTATATATCCCTATTAGTACGGCCGAAGACGTAGGCTATTTTAGCTTAGGTAGTAGGGAAGTGGTCCGCATTAACTTTAAGCTTGTCTTGCAGTTAAAGCTTCTAATTATTAAATATAGGGTTAGTTCCGTCTATAAGCAATAAAGGGTCTGCAACCTTTGCGGACCGTAATAATGCTAATGCTATATATTGGGCTAGGGTTTTAAGGACCGTAGCAAGTCTCTAGGTGTCTAATAACTCCTTACTAGGTATAGGGGTATCTCTAGTTTTAAGCAGCTTTTAAAGCCGTTTAATTTTAGTATTAGCTACTGCAAGCTCTTCCTAGGGGGTCAAGACAGCAACTATTTTACCATTAGAGGTATTTGCGGGTCCTACAGCGGCTTTGCTAGCTACTGTATTTCTTAGCATGGTAGTAGGGGTATTAGGTAATTTCTAGTGTTTGTTTATTTTTTAGGGGTTCTAGTCTATGCGTGTCCTATTCTTAGGTTTCGCGTTCTATTTATGTTCTTTTGGTTCTTAGGGGTCTATCCTGTCCTTATGGTCCTAGTAATGTCCTTAGGGTTCTATTCTGTGTCCTTTATAGATATATTTAAGTTCCTTCTCAGGAAGAAAGAGTAGTTAAGCTTTAGATAATGTTAGCGACTTAGTTAATTAAGGCACGAGCACGGCATAAGGGACGCGCAAGCCTATACAATTGGTAGTCTATAAACGAGGATCTAAAGCTAGAGAAAGGAAGGAGAAGAATAGCAGCGCCGCTCGATATTTTATGCGGTCCTCAAGTTACGTGACTCGCGTCTACCATAATCCACGTCTGCCAAGATCCACCGTTTTCCACCAGCGCCGTAACACAGAGGGCTTTTAGGGATTTAGCTATACGGTTTACGATTAGGATACAGTTAATTAGTCCTATTAGTTTATCTAGGATCTCTCCTTCTATAGGCGCCAGCTTATTCTATTTAGAGCTTAGTTCCTAAAGAATATATAGGTTAAGCTATTTAGGATAGAGGAGGGCACGTATCTAGTACTAGGTGTTATAGAGTAGGCACAAGCCGGGATACAATGCACTAAACGAGGTAGTAATTAAGAAGGCTACGTATACGTAACTATACATAGTTAATACAAAGACATTGGATAAAGAAGAAGAGTCTTTATATACTAGGTACGGGTATAAATAGGGGCTATAGGGAAACGTGCGTAGGTGTCTTGGGACGAACATAAGCACGGTCAAGAACGTTAAAAACGCGCAGAGACATAAGAACGAGTAAGTCCTATAACAGTACCCCCCCCTTACTTTCAAGCTCCTGCGAGGCGTATTATATTATATGTATACCAAAAAAACCTATTACAGGGAAAATTTTTTTATTAGCCCTTCTCTACCCTTCTACATCCTGCGCTACGCAGGCTCCGCCAATTCAGTCCTTCTATATTTTATTATTAGGCCACTAACTTATTAGGCCCAAAGCATAGCCCAGCTTCTATCGCCAGCTACACTCCTGTCCTCGCCGCTTAGAGACGCATTGCTAAAGCTTATCCAGTCCCTTCCTCACTTCTAGTAGCTCTACAGTCTTCCCTTATCATCCTACTCCAGGTCCCCCTAAAAAATAGCCCCAATTTTTAGTATAAAACAGGCAATTTTGGTCCAAAATAGGCGTTTTTAGGTGGTATTTATGGCTTATTTAGCAGTATAATACGGTCGGTGCGGTACAGTGCGGTACAGTATAGTCGGTATCAGTTCGTATAAGGCTCTTATCAGTGGCAGTACGGTGCCAGCGTTAGGTAGCAGTACGGTGCTAGCAATAGGTTCGGCTCGTAGGCGTATCAGCACAAGGCTTGTTAACAGGTCCGTAGGCATATTAGTACAGTACTTATTAGTATATAGGGCAGTAATAATATGGGCTTAGGTAGAACAGTAGTATAATGCTAGCAAACAGCAGTATAATACAAGCGCGGGTTAAACTAAAGGGGTAGTAATATGCTTATTTATAATTGGTGTCGCAGGCATATCAGCACAAGGACTTATTAGTTTACAGGGCAGGACAGTGCAAAGCTTATTAGTTTGGGTTTATAGGCATATCAGCACAAGGCTTGTCAGTTCATAGGGCAGAACAGTGCAAGGCTTATCAGTCCATAGGCATACCAGCATAGGGACTTATCAGATTCGTACGGCAGTAACAAGGCTAGGTCAGTAGGACAGCAGTACAATGCCAGCAACAGGTTTAGGTTTAGGTCATCATACAGTAAAATACGAGCCATGAGGTCAAACCGGAGGGGCAGTAACGTGCTCGTTCAAAATTAGTAGCAGTAGGGTGCAAGCCAGGTCATCTCGTAGGCGTAACGGCATAAGGTCTTATCGGCAGGTCCGTATACAAATCGGCGCGGAGTCTTGTCGTACCAGATTAGAACCCTAACGTCCTAGTCTACCTACAGCCAGCAGCTCCTGTTCCTACCCTCGCAAGGCATAGAAAGGCATGCTCCACAACCAGTAGCCCTAGGCCCGCTAGGTACGTAGAAAAGGGATCTAATGTAGTGTCACAGAGTAGGCACGAGCCGGGATACAATGCACTAAATAAGGTAGTAATTAAGAAGGCTACGTATACGTAACTATACGTGGTTGATACAAAGACATTAGATAAAGAAGAAGAGTCTTTATATACTAGGTACGGGTATAAATAGGGGCTGTAGGGGAACGTGCGTAGGTGTCTCGGGACAAACGTAAGCACGGGTCAAGAACGTCAAAAACGCGCAGAGACGTAAGAACGAGTAAGTCCCGTAACACTAGGCCTTTAGCTTATCCTATGGTTCCATATCCTATTCTCTTTAGGTAAAGGCATTAGCTTTAGAATTTTACCTATTAGGGTGGTATATAATTGTAAAGAAGAATTAGAAGAGTATTTTAGCCCACCTAGCCTATTAACCGGTAAGCTGCTTTGTTATTATAAAATACTTAAGGGCTTTATAATTAGTATAGACTTTAATCTAAGAGTCTATGCTTCTAAGCTCTACGCGCCACTAGGACAATAATTATACAATAGCCAGTATTTCCTTATTATGTACTTTGTAGTTATACTTAGCTGAGGCTATTATCTTTAAGAAAAACGTAATAGGGTACCACTTACCATCTAAATGTAACTATAAAAGAACTCCCACTACTATTCTATTAGAGGCATCCGTTTCTAGCATTAATTTAAGGTCTAGGTTATAGTAACGGAGAATTAGGGAGAAGGTAAGTTAGTCCTTTAACTCCTTAAAAGCTTCTATATAATTATTATTAAAAATAAAAGGCGTGTTATTCTTTGTTAGTTGTATAAAAGGCTTAGCTATAACCCTATAGTTATGGATAAACTAATAGTAGAAGTTACAGAAGCTAAGAAAGGACTAGATACCTTTTACAGTATAAGGGGGTTTCTAGTTATATATTGCCTTAACCTTCTTAGGGTTAACTTTAATTCCTTTTATACTAATAATAAACCCAAGGTACTTTGTTTGTTTTATTTTAAATTTATATTTCTTAATATTAACTTATAGGCCTATATTCCGCAGCCTCTTTAGGACCTTTTTAACGTGAACTTGGTGCTTAAGTTTATTATCTAAGTATATAAGGATGTTATCTAGGTATACCGTGCAGAATTTATTAAGATAGTTAAAAAAAAACATTATTTATATACCGTTGGTACGTAGCTGGCCCATTTATTAGTCTAAAAGGAAGAACTTTATATTTATAAAAACTGTAGTAGGTGCGGAATATTGTTAGATCCTCTAATATAGGGTCCATCCTAATTTGGTAAAAAGCTTGGCGGATATTAAGCTTAATAAAGATTTTAGCTTAGCTTAGATGTATAAAGGTCTCGTTAATTAGGGGGAGAGGGTAGTAATCTTTTTAAGTAATGGTGTTTAGTTTCTGATAGTTAATATAGAAATAAAGGCCTTTATTAGGTTTCTTTATAAATAGGATAGGGGAAGTAAAAGGGGCCTAACTTAGTTTAATAAACCCCTTATAGAGGTTATCAATTAAGTACTACTTAGTTGCTTTTAGTTCCTCTATAGTTTGCTAGTAAAGAGGGCTATAGCCTAGGGAGTTATTGGCCTCTAGTTAAATCTTATAATTATAGGTTTAGTAAGGGGCAGTATATCTAAGGCTGCTTTTAAGAACGCGTCTCTATGGTCTAAGAGGTATATAAGGAGGAGGCGCTTAACTAGCTCCTTATTAGTTTCCTCTACTAGCCCTTCTTCCTTTTCATTAATAATTTAGTTAATTTTATATAAGCTGGTTGTAAAGACTTTATTGTCCTTCCAATATATATTAAAGTGGAAACCTATAGCGCTAATTGCCGTAATGTCTACTATAGGGGGGTTGTGCGATAGTAGGGGTGTCTGTGGCCTTAGGGGCCTTTAGTGTATTAGTATTGTCTTTACTCCCTTTAGCTCTTATTATATCTTCTAAAGGTTATTCTTTATATCCTATTAATACGTCCTCTTCCCCATTAGCCGGATCTCCGCAATTTAAAAGTTATTTATATCACTATCTGTTCCACTTCTATAAGTAGAGTCCTCCTTAACTGCAGTCCTTTAGGGGAGTATCCTTGTTGGTACGGAGTTCCTACCAACCTTATAGCGGGCATCTTCCTAGGCAAAGGCTATATCGCGATTCCTAATATCCTGCTAGTAAATAGGATTAGCCTTTATAGCTAATATCTTACAGTTAGTGCAGATTTCTCTAATAAAGGAGGGTAACTTTAGTCTATTCTCCGGCTAGACGAACTGTCTTTGTTAAACATTTAGCTAAATATTAAAGTAGGACATCCATTTTTAGCTAAGGATTATATTATAGGACCCTAGATCTAGGATACAAAAGGGGATACTAAACTAGCGTTGTCTATTAATAGCAATATATAGCTTTAAGATATAGGTAACCGGCTTACCAGCTTAGCTATTATAGCCTTTTACTTAAACAGGCTTCTCTAGTTAGGTAGTATTTATATTTAAGAGCTTAGCAACGTTATTTATATAAGTAGTATTTATAAAGGCAAAGCCATTTACTCTAGTGTTAATAAGAGTAGTTGTATTAACTCTATATCTATTTTAAGATACTATATATAGAACCATAAAGTGTTTTTTACCTATTAGCTAACTTAGATTAATCTCTTTAAGATTAATAGGATACCCTAAGGGGAAGTCTTTCCCTAAGGTTCTTCTTTTCCTAACTTATTAGACATTTCTTCTTCTTCCTTTATCTCCTTAATGTTACCTATATCCTTTAGCTCTAGGTAGAACGTAGTAAAGTAACTATCCTTTCCACAATTAAAGCACGTAACCAATGTAGGGTTAATTAGGGTATTGCAATAAGCATTGGCTAAAGGCATAGTATATAGCAATTCGGACGAGGCTCGCAGGTAGGTAGTTATAACAGCTTTTAGTATAAGGGCGGTTATAGTTTGTCTTCTAACACTAGCTCTAGTTAGTATAGCAGATGGGTTCCAGTCACTACGGGACTTCTTTAGTTAGTTAGAACAAGCATTAATTTATTTTAGTTCTAAATCCAGTAATAAACATTAGGCTGCAAGTCTTTAGTAGGTTAGTAGGTTGTCCAAGGCTACTATAATCTTCTCTTATAGTTGGACCGTTAGCTTATTATATAGGTCCAAACGGTAGTTCTTAGGGGGAACCTGGCCTTTACCTACTAAGTGTAAGAATTAGGTCTAAAACTTAGTAAAGGATTAGTTTAATTTTATTATTAGGCGATTATAGTTATAACAGGCATCCTATACTTTATTTAGGTTAATATAAATAGCCACTAAATGTTGTATTATCTTATTAACAGATATAAACTAAATAGGTAACTTATCCTTAAACTTGGCCTAGAGGTGTTACCAGGCGTCCCTAATAGTTTAACTAAAGAGGTAGAGTATTTTAGCTTCTTTAAAGGGAAAATAGTTATAGTTAATACAAATCTTTCCTTATACCTAGATTCTCCAGCTCTTAAAGGTTAGGTCTATGCCGTTTAATAATAAAGGGGGGTTAGGAAGCTTAACGGACTTTAATTGTTTTGTTATTATATCCATACTCTTTAGTATATTACATTTAGTTAAGTAAATGGGTTAACTAAGGCTTTATAAAGGGGAGGCTGGGCTATTTTATAAGGCAGCAAGGCTTTCTAGGATCTCCCTTAGAGTCTCTTATATGCTTTAGGCTTAAAGACAATTAACCTTCTAATTGGCTGCAAGGGCACAAATCTGCCTGTATACATCTGTAATATTGTCATTATCTTTAATTTCTGATCCTAACTGGATCTTATATTCCTCTTAGGTAGAGGTAGGTCTTTTAAACAAGCTTGCTTTAGATACCATTGTCAGCTTCCTAAGGTTTATCAGAATTATATAGTTTGGTTTTAATTCTGGGGTTCTTTTAGGGGTATAGGTTAAGTACAGTCTAGCCTATAAAAGTGGGATATTATCGGGGCCTTCCCAGGCGTAGTAGATAGTTATTTAGTGTCTAAGTATAATATATTAACGCGTCGTTGCAGACAAAGGTCTTCTTTTTGGGGTAGGATATTATTAAGGCCTTCCTAGGCAATATAGGGAGAGCTTAGTATAATATAATAGGCTTATATAAATGCTTCTAAACCGAAGCTTGTAAATTGCTACTATATAAGAATACTAAGCTAAGGAGAAGAAGAAGTCTATTAGAGACTGGTAAGATACAAAAAGGTCGCCAAGGCGCTAGTAGTAAGCGAGCTAATAGCGATTTTCCATGCTGGGCATGGAAAATCCTGATTGGTCGGCTCTATAAGCAGTGTCGGCAAAATATAGCAGAATTTGGCAGAATGCCTAGAAAGTAGCAGGTGACGCGCTCTAGTACCGTTATAATATAAACTAGCTCTCCTAATAACCTTATCTTAGATTAAGGAACTATATTTATTGTTATTATTATTATTATTATCTATTGCTTAACGCCCAATTCGAATCCCTATTGGGCCTATGCGGATTAAGGGAACAATGTTTACTAGTAAGTACTAGAGTATAATATACTATTACTTACGCGAAAGATATAAGCTAAGTATAGTATTCTACCCTAGACTAATAGGTAGATAAAACGCTAAAATTAAGATCTTAAGGCCTATCTTTAGATATTTATAATTTAGCAGTAGTTAAGCTAGGCAATACTACTTTAGTAGATAGAATTCGCCTACAAACTTCAAGGTCTATACTATAACTAAGCGATCCCCTATTAAGCTTATATATAGTACATTACTAAATTTCCCTAATAGTATACTAGATATTACTAAGTAGAAATAGGAAGTATTAAGAGTCCTATTGAAATCCAAAGCCTTAAGCAGGTTAGAAAACACCTAAGGAGTAAAAGTATACCTTTGCTACGATAACGAAGTATTACATACAAACGGTAGATGAACAGGCATCAGATTCGAAGAATTGATAGCTATGTACGGCTATCGTGGAGACTCAAGAGGATTGTGTAAGGGATATTATTGCGGTCACCTTGGGTTGCCCTTAGGACAACCTCCAGACGCCCCTTAGATGGTCGCCGGTCACGTGCTGGAGGCACGTGCCCGTAGTATATAGTCTCCACGATCCTAGAGGCCTTACCTCCTTAAGGATTTGTCTCTCTTACCAATCTATCCTATTCTAAAATTGTGTCCTTATAGCCCCCTGTCTACAAAGTCCCCTTATATTTAAATCCTTCCTACTCCATTTTAGAAGGGTAGCTGGCTTTAGGGACCAGATTGTTTATTTATATCTTTTATTTATATCCACTATCCTTTCTTAAAATCTTGCGATAACCTAAATGGAAACTCTATAAATACCTTATGGAAAGCCGTCGCATTAAGGCAGGAAGGTCTTTCTAATAGTGGGAGATTGCGACAATATAAAACTCTAGGTAAGACGGCTAAATGAGCCTTAATACCTAGATGCGCTAAGAGCTTAAAGACTCTTGTATACCTACGGTTACCACTAAGGAAAATATAACCTTTTACCACACATGCAACCTTACTAAATGGTGGCGCCGCACCTCTAAACTTACGCATACCCATTTTACTATCAAAAACTATCGATTTTCCAACTTTCAAGACCTAATTCCTACTGCTTAGCGAGCTAGAGGTGGATTTATTCGTTGTTTTACCCCCTTTTCCCTAACAGAAAATTCTTTCTAGGGGTGGTCCTAGCTTATAAGCAAGGCACGGACAGGAACACCAAAACTAAATACTAAAACCAAATACTAAAACCGAACACTAAATAGGGGCTAGTTTTCCTACTACCTTTTAGCCTAATCTCCCCAGAAATCTTCTAGTAGGATTAGTAAGGAGAAAGGGTATAAGGATAGTAAAAACTAGTAAGGCTTTTTACCCCCCTATAAGCTATTAGCTACAAAATGTCAAAGAATCCTCAGGCTACTAAGCCTAAAAAGCCTTCTAAAGAAATAAGTAACAAGGAATCTGTATACACTTTTTCTTCCTCCTTTCTTTCTTCTAGCCCATTTTAGGCAGGAGAAAAAAGGGAATACCCTCTATCTTCTTCTAAAAAAGAAAATCAAAAAAACCTATAAAAAGGATAACAAAACCAATGAATACTATAAATAGTATACCTAGTATATTTTCCCCTCTATTTTCTCTAGAACAATACCTACGAAAAGCTCTAAAAAGCCTAACTTAGGCCTATAAAAGGCTAGAAAAAAAAGAAAAAAAAGAACAAGTTAAACAGTTAGAGGACTATATACAGAGTATTCTAGCAGGAGAAAATCCCTTTACACAAGGAAAAGAAAAGGCAGACAATGTCCTAAAAGGCCTAGTAGAAGAAGTAAGGGCTCTCTATAAGGAGGTAGCCCCTACTAAGGAAACGTACACAGAGAGGCTAAAGAGGGACCTCCCTTCTTCGTCTTTGTCTTCGTCCTCTCTACCCTCCTTATTACCACTATCTCCTACTCCTACTGTTACGGACGCTTTAAGTACGATGTTACGACTACTTGGGGAAGAGTCGCAGGAAGCTAGTTGGTTAATATAGGCACGGTTTAGGATGGATCTAGTGGAACCATGTAACAAGGAATGGTAAGCGAGTCATATAATGTTATACGTAGTGTACGGAGTATACGCAGTATACGTCCACGTATAACACGTATAATACATACCTTACGTACAAGAGAGGATTTCTTAGGAGTATAGTTGTGTATTTAAAGGACCTTAGTTCCTACTATAGATAGTTCTCTCCTTATAGTAAATCTTAGAATATAATTGGAGTTAATCTGTTAGGTAACCACTCCACTAGTTATTAATATATTGTTAATTTGTTCTTACCTACATACCTAGCCTAATAATAGGACCCACCGTAGTTTTTACTACAAGGCTCCGTTACATATTCACTACTAAGGTTATGGTATTAAATAAGATCGAACAACATGCCACCTAAAGCACTAGTTACAACGACGTTAACGGCAGCCACAACCTTAGGACTAGAAGACACCAATATAGCAGATATAGATTCTTAAGTAGTTACGCAAGGTTAGTTATAGGAAATAGTTAACCACTTATAAGATAATAATAGGATACTTAAAGAACGCATTAATGAAATTAAAGCAGCAAAAATTAAACTACCTTTAATTAAACGGTTTTTAGGAGAAAAGTTAAAGCTTAAGGGATTTCTTACGTAGATGCACTTTAAGGTAATGCAGAAAGGAGCAAAGTTAGTAATATCGCTAGATTAAGTAGCCTATGTAGGATTATTCCTAATAGGGAGGGCATTTAAGTGGTTTAAACTATACCTTATAGAAATATAGGCCAATAGTATAACAACTATAAATCAGGACGTATGGTATATATTTGCCAGTTAAAACGGGTTTGCGGAACAACTAACGCAGATATTTAGAGACCTGGAGGCTATAACCACAGCGGAACAAAAGCTTTAGAACTTAGTACAACGCACTTTAACAATTAAGTATATAACGCAGTTTTAAACACTAGCTATATAGGTTAAGTGGAATAATAGGGCGCTTATAGCACAGTATAAACAGGGACTTAAGGCTAAAGTCCAGAATATAATTATTCTAATAGAAGATATGGATACTCTAAGAGAGTTAATAAACCAGTTAATAAAGATTAATAATAGGATCTATCAAAGGGAATAAGCTAAGAGAGGGCAAGACAGAGTTCTATAGTTGTATAAGGCGTAGAGTACGCAATAACAAATATAGAGTTAAAAACTATGGAATGGCGCAAAGCTAATAGACCTAAGCGGTACTAAAGAAACCTAAAGGTGGGAAAAGAAACTATAGAAACCCAGAGGTTAAGGATCTAGTAATTAAAGGACCTAGGAGTAGAGGCCAAACTAGGGATCTTAGCAGCAGAAGACGTTTAGGCGGACTCTATAGTAACAAAAGTGGTTTAAAAACAGGGCTTGTATAAATTATAGAAAACAAGGTCATTTCGCCAGAGACTGTAGAGGTGGTTAGAGTAACTATATAGTAAAGGGAACAAGGCCAGCAGACAACACGTACGTATAGAGGGACAATAGTGCACTATAAGGAATAAAAGAATGTTTAATTAACAGTTTTATGTATTATTACAACAACGCATGCCGAATTTATAAGGACGCTAAGTACGGCGCAAGCTATTAGCTATAGGAGCTATTATTATTTAAGTTTAGAGGAACCAACAAACCAGCTCGCAGATTAGACATTGATAATAATAAGTTTAATATAGGCAAAGCATTTACCAACAATAAGGCAATGAAGGCAGCTTACTAGGAGCATGCAGACCTTAAAGAAGTTAAAACTAAAGCAGAGACTAAAACCATCATAGAACAGAGTTTAGTAATAGATGCTATAACACCATAGGATACAATTTCCATTACTTTACAAGATAAAAGGAGTAACGTTTAGAAGAAACTAAGTAAGTAGATAACTGCTAGTGCTAGCTTATTACTTAATAAAGGTAAAAGGCCATAGGCTTAAGATTCTTAAGAAGAGATAAAAGAAGCTTAAGATTCTTAAGATAAGATAAGATATACCTAAGGACCTATAACAGACGAAAACCGATGGGAAAGGGCAGCTACTTAGTTTATAGACAAACGAATAAGTATAGGACGCAAGTTTAAGAACTACAAGTTTAGGGAATAAATAAGAATGTTAGCAATCCCAGGTAAACGTAGTATTTAGCCTAAAGATTAAACGATTAATACTAGGATTAAAAAATAAAACGACTATAAGGATCTAGCTGCAAGACGTAGAAAACAAGAAACTATAGATAAGTTTAGGATAAGAATTATCATATAGCAAGAGCAAAAGCTAGACAAGAGGTTAGCTATACTAGGTTATATAAGGGATAGAGCACCTATATAAAGAGTTACTAATAGGCCAAGTACAGGGACACCTAGGGTAAAATGGTTAGACAAATTGGAATAAGAAAAGGATTTAGATATCCTAACCAGGTTTAAAGAAAGATATACCAAAGGATGTTATAATATAGCGATAATAAGGTACTTTCTAATAAATAACCATACACACTAAACCAGTTATATGGAAAGTGGTATAGGCAATAACACAACAATAAATAGGAAGACTTTTATATATAGCTAGATAAAAAAGTTGTCTAAGACTAACCCATTACAGAGAAACGTATAAGTTATATTAAAGGAGCATTAATTATAATATTAAGGAACCTAGAAGAAGGATCTAGGGACTAAAGAAGTAAGCGATAAATCTTAGTACCCATAGCAGAGATACCAGTGGTTAGGTTAACTAAGTATAGGTTTAAACTTAAGGATAAAGATAAACTAAGAGTTAACCTAAAACATGCAGCGTATTATATACTATTATGGATAACTTGTGTGGATAATACGTATAACATGCATAGAGCACTAAAAGACAAGAACTAGAAGTATCTAGTAAGGATATATTAGGCACCAGAGAAAAAGTGGTTTAGGAATGCTAAGTATATACATAGATAGCACCTAGTAGAAGTATAAGGTTAAGGGGACTTAATACTTTAACCAGGAAGATTCCTTATGGAAGAGTACCTAGATGGACAACAGTGGTGGGAATGCTTAGAGAACACTTATCTATAGTATATAGAGGAAAAGAAACAAACTAAGTATTAGCCAAAGTTGGACTAAGTATAGGCAGGATCTAGCAGCCAATAGTTAGGAAAAAGGGAGGCGTACGGGACTAGAGGGAACTAGTGTTAGAACTTTAGACCCTTAAAGAAATTTAAGGATAATACCTAAATTTACAAGTTAAATAGCAAGATCAACAGTTTGAAGTATTAATAGATAGTAGAGCAACTAGGAACCATATATTACTAAAAGCAGTAGAAAGGATAGGGTTACTATATAGACAAAAGGAACACCTATATCCACTTATAACAATTTTAGGAGATTAGATAGCCTATAAAGGAGGCATTATTAATCTTAAAATAGGACCTATTCAGTTAACCATTAAAGGAAGACCAGTTAGAATGTCTTTTAATATCCTACTATTAGGACAGGATAAGGCGATACTAGGAATGCCTTAGTTACAGAAGTACAATCTAAAGGTCAATTGGGTTACAGGTCAGGTTAATATTAGGGATACTTAACAGCGTAAAGTGCAACAGCAAACCAAGTTAGTATGGTACTAAGTTAGAGCGATATACAAAGAGACTAAGCGAGGCTTAAGTTATATACTAAAGAGATACCATAAGTATGGAAAAAAGTTATAGTCACTAAAAAGTAAAAAGCTGTTAAAGCATGCAGCATAGAACTATAAGATAAAATTAGAAAAGGAAATAAGTCCAAAGTTCTTTCTAATCTATAAGCTTACTGAAATAGAGTTAATAGCGCTTAAGGAGTTTATCTAGGAGAACTTATATAAGGGATATATCAAACCGTTATAGTTATTAGTAGGATATCCAGTATTATTCATCCCAAAGAAAAACGGAAAACTTAGGATGTATATAGACTACAGATAGTTAAACAGCATTATAAGGAAGGATAGGTATCCTTTACCCTTAATTAGCGAAATCCAAGATAGGATAGGTAACATAAAGATCTTTATAAAGATAGATCTGAGATGGGCGTACCACCAGATTAGGATCAAGGAAGGCGACAAATAGAAGGCAGCCTTTAGGTTAAAGGAAGGACTATATAAACTATTAGTTATGCAATTCGGGCTTATAAACGCACTAGCAATGTTCCAGAAACAAATTAATAGTATATTAGGAGAACACCTAGATAAATTTATTATGGCATACCTCAACAATATTATTATTTACTTAGAAAGTAAGAAGGAACATAGAGAATACGTTAAATAGGTTTTAAAAAGACTATAGGAAGAACAGATACTAGTAGCAATTAAAAAATACGAGTTCTTTACAAGAAAAACTAATTTTATAGGATTTATTATTAAACTAGGAAAGATTAGTATAGACCTAAAGAAAATTAAAGCTATAGTAAGTTAGTAAGAACCAGAGAACGTTACGCAGTTAAGGTTGTTCTTAGGGTTTTATAACTACTATAGGAGGTTTATAGTACAGTGGTTAAAAAGCATTAAGCCATTTATAAGGCTAACAAAGAAGGAGGAACCGTGGGTTTAGGGTAGTAAATAAAAGGAACTGTTCCAGGAACTTAATGAGTTATTTACCCAAGAGCTAGTCCTTAGGATCTATTAACCAAAGTTAGAAATAGTTATTAAGACAGACGTATTAGACTTTGCACTAGAAGCATACTTACTATAGAGGCACTAGGACGCATAGCACCCAGTAGCATACTATAGTTGGAAAATAACACCACCTAAGTTAAACTACGATATCTACAATAAGGAGTTATTAGGTATAGTTACAGCACTTAAGAAATAGAGAGCATTTTTACAAGGCACAGAGAAACCATTTATAGTTAAGATAGACTATAAGAACTTTATAGGATTCCTAATAACAAAGGAACTTTACCAAAGATAGGTTAGATAGGCGGAAATGCTTACAGAATACCATTTTGAAATTTAGTATACTAAGAGTACAGACAATGCACAAGCAGACGCTCTAAGCAGAAAGGCTAAACTATAAAGTAATAAAAAGCTATTAGGAGCTTTGTTACAAAGGGATTAAGATAGATTAATTAGGTACAACTATCTAAAGATTATAGCAACTAAAGAAAGCCAGATCTATAAGTCACTAAAGAGTAATTAGACACAGAAGATCTAAGAAGTATAGGTAGAGGATCCAGACTTAGAGCAATATAAAAACAGAGAAGTAACATATATGCCTAAGTTTATTACAGAAGAATTTATTAAGGAATTCCACAAGGGAATAATATAAGGACATAATAGAGCTATAGGCTTAGTGTTAAGACTTTAGAAGGAGTACATTATTTAAGGAATCTAGGGACTAGTATGGCAAGTTATAAAAGAGTATCTAGATTGCTAAAGGAACAAACCGATAAGATATAAGCCGTATAGAGGGCTATAACCTATTAAAACACCAGGAAGACCGTGGGAAGTTATATTATAGGATTTTATTATTAAGTTACCAAAGTTAAGAGATCCTATTATAGGATAAGATTATAACGCGATTTTAGTAATAGTGGACAAGCTAACAAAGTGGGGATACTTTATAGCATATACTAAAGGGATATTAGTAGAAGATATTGCTAGAATCTATATAAAGGAAGTATTTATAAGGTATAGAGCACTAGATAAGATTATATCGGACAGAGATCTAAGATTTATAGCAGTATTTTAGGAAGCGTTTCTGGCAGAATAAGGAGTTTGCGCAGTAACCTCTATAGCGTATTATCCGCAGACGGATAGATAAACGGAAAGACTAAACTAAACACTAGAACAGTATCTAAGGCATTATATTAATTATGCACAGAACAATTGGGTATTATTATTACCAGTTATATAGTTTACGTATAATGCAACACTATAAGAAGGAATAGGGACATTACTATTTAAAGCAAATTACGGATATAAACTAAGAATATCGTTATCGCTATATTAAGCAAAAAAGACAAGTAGCACAGCTAAATAAAGAATAGAGATATTAATAAATCTTTATATAGACCTTATAGAAACAGCCAAGCTAGTACAGCAAAGGATAAAAAAGTACTATAATACTAAGAGATCTGAGGGACCAGATCTTAAGGAGGGAGATAAAGTATAGCTATTACACAAAAACTTTAAGAGTTGACGACTAAGTAAGAAGTTAGACTATATCAGACTAAGACCTTTTAAAATTGCGTAAAGAATTTTACTGGTCACATATAAGTTAAACCTACTAGCCAAAATGAGGATCTACCCTATATAACATATCGCGATGCTAAAACCAGTATATGGAGATATTAAGCCACCAGTCTATAAGGCAGACACATATAGAGGACAAGAGAAAGACAAATAGCAAGTTTTAAAGATTATTAGTTATAAGGACGTAGATAATAAAACGTGGTATAAAGTAAAATAGATAGGCTATAGTAAGACTACCTAGGAACCACTAAGCAACCTAGAGAACGCTATAGGAAAGGTATAGAAGTATTAAAAGAAAGTAGGTTAGGTAATATTAATAAAGAAAAATTACCAAAAAATAAGTCGCCTAAAGGGGACCTAAGAGGAGCAATTGCTAAGCTACTTAGAGTTGTTTCCCTTGCAGGAGGAAAGCTAGTTCTTTTATTACCTAACTTGTTAAGACCCTATTAAACCAGTTTCCACTCCTTAGAACGAACCTTCTTATAAACCTTCTTAAGACGGGTTAACTGAGCAAACGTAACCTACTAAGACTTAAAGGAGTAATATTAAGCCTTAAGGGCCCAAACAGTCTCTTTAGCAGAACGGTGGAGTTTAGCGCGTATAGCGGCCAACTTGGACTTAAGCTTTACAGTAGTAGATTAAACACAAGACCCTATAATAAGTTACTTAGGGAACTCAAAGACTATTAAGAGTTATAGGGCGCGTATACTTAGCGTTAGAAACAGAGCAAACGTCACAGAACAACTAAATATTTGCTTTAGTGCACTTTAAGCAAAACAAGGGTTGTTAAGACGAGGGACTTGCTATTATAACACACACTAACCCCGCTTTCGCACAACAAGAATATAGAGACGATATTATCTTACCAAGCGACAGTATGGCAGCCATAGTGCGAGCACAACGTTACGCTTGTAAAGAAAAAGAAGCTTTAGGCATAATAAGCAAGGATATTAACCAGATTAATTAAACAGACATTACACCTCTAGTGGACAACTTAGAGATATTAGGAATCTTTAAGGACAAAGATAAAGAGAAGGGAGATAGTATTACGGACGCTTTAAGTACAATATTATAACTACTTAGGGAAGAGTTGCAGGAAGCTAGTTAGTTAATACAGGTATAGTCTAAGATAGATCTAGTGGAACTATATAATAAGGAATAGTAAGCGAGTCACATAATATTATATGTAGTATACGGAGTATACGTAGTGTACGTCTATGTATAATACGTATAACACGTACCTCACGTATAAGAGAGGATTTCTTAGGAGTATGGTTATGTATTTAAAGAACCTTAGTCCCTACCGTAGATAGTTCTCTCCTTATAGTAAATCTCAGAATACAATTGGAGTTAATTTATTGGGCAACTACTCCACCAGTTATTAATACGTTGTTGATTTGTTCTTACCTATATACCCAGCCTAATAATAGGACCCACCGTAGTTCCTGCTATAAGGTTCCGTTATACCTACCTCTTTTCCTTTTAGTAGGAGTTCTACTTCTACTAGAAGTAAGAAAAAGCAGCTATAAGAAAGGAAGTTAGTCCTAATTACAGACGAAAAGGACTAACCTCTAAATACCTTCTCTATACGAAACAAAGTCAATTAACTATTTGTATTAAAACTACAAGTAGAAAAGCTAGTTTTAGCATCTATAGCTAGAACTAAAGGAAAACAAAATATTCTCCTTACAATTATAGAAGAGTATAATGTAGATTTCCTAGTCAAATATAAGGAGATCTGGCATAACTGCTTTACCTTTTAAAGAGAACAAAAACTAGAACCATGGATTTAAATTATAGCCCATAGTGTTCCTACTCTACCTTTTCTAGGAGAAGAAGGCTCTAGGTTTCTAAAAGAAGAAATTGAGACCTTTAATCCTATAAAGATATAAGGACTACCTAGATGGATCTTATCTAGTATAAAAAGACACAATCCACAAACCAGATTTGGCTCTATAGTTTTCACTATAGAGAACGAAGAAAAAAGACAAGAAATTCTTAAGCAGAAAGAGATTTCAATTGCGGGTACAGCTACTAAGGTAGTAAAATACCTAAATGTCTCTCCTACTACGCAGTGTACTAGCTGTCAAAAATTTGGCCATATAGGAGATAGATACTCTACTAGAGCCTATAGATATTGTGCGGCTGCATATTTATCTAAAGACCACTCCTGTTCTACCTGTACAATAACAGGTAAGCCTTGTCAACATACCACCCCTCTTTGCATTAATTGTAAAGGAAATCACTTTGCTAATAGCAGAGACTGTAAAACACTTTAAGCAGCTAAACTAGTACATAGTACTAGCTTAGAAGGCTCTATGGAAGAATAGACAAAGCATAGGATTCTAGAAGGAGGCAACTCCTACTAGGCTCTTAAAAAGATATTAGAGAGCAAAAGGACAGAAATAAATTGCAAAAGGATAGGGACAGGTGTTAGGATTTCTTTTTTTCTACCATTTTCTTATTCCCTAGTAGTTGTAGTAACTTAGTGTTTTACTAAGGAGCTGTAATCCCCTAAGGGGTTTATAAACTACTAGGATATAGCTACTAGTACATATTAAGCTGCCTAGAAAGGATTTATGTATATAGAACTATAGCGCCATAGCCTAGAGGCTGCATGCGCAGTATTATATGTAGTACAATACAACGGACATAAAAAAATAAAAATAAAAAAAAGGAAAATATAGACACTCTCTATAATAGATACAGCGCTGCTAGAAAGCAACTAGAATCCCTTTAGCCCTACCTAGGCCAATTAGAAGACTAAGTGCTAGAGGTAATATTAAGATCTTCCCCTAAGCTAGAAATACTAGAGGAATATATTAACGTATTTAACTAGGGACCTAACTGGAACCCTCCCGGAAGACCACTGGCCTATAATTAGTATAGTAGTGGTGTATAGACTGCTTATAAGCTAAGCGGGCCTACTCCTTTGGGTAATCTAACCTAAATACTAACTTAAGACTTAAGGCTTATTGGGAAACCCGTACTAGTTACTAGTGCTAATACTATCTCTATAGCTAGAGCTTCCTTAGGCCTAAGTTTGGAAAGTTAAGAGCCCTATACTAATATCCTTTAAGATGGATATTGGGAAGCTATTATAAGGCTATTAGAAGCTATGCGGGAGAAAGCCACTAATAAATATATTAGAACCCTTTAAGGGCAAATTTAGATCTAGTAGGGTTTAATCTAAGCCAGATAAGTTCTTTTATAACCTAGCTAGAGCTTAGGGCTTTCTGGGGGCTACCTAGTACCTATCTAAGAAAGTATAGAAGACTTAAAGAGACACCTATATAATAAATAGAAGAAAGATATAGACTAATTAGCTAAGGCCTCTAGTAGTCTAGAACTTTGTTATAGACCTAGCGCCTAATATTTGGACAATTGGGTTTGTAAGGTAGACAACTTTTTTAAGATGCTAATAATATAAGATAATACTAAAGAACGTATACGGTGGATTATTAACAAGATTAAAGACCAATTACTAAACTAGATTGCGCTTAATTAACTTAATAAAGAGCAAATTAATATGTAGCTACAGCTATAGACCTTCCTAAAGGGTTAGACCTAAAATCCGCATATTATATAATATAATAACGTAGAATAATTCTGGAATGGTATATAGCTAAACTGTTGATATTTTTACTAGTTTATAAACTTTATAGAAACTTGTGCTTAATAGATAGATTTAGAGCCCTTTAAAAATAAAAATGGCAGCATCTATAAGAAAGAGAAAATTAGATTTATCTAGGCTAGAATTAAGCCAGTAATTCGGAATAAAATGAAGCGTGTAGGAGCCCTACCGTAAATTACCGCATATATGGATTTTGAACGAGCGGTTCTAAATGCTGAGGATGTAGTAAGGAACCAGACCTCTTCTAGTAAGAAGCTGGGGGGTAGCTAGAAGCATAGGCACTCTAATAGTAATATAGAATAGACCCAGTCTTTAAAGAAGCCGTTCTTAAAGAGAACTTTAGAATGGTTAAAGTTGGGAACCTTAAGCAGCGGGAAAGACTCCTAGGGTTAACCTAATACCCAGCCAACACCCTTATAGGAACACTCTAAGAAGCTAAAAGGACATTCTTATTAGAAAAATAAGTAGAGTGATAAACGCACTAATAAACTAAAAAAAGAAAAGCCCTAGTTGTGGACGTCTTTTAGCTATAACTAAGGCAGGATATAGAAGGGGAGACTCTCCATATTGCTGTTAAGCTGGAAATAATACTCCCTATAGATAAGGTGCGTTAGTTCTAAGCACTATATAATAGCGGCGCCGAAATTAATCTTATATAATATAACTTAGTAAAAGAGTATAAACTTATCCTGTTACTAGGGTAGCAGAAACCTATTATAGGCTTTTTAAATAAGTATTAGATTAAACTATATAGCGCCTATAAGCTTATAGTGTTAGTAGCCAACATGCATAACTATACTAAGGTGGTCGGCCCGCAACCCTTCTAGGCGGCTAACTTTATAGGTTATAACCTTATCCTTAAATATCCTTGGCTTGCAGAAGCAGATCCTAAGATACGCTTTAAGATAGGAGCCTTTAAATAGTAGAACGATAAAGAATTGGAAGGGTATATATTACTAATAAGCTTAAAAGATATCCTAGAGGATATAGCTCTAGGTAAAATAGTATACGCTCTATACCTAAAGGAGTATTAGATCTAACCCCTGTTCTATAGCAAGATAGGTATAGAGCTTAGTATAGGTAATAACCCTTCTAAAATAGAGACCCTATAGGGAACTGCTAGATAGGTTACAGAAATATTATAGGGAGGCGGTGATATTAAAGATCTTATAAAATACTTCTATTGTTATGGGTTACTCTAGCTTAAGTAATATACGGAGAATATTCTATGGCACCTTAAACGCTATATTAAAGAATTCCCTACCCTTTATTGGCTACTGCATAAAACTGTTTAACGTATAGTGGCAACTATATATAAATAGTTACTATAGCGCGCGATGCTGCCTATAAGTGTTTTAAAAGAGCTCCGGGACCTACCTAATGATAATATAGAGGACAAACGTGACCCTAATTTGTTAAATATTCTGGTAGGCCTAAGAGACTTACTAAGGGTATTTTTAGGCAGGAGAGCTAAAGTCCTTTTACAGAACTTGGAATATAATTATATAATTAATTTAGAAGAAGGTAAGTAGCCGCTAAACCTTTCTATCTATAACCTCTCTTATAAAGAGCTTAAGATCCTATAGGAGTACCTTAATGGCTTACTGGAAAAGGGATAGATATAGCCTAGTAAGTTGCCAGTAGGCGCGCTAATCCTCTTTATTCTAAAACTAGATAGGACTATAAGGCTATATATAGACTACCGTGGTCTTAATAAGATTATAATTAAGAACCGCTACTTACTACTATTGGTTAGTGAAATGCTGGATAGATTATTTAGGGCGAAGATCTTTATAAAGCTGGATCTATAAAACGCCTATTATAGGCTCTGTATTAAAAAAGGGGATAAGTAGAAAACCTCTTTTAAAACCCAATATAGCTATTTTAAGTATCTGGTAATGCCTTTTAGGCTAGCTAATGCGTCTATAATATTTTAATTGTATATTTATAGAGCCTTAGGAGGACTAGTTAACCGCATATATATTATCTATTTAGATAACATTCTGATCTACTTAGAAGACAAGAATTAGTATAAGTAATACATCCGCGAAGTACTGGAATACTTAGATAATTGGGGCCTCTACGCCAAGGTGTTAAAATATGTCTTTAATACTAAGTAGGTTGAGTTCCTAGGCTATATTATAACGCCTATAGGCGTAGTTATAGACCTAGTACAGGTGCAGATAATTTAAGAGTGGCCAGAGCTAGAGAGCTACTAGGATGTTAAGGTGTTTTTAGGCTTTGCCAATTTCTATAGGCGCTTTATTTATAACTACTTAGATATTGCCTAACACCTATTTAATTATATTACTAAAGCTTTCTAAGACCTGGCCTAGGGAGTAAAAAGCTTAAAGGCAGAAAGAAAAAAAACTAAGAAGGAACTAACTAAATAGTATAAACTATAGATATGGCCTAAAAAGGTATAGGAAGCCTTTTAAGAACTACGCATAAAGTTTATAGAAGCCCTACTATTGTGCCATTTTAACCTAGATTAGCCACTAATAATAGTTACTAATATATTAAATTTTACCCTTACTAGTATCCTACTGTAACCTAATAGGTATCTAGACGCTACCCAGCTCTACTAGAGACTAGTAGTATTTTATAGCAGAAAATTCTAGGGACCTAAAGTTAGGTATTATACCCATAATAAGGAATTGCTAGCTATAGTTAACTGCTTTAAATAGTGGCGACACTACCTTAATCACGCAAGCTATACCACTTGTGTACTCTTAGATTATTACAATCTACGCTACTTTATAACTATAAAGGAGCTTATACCTTAATAGGCTAGATAGGTAAAGGAGCTTATATAATTTAATTTTGAGATTAAATATAAGCTAGGGGAAAACAACCCTACTAATAGACTGTTATAACGGCTAGGCTATGCCAAAGGCTTTAAAATAGGAAAAGGAAAACAGATAATAGATATTTTACTCCCTATATTGCAGAACAAGCTCTGGGTGTAGGATGCTTAAATACCTATAGCTCTAAGTACTAAGTCTTAGGTGGTATAAACTCTATTAGCTTCTACTAATGTTCTAGCTGGTACCCGGTCTATTGCCAATAAGGGTCTAAATATACCTAGACAGGATGTCCTTAATATACTCTTAGAACCTAGTAATACATTACCTCTAATTACTAAGCTATCCCCTTAAACTAAAAGCGGAGCTATAGAGTAATTGGAACCTAGAGCCCTATAATAACTAAAGGACTTTAACCTCGTAGCGGCCTTTCTAATACATGCGCACTAAAGAGTTATAAGATCTATAGTACCATCTAGTTGCGTACTTAGAGTAGTATAAGATAAAACAGCTTTTACCTAAGAACTATCTAAAAGGTTAATAGATCTTATCTATAAGGTGTAATAGAGGGACGCCTCTTATGCCATTTTTAATGCGGAAGTAGACTGGAAATGTAATGGAAAGGAAGCTAAAAGGCGTTAAAATTGGGAACTGGACCTAATGGGCCTACTATATAGAAATGGTAAGGTTTGGGTGCTATAAGAAGCAAATCTACGACAGAAGATTCTTATAAAGAATTACAATAATTTTCTAGGCGGCCATTATAGTTAAGCTAAGATAGTAGAATTACTTTAACATAAATACTATTGGCTAAAGCTTAAGCAGGAAACAAAGGAGTATATTAGCTACTATAAAAAGTGTTAAGTATATAAAATCTGAAGGCATAAGCTATGGGGTTTACTTAAATCTATTCCCCCTGCCAGTAAGCTATAGCAATATTATACTATAAACTTTATTACGGATCTCCCGCCCTTAAAAGATAGGTAAGGATAAATATATAATTCGGTCTTAGTACTTATTAATAGGTTTTTAAAGTACGTCTAATACCTTCCTATTAACAAGATGATTAATATATAAGCGCTTACCAGCCTAATTAAGGAGAAATGCTTTCTTAAAGTAGATTAGCCGCACTCTATTATTATTAATAGGGGTAGCGTGTGATGGCGCTGGAGCGCGTCACCTAGTTAGGGGTTCGCTTAGGACTTGGCATGTGCATGTGGACGTGGCCTCACCACCTTCTCTTGCTCCTCAGCTTAATATCTTCGTAATATAGCATTCGTTCGCTTCACCTTAGAAGCATTTGTTCAAGTCTACATTAAGACATTTGTTCAATGGTTTGAGCTGTCACATTATATTAAGCTCCCCAGTTATACGCAGGCTGCGGTATTTTAGGTCTCAGGTCTTAGGTTCTTAGGTTTTAGGTCTTAGGTACTCTCGGCTTGTATTTCTTTTTATTATTACTTTCTTCCATTAAAATGGATCTGATGCAGGCTATTGCAGATTTACAGGCCTAAGTTGGACAGCTATAAGTAGAGATCCAGTTTTTACGTTTTTCTATTTTAACTACCCCCTCCTGGCTAAAGCCCTCCCTTCCCAATCCAGAAAAGTTTAACGGACAATCCTCTATATTTGATATATAGTTGCCATTAATTAAGGCAAAGCTACGGGTTAATAGCGCAGCTATTAGAGATGCAGTTGCGCAGTTCTACTATATATTCTTAAATCTTAACAGCTATGTATAGGCAATGGTTCTCCCCCAGCTTAGGCAGGCAGAAAAGTTAAATAAATAGGATTATAATATAATTCTTAATTAGTTGGCACGCGTCTATAATAACTTAAACAAAGTTTAAGAGGCGGAAGACAAACTGCTGTCCCTATAGTAAGGTCTTAATTTGGTACCGACCTATATATTAAAATTTAAACACGTCCTGTATAAGGCACGTGGGCAGAATTGGCTAGATATTAATAAGATATCAGTGTTTAGGAACGGGCTAAGTTCTACTATTTATAGTAGGCTTAATTAACAGCTTAATCTGCCATAAAAGTACCCTAATTTTATTCAAACCGTCTAATAACTAGCTGGCCGATCTTCTTCTACTATACAATCTTCTAGCAACGGCAACGGTAACAGCAACTACCAATGTGGATTGGAGCCTATGGATATCGGCGCTATCGAAATTAACGCGATCAACACCCCTAGTTCTTAATCTACCCCACGATCTACTAGTCCTCAATTGGCCCCATAATCTACTAGCTCCCCCACAGGGCCCTGCGCTTAATTTATATTACTAGCTTGCCGAGCACAATATAGATTAGAAGGACGCTGTATACGCTATAGAGCGCATGACTACTAGGTTGAAGATTGTCTATTACAGCCATTTAAGAAACAGGTTGATATAATAGCCCTCCGCGACTATAACTAGGCTCTCCAAATACAGGCTTTTCGCGATATGGCTACCTATAATTAGGAGTTTGAAATAGAATCGAATTTGGATATAGATGCGGAGATTGGTCGGTTACAAAGGGGTGAAATTTAATTTACTTTTTCTTGTATACAAGGTAGACAACACTAGGAGAATAAAGCCTGAGGGCAGGCTTTTTCAAAAGGGAGTCAGGGGTTCGCTTAGGACTTGGCATGTGCATATGGACGTGGCCTCACCACCTTCTCTTGCTCCTCAGCTTAATATCTTCGTAATACAGCATTCGTTCGCTTCACCTTAGAAGCATTTGTTCAAGTCTACGTCAAGACATTTGTTCAATGGTTCGAGCCGTCACACAGCGTCTTTACAAGCCAGTACTGGTCGCATCTATGCTTTTATTTAAAGATAAACTACTATTATAGTACAGCTTTCCATTTATAAATAGATAGGTAAATAGAACGCTAGAACTAGGAACTGGAGTCTTACTTATAGATATATTTAAACTACTAGTAAGATAATTAGTGTGAGCTACTTCTATACGCAGAGTACGCTTATAATTTAAAGCAATATATATTATATAAGTATGCACCTATCTAGATTGCCTATGGCGTTTAACTATTTAGATTTAATGGTGTACTTAATAATTACTGGCTAAGGCTGTATAATTAATTATAGGACCTAACTAGGAAGTCTAAGGACATCTACTAAAGAGTATAAGGGTACCTTAAGGAATAGAAGGAGTAATGGAAGTATATAAAATAGAGCCTATAAGATGCGCAAGAGCAGTAAAGATTTTAGTATAATTGTAAATACCAGGACAAGCATTTCGGCATAGGCGATAAGGTTCTATTATGTTTAATAAATATTAAGACCTATTAACTATTAAAAAAGCTTAATATAAGATACCTAGGTCCCTTTTAAATTAAGGAACAAATTAGTAAGCTAGCCTACTATCTTTAGCTACCCCTATCTATGGCCCGTATGCATTTAGTATTTTATATAAATCTACTAGAGCTATAGTATAGACTACCGCCAGAAAAGAACTTCCGTCTAGGCTCAATTAAATACCTTAAAGTAATAGGCGAGTAGTATAAGGTTAAAGCTATACTACGCTATAAGTCTGTTAAGAATAAGCTTTAATATAAAGTTAAATAGCTAGAATGGCCCGCTAAGGACTCTATATGGGAACTAGAGGATTACCTTAACTATTATAAAGATATTCTAAAAGAATACTAGGACTAAGGTCCGTAATCTACAAATCACAGAAAGCGCTCTAATACTATAGTGTTATTATAACCTATAAAAAAAACCTTATAGTAGGCTAAGAGAGGCCCTAAAAAGTAAATAGGTTAAATTAGATATAGAATAGACAAGCTTTAGAAACTAAAAGAATTGACTAGGGCTACGGCCTAAGGCAGGATAGGTCCTTAACCTTTTTATATATATAGCATAGAATTAATAGGGTATTTTGCTAGAAGTGCATTCCTATTTATTAGTCTATATTAGGAATAGTGTTCCTATACCTTTTTAAATACCTTATAAGGCCTTCCTAATTGCCACTATATATAAGAATTAATCCTAAATGCCTAAATTAAAAGATACTATGCCTTATCCCTAGGTGTAGGATTAGTATCTATTAGCCTATTAAGTGATGGCTAATGGGAATGAGATTTAGATCTAGATCCCTTAGTAGGAGTATAGGTAGGTATAAAAACGGGGGCAGGCTAATAAGGTGTAGATAGAGCAGAAATCCTTAAACACTTAACACTAATATTAGGCCCAAACCAGTACTAATAAAGTTTTTAAGGCGTAAGCTTGTAGTTAATAAAGACATGCTTAAGCCCAGAATAAACAGAAATATTAGCTGGCTGGTAAAGACTAAAACCACTAAAACCTTGCTATAGCAATTATTAGTTACCTATTTGCTAGGTACCTGAAGGGTAACATACCTAATACTATATTATATTGTGCTCTTTTAAAACTTAACGCGTATGCGCAAACTCTTTTTTGTAGTAGATAACAACCTTCTTCTTATTACCCCTATCCTTTACCCTATCCTTAGTATACCAACCTTGCTCCCTTATTAGGTGTTACTAGCTAGCTTACTAGGAATTGTGGGCGGTGTAAATAGCTATGGTATAGTCTTAAATTTAACCTAGTTGTTTAGCATTAGCGCTAGAATAAAAGAGAGCCTAGGCGATATAGTAGTTAAGAACATTAAAGGATTATTGCTACTTAGGCCTAGGCTATATTAAAGCCTAAAGTTAGTAATGGAAACCTATTAAGGATAGGAAAGCTTACCTTAATGTAACTACCGCTCTTAGTATATATGCATTAATTATAAGAACTAAAGGTGTTAGACCTTATATAGTGGGTCTTATTACAAGTATCTAGAATCTTCTTATTAGATTTCTGGTTTTTTAAGAATGTGTATATAAAGTTATTTAGGTAAAACTAGCACTAGTTGCGGGTTAGCAAAGATTGGGTTTTTTAATATAGTGGTAGGGCTAGAATATGCTATGGAATTAAATTAGAGGAGTAGTTAGTAGGAGAATAAAGAGGTATATTAAATTAATAATAGAAAAGAAGAAAATCTTAATGATATATTAAAGATACGTCTAAAATTGGATAAAGGTTAATAATAGGAAGTAAGGTATTAAGGAAAAGGACCAAGCTTAATAAGTAAAGTGTCTCTATACTTTACCTTCTAATACCTTTCTAGTATATAGCCGCAACCTTGCTAATATAACTCTGTTATAATAGCGCAATTTAGAAGAAAGGAAACACGTATATACGCCATTTAGCTATTACTTCCTTATAAGAAAACTAATTATATAGCTAGGGAAGGCAATTAAGACGTTAATTAAAGATATATATAGGTTAAATTATACCTAAATAATATAACAGTATTAAAAGATGTCGGAATCACCCAAGTGCACTTGTATGGCCTATTAACTGATGGGTTTGTTCTTGTCTAATAGGTAGAGAAAGCAGAGGATCGTAAGGATCGCAGTGCCTAAGTAAGGGGCTGATAAGTCATCATAAGGATGACTAATTAGAGACACGAATGACCACATAACCTCTGTCCATATATTCCAACACTGGCAGTTCTTTCTTTGTGCTTGTGGCGCTGTAGGAAGGCAGCAGGGTGTTGGTTAGCTGCAGGCTGAGCAGTTGAAGTTGGTAGCGGTGCTGCAGGCAGAGCAGCAAAGGTCTGTCGTAGTGCCGCAAGCAAGGCAGCAGAAGATGGTTCGCTGCAGGCAGGGCAGCAGAAGTTGGTAGTAATGCTGCGGGCAAAGCAGTAGAAGGTCGATTAGGTTACTGCAGGCAGAGCAGTAGATAGCAGTACGGTGCAAGCGTTAAGTGGTAATAGTAGGTTAAACGTTTGGAGCTTGGTCTATTAGCTGGTTGTTAGATTGCAGGTATAACGGCGCAATTGTTGTCGTAGTAGTATGTAATAGCAGGCATATCGGCGCTATTGTTTAGTTGGTGGATTGTAGGTGTAACGGCGCGATCAGTATTATAATAGCAGGCATAGCGGCGCTATCAGTTTGTTAATGGTATATAGCAGTACAGTGCCAGCGTTAGATGGATTATAGGCGTAATAGCATAATCGTTTAGTTGGTAGACCTTTATCCTAATAAAGCTTAATACCTAAATTCCCGTTTATATCTTTTAGACGACGACATCCCCGAACGTGCTTATAGAGAGTAGTATTTAAGGGGAATGTAGATCCGCACTTAGTATACTTAAAGGGTTAATAATCTGGCAAATGTCTAAAGAGCGCTTGACCTAAAGGGAATGTAGTAGAGCACTTTTTGTAGGTTTGAGATTGTGGAGGTTTATATAAGCTTGGCTGCCGTAGCTCCTTGGCTTTGGTTAATAAAGAGGGTAAAGCTAGCGGAGCTTGCGCTAATGGAGCTTACTTAGTTTGTAGCTCTTAGATCTCTTTTTACTGTTTTTTAAGAAGAGCTTATAGCTTATAGATCTCTTTTTATTGCCTAGTTCGCATCTTTAAGTCTCTACTCTGTACTTAACAAATCTTATCTTGTTATTACTTAACCATATTTTATATATCCTGAATTTATGTCTAATAAGCGGTTATAGTTGGAAACTCCCATTGGGCTTTGTTGTTATAGATGTTAATATAACAAGGCCACCTGGTGGTTGTACAGCTCCCGCTTTTATATCCTTTAAAAAGTTAAGGTAGTGCTATTAAGGGTTTATAGCTGCTATAGGCGCCGGTAGATTTAAGAGGAAAGAGGATAGGGAGCGCGCTGGCGTTATAGGCGCGTATTAGCGTTATAGACGCGTGCTGGCGTTGTAGACGCGTACTAGCAGGTCTTAATTCCATGGCTTATAAAGGGCCGTAGAAGAGAAAGGGGCACGCTAGCGTTTAGGGCGTGCTATTAACGTAATTTTTAACATAGCAGAGCCGCTAGGATTGTGGCAGAGTATTAAGCTTATAGGAATAGCGTGCTAGCAGAACTTTAAGAGTCTGGCAGAGCTGAAATTGTTGTAAGATAAGGGTGTACTAGTAACTGCTGCGAATGCTAACGGAGGAGCAGGGGGGCTGGAGAGCGCGTTATTAACGTGATTTTGATATAGTAGGGTGTTAAGCTTGTATAGGGTGCTCTTTTGGAGCTAATTGCTTGCCTAGTAGGAAGCTGGGTATTTGGATGCTGCTAATACTGCTAGGTTACTGGGTTGCTGCTAGAGCTACTAGGTATTTGGGTACTAGGTACTGCTAACGCTGCTAGATTACTATAACGCTGGATTACTGCACGAGGCTATTAGGTATTGGTTTATATGCTAAGACGCGTACTGGGTATTGGTTTGCTGTTAAGTTGCGTTGCTATGTGCCAAGGCGCGTTGCTACGCTGGGGTACTGCATAAAGCTGCTGGGTAATTGGATGTTGGGTGCTGTTAAAGCTGGTGTGCTGTGTACGGCTAGAGCGCTGCCGTAGTACTGCTGAGGTAGCTGCTGAGGTAGCTGCTGGGGTACTGCCCGAGGGCTGTTGGATGTTTGTTGCTGTTGAGCTAGGGGTACGGCACTTAGTGAAGAGGTCGTACTGGGGGTTGAT
>Ga0307507_10000059_pt1 | contig 164159 bp, 43 predicted proteins | sample 7_EM_MG_FD_207223 | JGI IMG/M metagenome (GOLD analysis project Ga0307507, IMG submission 207223) | Populus trichocarpa ectomycorrhiza microbial communities from riparian zone in the Pacific Northwest, United States - 7_EM | ecosystem: Host-associated > Plants > Roots > Unclassified | place... | reverse complement strand
TGCAATAATAGTGACAATATTTATTTTATAGCCATAAGCTAGCGTATAGCTCTAGGGGGTCAGCTAATATGGCAGAAAGCTAGCCCCAGGCCCTAGAGGGTCAGCTAATATGGCGGAAAGCTGGCCCCGGGCCCTAAGGGGTCGGCTAATATGGCGAAAAGCTAGCCCCGGGCCCAAAAATACATTTAGCGAAACCAAATTTCCTGCGCCACTTCCCGTTTTCCTGACGTAGCCTACTAAATTAGTAACTTTATCTAGCTAAATACAAAAAATCTAAACATAAAACAACCTATTAAGAAACTTAATTAAAAGAACGCCGGCCCTTATAAGGTTAAAAAGGTTATCTCTCCTTATACTTACCAACTAAAACTTCCTAATATGGTTAAAATCTACCCTATATTCCATACGTTATTCCTCCGCCCCGCTGCCCCTATATTAGGCACCCTACCTAGACAGATCTAGGACCCTCCCCTACTAGTTAAGGTGGATAGTAAGGATAAGTACTTTATTAAAAGAATTAACAACATTAAGTACAATAAACGGAAACGCTAATATATATACCTTGTAAAGTAGAGAGGCTTTACTAAACCCTTATAGAAACCTATTAACTCTATAGGACTTACATAAGCCGCAGAAGACTTTTATAAACTCTACCTAGAACTACTACAGCCCCATCTTATAGAAGCTCGAGTTTAAAGCAGGGGTACTATTACGGGACCACCCCATGACACCTTATATACGTGATAGATATCTATAGGATGGCCCGCGCGCTGTCACGTAACACGTCGCCGAGCTTAAAGAGACTGCCCCAAGTCCCCCCCTACCAACAAATTACTAAATCTTAAAAACTACTGTCACGGGACACCTCTGTGACACCTTACACACGTCCACCTGTTTCCACCGACGCAGCAAGAAGAGACCGACCGCGAGATGGCAATCTGCCGGCAATCTACGGCAATCTGATGGCAATCTGCCGCATTCTACCATATTCTGCCAAGTCCAACAAACCCTGCCAAGTTCTGCCAGGACCGCTCCTTAAATCCTATCCTGCTCCGTATACGTGTCGACCAAGCAACGAAACTAACAATATATACCCTTTCTCCCCGTTTCCTTACCTTCTCTCCTTACGCAACGTCTTGACTTTATTACGCAGTTTATATACATAGCTTAATAATATCTACTTTGCTATATATTACCATCGCTTATGCTCGCTCTATGATACTACGTTGCGTTAACCTTATATACTACCCTCCAAAATGCAGAACGACCCCAAAGCCCCTATAATAGCTGCTAGCATTATATCCGCACTCTAAGAACAATTAGCAGAGATATAGAAGTCCTTTATAGACGCCCTCATATAGAACTAAGCCACTTTGACTTAATGACAAGCTGAACAAGAGGCACGACACCTATAAATAATTAAGGACCTTTAAGAAGAAGTTCGCACCCTTAGGATGCCCACACTAGGGCCCTAAGACCGAACGCCTTCTCTAGAGACGAACACGCGGGACAAGAGTCCCAAACTTATAGTAACTATTTATCCCGAACCGACTACTGCACTACAATGATTTAAATAACTACCAGACCCTCTAATATTTACTAGTAAACAATAAGAACTCTAATTATTCCTAAGCCAGCTTAAAAATAAGCTAACTAGTAATGCTAACCGCTACCTAACTAAAGCTAACTAACTCTACTACGCCCTAAGTTAACTAGGAGGAGATGTAGCTGACCTTATTAAACCCCTTTAACCGAACTTAGTACAAAGTCTAGTTATACTACTTAAAGCCACATACAGTGACCTAAACCGTTAAGCTACCGCTTAGAGGAAGATAAACCACATAACTTAAGGAACGAAAAGTTTCCTAGTATACTTCTCTAAATTTAACCGTTACGCAAAGGAAATAGGCTGGAATGACTCCGCATTGGTTAATAGCCTTGTTAAGTCCCTAAGCCCTAAACTAAAAACCTCCCTAATAGGTGTAGACCTACTGGGAGCTCTTAACGCCTACGCAAACGTTATTAATAAATGGTATAATAATATACTACGCCTGATACTAAAGTCCACTCCTTAATATAATATAATAGCCCTACAAATGTCCATTAAGTTATTATCTTAGCCTAAGCACCCTAACGCCATGGATATTAATACAGGGACCCTAGAATATGCTCTACTAGGGTCTCCTAAATAAGAATAACGCATTAAGCTAGGCCTTTGCTTTAAATGCGGAAGTAAGGAATATATCTTAAGATACTGCTCCGTCTCTATACCCTAACACGACTTATAAACGGCTAATACTAATAACTATTTACTATATTAATCCTCTAGTTACCGTCCCTAATCTTTACTTAGCTCTAGCCCCGCGTCTAGTAAGTACTACTTATAAGGATAAAGTTATAACTAATGTTCTATAGAAACCCCTTCCCGCTTACCACCAAAAGGCATGTCTTGGAGTTAAGTTGCTCTCTAGGACAGCTATATTATAGGATCTCATTAAATGCATTAGATATTGCAAAACCTGACTCTTAGGATTGTAGTATAACCGTTAACTGCCGTCTTTGGCAGAAAGGTTAATAGGCTAATACTTAAGTCCTAATTAACACAGGAGCTAGCGGTATAGGATTTATTAATAAGATCTTCGCGTAAGATAATAGGTTTACCCTAATACCCCTTAACCAGCATATTAATATATTTAGATTTAATGGCAAACGCACTATCTTAGGCCGTATTACTTATGTAGTGGCCCTAAAACTCCAATACCTGAACCACAAAGAATTAATTAAGCTCTTTATAACTACCCTAGGTTACCTAGTAATCCTTAGACAACCCTAGATAAAGCTATATAAGGTAACCATTAATTAGGACAACCTTAAGCTTCTATTTACCGCCTCCTGCTGCAAGCAGAAGTGCCTTATAACTCGCTGCTTAGACCCCAAACCGAAATCTAGAAAATCCATTAAGATCCACCAGTCTAAAATTTCCACTGACGTCCACCCTATACCTAAAAAGTCCACCTAATTCCACCTACTAGAGAATTCCACTGAATTCCACTAACGTAAGACTTCCACTAACGACTACTAAGAACCCAAAAATAATATATAACTACACAAACTAACTCTAACTGCTGTACCCGGAACCAAGCAGAAGCTTAAGCTTAATATATAAAAGTACCAGAAGAACTAGTATTCTACTATAAAAAGGATACTTAAAGAACCTAAACCTAAATCTAATACTAACTTTATAACCGACACTAAACCTAAACCTAAATAAGAAACTATATAAGAAACTAAGAACAATCTAAGCTCGCTTAACACCTTAGACATCCATATAATTGGAGCTACTCCGCTGGCATAACTCGCTAGGAAACCAGAACATATAATCTTCGCTATTATAATAGCCGATATTAAGAAGGCCTTAGCACTAAAAAAGCACACTAACCCCGCCACGAAGGTACCAGTAGAGTACTATAATTATTTAGATATATTCTTATAAAAGGAAGCCAATAAGCTACCAGAACGCCGTCCATATAATTATAAGATTGTAGTTAAAGAAGGAAAACATCCTAGATTTGGACCCTTATATAAAATATCCTAAAACGAACTCTAAGTACTATGGAAGTACTTAGACGAACATCTGGATAAGGGTTTTATTAGAGCAAGTTTATTACCTATAGCCGCACTAGTAATCTTTGTTAAAAAACCTAGCGGTAGTCTACGCTTCTATATAGACTACTAAGCCCTTAATGCTGTTACTATTAAGAACTAATACCCAATCCCATTAATCTAAAAGACACTAAACTAATTAAGTAAGGCTCGCTTCTATACAAAGCTTAATATTATCCACGCATTTAACCGCCTCTATATCGTAAAAGGAGACGAATGGCTTACTACATTTTATACTTAATACAGATTATTCAAATACTTAGTAATGCCATTTGGCCTCGCAAATGCCCCAAGTTTATTCCAACACTTTGTAAATAATACCCTGCGCCTATACCTGGACGTCTTTTGTACTGCTTATATTAATAACATCTTGATATATAGTAATAATCTGGCTAAATACCAAAAACATATTAAACTAATCCTGTAAGCCTTGCGCGGAGCTGGTCTATAATTAGATATAAACAAATGTAAGTTCTACAAAACGGAAGTCCTATACCTTAGACTTGTTATTTCTATAGACGGCGTACAAATGGACCCTAAGAAGGTTGAAGCAATTGTAAAATAGCAAGAACCTAAGAATGTTAAGGACGTAAGGGCCTTTATAGGCTTCGCCAACTTCTACCAATAGTTTATTGATAACTTCTCCGCCTTAGTTTTACCCCTTATAGCCTTAACCTAAAAGGACAAAGCCTTTATCTTTAATAAGGAATGTAAGAAGGCCTTTACTTATTTAAAGGTTATATTTACCACTACACCTATACTTTAACACTTTGACCCAGACCAAATAAGTGTTATAGAAGCTGACTTATCTAATTATGTTACTAGAGGCATTCTATCTCAATATAATAAGGAAGGAGTATTACACCCTATAGTATACTTCTTAAAACGACTAAGCCCAGCCAAATGCAATTACAAGATCTATAATAAGGAATTGCTGGCAATTATCAGATGCTTTAAGCAATGGCAACTAGAACTAGAAGGAACTGGATTCCCAATTAAAGTTCTTAGCGACTATAAGAACCTGCAGTACTTTATAACCACGAAATAGCTAAGCCACTATTAAGCCCGCTAGTTAGAATATCTGTCCTAATTCCGATTCTTAATTACATACTGCTTAGGCGTTTAAGGCTAGAAGCCTAATGCCCTAACCCAACATTTACAGGACGCACCAGCTTAAGAAGAAGCGCGCTCTTACTACAATTAGACTCTACTCCGCCCTAAGCTATTTAATCCCCCTATTAAAGATCTTATAGTATACGCCCTTAAAATAACCGATTGAACTATTAAATAGATTATAGTTAACAAATATCTAAACAATAAATTTATCTAAGAGACACTTAAGCTAATTTAAGACGGCATTAGACGCTCTAAAAAGGTTTCTCTAAGCAAATACAAAGTCTGCGGAAACCACTTATACTACTAGAACCGCCTAGTTGTCCCTAATCACAATAAACTCAAGCTTAAGCTCCTTAAACACGTATACAACCTATTAGTAGCCAGCCACCTAGGCTGAGGAAAAACCCTAGAACTACTCCAACAAGAATACTACTGGCCGAATATGCATAATATAATACGAAGGTATGTCTCTAGCTGCTATACCTACCGACGAGCCAAAGCTTTATATAAGACGTACAACGGCTTTCTAAAGCCACTGCCTATTCCGGACTGAAGATGGAAGGACATCTTAATTAACTTTATTATTAATCTCCCCGTAAGTAAAGGATGCATGAATATTATAGTAGTTATAGATTAACTATTTAAGATAAGACACTTGATCGCCTACCCTAATATATTAACACCTACTATTACCCAACTGTTCCTGGATCATGTATAGAAACTCCATAGACTCCCCAAAACGATTATCTCTAATAGAGGCCGCTAGTTTATCTTAGTGTTTTAGGAAGAACTAACTACCTAACTCCATATTAAAGCACTATTGTCTACAGTATATTACCCAGAAACGGATGGTCAAACGGAACGTGCAAATGCTATAATAGAACAGTATATTCGGATATATACGTCGTATTTGCAGGACAACTAGATAGACTGGCTTACATTTACCGAATTTACTACAAATAACTCTATCTTAGAAACCATAAAGGTCTCCCCATTTCTGGCTAATTACGGCTAGCATCCGCGAATGGGTTTTAAACCCTTTAGTAATATTCCTCGCCTAGCTTATTAGGCCTTATAAGTTGCAGAAGCAAACAAATTTGTAAAGAAGATAGAAGAACTATAAGAGTTTCTTACTAATAAAATAACATGGGCCTAGTCTGTCTATAAAGCCGTAGTAAATAAGAACCGAACCCTAGCACTAGCTTACTAAATTAGTGACTTTATTTGGCTAGACGCAAGAAATCTAAATATAAAATAACCTACTAAGAAACTTAACTAGAAGAACGCCGGCCCTTATAAGGTTGGAAAAGTTGTTTCTCCTTATACCTACTAACTAAAGCTCCCTAATACGGTTAAAATCCACCCCATATTCTATACGTCAGTCCTCCGCCCTACCGCCCCTATATTAGACGCCCTACCTGGACAGATCCAAGACCCTCCCCTACTAGTTAAAGTGGATAGTAAGGATAAGTACCTTGTTAAAAGAGTTAATAACATTAAGTATAATAAACGGAAACGCAAATATATATACCTTATAAAATGGAGAGGCTTTATTAAGCCCTTATAGGAACCCGTTAACTCTATAGGACTTATATAAGCTGTAGAAGACTTTTATAAACTCTACCCAGAACTACCATAGCCCCATCTCGCAGAAGCTCGAGTTTAAAGGGGGGGTACTATTATAGGATACCTCCATAATACCTTATACACGTCTACCTGTTTCCACTAACGTAGCAAGAAGAGACTAACCGTAAGATGGCAATCTACCGGTAATCTATGGCAATCTAATGGCAATTTGCCATATTCTACTATATTCTGCCAAGTCTAACAAATCCTACCAAGTTCTACTAGGACCGCTCCTTAAATCCTATCCTGCTCTATATACGTGTTAACTAAGCAACGAAACTAATAATATATACCCTTTCTCCCCGTTTCCTTACCTTCTCTCCTTACGCAACGTCTTGACTTTATTACGCAGTTTATATACATAGCTTAATAATATCTACTTTGCTATATATTACCATCGCTTATACTCGCTCCGTGATAACTACTAAACTATTTACTATGCAACTTTAACAGAAGCTATAGAGTATATATAAAAGTCTAAATCTAAATTATCGCAATTTATTATTAAGTGGTTGTTAAGATATTAAGGTATAGATTTTCTAATTTTTGGTAGGGTTTTAATGTAGCCTATAGGCTTGTATGGCCCATAGACTTACCGACTACGTTAGTAAAGGTGGCAGTTAATAACCTAATAATGCGTATTAAGCGAGTTGAGCGCGTTTGACATTATAGAAGGTCCGTGCAGTCACGTGTTTTAGCGTATTTTATATCACACTAGGCGTATATCGTGAACTACCATTAGCCCCTAAAAAATACCTAATGTTACGGTATTAAGCAAAAATACGCTTAATACGCCAAGCTTACTGTTACCTTCCAAAGATATACTATAATTCTCACCCCTAATAAATCATCGCCGTGTAAATTACTTATGTCATCTAGTGAGCCAAGCTTGTGGCTGGTAGGCCTATGGCTGTGCGGAGACTTGGTAAGCGGGATCCGACCGCCCTCAAAATGTGCGTACTTGATAGGTAGGTTACAGCCGTTAGCGAATGCGGCTTCACCCTTGCACGCAGCAAAGACTGAGGAATGTTCTTGCCCTCCGTAGCTGCGTGAGGATAACGTGACCAACGGGGTTATGACGGTCCATGGGGTTATGACGGTTTTGAACACCAAAATTCTGCCAAATGCTTGTTTGCAGGCAAAATACTAGTAAAAAACATCGCACGGCATAGTCCTCCTATAGAGGTTATATAAAGCCTTATTTTGTATAATAGAGGCTCTATATTGATATTTTTGGTATTTTAAGGTGTTAATTGTTACGGCACTGATGTGCGTAACCTGGATAGGGCCTAGTCAGGGGGTTCGCTTACGTCTTGGCTCCATGTATATAGACGTGTTCTTTCCACGACCTTCTTCTGCTCCTCATCTTGATATCCGAGTCCATAGACATTCCAATTGTACAGGCTTGCATACGTTCTATACGGCGCTTATGCCTCGATTGACTGAGTCGCTGTGACATTAATTGCTACTCAATTAACTAGACGTCGCCTATTTCCACTCCAATCGTACATTCGCCTACAGCTTCCTCTGCGCTTTACCACAGAGATTCTATATATTGCTTTCCTTTAAGGATAATAAGTAGTAGTATTGTCTACCCGTGCATGCTAATTACGTTAACTTAACTTACCCACTCCCTATTGCCGTTAATCGTCTTAAAGTTAATAATATTGCTTCTTAGTACTACTGCTTTCACGCTAAGAGCGAACCCTATAGTAAAGCCTGTCTTATCCATGTTCCAGGTATTAAGTTCTGCGATATTATACTAAGTAGTGGCGTTAGAGTAGTTAATAAAGAACCTCTATACCAGACCAGGATTATTATTAGTAAGGGCTCGTTCTTATTTAATTAAATATATATAATAAGTACAAAGCTCTTCCTGTTGTTTTAGAAAGGTAGGGACCTAATTAATACCTAAAGGTTCGACTGTAAGATAGTAAGGAAGCCTAGAGTATTCGCGCTTAAGAACCATCATCGCAATTATTTAAATCAATATGGAAACCCGGCTTTAGTAATATATATATAATGTCGAACGATTGCTGCTTCGCCTGCAGTAGTTATTCGGTATTAATTAGTATGCGCGACTTTATAAGCTTTCTATTTTCCATCCAGGCGACGTTAAAATGTTTGCGGATCTACGCTGTAAGCTTTTATATAGTTTTCTCTGGATAGATAAAGGCCAGAACGCCAGGCAATAATAGCCTTCTATATCTAATCCTCTCTGTTAATCGGCAGAGGCCACCGGGGCATAGTTATATTGGTTATTTTTTAATTAAGGATTAAGCATTAAAAAGTGGGCGAGGTTGTTGATAGTTTGATTTTAGAGGCGGCAATATACTCAATTTGGAAGGCGGTAAGGCCCCACCGTCATAGCCCCATGGACCGTCATAACCCCGTTGGTCACGTTACGTAGCCGCCTCCACACTCGTCAGCTGCTGCTACAGCTCCGCGGCTTGTCCAGGTGCAGTGCTGCATTGATCTTCCCGTACAAAAGCCCTGCACCCAACTGACAATCGTCTCAGGGATCTGCCGCTGCCGTAGTCCGGATTTCCGCTACGTTGTTGAACGCGCCTTTGACATCGAAAGACACGAGCGACAGTGTTTTCTTTCCCTCCACGCCTGAACACGTCCTCGCAATTAGCACCGATTGAAGCACGACTTGATCACCTTTGGGGCGGCTTACCGTGATGCTGTGGTTGCATGATCGGTAAATAGGACCGAACGGCCAATAGAAAAAGCAATGGGTACTTCGACGTCCGCAACGGCATCCGACGGCGGTATCGACCGTCCGATTGTCAACACAGCTGACATTTTCGGGTGGCCCGACTGCAAATGATTTCGAATCTTCCGATGCTTGAGCGCCACGTGTGCCATAGGGTTTATACTCTCTCCGGTATTGGACAGCTCGTTCATCGCTTTCACGACACAAAACGTCGCGTCTCACAACTGGAAAATTCTTGGTCATACCACACAATGGCACTATTGATCAGTTGTACTCAGTATCGCGTGGTAGTATTTAACAGGAGAACGTCTTTCAAGTATGTAGCCGCTGTATTCGCAAGCCATTGTTGGAATCTTTCAGAAATGGAAACCCTTTATTCGGAGCTTGCATTCCGACCAAACTCTTACGATCCCCTTGAGTATGTCTCATATCTAAATTTTGACCCCAGATCTTCGACCCTGAAAGCCCTCGAAAGCGGATCGAATCAGAGGCCAGTTCAGACGACGCTTGACTCTGCAAAATTGGCGGAATGGTTAGGCAAGGTGAGGCATTGAGGCTCAAATCGGGTATCAGATGATCTAGTTTAACTCCAATTGCAGGGCGACTCGGCTGGAGAACCTTCGACTGCTTCTGTAACCGACGTATCGTGGCACGCGCGATTTTTGTATGGCGAAAGACTCCCGCTTGTAGAGCTCTTCACTAAGCATTCAATGGATGTAGGTTCTGCCGGATCAAAGTGGCCGATACCAAACAACCTCCATCGGAAAGGATCGACATGCTTTGGGATGGAGCCAAAATTGAAGAAGCTTACTGGCCAACTACTTTGCCAATTACCATCGAGGATTTCAAGATCATCATAAAAAAATTCAATCTACCGAGAATAACTCCCTGGCTACTGGTTACACAAATTCCCCATTTTCACAGGTACGATCCTGATCCCCTTGGAGGTAGTTCGCAAATGATAGGTGCGCCAGATCCCTAACGGCTCATAATCCAAGGGAACGCTGCTAATCCAGAGATCCAGGAATCACCATGAGGCGTGCGAACTATGGCCTGCTACCTATGGCCGTTGCGCTTGCAATATCTCACGACGCATCGACAGGGCGTACACAGTGTATAGTCTTTACTGATTCGGACGGCTTGATTCGATGCATCATGAAGCAACTCTCCCTACTACACAAGCTAGCATCGAACCCTCTCCTAGTTCCCTCACTCATCCAAACCTATATCTTCATCGCTTTGGAGTCTCTGAGCGGTGACTGTTGGAGTGAGTACCTTAAGGCGGAGAGCGGAAGTGGTCAATCACCCAAGGAAGAATTCAGCTTTGGCACGCACGACTCTCAATGGGGGATGCAACAAGTCCCTCGAATGCCACCAGAGAAGCTAACCAAACAGATTCTCCGTATTAACCAGCTACTCACTATATATCAGCATTACTTCCGCTCAGGTTTTCTCGCCATCGAATCCATGCAGGAAACGCTCCAATACATTATAACAAAGACCTCCGAAGGTCGAAAAGAGTCCACAAGCAATACATCCGCCGTAATAGCGCAGCACCTCAAATCTCTACGTGATACTGGGCAAGTAGTCAGCTGGGAATTGCAGACTCTGAAGGAACGGTCACAGGCACTGACGAATGCGGTAACTACAGCACTCCGACGTTAGGTCAATGCCAGCTCTTGCTAACTATACTTAGATATACAACTACGTAGCTCAGAATCAGAACCGGAAAAATACTGCACTGGGAGCGGATACGCGGGAAATAGCTGCTGCTTCTAAGCGCGACAGTACAGCAATGAAGGGCCTTGCAGTTGTGACCATGTTCTTCCTACCGGGCACATTCTTTGCGGTAAGTTGCCGATAAGCCTTGTTCCCGAAGAAAATTCTCTTCTCACGCCGAGTAGTCCGTCTTCGCCATGCCGTTCTTCTCGCTGACCCCACAAGACCGCCCGAAAATGGCCTCCAGTTTCTGGATCTTTTGGGTATGCGCGGTACCTGTCACTCTTGTCGTTTTCGTCGCATATACTATTTGGTTTCGTTCAGTCGCCGGAAGAAATAAAAAGGTAGCCATGGACGCTAAGGAGAGCTTCCAGAAGCCATTTGAGTTTCCAATTATGCAATACAACGGCGCAGCTGAGCAAATGCGATTGGAGGACAGAGTCTAATGCTGTCATGAGCGGTTGTCTCCAAACTCGAAGTGGAAGCACAAAAGGAGCCACAGAACAGAGCAAGAAATTCAATATTTTAGAGCATCGATGCTGGCAATACATTTAATGGCGATGATAGTTGGGGCTTGTAGTATGTCCAGTTCGTCCCCATACAAAAGTATATCTGTTTTCAGATTAGAGAACAGTTCCATTTAAACAAATGCACTAACGTTTGCTGGACAACCTGAGAGTTAACGACTCGGTTTCCATGGATGCAAAAACTTAGCGATTGTGGCTGTTGCATACGGTGCAATAAAGCCCGGGATGCAAATTCTTAATAACCGGTTAAGGATCATAGTTGTAATTGCAGACTGAATTGGGAAATGGTGGCATTAGGGAGATGATCAAGATATATTCCGGACCTGAATCAGACGACGTTTATTGAGTGGCTAGGAAAAGATAGCGTTACTGCTCGTAGAGTGGCGTGGGCAGGGCGGCTCTTGCCAGTGATCTTATTGGACTGGAGTGGAGTGGATTTGATCCCCAAATCCACTCCATACGCCGAGGAGGCGGTGGAGCTCCAGGACTCCAATATGACTCCAGATCAAATATATACTATAAATAGTAAGTCTTGGCAGAAGGTAAGAAAAGAAGAACGTACCAAATCAACCCTAAATCACAAAGCCTCTATATAAGAAGCTTCGTGATCTTCTACCTCTATCACCTCCTCAAAGGCAGCATATGCGCCCTCATCGTGGCTCTATAGCCGCTGGCTCACCCAGCCCACCTAGCTCCCCCGGAGGTGCCTCTACTACTGCATTTGCTGCTGCCTTTGCGATTTCCTCTATAGCTTCCTTGTACGCGGCAACTCGAGCCTTTTAAGGCCTCCTTTGGTGATACTATTTGTATAGGCTCTCCCTCTGTAACTCCAACATCTATATTATCAAACGTGCCCTTGCGCGGAAGCCCGTACCAGTGGCAGAGACACTCATTGGCCTCAATAATATCCATTTGGAAGCGAGAGCGACGGTCCTCTAAGAGAATCTTACAGCTGCTAAGGATCCTCACCCCAAAGCCATATAGGTGACGTGCGTTGCTTTATATGCTTTAGTTTCTTCGTTAAGGCGTTACATTAAATATAGTTCTTGCCCTACAGCTTAAACTCAACCACCTCCTTCGTGTCATCGGCCTTTAAATTAATTAATTTTAGGGCAAGGATAACGTCATTAGATGGTGGAGGTGGGCGTACTAAGAGAAATCGTTCCATCGCGGAGGTAGAAAAGTCGAATACAATACCACAACAGTAAGCGTAGATGCAGAGCCGCAACAGCAGAAGCGACGGCAGCAGTGGCGGGATGGCCAGGTGTCCTAGATTCTATGGCTAAGGGCCTGTCTGGTTCGTCGGTTTGAGGCGAGATGGAGGCGTCATCTCAACGGGCTGATATCGAATTGACGCTCCCGTTTGGTTCCTCTAGCTTCATTTCTTGCTCTAATCGCTCCAGCTGAGCTTCATCTCCGCAGGCGCGCCTACACCCCTACAATTGCCTAAATAGACTGTTGGTGCGGCTGAAAAACGTTAGTTTAAAAAATATAGGGGGAGACTATAATTTGAATAAACTGGAGCCTCCATTTTGTGACGCCAGTGAGCGCGCCCATTTAGAGCCTCTACTGCCACTTTCTGCCAAGACGTTAATGTGGTGGTTTTAAGGCCTTTAATTAAGCTCGCTATACCGCCTACCCCTTAGTAAATCGTTATTATTACCCTTATATTAATTCTTGTAGCTGTTACCGCCATTATAGAGTATATATCGACCGACTACTATAAGCCTACTGGCGTTTAAAGCCGTCCTTGCGATATAAATAGAGGCCAATTATAGGTAGAGGATTATTTGGAGTTACCACGTTAACTATTTAATAAGACGCGTATACGGCCCGAAGTGCTTAATGACCTCCTTAATTGGCTTATATTAAATATAGATCTTAAAGATTTAAGAGTCTTAGCTATTAAAAAGGTAATAACGTTCTTTTATATATGCGGCTATGGATCTAGCTGGCTAAACATTAAGTAGAAGGTGGCTTATTTAAAGGAGATAATAAGTTGGTATATAGCTGCCTGCAATTAATTTAAATTATTATAACAATTAGTAGCTATTTTTATGAGGTTCTAGACGCTCTACTACACCTTTACCGTTAAATTGTTAAACTTTTACCTATTAAAATGCCAAAGGAGATTCTTAAATCCACTAAGCGTTGGCTATACTTTACTAATTATATTAGCGCCCTTAATAGCTTATATATCTTTACCTACGTACTTGTAAATAAGTAGATTCCATACCAAAATTAATATAATAATATTATATAAAATGTTCTGGCGGTGGTTGATTTTAAAATAAGCTTTACCTGTATTCCACTTAAATAGAAAGGCTCTGATTATAACGGTAGAGTTCTTAAAGACGCTATAAGTAAGGGATTTAAAGCTTCTCTAGCTTAATATTATCTTGCTAACGCCGGGTATACTAATTTAAATATAATATTATCCCCATATTAAAGCGTAAGGTATTATCTAAAGGAGATTAAAAAGGCAGAGAAAGCGCCCAATAATAAGTTTAAACTATTTAACTATCGTTATTTAAGTTTTAGGAATGTAGTAGAGCGTACCTTAAGTATTTTTAAGCGTCGTTAGAGGATATTTAATAGGCCTTATTAATTTGACCTACGCACTTAATTAAGGCTAATTTATGCACTTACTACTATATATAACTTTATTAACCTATATTATAATAGAATAGAATATTAAGAAGATCTTAAGCCGTTTAGCAATAAGGAATTAGAGCAACAAAGAAAGGGTTCTATAGTTAACCGTTTATTAGAAGTAGATAATAAGGATTTAATTAATATAAGGCCTATATAAGAGCGGCGGGAGGAAATCGCGAATGAGACGCGGAAAGACTACTGCTAGGTAACTGGATATATAATATAGGCGTATATCTACACGTCCTAGTAGTGATATATAGAGCTTCTATTTAAAAATCTTAGAATACATTACTACTACTATATGTCTTTAATTATATAAGCGAGTGGCCTAATAAAACTCCCTATCCCTGTTTTTATAGGCAAATATTTATAGAGATATTAGGAGAAAGGGAGTGGTAATAGGCTAATTATATATAGCGTTAAAAACTCTACTAAGATTTTACTCCTTAACTTCCTTAACCTCTTTAAAATCCTTAATATTAAGATTAAGCCGTATATATTTATCTCTATTAAAAGACGCTAGGATCTAATCTATCTACTTAATATTCTTGCTGGCTTTTCTTAACAGCTTATAAACCTACCAAATACGCTCCTATTAGACTAAGTTTATAAATAGCTTTACACTAAACTTCTTTTTAAATTTAGTAATAACTATAAGCTGCTAATTAAACTCTAGGTCCTTAAACTGATTTACAAATAGCTTAATTGCCTAAGCCTGTTTATTTATTATTAAGTCCACTATTATAGCAAGCTGCTTTGTTATTTGGGTGAGATTCTAACCTAAATAATTAGTTAATATTATCCCGTCCTTCTTCTTTCTAGCTTAAGTATTAGCGGTAAGAGTAGTATTAGTGTATTACGGGATGGGGGTAATAGCTACAAAGCGTATATATTCAAGGAGTCTATAAGACGTTACGCGATCAATCGTAAGGGTTAAGGGCGTAAGAAGGTGATATACCTACGCGTAGCTGATGTAAGCTATACGTAAGGCATATATAAGAGCACGGGGCTCTCCTATAGAGGCCCCTGCGGTAGGGTTTTATAATACTATTCCCCCTCCTATAGAGGCGGAGCTCCGGCAACGCTATAGTTACTATATATTAGCAACTCAGTCAATTAAGGCATAAGTACAGCAAGAAGGACGCATGCAAGCCTATACGATTAGATTGTCTATAAACGAGGATCTAAAGCTAGGGAAAGGAAAGGAGAAGAAGAGCAGCGCCGGTCAAAGTAGGGTTCTTTTATACAGTCCTCTAGTCATGTGACCGCAAGTTCTGCCAAGTTCTGCTAGTGCTATAACATTCCCCCCCTTTAGTAAAGCCTGCCCTTAGGCTTTATGTGTCCATATTACGTCCATAGGGCGTTCTTATCTTTATGTTCTTCTAGTAGCTTATTATCTTCACTATACTAGCACTCTATTTACTTGTCTAGGTGCTTTATAGGTCCTAGTTTATTAGGGTAGCGGCTATAGAATTCTTAAAGCTTATGGGGACTACCAATAAAGTTCTATATAGGTTACTAGGTAGGATCTAAGTTATAGCCTTTCCAACTAATACGGTACTTTAGCGTTCTTTTTACTAGCTTATAGGCCAGTATTTCTTTAATTTTTTATTTGTCGTCACTATTAACTTAAATCAGCAGAGGAGGTTTATTCTTTTGTTTAGGCAATAGGTTATTTATAGCTTTCCATAGCTTATCTAGTAAAAAAATAGGGTGGACCTTAATTGAATCTGGGAGATTTACTTTATATAAGTTGTTTATCTTCTTAAGAACCTTATACGGTCCTGCTATCTAATAGTCTAGCTTATAGCTAGGCCGTTTTATCTTTTAGTTCCTTATTATAACTTAGACTATATTGCCTACAGTAAAGTTAGGCTCGCGCCTATGCTTATTTACCTACTATTTTATTAATTTCTAGGCTTTTCCTAGGTTTCTATGGGCTACTATCTAGGCTTCTTCTAAGCGCTTAGCGTACTGCTAGGCTTTCTTATAGGATAGTTTCTTACATATAGTCTGGGGTCCTTTTAGTCTTTTCTAGTTAAAGCTTATATAGGGTAAATAGCCCATCTTTAGTTAAATAGGGGCAAATTTAGTAGAGTTATGGGGTAAGGTTGCTTGGGCATAGTCTATTAGGGGTAGTAGTTTAGCCTAGTTATTTTAGAAGTAGTTAATAAAAGGCCGGAGTCTCTAATCTAAATATTAATTTATAATCTCTATCTGGTCGTCTATTTAGGGGTAGTATACTATAAAAAGCTTTAGCCTAATACCTAGGATTCAGGTAAACTCGTTTTAGAAGGCTAATATAAATTACGGCCTATAGTTGGATATAATAGTATCTAGTAGTCCGTAAATGCGATAAATATAGTAGATATACAATTAAGCCGCTTGTTTAGTATTAATATTCTTATAATAGAGAATTAAGAATAGGCACTTGCCAAAGCGGTTAACTAAAATTATAACTATATTATATCTGTTATAGTCTATAGATAGCTTATAGAAGTCTATAGAGATATACTGCTAGAGGCGGTTAGGTATTAGGAGAGGTTTTAATAGTCTTAGGGTCTTATCTTATAAAATTATAGACCTATAGCAGTTATTACAGTTCCGTATATAATGGTTAATATCTATAACTATTCCGGGCCAGTAATAACGTTCACTAATAATCTTATAGGTCTTATTTTTTCTAGAGTAGGCCGTAGAGATCTAGGTATATGCTTTAGCGATAAGCTAAGTCCATAGGTTTTATTCCTCTACTACCATTAGCTATTTATAGTGCTTAAATAGTCTATTTTTAAGAGGCTATAGACTAGTAACGTCCTTTATCTTTTTGCGGTATTTCTATAGAGAAGGGGTCATACGGTTTATATATAGTAGTTTATTAATAAGGTTAAGTTCCATAAAGTTAATAGGATATATCTTGGCGTCTAGAGAGTCTATATTTAGTTCTGCCTATATCTAGGGGTTGAGGTGCTCTAGTTATAGTAGCGCCTAAATCTATAATAATATCTTTATAGCTGTCTAGTTATCTATATCCTATTTGTGCCTTATAAGAGCGTTTACACAGTTAGTAGCGCCTGGCCTATATATAATTAGGAAGTTAAACTAAGATAGGGTATCTGCCTAGCGTGCCTATTAGGCCGTAAGGGCCTTTATTATTATAAAATATTCTAAGGCCTTATAATTAGAAACTACCTAAATAAACTTAGGGGTGCCTTTTAGTTGGGCTGGCTAGTGCTAAAAGCTAAAAACAATAGCTAGTATTTTTTTGTTATAAATTGAGTAGTTTGGCTTAGCGTCTACTATAGTCTTTAAATAGTAAGCAATAGGGTACCACTCTCTGCCCGTTTACTTTTAGGAGTAAACGCTAGCTATAACACTATTTAAGGCATCGGTTTTTAGCATTAAGGGCCGTTTTAGGTTAAAGTGGGCGAGTAAGGGAGCAAAGACCAGTTGTTTCTTAAGCTTGTTAAAGGCCTACCTATATATAGTGTTAAAGTAAAAGGGCTAGTTTTTATGGGTAAGTCGGCTTAGGGGCTGGGTAATCCTACTATAGTTCTTAATAAAGCGTTAGTAGAAGCTATAGAACCCTAAGAATAACTATATCCCTTTTATAGTCCTTAGGAGTACCTATTAGTTAATTACGGCCGTCTTTTCTAGGTCTGCCTTAATTCTATTTATACTAATAATACTAAATTCTAACTTCCTAATATTGGCCTAGAGGCCGGCCTCGCGAAGCCGTTATAGGACTTTATAGATATGCTCCTTATATTCTAACTTATTCTTAGAGTAGATTATAATATTATCTAGGTAGGTTGTATAGAAGTTATTAAGGTAGTTAAAGAGTATATTATTTATATATTGCTAATATATAGCCGGTCTGTTAATTAGTCTAAAAGGAAGTACTTTATATTTGTAACGGGACTAGCCCAGTTACAGTAGGAATGTTTTGGTAAAACACTTAACAGATAACTATCTAAAACTGTTTACAACTGTTTGCAATTATCTGTAACTATTTGCAACTATCTATAACTATCTGCTATAATTTACTGTTTTCTACTAGCGCTATAATACTAAAGTCTATTAAAGACCGTATATGTATATATATATATATCAACCACCAAAACCCCTAACTGTTTAATTATATAATTCTCTCGTTATTCCTTTCTCTTCCTTATATAACGTCTTGTTCTCTATAAGAGCTATATACTCTTAGATTTAGATAGAATTTATATTATTCTTTTAAATCTTCTCTAAAGCCTCTTTGCGCCCTTATACTATATTATATTAAAACAACTACTATTAAAAATAGTAAATAAACCTAAATCCCTTTTAATAACTATAAGTATTATATCCCTAGTTAGGGAACAGTTAACTATAATATAATAATCCTTTATAGATGCCTTAGCTTAGTAGCAGGCTGTACTAGAAACCTAGTATTAATAATTAATGGAAGCACTCTATAAAGAACTCTGTAATATTAAGGCACTTTTATTAAAGACCCTAATAATAATATCTATAAATAAGATTAAAGTAACCATATTTAAACCTAACCCGTTAAATGCGAATACTAAACTAGTAATAGTAGCTTAACCTATATATATAACAAATCTAATATCTATTATAAAATCTAAAAAGCTTTCTAATCATTTAATTTTTAATAGAAATTAAAATAATTTACATCCCTTTGTAACTAAGCTCCATCTTAAACTTTTAACAAACTATAACTAATACCCTACTAAAGCTAGCAAGGTTAGCTATAGAATGTCTTATTTAAGTAAAGACGCTATATAAACCGTAGATCTATTCTTCTATAATAGCACCTTTATTAATTTTAAAACCTTTATCTCCCTATTAGAATAAATATATAATAACGCCAGCCGTAAATATATAGCTATTACTAAACTTAAAAACCTATAATAACGGAACCGAGACTTCACTAGCTTCTTTTTAGAATTTTTAGGCCTTATTAGCAAACTAAATTAGAATAAAGCCGCTAGAGTCGCTGCCCTTTAATAAGCTATTTTAGATAAAATTAGAGCCTAGTTAGTAAGTAAAGAAATACTAAAAGACCTATCTGAATTTGCTATAATATATTAATAAATTAATAAAGACCTTTAATATAATAAATAGACTCATTCTCTAAAGTTAACTATACCTTACGTTTAAAACCGTATAAAACCGGTATATACTCCAAAGCGCAATCTGTCTCTAAAACCTAAAAGCCCTATATATAATCCTATAGACCTTAATGCCGCTTAATTCTATATATCCTTAGGAACTAACAAATAAAGAACTTAAGCCATAAATAGAGAATGCTTTGGATGTAGTAAAAAAGGGCATATTTAAAGGAATTATTAAACCTACCCTTTTAAAAAAGTCCGCTGTAGTTCCTCCTAGTCCTTAAATTATACTCACTCTATAAATTATACTTAGTCACCATAGAGTATCTCGCCTTTGGTTAACTTAAAAAATAAATTGTCTTAGGGCCAAGTCGCGCCTTAGGATAAAAAGTAGAAGAGTATAAGTATCTAGGCTTTTCCTACACTAATGCATAACATCACTCCCTTAATATACTTAGAAAGTAGAAGGAGGTATAAATCCTTATAGACAGCGGAGCTACTAGTATAGGCTTTATTAATACAAACTATATAAAAACTTAACGCCTAAATTTAAAGAAACTTAATAAGCCTTAAGGCCTATAAGGCTTTAATAGTAAACCCTTAATATAATAATAATAATTTATTGCTTAACGTCCGATTTAGATCCCTATTGGGCCCACGCGGACTACTCCTTATATATATATAGGGAGAAAACTCTATATAAGAAAACCCTATAATCCATTTCCTCGCCTTTTGGGACTCGCCTACATAGCGCCTATAAGGCGCCTACAAGTCACCTATGGTGCTCTACTACCTTACTTTTTGACCTCCTTAGGAACTACTGCTGCCATAACAAGCCTACGGACGCGCTAGGATCGCGAACTTAACTTTACTACTATAGAGTTATTAGGGGGCGCCTGGTGCTCGCCCCTTTACCTTCTATTACCATTTCCTTTACGACCCAAAACTAGTCTAGTATATTTTAGTTAATAAGCCACTGGGTAACCGCCTTAAGACCTTTTTATATTAAGAGTAGTATATTATAGTTCTTAATATTTATTAAATATAATAGAACCTCGTCGCCTACTCCAAAATACTTATTCTAGTATTTACGGTTATACTAGAGTTTCTACTACTCTTAGGCATCTTATAGGCTCTGCTTCGCATACTTTAATTACTCCTTCTATTCCTAGAGGTATCCTTATACTCTCTAGCAGATATCCTTAAACTTCTTGGTAGGATCCTATAATTAATTATACAGCCTTAGCTAGTAATTGCTGAATATACCATTAAACCCAAATAGTTGGATGCCGTAGGCAATCTAAATTAGTATATACTTATGCGATATATATTACTTTAAATTATAAGCGTACTCTACGTACGGAAGTAGCTTACACTAATTATCTTACTAGTAGTTTAAATATATTTATAGGTAAGACTCTAGTTCCTAGTTCTAGTATTTTATTTACCCGTCTATTTATAAATAGAAAGCTATACTATAATAGTGGTCTATCTTTAAATAAAAGTATAGATCTAACTAGTACTGGCTTATAAAGACGCTGTCCCTATTAGTAATAATAGAGTATAGTTAATCTACTTTGAGAAAGCATTTCTCCTTAATTAGGCTAGTAAGCGCTTATATATTAATAGTTTTATTAATAAGAAGATATTAAACGTACTTTAAAACCCTATTAATAAGTACTAGAACTAAATTATATATTTATCCTTACTTATCCTTTAATAACGGAAGATCCGTAATAAAATCTATAGCATAATATCGCTATAGTTCGCTAGCGGGAGGAACTAATTTAAGTAAACCCTATAGCTTGTGCCTTTAGATTTTATATACTTAATACTTCTTATAGTAGCTAATATACTCCTTTGCTTCCTACTTAAGTTTTAGCCAATAATATTTATATTAAAGTAATTCCACTATCTTAGCTTAACCATAATGGCCGCCTAAAGGATTATTATAATTCTTTATAAGAATTTTCTGTTATAGATTTGCTTTTTATAGCACCCAAACCTTACCATTTGTATATAGTAGGCCCATTAGGTCTATTTTCTAATTTTAGCACCTTATAGCTTTCTTTCCGTTATATTTTTAGTCTACTTTTGCATTAAAAATAGTATAGGAGGCGTCCCTTTATTACACCTTACGGATAAGATCTATTAACCTTTTAGATAGTTCCTAAGTAAAAACTGTTTTGCTTTATAATACTCTAAGTATAAGACTAAATAGTATTATAGATCTTACAACTTCTTAGTGCGTATATGTTAGGAAGGCCATTATAAGGGTAAAGTCCTTTAGTCTTTATAGGGCTTTAGGTTCCAATTGCTTTATAGCTTTACTTTTAGTTTAAGGGGATAGCTTAGTAATTAGAGGTAATATATTACTAGGTTTTAAAAGTGTATTAGGGACGTCCTGTCTAGGTATATTTAGACCCTTATTAGTAACAGACTGGGTACTAGCCAGAACGTTAGTAAAAGCTAATAGGGTTTACACCGCCTAAGACTTAGTGCTTAGAGCTATTGGTACTTAAGCATTTTATACCTAAAGCTTATTCTGCAATATAGGGAGTAAGATATCTATTATCTATTTTCCTTCTCCTATTTTAAAGCCTTTAGTATAGTCTAGCTATTATAACGGTTTATTAGTAGGGTTACTTTCCCCTAGCTTATATTTAATCTTAAAATTAAATTACGCGAGCTTCTTTGCCTATCTGGCCTATTAAGGTATAAGCTCCTTTATAGTTATAAAGTAGCGTAGATTATAATAATCTAAGAGTATATAAGTAGTATAGCTCGCGTGCTTAAGGTAGTATCGCCACTATTCAAAGCAGTTAACTATAGCTAGCAGTTCCTTATTATGGGTATAATACCTAACTTTATATCCCTAGAATTTTCTACTATAGAATATTATTGGTCTCTAGTGGAGCTGGATAGCGTCTAGATACCTATTAGGTTATAGTAGGATGCTAATAAGGGTAAAATTTAATGTATTAATGACTATTATTAGTAGCTAATCTAGGTTAAAATGCCGTAATAGTAGAGCTTCCGTAAACTTTACGTGTAATTTTTAAAAGCTTTCTATACCTTTCCGGACTATATCTATAGTTTATACTATTTAGTTAATCCCTTTTTAGTTTTCTTCCTTCCTACCTTTAAGCTTTTTACTCCTTAGGCCGGGTCTTAGGAAGCTTTAGCAATATAATTAGATAGGTATTAGGTAATATCTAAGTAGTTATAGATAAAGCGCCTATAGAAATTGGTAAAGCCTAGGAATACTTAGTAGCTCTCTAGCTCTGGCCACTTTTAGATTATCTATACCCGTACTAGGTCTATAACTACGCTTATAGGCGTTATAATATAACCTAAAAACTTAACCTGCTTGGTATTAAAGATATACTTTAATGCCTTGGCGTAGAGGCCCTAATTATCTAAACGTTCTAGTACTTTGTGAATGTATTACTTATGCTAATCCTTATCTTCTAAGTAGATTAGAATGTTATCTAAATAGATAATATATATATAATTAACTAGTCCCCCTAAGACTCTATAAATATATAAATAAAATATTATAGGCATATTAGCTAACCTAAAAGGCATTATTATATACTTAAAGTGGCTGTATTAGGTTTTAAAAGCCGTCTTCTACTTATCCCCTTTTTTAATATGGAGCCTATAATAGGCGTCTTATAAATTTAGCTTTGTAAAGATCTTCGCCCTAGATAGTTAATTTAGCATTTTACTAACTGTTAGTAATATAAGGTGATATCACGTAGCTACAGTTCGTAGATAGTATAATAATTGTTATTCTATTCTTTTCTCCTGCTTAAGGAAGGGTGAGGAGCTTAAGGCTCCTCACCACACTAGTGCCGCGGCGACACGTGACGGCAACTTGCCTGTATTCCCAATACTGGCAACTCTTCTTTTGCGGTTGCCATCTACATATATATACCGCTCGACTAGCGTAACAAATATCAATCCTCCTTACTTACTATTACCATTGTAATATAAGTCTCGCTGTCCTAAAATTTGCCTCTTAGCACGTGGTGCTTTCTTACTTAGGAGTCGTAGGTAGACATCTTGTTAGGAGGGCCGCTAAGGCGCTAGTAGTAAGCAAGCTAATAGCAATTTTCTATCCCGGGGATAGAAAATCCTAATTGGCTAGTTTAAGTTAGGGTCTGCAGAATATCATACTCCTACTCCCTTTTAACCTAACCTTTAACTTATATATGTAGAGTGTTTATGTTAACAAACGTTTCTAGAGCCTTGTTTGGGTTTGCCTTTATTATTACGTCTACTAAGTTATCTTAACCGTTAATCCATTAAATCTTAAAGAGTTCTTGCCGTTTATAGGATTACCGAAGTGCTATAATGTTAATTATAAGGCGCTTCTCCTTTGTGGTACTAAGCTTAACTAAACACTTATAGAGGGAATATAAGTCAGTACACACAATTATAGGGATAATAGGAAGTTTGAGTTAATCTATAATTATCTTTAGGGTAGTTCCAATTGCGATTACTATATTAACTCCGCTAACTATTCCATATATCTCTAACGCTAGAACGCTTCGAGTAATATACTTACTCTTAATTAAGCTCTAATAGATAAAATTGCTGTGGATTATAAAGTCGTTTTCTCTGGTAGACTTGTTCGCGATAATAATCTTATATCCTAGCTAGGAGCTAAAATCTTTATTATTTATAAACGACCCATTAACAAATACAAAGAGCTTAGTAGTGGGAAGATTAATAGGCATATAGAGTAGTCCCCAATTAAAATAGTTCATTTGCCAGAAAAGACGCTTATTTAGGGCAAGAATATTATCTTTAGTTAGTTCCTAGTGTTAAGCAGCAACAAAGAGATTAAAGGAAGCCTTAGGTTAATAGATAGAAGTAATATAGGCTCTATAAGCGCGTTACTCCACGTATCCTTACTTTAGAGAATTAGCGTTAATAACGTTAATCTTCTTGCCTTAACCCTTCTGGCGCAAAGCAATAGAATCCTTATTTAGGAAGAGGGTGCATCTATTAAAGAGTAATGGTATTATTAAATTAAGCTTTTCCTTTAGCTTTATTATAAGATTTACCTTTACTAACTCATCTTCTTTAAGAGCTAAGAATTGGTTGTCTCCTAAGATAATTATATTATTAGTTTATATGCCAACAATTCTAAATGGAGTTCCTATGGTTATAATTAGGAAGCATAGGTTGAATATAAAAGTAGTTATTAAAAGCTTCTCTTTATAGTACTTACTGTAGGTAGCCCACCAATGGGTTCCTGCCTCTGCAATTCTATATAATGGCTTAAGCACAACCATAATCGTATCTTTGGGATATTGGTGACGAATTTGCTCTAGAAGGTATGCCAATATCAAGCACTAAAGGTGCGTCTTTAATTAGGTGTAGGCCTAAGTAATATCTTATAAATAAACCACCATTCTATTCTTTATTAAGGAGGGAGCTAGCGTAATAATAACTTGCTAACTAGCTTATTAAATTATAGGAGATTGCGTAAGAATTACCTCCTTGCTATTATTGTTGTAACCTTAAATAACAAGCCTTAATTTCTTAAATAGGGCGTTAATAGCTTTGCCCTTAATCTCGTTAACTATTCTTAACTTAAAGATGCGAACTCTATTAAATTTAATAAGGTTATACTTCTTAAATTTAAAAACTCCTTTTATAATAAGACTATTAATCTCCTGCTTGTTGGATGCTTGGAAAGGAGCTCTAGGGGTTATAATATAACCTTCCTTTTAGAGCTGTTTTGCGAGCTTAAAGTTAGCCTTCTCCTTAGCTGTTATAAAGGCCATTAATAACTTAACTCTATTCTTAATGGTGGCAACAAATTGCTCTTTAAAATTAATAAAATGTTAGCGATTTTGTAATCCCTTTGGGCGACCTCTGTTATGTTATAGTTATAGAACCTCTACTACAATTATATTAGAATTGTAGTCGCCTTCTAAAGCACGTTAATTGTGGTTCTCCTTTAGGGCATCCTATAAAGGCTTAAAACTGTTATCTTTGTAGTAAGGCTTAATAACAGTTAATTGGAATTAAGTGGGTCTATAAGGCATCTAAATAGTGTAAGTTTAACCATTAATTATAATAAGTTGATGTGGGCCTAACCACCCTCCCTTTTTACACTATACGCGTACCTTAGACTGGAGTGGCAGATTAAGCGTAGTTAAGGTATTTAGGCCATTTCTTATTCCTAGTGCGTTATTGACCTAGCGTGTAGCGTAGAGATGTTGCACCTCCTTCATTGCCTTGCGAATAGCCTCAGCTCATTACACAATAGAAGGAGATAGTGGAGAATTATTAGTTATTTAAAGGTAGGCGCCAAAGACTAGTAATATAGGTATAAGTATATTTGGGCCAGCGGAATTATTAACGGCTTTAACAGCTATTTATAAGGTAAGTTTTTTGCTAGTATCCTCTAGTTCTAAAGAGATAATCTTATATACGCGATATAATAGCGCGTGATATCGCTCCACTTTTCCAATACTATTATATGCCTTAATAGGGACTTCCTTAACCTTAATTGCCATTGCCTTTATCTATTATTGAAACTCTGTAGATAAGAAGTTCTTTCCTATATTATAGACGATTTAATTAGGGGGTCTTAGGTAGACATTAATCTAGCATAATTAAAGGGTATTTTATGCGTTCCTAGCTAACATATCCTTTAAGAAATGTGCGGCTTGGAAGGAGGTTAAGAAGTTAACAACTTAGAGTACTAGCTTGCCACTAAGATATATAATATTAATAATAATACAGAAGTTAAAGTTATAGTTATCTTTAAGGGTAAACTTAAATCGGCCAGGGGACTTCTGGTTTATTTAGTAGTAATAGTAGTACTTTATAAGATGCTTAATTGCCTTAACCTTAACTTTATGGCCTGCTCGCTGAAGAACCCTAAGTAATTGGTAAATAGATAGGTGGCCAAAACAACAGTGTAGTTAACGTAACTCTAACTTAGTTAAATGGCTCTAAGCAACACTCCTTTCTAGTTATTAAAGGAGCAGCCAAGGGTAACCCTACTTGCGTATAATAGGCACCCGATTATCTCCCTGCACGAGCATATTCTTAAGGTTGTCAAGCTTAACGCCTAATTTATCTATATCCCTAATGCAGAATAGAAACAGAGTGTTTGCGGGAATAATATAGAAAGTAATATATCCTAAGGGGGTTTGGACCCTAATTATACTAAGAGAGATTACAGTACCCTTGCTAAAGCGTATTGTATATTAGCCTGCCGTTAATTAGTTAATCTAAACAGAGCTATTAAGCTACTAAAGGGCTTAAACTTAAGGTTCTCCTACTATAAATACTCCTGCGGCTCTAGTATCTGGCATAATACCATAAAAGACATTTGCTGAGTATCTATTATTAAAAAAGAACGCGGAGCTTTTCTTTGGCTTATTAAAGATATCTAACTTCGTGATAAAATGGAGCGTAGATTGGTTATTAAAAACAGTAATAGTTTATATACCATCTACCTTACCATACTTAGTAAAGTATTGGTTAGGAGAGTAGTCCTTAATTTCCATATCTATAAGGAGCTGTTCGGTCTTATTAACCTTACCCTTAAGATCTTCTACGCCTTTATATTGAACCAGGAAGCTTTGGAAGTAGGCTATAGTAACCTTATAATTTCCAACGTTTCTTGCACTCTAACGAAACTTATTATATGCCTCCTTTCGCTTATTAAGGGAGTGTTTAGTTGACTAGCAATTTGGCTTTTTATAAACGTAGCACTTCTTCTGGCGATCACTTTAAAATAAACCTCTATAAGGACCTCCATAATTGCCTTATAGTTAATGTTAATCGTACCCTTTACCGTATTCCCTACCACGGCCACTATATATTTGGTTAGTCTAGTTATAATCGTGTTAATCGGGAATACTTAGTTAGGTAGGGTTTTTGGTATAGAACTGTTAAGATTCTTATATTCGTATTATAGTACCTACGGTGGAGCGTAGCTTGGTATATACTCCTTTAAATGTATCTACAGGTTTATATAGCGCTAGATTACACTTAGGAATGCTATAGCAGGCTAAAATAACCTGGTCCCTTAGGCTGTTCCCATTTTAGTAAGTTTTGGTAAGGCCATATTAGATTTTCTAGAGTTTATTAAAGAGTAATTAAAGGCACTCTAAATAAGTCTTTGTTGGGTTAGAAGTAATAACTCTCTGGAATATAGTCTCCCGCCATTTAGATATATAAAGTTGGCGATTCTTGTTAGTCTTAAAGTAAGCTTTAGTAAGCTGAAGCATTACATTAAAGCTATAGTTTTTACCCGCAATATAGTCGTAATAGAATGTCGCCGCCTGTCCCTTTAATATAATAGAGAAAGTGTGGTGGTACTAGTGGCCTTAAATTCCAACCTTATTATAACAGTTATAAAAGACCTGTAGTTTTGTTCTAAGTATATTATACAGTTCTCCTCTAAACTTCTTTTCTTTGTCCGAATATACCTTTATCAGATTTGTGACTTCTCGTAATAGAGGCTCACTAGTTGACTGAAGTAGAGGCGGTGGAGGAGGTAGAGGAAGAGTACCTCTAGGTAGAAAAGTGCCTCTAAGTAGAAGAGTACCTCTAGGTGGGAGAGTAGCGTTCTAGGGGTTTAGATACGAATTAAAGTTGCCTTCTAAAGAATATTGGTTGGTTTTAGGTTTCCGTAGTTAATATATAATCTTAGCTTCCGTCCATACTAGCTCCTCTATTTTAATAATAATGGCCTAAATGTTACTAGTAATTGGATTACCGTTCTTAGCAATATATACCCTATTTCTATAGAGGAAGTCTTAAAAATCCTGGGTAATATTAACATTTCTAAGTGCCTAGGTGTCGGTAGTCTATCCTATAAAATCCTCCCTAAAATATTCCTATAGTTGTACATCGGCGTAGTGTCTACTTCGGTAGAAGAGAATATGGTATAGGAGAAAGCCATTAACTTGTTTTGCCGTATAGGTTGTTATATTAAAAACGGGAAATTCGTCCTAATCTTCATCGATGAGTTTCGCGTACATGGCTACCCCTAGTAGTAAGGAGTCTCTCTAGTCATTAGCCATGTTTTTGGAGGAAGGGAAGTGTTATAGGGTTATAGGAGAGGAGGTGTTATTGGTGTAGGGATTATTAATTGTCGTTTAGTACGCATTTAGACGAGAATCTGCGATTATAGGGCTTAGGACCAGTTCTAGCCTTAAATCGCGAAGACTCGTAAAGCGTGTTGTTCTGCGTAATGGACGCAAGAATCTGTAATCTAGGAAAGGCTTAGGACTAGTTCTGGCCTTTAAATTCTTAGATTCGTAGAAGAGTTCTATTTAAGGTTTAGGACCAGTTCTGACCTTAAAAGACAGCTTCCTTTAGCATGAGTAGCACTGGTACAGTGGCTCGTCTCTTCTTGGGAATACTTAGCTGCTTTATAGTATAACAGTGAAGTTAACTACTAATTAGTGTTGGTAACACAAGGTGATATTATATAGCTACGGTTCGTAGATAGTATGATAATTATTATTCTATTCTTTTCTCCTACTTAAGGAAGGGTGAGGAGCTTAAGGCTCCTCACCACACTAGTGCCGCGGTAACACGTGACGGCAACTTGCCTGTATTCCCAACACTAACTAGTAGTAGTGGGTAATGGTTCTTAATTATAATCTTATTAAGACCGCGATAGTCTATATATAGCCTTATAGTTCTATCTAGTTTTAGGATAAAGAGGATTAGCGCGCTTACTAGTAGCTTACTAGGCTAGATCTATTCCTTTTTTAGTAAGCTATTAAAGTACTCCTATAGGATCTTAAGCTCTTTATAAAAGAGGCTATAGATAGAAAGATTTAGCGATTATTTACCTTCTTCTAGATTAATTATATAATTATATTTTAAGTTCTATAAAAGGACTTTAGCTTACCTACCTAAGAATACCCTTAATAAGTCCCTTAGGCCTACTAGGATATTTAATAAATTAGGGTCGCCTTTATTTTCTATATTATTATTAGGTAAATTCTAAAGCTCCCTTAGGATGCTTACAGGCAGCATTACGTGCTATAATAGTTATTTATATATAGTTGCCACTATATATTAAACAGTTTTATGCGGTAGCTAGTAGAGGGTAGGGAACTCCTTAACGCATTATTTAAGGTGCCGTAGTATACTTTCCGCGTATTACTTAAGCTAGAGTAACCTATAATAATAGAAGTATTTTATAAGATCTTTAAGATTGCTGCCTCCCTATAATATCTCCGCAACCTATCTAGTAGTTCCTTATAGGGTATCTATTACGGAAGGGTTATTACCTATACTAGGCTCTATACCTATCTTATTATAAAATAGGGATTAAATCTAATACTCTTTTGGGTATAGAGCGTATACTATTTCGCCTAGAGCTATATCTTTTAGGATGTTTTTTAAGCCTCTAAAAGGTCCACTAGATCTATCCTATTACTATAGAGGACATAATCCTATTCTTTATTAAGTTTATATAGCTATAAGCGGGAGGCTACTATAACGACCCAGCTCTTCCTTTATGCTATATAATAGAAGGCTGCGGCACTAACGTGGTAATAGTTAATCGTGGGTAGTGTAATCAGAGGTTCTTTGGGTTAATATCCTAGGGAGTAGGTAAAGGTGGCTAGGCTATGCCCTAGGCAGGTCTCTCTGTAGTAGTTAAAGTTAAAAGTCACTTCCCTTTTCTTCTAGTTAATAATAGGGTTATACTACTTAAGCCAGTTCATTCTAAGGATAATAGGGTAATTAGTAAGTGGTATAATATAGGCCCAGAGCTCTTCTTAGTGTCCATTTATATCTAGGTGGAGTTATACCATATAAGTAATCTTTTATATAGTACAACTACTATTAGCGAGTCATAGGGCGCGGGCTTTAGTAAGGGGTAAAGTTAGTAGGTTATGTTTACGCACAAATTAGGTATCTATAAATTTATTAGTAGCTCCGCAGTCAATTATAAAACGGTCTTTATATTGTTTTTTAACAGTTGTTCCTATTATAGGTAAAACTATCTATTTCCATCTATTTATCTTTACTAAATCATCTATTAAGTAGGCTAATATATAGATCTGTCCATTATCAGGGCGTCCTAACCCACAACTTAAGGCTAGGACTTGACGTTTTCCGCTTTTATATCCAACTCTACTACTATTACTACGTCTTTATCTTATACAGTAGCGGTATATAGCGAGGTGTTTAGTATTTAAGGTGTAAAGTTAGGTATTAGGCGGCGATTACCAAACCTAGCTATTGGGTAGTTTAGGTTTTCATAATAACAGCCTTCTTAACGGCATCTATAGCAGCACCCTAGCTTCTGAAGTAGCTCGCGCTCTCTATCTAGGAGTTTATATAGAAAGGTTGGCATAGAGAGGTTAATATTGGCTCTAGTAATAGTGTTTATAGTAGGCATTAGTAACCTAGTATATATAGGTGTAGTTTGCCCAGAGGGCTTCTATATAGGAGCCTTTGGGCAAGGGTTAGCAGTGGAGATCTAATTTAGCCGTCATTTAATCTTCTGTAGGGCTGCCACCATGCTATATACATTATTATAATTGTGACTAGCGGCAGTGTAACTAAGGCAATAGGTAACCTTTTTAAGGAGATCTTCCTAGTCTTCAGCGTCGTCTTAGGAGAGTACTCTAGTGTATTTCTAGAACTTGACATAGAACTTATTAAATAACTTAGTAGGACTTATCTTTAAGGCGCGTAGTTTGGCTTAACTAGTGGCCACTAGGTTATGGTTATAATATATTAGGTCAAGATTGTTAAGGTCCTCCTAGTAGAACTGCTACTTTTAGGGGCCATTAGTCTCCTATTAGGCGAAGAGTCTATTAAATAGGGTACCCTTTATACACCTAATAATATAACCAATCTTAGCATCTTCCTTAGGAAAAAGGTAGACGCTCTAGGTTAGTTTCTTATAGATTTGCATCTTTTAGTAGCTGTATTCCTTATAGTCTCCCTAGAAGACTGGGGGATTAGGGTATTATATATTAGACCCCATAGTTATGGCTTAAGTTTAGTTATTATTATAGAAGTCATCCCTATTAGGTAATGCTGCTTAACGCTAACCTTTAGCCAAGCGTTAGGTGGGTAAGGTTGCTAGAGGCGTAGAGGCTTAGGTAGTATAGTATATAGTAGGGAGGTGCTTAGTATTGTTATGGATATGCTTGTTAAGCTAAAACTATAGGTATTTAATTATGCCCTCCTTTTTAGTAACCTTAGCAATAAGTACAATCTCAGCTTTCTTTAGTCATTAAATATCGCGCTTAGATATGCGGAGGTCATCTTCAGTCTCTTAATGTGTATTATTGGCGAGTGCCTTACTAGCTTATAGGTCTTGGATAATATTATGGTCTTAGGTAGTACGCAATTTAGCTTATATAAGCTTTAGGTGGTAGTTCTATAGAAGGCAATAGTATTTATTAGGTTCTTATGCTACCATTTTTATAAACATCTCAGCGTCTCGTATTTTAATCTCAATAGGTAGCTGCCCTTCTAGCTGCTTTTCTGTGGCTATATAATTAATAAAGGATAAGACGTCGCCGGTGTCTATCTCATTAAGGTTATCACTATGGCCACCTATACCAATAGGGGTATACCTATCCTACTAGGCTGGTTAACTCTTATTATCTTTAAGGTGGTGCTAGGTGCTCTAGGGTACTCATAGTTATAACTCTTTTAAGCCGCTAGGCTTGCCCTTAGGGGTTAAGGCTAGGATTAATAAATCAAATTCTCCTAGGATTAATTGGCGTCATAGGTTAAATTGGGGTATTAGGTTGCTCTTTAGGCTTGACGTAGTAGCTAGTAAGGAATATCGTCTTACTATTATAGTACGAAGTTGCTCATAGACACGCTGCTTCTGGCAGCGCCTGCGGTATCATAAAGACATAGAATTAGTTATAGACTAGGTGTCAGTGGTAAAAAAGAAAGAAAAAAAAAGCGCAACGTAATGTCACGGGACGGAGGCAGTGGCTACAGAACGTATGTATCCAAGGAGTCTATAAGACGTTGCGCGATCGATTGTAAGGGTTGAGGGCGTAAGGAGGTGATATACCTACGCGTAGCTGACGTAAGCTGTACGCGAGGTGTATGTGAGAGCACGGGGCTCTCCTATGGAGGCCCCTGTGGTGGGGTTCCGTGACACTTACTTAATTACCTTAATTAGAAGGAACTTATAAGTCTTTGGCTTAACTTAGGCACCTTTAAATAGTAAAGGTGGCTAGTTCCTACTAAGCGATCCAATAATTGTAGTAATACTAATGCAGCTGGAGGAGAAGCTAAATCTCTTTAGTAACGAGTTGTAGTGGCTGATCTATAATATATTTAATATTGTAGTAAGTCGCTATACAATATTTTAAGAGCTTTATTTAGCTAGCTGGATAAAGAAGTAGGTAAGTAATTAGATTCTCTAGTAGAGCTTAGAGAGTAGCTTATATAAAGAAGTATTGCCAGGTAGCTATCATAGTGCTGCAATAAAGTAGACTAAATAACTACGTTGTGCTATAAAGAAGAGAAGAAGGGTAAAAGGGGGTATTGTGTATAAAGAGTAGGGCCAGCCGCCAAGGCGCTAGTGGTAGGCCAGCTAATAGTAGGAAACAGTATGCGTCAGGTTAGTGCTGTGACAGTACTCCCCTCTCTAGAAGGTTTGGTCCCCAAACCAAACAAATAACCTTAAATAGGTAGTACGCGGGACCACCTGTTTTTGCTGCAGAAATATTAAAAAATCCTAATTAGTCGGCTTATTAAATAAAGTTGGTGTATGGCGCTCTTGGCAAGAATTCTAACTAATTAGATAACTTTAACTGCTGGTTAAAGTTCTATAACATCTTAACCACTATAGATTTTTAATACGGTGGTCGGCTATAACCTTAGTATGGCTTTTACTTATCTTGTACCCAATTTGGGGGTCCTAGCTTCTTAGGGTATTGCTTATAGAAGCGCTATATAGCTTATTTATAACCCTTTAGGTTCTCTTCTAGCTGCTAGGTTATATCCTTATAATATTTCCATTTAATCTTATAAGTTAGGCCTTAGGGGTCTTTATTATATATATTAAGGATTTTCTTAAACTCCTATTTATCTTCTATATTGCCGTTATTGTCTCTCTCTGTTACTCGTCCTTGTATATTATGGCGCTCTATAGTATTAATATTTGCTTAGCTAGGGATCTCTTTAGCAGCCTAGAGGCGGACCTTAGATATATAGAAGGATTTATTTACTTAGATATAGTCCAGGAGGTCTACTATAACTGCCCCTTAGTATACTACAAGTACGGGGTATAGGCTGTCCTATTTATCGTCCTATTTCTTCTTAGGTCTGTTTATCTTTATATTTTCTAAGCTAATTATAACTATGTCGCCTTTATAGAATAACGTACTCTTGTCCCTATGGGTATTAGCATTATCTTTATAGTATTGCTGTGAAATCCGGGCTAGGGCCTTAAGCTATATTAATATCCGCTTAAAGTGGTTAGCTATAGAGTCTACGCGGAAAAACTCCTTCTTTACTTATACTAATAGTGTTGGTAGGTAGGGGCTAGTAGGCTTAATTTCAAGGCGAGGGTTAAAGCTATAGTTTGTAAAAAATAGGGAGATGCCTATACTTTTATTAACTTGGTTATTTATAGCAAATTTAGTAAGTAGTAGGTAGTTAACCTAATTATCCTATATAAAGCTAACAAAAGCATAGAGGTACTTATTTACGGCAGCATTAATAATTTTGGTTTGGCCGTCTATTTCTAGGTGCTAGGCTGAGCTTAGTTATAAGGTTGTCTTAAGGCGTTTACTTAGTTATTGCTAGAAGTCGCTAATAAATTATATGCTGCGATTAGAGATAATTATACTTAGTACACTATAGAGCTTATATATATTATTAACAAAGCTATTAACTAGCTCCTCTATTAAGAGTCCTGTTACTAGAACAAGGTGTTGCATTTTAGTTAGGTAGTCTATAATAATAAGGATATATTTATATGCCTTACCATGACGTTAGTATACTGGTAGCGTTGTGATATAGTTAATTAAAATATCAGTTTATAGGCGAGTGGGTAGTTCTAATGGCTTTAGGAAACTAGTTGGGGCAGAATAGGGGGTCTTAGTGCGAAAGTATAGAGTATAGTCTTTAATAAAGGAAGCCGTAAACTGGGAGATTTCTAGCCACTAGTATATTTGGTTTAAGAGGTTAAGAGTCTTAACCCGGCTAGGGTAACTAGCGGGGCCGTTACTATAAGAGTAATAGATAACTTCTAGGCGGAGGTCTAGGGTATTAGGGACAAAGAGGCGTTAGTGAAAGTAGATCTGTCCGTTAACAATACTATATTCTGACTTATTATAATAGAGTAATTTCCTAATCTTCTTTAGCTAATGGCGAGCTTTCTAATTATATAGAGCCGCTACTATATCTCTTATAAGTTTGTTCTTCTAGTATCCTAACCGGATTAGCTTATCTAGTAACTTTTTAGCCATTTTAGGGTCTAGAGTGGCTACAAACTCTATATTATTAGAGTTATAAGATTTATATAGTAATTCTTCTAAGATTATAGGGTTAACTTTCTGGGGCGGTATAATAACTTAGGCTTAGTGGCGGAGGCGTTTATTATTAGCGTCCTTAGGTTTTATTCCTAGTAGTTAACTTAGGGCGTTAGGGAGCGTAGTTTTGCTGCTAGGTTTATATATAATTATAAAGTTAAACTATAAAAGGAACTCTGCCTACTAGACTTAGCGTTAGTTTAGCTACTTAGTAGTTATAAACGTCTATAGGTTCTTATAGTTAGTAATAATTTTAAATGGCTCTTTGGTCTCTTATAGCTTAGGACGCTATTCCTCTAAAGCCTTAATAATAGCTAAGAGTTCTTTATTGTAGATCTTATAGTTATACTCTGGCGTAGAGTGCTTTATGGAGAAGAATGCAACCGGTCTTAGTTTACTATTATTATTATACTAGAAAAGGACTCCGCCAGAAGCCTAATTTAATATATCTGTCTCTACTACTGTTTTCTTTATATAGTCGTAGTATGCTAGTACTGGTGCTAAAGTAAAGGCTCTCTTAAGGGCCTTAAACAACTTGGCTTGTTCTAGTCCCTATAGCCATCCGACATCCTTTCTTAGGAGTTTTGTTATAGGTATAGTAATAGCAGAATAACTTTGGATAAACCTATGGTAAAAGTTTATAAATTTAAGAAACTGCTGTAATTCCTTAACTAAGGTTAGGTTCTCCTATGCTTATAAGGCTTAAACCTTTTTAGGGTCCATACTTATTCCTTCTATTAAAATAATTAAGCTAAGGTACTTTATCTTTATTGTGTAGAACTCTAACTTGCCAATATTAATTTAGAGACTGGCAGCTCTAAGGCGGCAAATTACCTCTTTAACGTGCCTGGTATAGTTAGCTTGAGTTTTAGAAAATATAAGGATGTTATTAAGGTATACTATATAATAGTTATCTAGTGTGTTATAAAAAATGTGGTTAATATAGTTCTAAAATATAGCTGGGGCATTATAAAGGCTAAATAGGGTTACTAGTATCTTGTAGAGCCTAAAGCGGGTAATAAATACTATAAGCTATTTATAGCCCTTAGTAATACGGATCCTGTTAAACGTAGCAATAACATTAAGCTTAGTATAGAATTTAGCGCCGTATAGGGCATTAAGTGTTTTACGGATAAGCGGGAGCGGGTATTAGTTCTTAATAATAACGTTATTAAGTCCTCTATAGTTATAGCAGATTCTTACCCCTCCTTTTAGCTTAGTAGCAAGTAGAAGCGGGGCTATGGCGGGGGACGTTAATTCTTGGATAAAGCCTTTATTAAGCATCTTATTAATCCATTTCTTAACGCATTGGAGCTTGGTAGGGGAGAGTGGGCGGTTTTTATAGTATAGGGGCTGCTTTCCTAGCATAATTTCGATTTTATGGTCCCATAGGCGATATAGTGGGAGCTTATTAGCATTCTTTAGGAGAAACCCCTTAATATAGTACCTATATTCCCTTAGGAGGCGTCGTATAATATTATCCCTAGTTAGAGCGGGTTTGCCTTTTATAAACTTCTTAATATCTGTATCTATAACTTTACGGCAGAGGAACTTAGTATTTGTTACGGCGCTGGTGGAAAACGGTGGATCTTAGCAGACGTGGATTATAGTAGACGCGAGTTACGTGACTCAAGGACCGCATAGAATATTAAGCGGCGCTGCTATTCTTCTCCTTCCTTTCTCTAGCTTTGGATCCTCGTTTATAGACTACTAATTGTATAGGCTTGCGCGTCCCTCATACCGTGCTCGTGCCTTAATTAACTAAGTCGCTAATATTATCTAAAGCTTAACTACTCTTTCTTCCTAAGAAGGAACTTAAATATATCTATAAAGGACATAGAATAGGACCCTAAGGACATTACTAGGACTATAAGGATAGGATAGACCCCTAAGAACTAAAAGAATATAAATAGAACGCGAAACCTAAGAATAGGATACGTATAGACTAGAACCCCTAGAAAATAAACAAACACCAAAAATTACCTAATATCCCTACTACTATGCCAAGAAATATAGTAGCCAGTAAAGCCGCTATAGGACCCGTAAATACCTTTAATAGTAAAACAGTTGCCGTCTTAACCTCCTAGAAAGAGCTTATAGCAGCTAATGCTAAAATTAAACGGCTTTAAGAGCTGCTTAAAACTAGAGACACCCCTATACCTAGTAAGGAGTTATTAGACACCTAGAGACTTATTATAGTCCTTAAGACCCTAGCCTAACATACAGTATTAGCATTGTCGCGGTCCGTAAAGGTTGCGGACCCCCTATTACTTATAGATGGAACTAACCCTATATTTAACAATTGGAAGCTTTAGCTATAAGGTAAGCTTAAAGTTAATATAGACTACTTCCCTACTACCTAAGCTAAAATGGCCTATGTCTTTGGCCGTATTAATAGGGACGTATAGATGTATCTACGTCCGCGATACGCCTAGGACTTGGCAGACCCCTTCCTCTCTAAAGAAGAGATAGTTAACTACTTGTTTTCTATTTACGAGGACCCCTTTAAGATACAGAACACCCGCCTTAATTATAAAGCTCTTAATATAAAGATAATGGAGACCTTTTTAGCCTTTTAGACCCACTTTTTGTACCTAGCTGGCTAAGCCTAAATTCCCTATAAAGACCTAATGCCAGACCTCTTTAATAAGCTTACCCTAGACCTACAGCGCGCCGTACTACCAGTTTTTACTACTATATAGACGCTAAAGGTACTTATGGACCACTATCTAGCTATTAACTAAGGCCTCTATTAAATTAAGGCACGATCTAAGCGGTATAAAGCTAGAAACTCTCCAAACTAGACTATAAGCACTTTATAAACGGCCTATAATACCCTAGCACGATCTGCAACTCCTACAGCACCAGCCGTATAGCCCGCCGTTAATTTAGTAGCTAGCCGTACAGCTAGTCCTTCTACGGGTCCGGCGCATACTTAGCCTATATATAACAACCCCTATAAATAGGCCCTTAGTAATTAAGGAGCTTGCTTTTTATACGGCTAGAAAAACCACTTTATAAAGAATTGCTAGATAAAGGTAAAAATAGGCGAGGTTCTATTAATTTAGGAGGATAGTATAGAGTTAGAAAAAGAGGAACCCTAGAGAAAGACTCCTCTCTAGGGTTAAAAGGGATTAATATATTATATATTAATCTAGGTTGGCTAGTTGGTAAAAAAAGCTGCACTATCCCTTATACCTTATTCCGTAATAGATATTAAGTTTTAACCTCTGCTTTAGCTAACTCTAGAGTAAATGCCTTTACTTTAATAGACACCTAGTATGCTATAAAGCTGGCTAACTTTTTAAATGCACCCCTTAAAGAACTACCTAAACTAATTCCTATTTACGGGTATAATAGACAGATAGGACCACCTATTATAATTATCTTGCGGATTTACCTCCGTGTAGACGGATAAAGGTAGTATAATGTCCCCTTTCTTATTATGGACCTAGGAAGCCACAATATAATCTTAGGAAGAAAATAGCTAGCCTATCTAGGCTTATAGCTTAATATATGGAGTAGACGGCTTATCTAGCCCAAAACCCTACCCCTAACACCCTCTTTTATAAAGAAAATTAGCATTACAATAGAAAACCTTATACAGCTATAGATAGACACTGTTTACTAAGCCGATGCTATACGTAGGGACTAGGCTTTTAAAAAGAACGTATAGCTTAACCCATAACGGATCTGTATACTATACCGCCCCTAAACTACCTATGTTATACTACCCGCACTAGAGATTAAAAAAGTTAGTAAAAAGCTAGCGGAGCTCCCCACAGGGAACTTAGGCCCTATATAGCTATAAAGAATAGTAAGGAGTATTAGACGCTATACTAAATATATAGACCGGAGGGATAACTTATGGAAGATAGAATAGGAGCTAAGAAAGATTATAAATCCTAGGCTGTAAAATATGGCCTAATAATAGTCTGTAAAGAAACCTATAGGCCTTTTACTAGTTAATATCTGCTATATTAGCGCCGTAGGATTTTACTAGAACTTGGTCTAATTTAATACCATTATCTTTACCACTAGCTTATATAAAATTAATTAAATAATTAAGGAAAAGAAAAATAAGCTTAGCGAATAGGAAGGCAAGCTTATAGATAAGGAGCTAGTAGAATAGAAACTACCCTATTAATACTAGAAATTTAAGGACGTGTTCTCTAAGGCAGTATTAGATATACTCCCGCCTTACCAACTATATAACTATAAGATTAAGATTAAGCTAGATAAAGAAGACATACTTAGCTATAGCCCCCTTTATTAGTAGTCTACTGCCGAATTATAGGCTATAAAGCAGTACCTTATTAATAACCTAAATAAGGGCTTTATTAAACCTAGTTAAGCCCCTTTTAACTCGCCTATTCTCTTTACTAAAAAGCTAAATAGAGGACTTTGTTTCTATATTGACTACTATAAACTAAATAATATAACCTATAAGGACCGCTACCTACTGCCCTTACTTAATAAGACTTTAACCTAAATAAGTAGAGCTAAGATCTTTATTAAGCTTAATATCCGTTAGGCCTTTTACTGGATTAGAATAGACCCTAGATTAAAAGATCTTACTATATTTTGGACCTATTATAGAATATATAAATATAAAGTACTTCCTTTTAGACTAACTAACCGACCGGCTACGTACTAGCGATATATAAATTATATACTCTTTAACTACCTTAATAACTTCTATACGGCCTACCTAGATAACATTATAATCTACTTTAAAAATAAGTTAGAATACAAGGAGCATATCTATAAAGTCCTATAATGGCTCCACAAGACTAGTCTCTAGGCCAATATTAGGAAATTAGAATTTAGTATTAAGTATATAAAGTACTTAGGTTTTATTATTAGTATAGACGGAATTAAGGCTAACCTAGAGAAAACAGCTGTAATTAACTAGTGGATACCCCCACGGACCGTAAAAGGGGTATAATTATTTTTAGGTTTCTATAACTTCTACTAACACTTTATTAAGAACTATAGCAGAATTGCCTGGCCTCTTAACCGCCTTACTAGAAAAGACTAGCTATTCTACTTTAACGCCATATATATGCAGGCCTTTAATAAGCTTAAAAAACGGCTGGTATTAGCTCCCTTACTTGCCTACTTTAACCTAGAATGGCCCTTGATGCTAGAAACTGATGCCTTAAATAGTATAATAGCCGGCGTTTTCTCCTAAAAGTAACCGAACGGAGAATAGCACCCTGTTGTATACTATTTAAAGACTATAATAGATGCTAAGCTAAACTACCATATCTATAATAAAGAAATGCTGGCTATTATCTCTAGCTTTTAGCAATAGTGTATATAGCTAAAGGGGACCCCTAAGCCTATTAAGGTAGTTTTGGATTATAAGGCCCTAGAATACTTTATAATAACTAAGGCCCTTACGGCCCAGTAGGCACGCTAGGCGGATATCCTATCTTAGTTTAATTTCTTAATTATATATAGACTAGGCGCTACAAACCGTGCAGATACTCTTATAAAGCGTAAATAGGACCTAGGTAACCAGGTAGCTATAAAGATCTTATTATAGACCTAGTGTTAGCGACTCGGTCAATCGAGGCACGAGCACGGCAAGAAGGTCGCGTAAGCCTGTACGATTGGATTGTCTATAAACGAGGATCCAAAGCTAGAGAAAGGAAAGGGGAAGAACGGAAGCACCGCTTAAAGCTATATACAATCCTCTGGTCACGTAATGGCAACTTGCTATCACGTGACGGCAAGTTGCGGCAATCTGACGGTAATTTACCAGTACTGTTTTCCACTAGCGCCGTAATATTACCCCTCCCTCCGGAAAAGCCTGCCCTTAGGCTTTGTATGTCTGTATTATATCCGTGGGGTGTTCTTATCTATATGCTTAATAGGTAGCTTATTATCCTCGCTATACTAGCACTTTATCCACTTGTCTAGATACTTCGGGAGTCCTGGTTCGTTAGGGTATTGGTTATAGAATTCTTTAAGCTTCTAGGGGCAACCTATAAAGTTCCAGGCAGGGTACTAGGTTGGGTCTAGATCGTAACCTTTCTATTAGATACGGTATTTCAGCGTTCCTTGTACTAGTTTATAGGCTAGTATTTTATTAACTTCCTATTTATCGTCGCTATTAACTTAAATTGGTAGTGGAGGCTTATTCTTTTATCTAGGTAGTAGGTTATTTGCAGCTTTTTATAGCTTATTTAGTAAGAAAATAGGGTGGACTTTAATTAAGTCTAGGAGTTTAACCTTGTATAAGTTGCCTTCTTTATTAAGGATCTTATATAGTCCTGCTATTTTATAGTCTAGCTTACGGCTAGGCCGTTTTGTTTTTTAGTTCTTTATTATAACCTAGACCTTATTGCCTATGGTAAAGTCGGGCTCGCGCCTGTGCTTATTTGCCTGCTGTTTTATTAATTTCTGGGCCTTCTCTAGGTTCTTGTGGGCTACTATTTATACCTTTTTTAAGCGTCTAGTATACTGCTGTGCTTTCTTATAAGATAGTTTTTTGCGTATGGTCTGTGGTCCTTCTGGTCTCTCCTAGTCAAAGCTTGTATAGGGTAAGTATCCTATTTCTAGCTAAATAGGTGCAAACCCTGTAGAGTTATAGGGTAGGGTTGCCTGGGCGTAGTTTATTATAGGTAGCAGTTCGCTCTAGTTATCCTAAAAGTAATTAATAAAGGGCCGGAGTCTCTGGTCTAAGTATTAATTTATAATCTCCGTCTAACCGTCTGTTTGGGGGTAGTATGCTATGGAGAGCTTTAGCCTAATACCTAGGATTTGGGTGAACTCGTTCCAGAAGGCTAATATAAACTGTAGTTTATGGTTGGATATAATAGTATCTAGTAGTCCATAAATTTGGTAGATATAGTGGATATATAGTTGGGCCGCCTCTTTAGCATTAATATTCTTATAATAGGGGATTAAGAACGGGCGCTTGCTAAAGCGGTTAACTAGAATTATAACTATATTATATCTATTACGGTCCATAGGTAACTTGTGGAAGTCTATAGAGATATACTACTAGGGGCGTTCTGGTATTGGGAGTGGCTTTAATAGCCCTAGGGTCTTATCTCGTGGAATTATAGACCTACGGCAGTTATTGTAGTTCTGTATATAGTGGTTAATATCCATAACCATTCCGGGCTAGTAGTAGCGGTCGCCAATAATTCTGCGGGTCTTATTTTTTCTGGGATAGGCCGTAGAGACCTAAGTATGTGCTTTAGCAATAAGCTAAGTCTGTAAATTTTGTTTCTTTACCACTACTAGCCGTTCCCAGTGCTTAAGTAGTCTGTTTTTAAGGGACTATAGGCTAGTAGCATCCTTTACCTTTTCGCGGTACTCCTGTAGAGAAGGGGCCGTACGGTTTACCTATAGTAGTTTATTAATAAGGTCAAGTTCCGTAGTATTAATAGGGCACATCTTGGCCTTTATAGGGTCTGTATTTAGTTCTGCCTGTATTTAGGGGTTAAGGTACTTTGGTCATAGCAGTATCTAGGTCCGTAATGTAATCTTTATAGTAATCTAGTTATCTAGGTCTTGTTCGCGCCTTATAAGGGCATCTATATAGTTAGTTGCGCCTGGCCTATATATAATCAGGAAGTGGAACTAAAATAGGATATCTGCCTAGTGTACCTGCTGGGCTATAAGGGCCTTTGTTATTATAAAGTATTCTAAGGCCTTATAATCCGAAACCACCTTAATAGGCTTAGGGGTCCCTTCTAGCTATATACGCTAGTGCTGAAAGCTAGAGATAATAGCCAGCATTTCTTTGTTATGGATATAGTAGTTTAGCTCGGCATCTATTATGGTCTTCGAATAGTATGCAATAGGGTACCATTCTCCGTCCGGTTGCTTTTAGGAAAAGATACTAGCTATTATACTATCTAAGGCATCAGTTTCTAGCATTAAGGGCCGTTCTGGGTCAAAGTAGGCAAGTAGGGGAGCCGATACTAGCCGTTTTTTAAGCTTATTAAAGGCCTGCCTATATATGGCGTTAAAGTGGAAGGGCTGGTCTTTCCTAGTAAGACGGTTAAGGGGCTAGGTAATCCTACTATAGTTTTTAATAAAGCGTTAGTAGAAGTTACAGAAACCTAAAAATGATTATACCCCCTTTATAGTCTATGGGGGTGTCTACTAGTTAATTATAGCTGTCTTTTCTGGGTTGGCCTTAATTTTATCTATACTAATAATAAACCCTAGGTACTTTGTACGCTTAACACTAAATTCTAACTTCTTAATATTGGCCTGGAGACCAGCCTCGCGGAGCTATTATAGGACTTTATAGATATGTTCCTAATGTTCCAGTTTATTCTTAGAGTAGATCATAATATCGTCTAGGTATACTATGCAGAAGTTATTAAGGTAGTTAAAGAGTACGTTATTTATATACCGCTGGTATGTAGCTAGTCCGTTGGTTAATCCAAAAGGTAGTACTTTATATTTATACAATCCGTAGCGGGTCCGAAATGTAGTAAGATTCTTAGATCCTAGGTCTATTCTAATTTAGTAAAAGGCCTAGTGGATATTAAGCTTTATAAAAATCTTAGCCTTACTTATATAGGCTAGCGTTTCCTTAAGTAAGGGCAGCAGATATTGGTCTTTGTGGGTTATATAGTTTAGTTTATAGTAGTTAATGCAGAAACGGAGTCCGCTGTTAGGCATTTTTGCAAAGAGAATAGGTGTGGTAAAGGGGACTTGGCTAGGCTTAATAAAGCCCTTATTAAGGTTGTTAATAAGGTACTGCTTAGTAGCCTATAGTTTGTTAGTAGATTGCTGGCGGAGGGGGCTATAGCTAAGGGTATTTTCTTTATCTGGCTCAATCTCAATCTTATAGTTGTACGGTTGGTGAGGTGGGAGTATGTTAGATACTGCCTTAGAGAATACGTCCTTAAATTCCTAGTATTGGCGGGGTAGTTTCTGTTCTACTAGCTCCTTATCTATAAGCTCACTTTCCCTACTAAGCTGGTTATGGGCTAGGGCTTTCTTATCTTTAATTATCTGGTCAATTTCGTATAAGCTAGTTATAAAGGTAACGGTATTAGGCCGTTTTAAGTTCTGGTAGAACCCTATAGCGCTAATGCAGTAGATATTAACTGGTGGGAGGTTTATAGGTTTCTTTATAGACGTTCCATAGACCGTATTTTGTGGTGGAGGGGTTATAACCCTCCTTAGCTCCTATTCTATCTTCTATAAGTTATCCTTCTAGTCTATACGTTTAGTACAGCGTCCGATATTCCTTGCTGCTCTTTATAGCTGTATAGGGCCTAAGCTAGCTGGCTTATTACTAACTTCCTAGGTTTTTAGTGCTGGTGGTACGATATTGGTAGTCTGGGGGCGGCGTAGTATACAGACCCGTTGCGGATTAAGCTGTATATCTTTCTTAAAGGCCTAGTCCCTACGCATAGCATCGGCCTAGTGGACGGTGTCTATCTGTAGCCGCACAAGATTTTCCATTGTAATGCTAATTTCCTTTATAAAAGAAGGCGTTGGGGGTAGGGTTTTAGGCTAGACAAGCTGTCTACTCTATACATTAAGCTGTAAGCCTAGATAGGCTAGCTATTTTCTTCCTGAAATTATATTATAGCTTCCTAGGTCTGTAATGAGAAAGGGGACATTATACTGCCTTTGTTTATCTATATAGAGGTAAATCCGCAAGATAGTTATAATAGGTAGTCCTATCCGTCCATTATACCCGTGAATAGGAATTAGTTTGGGTAGTTTTTTAAGGGGTATATTTAAAAGGTTAGCTAGCTTTACAGCATACTATATATCTATTAAGGCAAAGGCATTTACTCCAGAGTTAGCTAAAGCAGAGGTTAAAATTTAATATCTATTACGGAATAAAGTATAAGGGATAGTGCAGCTTCTTCTACTAATTAGCCGACCTAGATTAATATATAATATGTTAATTCCTTTTAACCCTAGAGAGGAGTCTTGCTCTAGGGTTCCTCTTTTTCTAACTTTATACTATTCTCCTGAATTAACAGGACCTCGTTTGTCTTTACCGCTATTGGGTAGTCTTTTGTAAAGTGGTCTTTCTAGCCGTATAAGAAGCAGGCTCTTTAATTACTAAGGGCCTGTCTTTAGGAGTTACTATACGTAGGTTGAGTATTCGCCGGACCCGCAGTGGGGCTAGCTACACGGCTAGCCGCTAGGTTAATGGCGGGCGGTATAGTTAGTGCTATAGGGGTTGCAGATCTTACTGGGGCGCTATGGCCCATTTTTATAGTACTTATGTTCTGGTTGGTGGAGCTTCTAGTCTTGTACTATTTAGCACGTGCCTTGATTTGGTAGAGGCCCTAGTTAATAGCTAGGCACTAGTTTATAAGTTCCTTTAGCGTCTATACAGTAGTATAAACCAGTAGCACGGCGCGCTATAGGTCTAGGGTAAGCTTATTAAAGAGGTCTAGTATTAAATCTTCCTAGGGGATTTGAGCCTGTCTAGCTAGGTATAGAAAGCGGGTTTAGAAGACTAAGAAGGTCTCTATCATTTTTATATTAAGGGCTTTATAGTTAAGACGGGCGTTTTGTATCTTAAAGGGGTCCTTATAAATGGAAGATAGGTAGTCAATTATCTCTTCTCTAAAGAGGAAGGGGTCTGCCAAGTCCTAGGCATATTGCGGATGTAGATGCGTCTATGCGTCCCTACTAGTACGGCCGAAGACGTAAGCCATTTTAGCTTGGGTAGTAGGGAAGTGGTCCGCATTGACTTTAAGCTTGTCTTGCAGTTGAAGCTTCCAATTATTAAATGTAGGGTTAGTTCCGTTTATAAGCAATAGGGGGTCCGCAACCTTTGCGAACTATAATAATACTAATACTGTGTGTTGGGCTAGGGCCTTAAGGACTATAGCAAGTCTCTAGGTGTCTAATAACTCCTTACTAGGTGTAGGAGTGTCTTTGGTTTTAAGCAGCTCTTAAAGCCGCTTAATTTTGGCATTAGCTACTGTAAGCTCTTCTTAGGGGGTTGAGACGGCGACTGTTTTACTATTAGAGGTATTTGCGGGTCCTACAGCGGCTTTGCTAACTGCTGTATTTCTTGGCATGGTGGTAGGGGTATTGGGTAATTTTTGGTGTTTATTTATTTCCTAGGGGTTCTGGTCCGTGCGTGTCCTATTCTTAGGGTTTGTGTTCTGTTTGTGTTTTTTTAGTTCTTGGGGGTCTGTCCTGTCCTTATAGTCCTGGTAATGTCCTTGGGGTCCTATTCTGTATCCTTGTCCTGTTTGTGGCCTTGTAGATATATTTGAGTTCCTTCTTAGGAAAGAAGAGTAGTGACGAGCTTTGGATAATGTTAGCGACTTGGTCAATTAAGGCACGAGCACAGCAAGAAGGTCGTGCAAGCCTATATGATTGGATTGTCTATAAACGAGGATCCAAAGCTAGAGAAAGGAAAGGGGAAGAACGGAAGCACCGCTCGAAGCTATATATAATCCTCTGGTCACGTAATGGCAACTTGCCATTACGTGACGGCAAGTTGCGGCAATCTAACGGCAATTTGCCAGTACTGTTTTCCACTAGCGCCGTAACACCTAGACACTACTATAACTAGAGTACCTTAACCCCTAGATATAGGTAGAGCTAAATATAGACCCTTTAGATGCTAAGATATATCCTATTAACTCTATAGAACTTAACCTTATTAATAAACTACTATAGGCAAACCCCTTCTCTATAGGAGTACCGCAAAAAGGTAAAGAATGCTACTAGCCTATAGTCCCTTAAAAACGGACTGCTTAAGTACTAGGAACGGCTAGTAGTGGTAAAGAAATAGAATTTATAGACCTAGCTTATTACCAAAGCATATACCTAGGTCTCTACGGCCTACCCTAGAAAGAATAAAACCTATAAGATTATTAGTAACCGTTACTACTGGCCCGGAATGGTTATAGATATTAACTGCTATATATAGAACTATAACAACTGCTATAGGTCTATAATTCTATAGAATAAAACCCTAGGACTATTAAAGCCACTCCTAATACTAGAACGCCCCTAGCAGCATATCTTTATAGACTTTTATAAGCTGCCTACGGACCGTGACGGATATAATATAGTAATAATCCTAGTTAACCGCTTTAGTAAGCGCCCGTTCTTAATCCCCTATTATAAGGATATTAATGCTAAAGAGGTAGCCTAACTATATATCTATTATATCTACTAAATTTACGGACTACTAGATACTATTATATCCAATTACAGGCTATAGTTTATATTGGCCTTCTAGAATAAGTTTACTTAGATCCTTGGCATTAAGCTAAAGCTTTCCATAGTATACTACCCCTAGATAGATAGTTAGACAAAGATTATAAATTAATACTTGGACTAGAGGCTCTAGCCCTTTATTAACTACTTCTAAGATAACTAGGGTAAACTGCTACCCTAATAGACTACGCCTAGGCAACCCTACCCTATAATTCTATAGGATTTATACCTATTTAGCTAGAAATGGGATACTTACCCTATATAAGCTTTGACTAGAAAAGACCGGAGGGGCTATAAACTATACGCGAAAAACTGTCTTATAAGGAAGCCCAGTAATATGCTAAACGCTTAGAAGAAGCTTGGATAGTAGCCTATATAAATCTAGAAAAGGCCTAGAGATTAATGGAATAGTAGGTAAATAAGTATAGGCGCAAGCCTAACTTTACTATAAATAATAGGGTCTAGGTTATAATAAAGAACTAGAAGATAGAACGGCCTAGCCGTAAGCTAGACTATAAGATGGTAGGACCGTATAAGATCCTTAATAAAAAAGGCAACTTATATAAGATTAAGCTCCTAGACTTAATTAAAGTCTATTCTATTTTTTTGCTGGATAAGCTATAGAAGGCTATAAATAACCCACTACCTAGATAAAAGAATAAGCCTCCCCTACTAATTTAAGTTAATAGTAATAATAAATAGGAAGTTAATAAAATACTAGCCTATAAACTAGTATAAGGAACGCTATAATACCATATCTAATAGAAAGGCTATAATCCAGACCCAATCTAGTACCCCGCCTAGAACTTTATAGGCTGCCCCTAGAGACTTAAAGAATTTTATAATTAATACCCTAACAAACCCAGACCCCCAAAGTACCTTAATAAGTAGATGGAGTGCTAGTATAGCAAAGATGATAGGCTGCCTATTAAGCATAAAGATAAGAATACCATATAGATATAATATGGACATATAAAGCCTAAGGGCAGGCTTTTTTAGAGGGGGGGTTAATGTTACGGCGCTAGTAGAAAATGGTGGATCTTGGCAAATATGGATTATAGTAGACGTAAGTCACGTGACTTAAGGACCGCATAAAATATTAAGCGGCGCTGCTATTCTTCTCCTTCCTTTCTCTAGCTTTAGATCCTTGTTTATAGACTACTGTTACGGGATACCCCCGTAACACCTTACACACGTCTACCTGTTTCCACTGACTGAATAACCAGAGACCAACCACGAGACGGCAATCTGACAGCAATCTGCCGTATTCCGCCGTAATCTGCCGTCTCTACTGTTGGAGTTGCTAACTAGCAACTTTAAGGACCTCTAACTGCCGAATTCTGCCAAGTTCTACCAAAACCGCTACCTAAGCTCTACTCTACCCGTGCGTAGTATAGTACCCGTTAACCTAGCAACTAAGCGAACGTTATATACCCTTTTCCCCCTATTTCCTACTTTCCTTTCCTTACGCAACGTCTTGACTTTATTACGCAGTTTATATATATAGCTTAATAATATCTACTTCGCTATATATTATCACCGCTTATGCTCGCTCTGTAATACTACGTTGCGTTAACCTTATATACTACCCTTTGAAATGCAGAACGACCCTAAAGCCTCTATAATAGCCGCTGGCATTATATCCGCACTCTAAGAACAATTGGTAGAGATACAGAAGTCCTTTATAGACGCCCTTGCATAGAACTAAGCCACTTTAACTTAATAATAAGCCAAATAAGAAGCACGATACCTGCAAATAATTAAGGACCTTTAAGAAGAAGTCCGTACCCTTAAGATGCCTATACTAGGGCCCTAAGACCGAACGCCTTCTCTAAAGACGAATACGCGAAACGAGAGTCCTAAACCTATAGTAGCTATTTACCCCAAACTAACTACCGCACCGCAATAATCCGAACGACTACTAGACCCTCTAATATTTACTAGTAAATAATAAAAACTCCAATCATTTTTAAGCCAGCTTAAAAATAAGCTAACTAGTAATACTAACCGCTATCTAACTAAAGCTAACTAACTCTACTACGCCCTAAGTTAACTAGGAGGAGATGTAGCTGACCTTATTAAACCCCTTTAACCAAATTCAGTACAAAGTCTAGTTGTACTTCTTAAAGCTATATACGGTGACCCAAACCGCCAAGCTACTGTTTAGAGAAAAATAAACTATATAACTTAAGGAACAAAAAGCTTTCTAGTATACTTCTCCAAATTTAACCGTTACGCAAAGGAAATAGGCTAGAACGACTCTGTACTAGTTAATAGCCTTATTAAATCCCTAAGTCCTAAACTAAAAACCTCCCTAATAGGTATAGACCTACTGGGAGCCCTTAACGCCTGCGCAAACGTTATTAATAAATAATACAATAATATACTACGCCTGACACCGAAGTCTACTCCTTAATACAATATAACAGCTTCGTAAATAACTATTAAGTTATTGTCTTAGCCTAAGCACCCTAACGCTATGGACATTAACTCTAGAACCCTAGAGTATGCCCTACTAGGGTCCCCTAAATAAGAACGACGCATTAAGCTAGGCCTTTACTTTAAATGTGGAAGCAAGGCTTATATCTTAAAATACTGCTCTGTCCCTATGCCCTAACACGATTTATGAACGGCCAATACTAGTAACCGCTTACTGTACTAATCCTCCAGTCACCGTCCCTAATCTTTATATGGCTTCAGCCCCATATCTAGTAAGCACTACTTATGAGGATAAAGTTACAGCTGATGTTCTATAGGAACCCTACCCTAGTCGCCTCTAAAAGGAAGGTTTTAGAGCTAAGTCGCTCTCTAGGACGGTGCTGCCTTAGGATCTTATTAAATGCTCTAGATGTCACGAATTCTAACTCTTAGGATTATAGCATAACTATTAACTATTGTCTTTGGCAGAATAATTAATAGGCTAATACTTAAGTCCTAATTAATATAGGAGCCAGTGGTATAGAATTTATTAACAAGATCTTTATATAAGATAATAGTTTTACCCTAACCCCCCTTAACTGGCATATTAACGTATTTGGATTTGATGGCAAACGCACTATCTTAGGCTGTATTACCTATGTAGTATTCCTAAGACTCTAATACCTAAACCATAAAGAACTGATTAGGCTTTTTGTTACCACCTTAGGTTACTTAGTAATACTTAGACAACCTTAGATAAAGCTATATAAGGTAACTATTAATTGGGACAACCTTAAGCTTCTATTTACCGCCTCCTATTGCAAGCAGAAGTGCCTTATAACTTGCTGCTTAGACCCCAAACTAAAATCTAAAAAATCTACTAGGATCTATTAGTCTAAAATTTCCACTAATATCTACCCTATACCTAAAAAGTCTATCCAATTCCACTAAGAACCCAAAAATTATACTAAACTACATGAACTGACCCTAACTACTATACTACCCCAAACTAAGCAGAAGCCTAAACTTAAGCTTAATATACGAAAGTACTAAAAGAACTAGTATTCTACTATAAAAAGGATACTTAAAGAACCCGAACTTAAATCCGATACTAACTCTATACCTAATACTAAACCTAAAGTTAAATAAGAAATAGTAGATAATTAAAAGGAAGTTGCTAGCTGGTAACTTGCCCCCCTTTCTATAGATATCTGTATGATCGGAGCTACCCTATTAGTACAACTTACCAGAAAACCTAAATATATAATCTTCGCCGTTACAATAGCCGATATTAAAAAGGCCCTAGCACTAAAGAAGCACACTAACCCTGCCACAAAAGTACTAGTATGCCATTATAAGCATTTAGAAGTATTTTTATAAAAGGAAGCTAATAAGTTAGCGGAGCACTAACTATATAACCACAAGATTGTACTTGAAGAAGGAAAACAACTAGGATTTGGACCCTTATACGGAATGTCTTAAAACGAACTCCAAGTGTTACGGAAGTACTTGGACAAACACCTAAGTAAAGGATTTATTAGAGCAAGCTCTTTGCCTATAGCTGTACCTATAATCTTTGTTAAGAAACCTGGCGGCGGTTTACGCTTTTGTGTAGACTACTAAGCTCTTAACGCTATTACTATTAAGAATTGGTACCCGCTCCTATTAATTTAAAAGACATTAAACCAATTAAGTAAGGCTCGCTACTATACAAAACTTAACCTTATTTACGCATTTAACCGCCTCCGTATCGCAAAAGGAGATAAATGGCTTACAGCATTCCGTACTAGATACGGACTATTTGAATACTTAGTGACGCTATTTGGCCTTGTAAATGCCCCGAGTTTATTCTAATACTTTGTAAATAATACCTTATGACTTTACCTAGACGTTTTCTATACTGCTTATATTGACGATATCCTGGTATATAGCAATAACCTAGCTAAATATAAGAAACACGTTAACCTTATCTTAGAAGCCCTACGTGGAGCTAGACTATAATTAGATATAGATAAATGCGAGTTCTATAAAACAGAAGTTCTATACCTTGGACTTATTATCTCTATAGACGGCATATAAATGGACCTAAAGAAGATTAAAGTAATTGTAAACTGGCAAGAACCCAAAAACGTTAAGGACGTAAGAGCCTTTATAGGATTTGCTAATTTCTATTAACGGTTTATTGATAACTTCTCCGCCCTAGTTTTATCTCTTATGGCTTTAACCTAAAAGGATAAAGCCTTTATCTTTAATAAGGAATGTAAGAAGGCCTTTACCTATTTAAAAGTTATGTTTACTACTGCACCTATACTCCAACACTTTAACCCGAACTAAAAGAGTGTTATAGAAGCTGATTTATCTAACTACGTTACTAGAGGCATTCTGTCTCAGTATAATAAAGAAGGGGTACTGCACCCTATAGCATACTTCTTAAAACGACTAAGTTCAGCTGAATATAACTACGAGATCTATAATAAAGAATTATTAGCTATTATTAGATGTTTTAAATAATAGCGACCTAAACTAGAAGGCGCTAGATTTCTAATTAAGGTCTTTAGCAACTATAAGAATCTACAGTACTTTACGACTATAAAACAGCTAAGTTATTATTAAGCCTGCTAGTTAGAATATCTGTCTTATTTCTAATTCTTAATCACGTACTGCCTAGGCGTTTAAGGTTAAAAACCTAATACCCTAACTTGACGTTTACAAGACATAACAGTATAGGAAGAAGCGCGCGCCTACCGCAAATAAACCCTACTTTATCCCAAATTATTTAATCCCCTGGTTAAAGACCTTATGGTATACGTCCTTAAAATAACTAATCAATTAATTAAACAGATTATAATTAACGAATACCTAAATAATAAGTTTATTTAAGAGACACTTAAGCTAATTTAAGATGGCGTTAGACGCTCCAAAAAGATCTCTCTAAGTGAATATAAAGTTCGCGGAGACCGCTTGTACTACTAGAACCGCCTAGTTGTCCCTAATTATAATAAGCTTAAGCTTAAGCTCCTTAAACACATATACAACCTACTAGTAGCCGGCCACCTAGGCCGAGGAAAAACCCTAAAGCTACTTTAACAGAAGTACTACTGGCCAAACATGTATAATATAACACGAAGGTATATCTCTAGCTGCTATACCTGCTGACGAGCCAAAGCTTTATATAAGACATACAACGGCTTTCTAAAGCCACTGCCTGTTCCGGACTAAAGATGGAAGGATATCTTAATTAACTTTATTGTTAATCTCCCCAAAAGTAAAGGCTGTATAAATATTATAGTAGTTATAGACCGACTATCTAAGATGAGATACTTAATCGCCTACCCTAATATATTAGCACCTGCCGTTGCCTAACTGTTCCTGGATTATGTATGGAAACTCTATAGACTCCCTAAAACAATTGTCTCTAATAAAGGCCGCTAGTTTATCTTAGTATTTTGGAAAGAACTAACTACCCAACTCCACATTAAAGCACTATTGTCTATAGCATATTACCCGGAAATAGATGGTCAAACAGAACGTGCAAATACTATAATGGAACAGTATATTCGGATATACACGTTGTATCTACAGGACGACTGGATAGACTGGCTTGCATTTACTAAGTTTACTGTAAATAACTCCGTTTTAGAAACTATAAAGGTCTCCCCATTTCTGGCTAATTACGGCTAGCACCCGCGAATGGGTTTTAAACCCTTTAGTAATATTTCTTGTCTAGCTTATCAGGCCTTATAAGTTGCAGAAGCAAACAAATTCGTAAAGAAGATAGAAGAACTATAGGAGTTCCTTACTAATAAAATAACATGGGCCTAGTTTGTCTATAAAGCCACAGCAAATAAGAACTAAACCCTAGCACTAGCTTACTAAATTAGTAACTTCGTCTAGCTAAACACAAGAAATCTAAACACAAAACGACCTACTAAGAAACTTAATTGGAAGAACGCTGGCCCTTATAAGGTTAAAAAAGTTGTCTCTCCTTATGCCTACTAACTAAAGCTCCCTAATACGGTTAAAATCTACCCCGTATTCCACACGTTAGTCCTCCGCCCTACCGCCCCTATATTAGACGCCCTGCCTGGACAGATCCAAGACCCTCCCCTACCAGTTAAAGTGGATAGTAAGGATAAGTACCTTGTTAAAAGAGTTAACGATATTAAGTATAATAAACGGAAACGCAAATATATATACCTTACGAAATGGAAAGGTTTTACTGAACCCTTATGGGAACCTGCCGACTCTGTAGGACTTATACAAGCCGTAGAAGACTTTTATGAACTCTACCTAGAACTACTACAGCCCTATCTCGCAGATGCTTAAGTTTAAAGGGGGGGTACTATTATGGGACACCTCCATAACACTTTATATACGTTCACCTGTTTCTACCGACTAAATAACCAAAGACTAACCACAAGACGGCAATCTGATAGTAATCTGCCGTATTCTACCGTAATCTGCTGTCTCTACTATTGGAGTTGCTAACTGGCAACTTTAAGGACCTCTAACTGCCGAATTCTGCCAAGTTCTACTAGAACCGCCACCTAAGCTCTACTCTACCTATGTGTAGTATAGTACCCGTTAACCTAGCAACCAAGCGAATATTATATACCCTTTTTCCCCTGTTTCCTACTTTCCTTTCCTTACGCAACGTCTTGACTTTATTACGCAGTTTATGTATATAGCTTAATAATATCTACTTCGCTATATATTATCACCGCTTGTGCTCGCTCCGTGACAACTACTAATTGTACAGGCTTGCGCGTCCCTTATGCTGTGCTTGTGCCTCGATTGACTGAGTTGCTAACAGTATTTATAGTCTAGAGGTTTTCCTTAAGGAAACAGTAAAAATAACTAGGGAAGACCTTATAGGCTTCTTCTATTATATAGTTACTATTAACTAAGCGGCGGAAGGATTTCTCTATTAGGTTTAGTATTTTAACTAGTCTAGTAGAGAGTTTATCTATTAGTTGTTTCCGTTCTTCTTATTTTACTAATTCTACTAGCTCCACTATATAGATCCTTATTACTTTTACGCCTTTTTATTTATAAAACTGGGCGAAATTTATAGCGTGTATATTTATAATATTATCTAGGTTAGGGCGTATTTAGTCTTCTTCTAACATTGCGGTGGGGTTGGCTTGTCTTAATTAGCTCTTAGGAGCGGTTCCTAGGCAGTAGCCTTACATAAGGCGTGCGGGGAGTGGGTATAAGGTTAGGTGTTATAGTGGCGCGGTTTCTATTATCTAGGTCTTAGTAATTCTCTAGCTAGTCCTTACTATAACGCGGGCTATAGTGTACGTATATAGCATATGGCTTAGTTCTAGGTATTAGGCTAGGCGGCTAGGGTTTAAAGGGTGTCTGGGTTGGCGTTAGATTTTTAGTGGTAGTAGCGCAAAGCGGACCTTCTTCCTTAGTCTTAATAAGGCTGGCTAGCCCATTATTTTGGTCTTAAGTGCCAAAGTAGTCCAGTTTTCTGCTATCTTATTGCTTTATAGCTATATAGGTTCCCCTTTATTAGGAACATCTTCTATTATTAGGGCTTTATATATGGTTCTAGGTACTAGGCTTAGTAGTGCCGAGTATCCACGCGGGGCGTCCCTACTACTATTGGCTGTTCCCCACGGAAGGTAGTTCCTAGAGTAGTAGTCTAAGTTAAAGCGGATCTTAAGCTCTCTAAAGCTAGGGTAGGGCTTATACTTCTAGAGCTAAGGCATACCTAAGATAATTAGGGTACTGGGTAAGAGTTTAGTAATAAGAAAAAGCATAGCTTTAGTATAGATGCCAATTAATATTTGGGTGGTAAAGTAGTCTATAATAAGTAAAGTTAGGATGCTATCTATGAGGTATAGTAGCCTAAGTGCTAATAGTTTCCTAGTTATAATATTATATTTTCTTATAATAGACTCTGCGTTGGTAAATGCTATTATAGTACTACTTGAGTCTACTAGGCTTACTATATCAATAAAAACTTGGGGGCATGGGTTGTATAATAAGGAGAATTAGGTTTAAATAAGGATTAATTTTTTGTTACTATTTACTAATCTAAGATTAAGTGGTAGTTTACTAATAGAAAGGACTAATTAGTCTAGTAATAGGGACCTAATATTCTTATCTTCCTCCTTATATAGTTTAGACCCTTAGACGCGACTTAGTCTAAGGGTCTACCTTTTAACAACTAGGGTATAAGGCTGTCTTGGTAGGGCAATCCAGTATCTATCTAGCTGGCAGTGTTAGTCTTGGTTAGGGTATAGGGAGACAGCACCTTACTAATAATATGACTGTGTTTATATTCGCTAGCGTAGAGTTGCTAATTTTGGGTGTTATTAACAGGTTGGGCTTCTATATAGGGCATTATTTAGAGTAACTAAGCCATAGGGTTAAAGGGGGGGAGTTGTCTACCGCGGCTATAATAGACTCTGCGGTTACTACGTCCGCGGTTATTAGTTTGCATTATTTAATGGGCTAGCATTAGGACTAGGTTTACTATTATAGTAGGGTTATAAGCGTCCTTCTAGTGGCCAGGCAGGCTATAGGCAAGGCATAGTCTATTATTAAAGCGGCGCTTATACTCCGTGTTTAAGATTCTATTAAAGTCTATAGGTTCTCTAGTTGCTGCTAGGGTTAGAGTTAGGGTTAATATAGGGGTAGGAGCTTAAGTAGGTGGGCGGTAGTTAGTATTCTTAAAGTTGGCTTAGTATATATAGTTTACAAGGTTTTTAGCAAATATATCTATCTGCTTGCTCTAACCTATATAGTTACTGTTATTAATTTTATGGGTAAGTCTAAGTACCAGCTCTTCTATCTTTAGAGAGATAAACTTTTAGAGTAGATTTACTTTCTATTTGTTTGTTTTCCTAGAGCAGACTATTAACTTATTAAGCTCTCCCTTCTAGGACTAGTAATTACGCTCGCCCTAGGGAAAATGGTTAAGCTTGTTTTTTGTAACCTAGGTTATATTAAGGACCTTATAGTAGGCAGTAAGCTCTTTAAGTATATCTTCTTTAGTGGGCCATTTCCATATAGACATGTTATTTGGGTTCTTATGTATAAGCTCTAGGCCCTGCTTAATAAACTTATAGGCCTTACCCTCTAGCATATCCGAGATATAAAGGATCTAGGATTAAACTATATTAAAGTAGTCCTGGTTATAGTTAAAGACTCCTTTAATCTTAATGTGCTAGGTCTTAAAGTTGGCTTATTGTTCTAGCAGGGTGCCTTTTCTACTAAATATTGGCGGGTCTTTAGACATCCGTTTTTTCTACTAGGTTACTACCGTTATTATAAGGGTTAATTATTTAAGAGTGGCAATAGTTTTTGTCTAGGAGGCAATAAGGGTATTAAGGCTTTTATTAGCTTTCTTATTAGCAGTGTTTGTGTTATATATAAACTATAGTCCTACTTTAATATTACTAAGGAACTTATTAGTATAGTTAACAAGGGTATAGTAAACTTTGTCGGCTTTAAAGGTTTTAGAGTATAGTGGGGAGCGGTAGATTATCCATACAATGTTAGGGTATATTTATATAAAGAAGTCTATAAAAACTTCACGGGGGTTCTAGGTTTTAGCCATTTTAGTATTATTAATGTCGCCCATTTAGGTAATCTTTAGCGCTGGGAAAAAACTAAGGATTGTCCTAGGACTATGGTAGGTTATAGCGTGTAGACGCGTCGCGCATAGGTCGTGATTGCTCTAGGGCGGAGATAACTAGGATATAGGGAATTAGGGATCGCAATAGGGCGCAATTAATAATAGCATAAACTGTCACAGTGCTGTAATAAAGTAGACTGAATAACTGCGTTATGCTATAAAGAAGAGAAGAAGGGTAAAAGGGGGTATTGTGTATAAAGAGTAGGGCCAGCCGCCAAGGCGCTAGTGGTAGGCCAGCCAACAGTAGGAAACAGTATGCGTTAGGTTAGTGCTGTGACAGTAGCCCTTAAATATAGCGCTTATAATTGCGATATATATTTTGCAATTATATTATAGTATACTACTAATTAACTGGTATTTGTAGATAAGTTAGGTGCGGATTTAAAGATAGGCGTATAGAAGGCAGGCTAGGTTCCTTTTAGTATTATATTAGTCTTACAGACACTATATAATTAGGGTAAAAAAAGGCTTAATATACTGCCTATGTATACAATTAACGGTATACTGGTAGCTTTAGTATATAAAGGCTTGATAAATGGCGAAGGCTTTAAGTTCTGGGTAGCAAATACTCTTCTACTATAGTATAATCGCTTTCCTACTAAGTAATTAGTAGTAGTTATAGATAATACTAGCTTCTATTATTTAGAAAGGATGCAGTCTCTCTTTAACGCCTTTAGTGTTAAGCTAGTGTATTTACCTCTATATTTACCTAATCTAAATCCAATTAAAGAGTTTTTTGGAGAGCTAAAGGCCTTTATTTAGTGGGAGTAGTATACTTAGCTAGAGTACCTAGAAACCTTTAGCTATAGCTTTAAAGTATTCCTTCTTTAGAGTATAGATAAGGTTAGTAGCAAGAGTAAAAGCGCGAGAGGCCATTTCCAATATAGTGGATACGATTGTTAAGGTTTTTAGGGTAAGAGTTAGAATTAATCTTTGGTAGCGTTTTTAACCATATATAATATTTATAAATATACTAAAAGGCTTTATATATAGGGTGTCTTTATTACTATAGAGGCGCTAGCAGTAATAAAAACACCTTATATTTTACTAATTATAATAATCTATATCTTAAAGAACCTAGATATAGGGCGTCTTTACTACTATAGGGGCGCTAGCAGTGGCAGAGACACCCTATATTTTGCTAATTATCTATCTTAAAAACTTCCCTTAAGCTGTATATAACGCTTATTTACCCACTTCTTTAAGTCCTTTTATAGCCGTGTTGTAATACCTATTTTTAACACTAGCACTAATAAGCTCCTTAATAGGATTGGCGCTATTAGATTTATTATATAGGAGCTCTAAGTCCCACCTTAAATTATAGACAACTTTATACGTAGCTTTAAAATTAGCCTTTTAGTTAAGATTACTAGCTATACTCTGCCTCTAATACTTAAAGAACCCCTCTAGATCTTTTGCGCGGTTAATACCTTATAGCTAGTATATTAGTAATATAGGTAAGGATAACAAGGGCAGTTGGCTTACTAGTATAGGAGTAATTTGCTAATCTAATATTAAGCCTATAGAGCTAACGTAAAAGTAATTAATAACGCCTGGGCTATTAACTATAGAGCTCTTACTTAAGGTAGATTGGTATACTCTTCTACCACCTTTTCCTCTTATTGCTGCTCTCTTAGTAAGCTAAGTAGCAAGCTTATAAGGTGGATTCTTAATATTTGCGATGCCTTGCTAAATACCAGTTACCTACTCCTATAAGTCCTTATCTATTAATTTAATATCTACCTAGCTAAGTATATAATACCAATTAGTATTAGGACAGTGCTTTTTACAGCACTAATACCTAGTAAGCTTAACTTATAAGCCTATTAAATTTATAATACTACTAGCAGGTATATAAGGCGTTGTATTAAGCTCTAAGCTCTATAAGGGCGTTAGAAGTTTATTATAGAGTTAATTAATTATTAATAGGTAAGAGCCACCTTTAGAATAAGAGGCCGCTAGCTAATTTCTATTCGCAGCATATATAATTAAGAGGTTAATAGTTAGAGCCTTAATCTTGCCATATCTATTAGTATATTAAGCCTATATAATAAGTAATATCTATGAGAGTAGAACTGCATCAGGAAATAGAGGTTTCCTTTACAGGCAACGCGCCCTCGCTTATTGGCCCACCACTTTATCCTGGCCCGTGCTTCGACCTTATTACATAAAAGCGTCCTCCTCTCGCCGTTTTACTTTCCCTTCTCTATCCTCTCTCCTTCCTAACGCCGCGCATCTCCCTTATTGGATATTATCGCCTCGGTTAAACCTCCTCACTCCACCCCTAAGCCATTTTATTCCCCTATCGGCGTCCGCGCACATATAAGCCCTTACCACTTCCCTTAATTTCCGTGTCTTAGACTAATAGTAGCGTAGTACCTCTCTGGCTCTCTAATAACAACTTTCTCTCTTATTCTCTTATTATGGTAATAGATAAAACGGCTCTTTCTATTGTCGCCGCTAGAGTAGTAATAGCTATTCGTCCTTTCCGCAGCCCAACCTCAAAAGATATGCGTGCGGGCATTTATAATATTCAAAGCTTTCCCCCTTTCTATTTAGGTTATTCCTTTGCCTCTAGGAAGCTACCACCTATAGCTGCCAATTAACGGATCTATAGGAATTGCCACGTTAGCAATACTGCCTGCTTTATTTTTCTAGGAGAGTTTCCTTCCTAGAGCAATAGCACCTGGTCCCTTACCGCTATAAGCTCTCTTGTATTACTAGACAGCTCCTAGTTACCTTATATCTTATTACATTTTAGCCAGCAACCCTACTTAACTATACAGACATCCTCTCCCCGAAATGGGCTGTATACTATTAGCTATAAGTTACCTTAAGTTATAGAATTTATAACTTAATCCCTGTCAGCACAGCTATAAATGGCTATAGGGCTGTGCTGAGAACGGCCTAGCTATAGATTACATAAGTTACAGCTACTATAAGCTATAAACACGTCAGACAGTGTCATATTATAGCGTTATAATAAAGGCGAAGCTAGACGCTAAGGTAGGTCTTAGTAAAATAATAATAGGCTAATACTAATCACTTAGCTTAGTTAAAGCTGTGCCACTAGAAGCTAGAAGCCTCTGCCCTCTTTAATACCTACTCCGCCTAGACTTAGATATTACTTTTACCTAATAATTAGAGGATTGCATTGCGATTAAAAAAGCCGCTAGGCTTTTAGTCTAATTTAGTCCCCTATTTAGCTAAAGAGGCGTAGGTTATATAAAAATATCCCTTATATAAACCTAAGACTTGCAAGGCGGAATCTAGAGGTAAATAGCCTATCTAGTAGCATAGCCTGGCTTCTAGTAGAGTTGGTATTACAATCTTACTTTTAGCTAACGAATACTAGAGGAAAATTCATGCACTTAATCTCCTAACGGAGACAGACTTTATGCGGCGGCTGCATCAGCTAAAAGGGCGCAGTGGGATAAATATAGGCGTAATTATCTAATCTACTCGTGCTATCTACCCCCTTATATTATCTATAATATCTGGCTATAGGAAAGGGCGAAAGTAAGGCTTTTACGCATATTTAGAAGGTTAAGTAGTGGCTATAAGCTCCGTAGACTGCAACTAAAGGGGCCCTTAGATCCTAAAATAAAGGCAGAGAAGGCACTTTGCTACCAACCTCCTTAATAAGGAGGCTTGGTGCGATGCCCCTATTAGAGGCTAAATATGCTAGCTTAGTTAGTTGGGTCTTAATCCCAGTTTCCTAACAAGCGTTAATCTTATAATAGAGCTTAAGCCTATGTAAACCTTTATATATTGCAAATAGCAATTGCCAACAGAGTGTAGATTATATATTTTAATTCGCTATAGAGCTAATAGGGCTATTCTAGTGTAGATGCCGCGGATAAGAGTTAATAGCAAAAAGGGAACTAGCTTGCACTTAAAAGCCCAGCATAATCCCCCCTTAGAGCTATCAGAAAGGCACAAGACAATAGCAACTCCAATAATAATAGTAGCAGCAATAGTGGCACCTTCTTAACCCCTTTATTTTTATACAGAAATTTTGCTTAATAATAGCAAGTTCTATACTAGTCCCTCCAGAAAATGGACAGCTTCACCTTAATATTATACAGTTACAGCTTCCAAGAAAGGCGCAAGCAGCATACCTTAGATAAAGTATAAAATACCTCTTTCCCCTCTAAGAAACAATCCTAGGGCGTATTAAGCTTAGCTAATTAGAGGTATATTATTCTACATAAAGCCTTAGTCTAGAGATTTTATCTAATAAAGCGCTTATAGACCCTAACCATAATTACAAGAATAATTATTATAAAAATTTCGAGGATAATAAGGAAGATGTCTATAGGGATACATCTAGTTAAGTCGCTAGAGGAAGTAGTTAAGGTAATTATCCCTACTACTCTCTCCTTATTCTCCTAGTAGCTATAGATATATATATTTAACAGCTAGTAGTAGATCTAATAGTTATTAAAGATAGTACAGCTAATCCTAACCTAGAAGCTAAAGGCAACGGAGCCGATAATAATACTAGCAATAAAGCTGGTAAAGCTAACAATTAACTAACACCTTATAAATTAGGTATACTCTTTTTCTCTATATAATAGCTTTGCCTAACAATTATTAGGTAACAGAAATGACCACAGTAATAATAAGGGTAAGAAGTCACCCTTTTTAAAAGAGTTTAAAGATCTCTTCGGCGCATCTATATATAACCATATTAAACTTATAGCGGAAGATATTAATGAAATAAACGGTCTAGTTAAGAGAACTAATATTATAACTATTCCCTAGGCTAATCTACTTACTAGAAAAAAGAGCGATTATAATAAAAAAAACGTTAGAGGTAAATTACTTATAATACTAAAGAAGCAGAAGCTTAAACAGCTAGAGTAGAGTAGCGTTATTAATTATAATTCTAACAATTCTACTAAAGATAGCAGTGGGTGTGATAAGGGTAGTAAGGGCAGTAGTCTATAACTCTAGAAATAACAAAAGCCGCCCGCCTTTTATAAAAACTTGCCCCCCTAGCCTCCTATTGGCCTCGACTCTTAATGCCCCTAAATTAATTATAATAATTACTAAGCAATATCTACCGCACGGCCTACCAACCCTTTGCTTTAGGGGCCTACCTCTCTCTATAATATTAAACTACTGCGTAATAAAACTAGCAACTTGAGTAAATATAATTATAGCGGCAATAATAACTAGGGCGGCGTTTTAAACTTAAAGCCTACTACAAAGTATTATACCCTATAGTATTATGTCTAGCGCCATCGCTATCGCTATTGCTTGCAGTCTATCTTGTAGAGATCCGGCGCTAAAGACAATAAAGCCAACTAAACAACTATAGACAATAAATAGGAGATCTGTAAAATTCTAGAGGAAAGAACAACTAAGTTAGGGCTTAAATATAAGGTAGCTTAGATGTCTACCTAGGTTTATAAAAGCGGGCCTTTAAATACTAAATATACCCTTAAGTCTTACTAAAAACGCGTCTAGTACGCTAAAGTTAAATAATAGATGCACTCTTCTGTAGAGGTAACTAAAGTAAAGACCAAAGCTGCTATATGGAAGGGATGGGGCTAATAGCTTAGGCGTATTCTTATATTTTAGGTAGTAGATCTTTTACTTAGAGATCTATTTCTAGTTAAAGTCTTATTTTTAGCTAATACTATCCCACTAATTATTTTATACGTAATATTAAAGCCAGAAGCCCAACCTAATAACAGTATAAAACCTATAAGAATAACTGCTATAATCCATATTCCTTACTCCTGCCGTTAAGCAACACTTATTAGGTCTTATATTTGGCGCTACTTATCTACACCTTACTAGTTCCTTTTTTAGAAAATATATATATATAATGCTTCCTATATAAGAGTCGCGTTCTTCCTAAAAACTACCTTCTAAGGTTATTCCACGCCATGCCTTTTTCCTTACGCATTGTCCATAAGGCGTTTCTCTTTATTAGCTGTCTATAGTTTCTCCTTTATAGCCTCCTCTTTAGGCTTAGGCCTTAGAATCTTATAACAGCGCCTATATTCCTATAGTGTTCTACCTATAAAATGTCTAACAATTTCCTCCCATAATAATTCTTTATTAAGTTTTCCATTATATAAGCCTATAAGGAGGGCTTTGTTATCCGCTATCTATAGCACTATCTAGGCCTGCAAGGGTTTATTTACAACTTTAATCTTTATAAAAAAAAGCAAAGAATAAGGCTATATATTATTTAATAAGGGAGACCTACTAGTAATACGCCCTAAAACTCTAAAGGTATACCAAAACTTAGGTCAGGCCTTTACTTAGGTAGAAGACAATGTAATTAATAAGAAAGGGGAGCTAAATAAGCAATATATAGCTATTAAAATTGACTACAAGACTAAGGTTATTAGGGAGTAATATAGGTAGCTTTTAGTAAGCTATTCTATATCTACTCTTTCTTTTATAGCACCATGCTAACGCCAAGCCTTATATAAACGCATAAGACTACTTAACAGCGGCTCTATCCTCTAGAAAAGTATATTATGTAGCTTAATAACCTCTTTACTAGCGTTAAACTATTTTAAAGACTTTGTAAACTTAGAGTTAGAGCGGCTAAAACAGTTAGAATAATAAAGACACAGAATAAAAAGTAAGGGGATAATTCTATTAATATATACTAATTCTTTAAGTTTTAAAACTATATTAGAAGTTATGTTAAATACACAAAAATTATTAAAAAGTATTCCCTAGAGATTGCGTCTCTCCAAGGAGATTGTTAATTAGGTAGGGTGTTAACTCCATACATTTTTACAGCCGTTATTCTTGGATGCCAGCGCTGGCCACTTCTTACTATTATTAGTGCCTTCCTGCGTGCTTATACCTGTTGAAATAATTCCTAGTAGCCATTTCTAGCATTCCTTGGCGGACTATCTCTACTTAGGTTCCTTATATAATAGCCCCTTTAGCATAGACCTAAACATCTCTGGCGCACTTGCTATATAGATAGGGATTACATTATAAACCCAGTTATTATATAGTTTAGGACTTAGTAGGCTGTAGGAGCCCTATATCTTTAAGTTAGGCTCCTAGTTAGTTAGAAGTTCTAGTATAATAAGTCTAAAGGACCACATATTAATGACTTTAGAATAAGGTAGGTTTGTTATATAGAGTTTAGGGGCCATATACAATACCAAACCAGTAATAGTTATTATATTTCCTAAAGCCTTAAATTTCGATTCTCTAAAGTTAGTAATCTTGGGAGTAAGCCTATTATTATTAACTCTAATAAGGATGTTCTCCAGCTTTAGGTCCTAATAAGCAAAATCTTTATTATATATAGCAATAATTCCGTTGCAGACCTAAAGCATAAAGTTAGGAACGTCGTAAGCGTCAGGTTTTGTTAAGTTAAGGCTACATAGGATCCACTCTATAATTATCTATAGTAGCTGCTAATTCTCTAGTGGTATTAACTTAATTGCCTTTACTAAGTTTGGCTAGAAGAAGGATAATTAATCAGCACTTAATAGCAACGTAGTTTTAGTAGCGTTTACTTATATACTCCCTAAGCTTAATTATCTTATTATATTCCGCTTTTAATTCTTCCTACACCTATCTTACTATACTGTCGTTGTCGTTCTTTAAGTATGGCTCCTTGGCGGCGAAGATAACTTCGGACTTTAATTCCTGTACCCTTATAACTAATATATAACTTCCTTTCTTTTCTAATCCCCATTTCTGTATATATATAGTATTGTCTTTTTTAAATCTAAGATTGCTGGTTTGGTTTTTGTTTGTCTTAGCCTTAAGACTAGGGAGCTGTCTTAATAGGAAGTCTAGAAGTTCTTTAGTAAATTTTATAGCTTTTTCTCGCCAACTACCTTCTTCCTTACGTGATAGGATTGGACGCCATGCCCAGAAACTAGCCGTTTAAAGATTAATAGTGACTAGGTCGGAGATTTCCATAAATAATCCCTATATAAGAACTACTTCGCGGCCGTTACCATTAATTATACAAACAGGATTTATTAACAGCGTCTTTACTCTTAGGTATCTTATAACTGGGCTAATATTAAACCTAATATACCGCCTACTAATACTGGTCTTGTTATTCTTAATAAGCTAAAGGTTATATATCTTAGTTTTACCAGAAAAACCAAGGAAGCATCTATCCAGATAGTAGTAATCTCTAAAAGTCAGGGTAAAAAAGGGGCTAGTAAGCTCCTGCCCCTTAAACTAGCCTCCCTTCTAGTTTGCTAGAAGAGCATCGACAGGGGGAGTAAACTTATATCGTGAATTCTCGGATAATATAAGGATATTAGGTATACCCTTGAAATTTCTAAGAATTAAGAAAATGTTAGAGAGATTAACAGTTTTAATAGGTGCCATAGTTATAGAGACAAGAAATAAATTAACGAGATTATAGGGCGAGCGTTAGTAGGTAGTAGGGATAAGAGGACCTATAGACTTATACTAAAGGGGTGGTAGGACCCTGACTTATGGCAGGGGGTATACTAGAATAGAGAAATAGTTAATCTAAATTGTATAATAACGCGAAAAATTAAACCTAGCGTGCCTTAGCACTAACCCTACCTTTACATTTCACTACCCTCGCCCCTATAGAGTTGCTAGTTTTAAGCCTTGTTATCCTAGCTAATACTTTACCAGCTAAAACTAATTTGGTAGTTGGTTTTAACTGCCGTACTTATTATACTTTCTTTGCCAAGTGCTTCTCCACTATCTATATCTCTTAAAGGGCTAAAACTTCCTAAAGAAGCTTTGCCTTGGGCTACTAGTAGGTCTAGGTCTTAATTAATAGTCGGCATTCCCTTACTTGCTTTAAAGAAAGCCCATATTGCTTTAAGAGATATATATAGAACGCCACAACACCCCACTAGCTATCTATAGAAGGCATCTTGTCCATATTATATTTGCGAAGAGCATTTTACTAAATATGCTTACTAAGTACATCCTTTAGATATTAGGCTTCGCATTTCCAGTATTTAGGCTAAGTAATGTTCTATTAAAGCTTATTAACCTAGCTTGGTGGAAATCTATTATATTCTATTTTGTATAACTATTAGTATGATTGCTAAACATCGCTAATTAGGAATTTAATCTTAGGGGTCTGCTAGGCCTCTTCTTCTAGGAGTCTAGCCAGATCTACAGCCTCAATAGGTAGTACGCTGAATTCAGTAGGCGTGGCCATCTTACAGGACTATTATGGTAGAAGATTTCGAGTATCCCCAACTACAAGGAGGGCGTGTGCAAAACAGGGGTTTTTTCTTAGGAGGTTTATTAAGTAAGTAAGATAGTTTTTTTAACAAGTAACAAAAAGTAGTCTGGTAATAGTAAAGGCGTAGAGATTAAACGCGTCGCAGTTAATAACGGTGAATAGAATTACTGTGGCGGTATGTGCTATACTAGCTACTAGCTAGGTACGCATCCCGTTCTACAACTACTTTAAGTTTATAAGCCAAATGTTTGATTTAATTAGCGATATAACGTCCTAGCTTTATATTTTAGCACTATTCTTACCTTCCTAGAAGGTAATAGCCACAGCTCTAAATATTAGACTATATAGCAAGATTTAGCCTTAGCTAATAGAGTAGTAACTACTTTACCTATTATAAGCAACTAGTATCTAATCTAATCTAAGCTTATCTCCTTTAGCTATTTATATAAACTCTACCTGTGAGGGGACTTTGTAGACAGGGGGCTATAAGGACACGATTGTAGGAACAGATAGATTGTGGAGGAGACGAATCCTTGAGGAGGTAAGGCCTCTGGGATCGTGGAGACTATATACTAGGGGCACGTGCCTCCGGCACGTGACCGACGGACGTCCGAGGGGTGTCCGGGGGTTGCCCTGAGGGCAACCCGAGGTACCGCAATAATATCCCTTACACTACCTACCTAATTAACCTCCAAGGTCACCACGGTCAGAATAGCCCTTATAGATAGCGGTGTATAGCTCAACCTAGTTTTCCAGATATAATTATTTAGGTTAGGACTTAGCCTCGCTCGCTAATGCCGTTATACCTACCAGTACCTTTAATTTTGCTATAACAGTTACCTAGAAGAAATGGTTGTTTTAGCTTACTTAGGCTACTATCTAAACAGTTAAGATAAACTGCTATTTTCGTCAATCCTATACTGTTTATAGAGAGCATTGGCCATGTATTATTATATTAAAGTATTTATTCTTATATCGCGACTATATTTACTAGGTATTTTACTCCTATCTCCTAGTATTTTGTGCACCAAGCCTTTACGGTATACTGGAGATGAGTACACTTATAGTAAACCTAGGTGTAATTATACATCTGGTAATATATAGTGAGTTAAATAGCTATAAATGCTGACTATAGGATAGCTCCCCTTATAAGTTAATATATATATAGCCAATAAAGCTAGAAAGAAGTAAAACATATATATTAGAAATATATATAACGTCATTCTTACTACTATAAGCATCTTCAAAAATTAGGGAACTTGGTGCTTATAATAACCCCTACCTCCTCTATTACCTGCAAACCCAGCCCTCTGCTATCTTTAGGGTACTCCATATATTAGCCTTATATAGAAATTGCTAAAAAAAGTTTCTTACTAAATACTCTAACTAGTTTACTAAAGTACTATACTAGGGATAGTTCTTTTCTAGGATTACCTAACTTTCTTTACCCCTTTTAGAATAAGCTAGATATCGCCTCCCAGAAACCTAAATAAATTATTAGCTAATTTTACCTTAAGAATAACCTAGTTTTATAGTTAATAGGTTTTATCTACTAGCATAGCTACAGAATAAATTTAAGTAGAAAAATTCTGACTAATTGCGCCAATCTAGTTAAGATATTCTGTGGAAATTTAATTATAGACGCTAGATATAGTATATATATCTTAGTAGATCCGCATAAATTTAAGCTAGAGGCGAGAGGAGTTAGAAGGAAAACTAATAAAATAGTAAAAAAAAGCTAGAAGGCTTATTAAAGATATATACTTACCTTTAACCTTCCTTAATTAAACCTGTATAAACTTATATTATTTAATTCTATCTATATTCTATTAATGCAACCCAGCTTCCACGTCCTTATTAAGTTATGTCTGTGTATATCGACTATTAGCTAGCTATAGGCGCTGTTTTAACCTTTACAGTGGCGGTCTAGGCACAGTATTATTGCTTACGCCTATCCCTAAGCAGAAGATTGAGGAGATATTTTACTCTAGTGCTAACTTATCCTCTCCGTTTAGTTATTGACTTAGGAAGTGTAACTAGATACTACTTAAGATTAATAGTAAATTACCAGCTTCTTATCCCAATAGAATACATATAAATAAATAGGTCACCATCAGTAAAGCAAGCCTTAGAAAGACTATAGCGAAGGCAAGTACTTTAGATTATAAGTCTTTAGAAAATACATTTATAAGTAAAAAGCTTAGATTAGCCTACTTTCCCTATTATTGTCTACCCCTTAGCAAACTGTTAAGCGAGCTAAAAACCCTAAAAAGCCAAATCTATTAGTTCTACTACGTAGAAGAGAACTATATTAAAACTAGAACTCTTGAACTTCCGTAATGTCTCTAGTACTAAGGACTAAGTTTCTATAGTTCTGGTAACTCCTAGACCTAGTTTTTTTAATACGGCCTTTCCCCCTAGAAGACACGTAAACTAGGCCAATATAAATTCTTTAAAGTTATACCTCAATTGCTTATGCACTGGCGTCACTAGGAAGTACTTATATATTAAAATATCTACTAGGATATTATGTCTAAATACTCTAATTTATGCAATTTAAGTGATTTCCTACTCAGATATAATGGTCAGATAAAATAGGGCTAAGAAATAAGGTCTATACCCTTCTAACATATATAAGAGCAATAAATAGCGGAGTAGGTGCTAGAGGCATAGTATCTAGCTAGCCTAGCAGGAACGTATATAAATGGAGTTATACAAGAAGGTAATAAAGGAAAGGCAATAAAACAGGGCGTAAAATATAGAGTAATTAGGTAAACGAATATCCATAGCCTTATAAGCCAACGCCTGCTATATAGTAATTAGTACTAACCCCTAGCTTTAGCTAGCTTTAATTACCTTAAAACCTAAAAGCCTTAATACTTTATTAAGGCGCTGACATTAAAACCCCCTAATTATAGATATCCGTAGAGGAGATCACTAATATCCTAACTATCTATATCGGCCGGTTCTATTGACTTACTAATTTTACAGTCTTATTTGTTAATACAATAACAGAAACAACGGGGAAGTGGGTAGTAGACTCCATTTACTTAATTCTATAGGAAAATGGTTAGGATAAGCAACGGTAGGAATAGGCAAAGTAGAGAAGACGTAAGGATAATTAGGCTATGGATACAAGCAGTAAGATAAAGGGATTTAGACTAGCTTAGCTAATAGGTACGAAATAAAACTAACCAAAATAGTGTTCTAAAATATTCTAGGAATATTTTAAAAATACTATTTTAGCTAAGCCCGCACTTATTTATTTAATCCTAACTACCCTCCTTTGCTCTAAAAATATTAAGTAAACTAAAAATAGTTAACCTCCTAGCTATCCTTAATAAGTATTACCCTAATACTATATTACGCACCATATTTAAAGACGTAAGCGGAATATTAATCTTTAACCCTTTTTATTTGGCTAACTTCTTTTAAGAAAGTGGAAATTCTCTATAGTATTATTAAAGCCATTAATCCTAAAAAACTCTTAACCCTTAATAAAAGGTTAAGGACCGAACGTGCGCAACAAGGTATAAATAAAGTAAAGGCTCTTGCGTTTAGGACTTTACTTATACCTCTACTAGTTAAGTAGAAAGAAGAACTAGTAAAGTTCTTTAAGCCTTAGAGCCTCCAGCCTAATAACGTTAAGTTTAAGTCTGATAGTATTAAGCCTAGTAGTATTAAACCTAATCCTAGTGGCTTTAAATCTAATCTTAGTAGCACTAAATCCGATCCTAGTAGCGCTAAATCTAATCCTAGCGGCGTTAAATCTAAGCTTAATAATATTAAGTCTAAAACCAAAAGCACTAAATCTAAACCTAAAGTTGCTAGATCTGGACTAAGGGATATTAAATCTAAGTCTAAAAACGTTAAAGCTGGAACGAAACGATCTAACCTAAAGGCAAAATTCTACCAAAAAATCTATAATATATAAAAAGTTATATATCGAAAGGAAGCTGACGCCATCCATTAGATTTTCTTTACGCTATTTTTTCGCGATCTTCTGATCTGGTTCACTAATAGGGGGAAAAACAATATAGGATTTCTACCCTATAGAAAGGCACTTGGTCCACTTATTAAAAAGGTTTATATATAAGTTATAGGTAAACTAGCACGTCCTATAATAGCTAATAATATCGCTACGTAGGCAAAATTTGGGCAACTATATTATCTTATTGGTACTGTGCTAAAAAGGAGCGCTTGGTTCCTACTTGCGGATTACATCTCTTAAGACAAGTAAGTTATATTCCTAAGTTCGCGTTATTTAGTGCTCACGTACTACCCTAGATAGATAGAAAGGCTCCTAAAGAAAGGCTCCAGCTTGGCTAGTATTCTCAAACCTATTAAGAAACTAGTCCCTAAAGAAGTAAAAAAACATAACGCGAATAAAGTGGCGAAGGGGATCCGTAACTTCCAGTTAAAACTATACTAACTTTACTTAGAGTTACTAGGGCCTATAAAACAATATCTAAGTATATATAACTTAGGATTAGCTAGTTTAAAGCGGCCTAAATAAACTAGTAATTAAAAAACCATTTCTAAGTTTTACTTATAGCCCCTAGCCAAACCAGAAGTGCATTTAGTAAATTAGATGGTGTAAAAATAAGTAGGTAGAATAAGTTATCTAAACTCTATTAAAATAAACAGTTATAGTATTTCTGGTAAGATTTGGACAATATTAGTATAAAGCCCTACTAACTCACTAGACAACGTATATTAGTGGCTACCGCTTAAAAACTTTGGTTTTGCCAATTTCCAGTTAGACTTTGCAGACTTTGATATAGATTTTGCTACCATTACGCCAGAATTAGCCAACTTCGATCTAGACTTAGATAGCTTCAACCTACTTAATTCTAGTATAGAAGTATCCTAACTAGGCTAATAGGAGATAGAATACTACGTCCCTGCTAATAAAAGCTAATTTACTAAATGCGCAAAAGATAGCATACCCAAGCGATAGCATAATACGTTTATAGGTGACATTATTAATGGATATATCTTTATCGGTGGATATATATATAGGTGGGCTCTGGATATTAAGAGGAATAATAAACTAATCTTTTAGTATTCCTATTCTAGCTTTATCTTTTAAATAAAAAACTACCTAGTTTTTAGGAGCCTGCTTAGCAGTTAGAATATATATAGAAATCTATACTATCTTTTCTTATAGTTATATAGAGCTTAGCTACGGCTGTTTAAGACAAAGTCTTAATTTTATTACTTCGCTCTTCTATAACGTATTTCTCTAAATTAGGCTCTAAAGCTTTAACCCAAACATTTCCTTTACCGCTAAGATACGAGGACACTAAAGTAATATAGTTAAGAGCGTCTAGTGGGACCTCCTCCAAATATTCGGGCATAGGTAGCGTCTATATTAGAAAAACGGTTTCCATAAAAAGGGAGGGTATATAGGGAGGTATACAGGGAGTATTATATAGGGCGTTATATAATTAAGTAGCTAGGATAGTAAAGTCTATCTAGAGATCTTAGTATCCAAAATTAGTAAAGTTTAATAAAAGTATACCTACTACTTTACAAACGTAAGTCACTGTGGTGCAACTAAAAGATTTAATAATGCCTTTTAGTAGAGGGGCTTAGTGGGGCTTGGTTAGGCATTTATTAGCCAGCTAAATCTAATAACTTTGCTTATTATTTTGCAGTAAGCCTTATTAACTAACTAAGCCCCTTATAGCTAGCGATAATTATAAGGCTAAAGTCGCGCGTGGCGTCCTATTGCTACCTAATAGGTTGTTAATACCGCCTTCTATACTATCTAGCCTCCCAGAACGGCTTTAAGCCATTCTTAACTTTACGGATCACTAGTGGTCCCGCATTTAATCACTGTCTATAAAGCGAGGCGGTATTTGCCCTTTTTTATAGCGTTTACCATCTCTATGTATAAATAATACTCTATTGTCTTCGATCTTGGCGTGTGTACGTAGGTTAGTTAATCTTAAGTACACCATACCCTTTATTATACACTAGATTACATTCTAGGACTAAAAATTACCTATCCAGGCCTTTAATAGTAAGAATTTACTTTTAATCTAAATTATAGAGTCACATTATTAATGCCTTATTTGTCCTAACACTAGCTCTTAACAGTTTACCTACCTATAAGATTAAGTTGTATGTATATAAGTTTAATCCAAAAACTTCTAACTAAAGCGCCCTTAGTTATAATGCTAACTAAAGGTATAGGCTGTATCCAGTATAGCCCAATTCTTATTTACCGCATAAATAGTCGTTTTAAGACCTCTTGCTTAACCTTTATCCATTATTACCTCCTTACACCAAAATATTATATAGAGTGAACGTTAAAATCTTATATATCCCTATATCTTATTCCAAACTATAGAACGATTTAAGATATTTAATTATATTTATCTCTTCCTTTAAACTATTTCCTTCCTTTTCTGCACCGTCTAGTCTTTAAGGTCGCAGTTATTATTAGTTGCATAGAAGAAGCAGCCCGCTTATATATTATAGATAGTAGCAGGAGTTATAGCCAGCTATATAAGAGTTTAAATTTTACGACTATTGGCAGATTTTAATAGTACTACTAGGTTATAGAAGGTATTCTCTACGCTATATCCTAGTAAATTATTATATATATATGTGTACGAACCTGCTCTATATAGAATACAGCTCTATACTAATTAGATATTTAAACCTTGCTAGAAGTTCTAATACTTATATAGAGTAGCATTTAGATACTTTTATATCTTAAAATAGTTTAGTTACCTCGGAAAAGAAATTACTATTTTAGTTTTTTCCTAACCTTCTATACCCTTAAAGCCGCCCGTTTAATCCTCCTCACTATTGATTAATTAATAACCAATATCTATAGAGTTTTGCGTCTTATAATACCAGTTCTACAGATATTTCTATTAACTAGGCTCTCTATCCCATATAGAATACCTCAGCTCGCTAAAGCTAAGCCGCTACTTATAGAACAGCCTTAAGCTAGTAACACTAAAAGCTAGGGGGATTATATAGAGAATCTCTTGGTAATTATACCTTACCTATGGCCAAAGGGCCTAGAAACATGGTTTTTGATTTATATAGTAGGTATTATACAAGTCTTAAATAGGCCACTAGTGATTTTACCATTAATATTACTAGGTACACTTCTAACTGCTCTTAAGCCTTTTAGTGTGTATATTTATGCCGTTTTTTTAATAGCATTTACTAACCGGTTTCTAAAGGTCCCTTACCCATTTAAGAACTTTAGTTCTATATAGGGTCACTACTTTGCTTTCTTATAACACTGCCTATACCGCTAGTAAAAGCGCAGGTTACGGCGTCTTTAAAGCACAACATTAAAGAGGGAGCCCTTAGATATATTATAGAACTATTAATAGACTTCTATATTGATAAAAGCTCTATAGAAGTTATAAAGGTTATAAACCTAGGAGAACAGTTTATTAATCTTATAGATTACCTATTATTTAATACAATGCCTTCTGTAATCAATATCATCACCATTACAGTCTATCTATCGCACTTTATTAATGGATATATTGGACTTATTGTAATAGCCGTAGTCGTCTTGTAAATCTAGGCCAAACTTACTAAAAATCCCAAGCTTTTTTAGATATATCAAGATCATACCATAATATAATATAGGGAAAGCCGGATCAAATACAAAGCAATAAAACATTAGGAGCTGGTAATTTTAGCCAACTATTAAGATTATAAGAACCGCTAATATTCCTCTATATTATCGGATTTCATTATACTAATACGGCGAATGTCTTAGCTGCGCTTATTTGCCAATTTGGCGGAGTATATAATAAAAACAATCAGCCTAATAATTATAGTATGGCTCTTAGCTCTTTGTATTACGGAGGGTCTCGCACCTTTAGGTAGCTTATATATTCTGGTTAAAACCTAGCCAAGCATATTTAAATTTATGAACTTTTATATAAGATTATACGATATTCTTATAGATTGCCTTAATGTAGGAAAATGTTTTTCTAAACTTCTTCAAACTAGGCCATCTATTGTTGATAAAGAAGGAGCAATACGCCTTAAGGTTACCGCTAGACGCGTTAAATTCACCAACATCTTATTTTCCTACGCGGATAGCAACCGGCCAGCGGTAAATAAGATCAATTTTATAGTTAAGGGCGGAAAAACTATTGCGCTTATTAAATAAAGCGGAAGCGGTAAGTCTATAGTCTTTAAGCTCTTACAGCGGTTTATTAACCCTAATAAAGGGGATATTAAAATCAACGGCTAAAATACCTATAATGTCATGTTAAGTAGCCTATAAGATAATATTGCAATCGTACCCTAAAGCCTTAACTTACCAAATAAGTCAATTAAGGAAATTGTAGGGTATGGGCTTAACGCTAAGGCTAATAAAATTAAGGAAGCCTACAAAGCCGCTTATATATATAACCAGATAATGGGTTTCAAAACCTAATACAATACTAAGATTAGGGAAGAAGGTGTTAAACTATTAGGTAGTAAGCGTTAACGCATTGCTATTGTGAGGGCTGTTTTTAAAAATCTAAAGATTCTACTTCTTAATAAAGCTATATCTACTATAGATAATCTAACGGAGGTGCCAATTTGTAAATTATTTAAAAGTTAAGCAGAAGGTTAAATAGTTTTAATTATTACTTATTGTCTCAACACAATTAGGGACGCTGACGAGATTATTATCTTAAAAAAAGGAGAGGTAGCGAAAAGAAGAAGCCATACCAAGTTACTTAGTCAATGTGGGCTATACTATATAATATAGACTAGCAATAAAAAGTAATAGATAAAGGCGGGGATAAAAGCTAAATAAAATAAAAGGCTAGCATATACACCTTATAGATAGTGACAATTCCACATTAGTAGGCTAGTAGCACGGGCGCGCTAAACTTATAGTATATACTGTTTCCTACTCCGCCTACTATATAAATTCCAGGCTTTTAGCCTTTTCGTATCTCCAGCAAAGAATTTTTCAGCATAGAGAAGGTCTTAACGTAACTTAGCTATATTAAAGAAATGCTTATTAAGCAAGAGAAAGATCCTACGCAATACAACCAAATTAAAGAAAAGCCTAATAAAACCTCTATGCAACTTAACCGCACTAAAGAAGAGCCTAATCTTGGTTCTAAATCTGCTAAGAAAGTAATAAACAACGCGAGTTTTAAATCAGCTAAAGACAAATTAGATAGTAGGGCAGAGGAATAGTTATAGAAATGTATAGAGGAATAGGAATAGAAATGCGTATAGGCACCCTTTATAATAGTATTGTATAGTCTTGCATAGTCTAATAGTAGGTATAGTGCGAATATAACTGTTAGACAAAGAGGGAGAACTATTACCGTTATTAATATCTAAACTGCGTAAGGTGCTAACTTGTTAATTATAAATAGAATCTAAAAGGAACGAAACTAGAACTATAAGCATTTTCAGTATTCCTAATTCCATTATAGTATAAGACGGCGAGTGTAATCGTATTAAGGATTCTTAATTAATTCTAGAATTTTAATCCAAATACACAAGGCGCTTTTTGTGTTATTTATGCGAGAAGCTTTAGGGCTAAGCTAGGGTATTGTATAAGGCATTATAAAAGGCGTTATTAGACTAGTAGCTGCGCCTAGGATCTTAGCTAAGATAGAATATAACTTCAGCCGCACTCCTTACCATTAATCTTTATGCCCTATACTGCTTACTATTATTCTTTATACCTAAGCTATCTTGGCCGTATATAAGATGAATAAAACGTGCTATAATATAAGTCTGCCCACTATATTCTCACGCCATAATGATTAATGGATTAGTATAAATACGGAGATAGGTTAAATCCGTATTAGAACAATCGCTTCTGTAATATATCTATAGAAATAGCGTCGGCACCAGCATAACTAGCGCTAGTATAACCAGCGCCAGCATAATTAGCACTAGTATAATTAGCACTAGCATAATTAGCACTAGCTTAATTAACACTAGCTTAATTAGCACCCGTATAAACTTAGTCCTATATAAGAAATTTTATGCCAGACATAGTCTTTCCTAATAAAAAACATAGTATTAGTATAAAAGCGCGGACTAACCTATAAATGATTGTTATCTGTGCGGCTATACTATATGCGTGTATTGTTCAAACACAGGGAATAGAGAATAGTATTATATAAGTTCGGCTATTCTAATTGCTAAGCTTATCCTAATTGCGGAGCCAGTGTAATTATAAAGATAGTCCACATATAGAGATAAAAGAAAAATGTCTAAATTGCAAATATAAAGCCTGCATAACTTGCGAGGGGGGAATAAAACGGAATATAACATAGGATATAATAAGTTGGACCTATATAAGCGTACCTACTTATAGTTTTATAGCACTACTAATAGCGGGATAGTGTAAATGTTAAAACGTATAAAGTCCTTCTATTAGGTCTTATAAGTATTAGTATAATTAGTATTCCCAGTACTATCTCTAGCGAGGTTAAAGGATACTTTTAGTTAATAATAGTGACGATAGTTCTAAAGGAGTCCTCCACATTTGTTTCCTGCTTATATAAGCAGATTCCCTTTATTTCCATTTTAGTCGGTATTCTTAGCAATCACTTTAACACTATAAACATAGGCCTATATAAGGGCCTATATTCGTCGTAGATAGAACTAGATATATATATTTATTCTTCCCAATATTATCCAGTTTATTAGATAGAAGGAATTAATCTAAGTACTAAGACATTTTTGTTGTCAAAGCCCCAAAAATAAGACCTAAGTAGGGATCCCTATAATAGAACTATTCTTAAGTTTGTAAATAGCATAGCAAAAGATTTGTATTAATACTAACTACGGCCACCTCTAATACTTAGAATTCACCGCCAAAGTAAACTATTATATGCTGTAGCGGCCCCGTTTAGCGACCCTAAATTAGGCCTTAACCTTCACTAACCTTTACTACCTACGGCACAGCGAGAACTTAGTATATAGGCATAAAACGTGTTATAGCAAGTAGCGTCTTCTTGTATTTAAGGTTCAATATCCCCCTCTATAGGCTTATTAGTATCTTAATCCTCTATTTCTACTACTACTTACTTATCTAACTTATTGCTAAGACTCTTACCTTAAGCCGCTAGGAACAACCCGCACGGTAGAGCTTTTACCATAATACTATAGTAGGCAAGAAAGTGCTAAAACTGCGCTAAGCTACAAAAGCAGGTCAATATTATGGCTTAGAATGTAAAAGCCTCTTAGGAAATGCAAAGTACTATATAATAAGAGAACGAGCAACTCTAGGCCCTATTAGCAATTAATAGCGTCTCTAAAGACTAGATAAAGACCTTTGGTTTACAATATCTATACCAATCTAATAAAGAAACGTTAATAGTTATTCTAAAGACAGGGATAAATTATAAGCACTTTCTTATAACATATCCGGAGCCTTAATTATCTGCATAGCAATACACCTTAACGACTTCCGACAATTGCTGCGATAATATCACTTTAAAATTTATAAGGGCCGAGCAAGTTACCTAAAATCAGATTCTATTAGACACAAAGTTCTGGGATATAGAAGAGCAACTTTAGTTAAATCAGCTTACCCCACTAACGGCTACTGGGACTACTCATAACAGAGAAACTTTAATTAATATTAAACCTACTCTAGAATGTCCTAAAGTAGAGTATTAATTACTATATTCTAATTGCTGGGTTACGAAGACGAAATGCAACAGGAAGTCTCTATATAGTCGCTGTTTAATATACGGCAAAGAGTATAACTACGCGCGGCTGTATATTTAACGCAGCACTATAGTACCTTTTAAGCAGCGATTGGAAACAAGGGCCTATTAGGCGCTAAGTAGTATCTAAGTGTCTATATATTCTTATTTTGGGTACTGCTACTTTTTAGCTTAGGGTCTATTTCTAATAATTCTTACTTGGCGGAAAGATAAAGGGCGGGGGTTAGTGAAGGCGAATTTGACATTAATAAGGCGATAAAGCGCTAGCTATAGAAAGCGATAGTATAGCCAAGCTAGGGATTCTTATTAGCTTAGGACTTCGCAATTAGGATAACTTAATTAGAGTTTATTAATTATAATCCTTTCTATTTCTTTCTTTCTTAGTAGTGGTGAAGAAGGAGGAGCGCTTTATTCTTACTTTCCTAAGAAATAATACTTGTTATATATATAAACACGTATATAGACTTGCAAGTTAAGCATACCATAGTGGCTACATAAACGGTTTTGTATAATATTTGCCGTTAGTTATATCCAAGATATCCCAAATTATAACATTAAAAAACATTTATTTAATTTTATAGCTATAGGTTTAGGACTAGAATACCTAGAAGCACTCTTCTTTAAAAAATAATATGTGTTAAGGTAATTTAGTCACCCTATCTACCCTCCCCTATTCTTCTTTAAGCCCTATATCCCTAACTATATCTTAAACCGCATCCCAAAGCCAATGCTTTTGCCGATGGCGCATAATTAGAAACAGGACCAGTGCTATTAAAATAATAGCGGTAATTACAGTAATCCCCACGGCAACTATACCGCTTATGCCACTAGGGTGGGAGAAATTAGAAATACTAGGACTCTTCTTATCTATATCTACTCTATTAGCTTATATTGCTAGCTTTATTATAGGGTTACTTACTAAAATAAGAGCTTTTAGAATCTTATAGAGATTTTTTTTAGGCGCAGTATCAACCTTTGCGAGTTTTTATAAGGAAGATTAAGTTTATAGTTAGTATAACGTGTATTGCGATCCCTAGCAGCTAGTAATTACACCTTTTAACTACACACCGTCCCTAATAGACCGTTAAAGTTGAAACTCAAAGTTAGAAAATTATTTTAATATTTCCATTTAGTCTTTTTAATTTCCTATTTTATGATTTAAGTTTTATATTCCTATTTCTTGCTTCCTATTTCTTACTTCCCGTTTCCTATTTCCTGTTTCCCGTTTTAGGTTTCTAAGATTAGTAATACTGGATATAGAACAAATCGCTACTAAAAACATTGTTTTACAGCATTTAAGAATATAAAATCATGTTCTCCTACCTTTACACCAGAAATAAAACGCAAAAATATTCTATCTCCTTTAAGTTTCTCCTTTAATCTATCTTCTCTGTCTCTTACGCTGGTGTTTTACTCATACTTAGGTAGAGCGGATATTAATTTTAGATAATTATAGCGTCCTAGAAGGATCTCCCGGTTTCCCTTAAGAAAATAGTAAACCATACTACACGCTAGAAGCATTAGCCTTACTAATACTAATCTTAAGTTCTCCGCACCTCGCCTTTCTTTAATAGAGATGCCTGTATAAACTATCTCCTACCTCCTAATAGCTGTAATGGTGATACTCTCTTACCTATAGACCCCATATGTAAATAAACTCAGATAAATTATAACCAAACATTAGGGAGTTCTATGTTATCTACACTAATAGGAGATACTATACTGCTAATATATTAAGAAAATGGCCACGTTACCCTACTAAATTAAACCCCAGGCAAGGCCACTTCTGGAGAAGTTTTTATTTATAGAATAGTAGCTTCTTCTCCTTCTAACTCACTACTAGCAATTTATTAGGTGTAAAATAGTGACAGAACCAGGGGGGATAGTTATAGGCGCCTTCTTACACAAGCACCTTTTGATAATGGCAGCTGCTATTAAATAAACAGCGGTCCTAAGTCTCTCCGCCGTTAGAACCTGCCGCAGCGACAACATAAGGACTTTAAGGGTAACAATTTGTGGTGTAGTACTTAAGTCAAGCTGCCCCAGGACCTTGTTTATAGTAGTATATATATATTATACTAGGTTTAGGATTGGCCTATATTGCCAAATCTACCAGTTTTGCCAAACGGAAAGCAGGAGATATACACAACTTATATAGATATTTAGATAATGTAATACGTCTTAGATACTAGTTTATTTACAATAGCTGCTAAAAGCATAAGGAGGAATTGAAATTAGATATACTAACAGATTATTACCATCTTATTTAAGCATTTATTATATATTTACTACATTAATTTCAGAATCTAGTTATCTAAAAATTGTTTCAAATCTGCATCCTAAGCTATAGATTAAACGTTTATTCGCAAATTTTATTTAAAATATAAGTAGTGCTTCTAGGAGTTAGGTCCTTTTAAATATCCTTTAGAACACATACTTTATTATTAATTAATATCCATTAGAAGTAATAGCTAATAATACTTAAGCTAATATTTAAAATAGTTAAGGCCGTTAAACTAATTTATCAAACGGTTAGATTAAGAATAAAAACTCTACTATATTAAACGTGGCTCTGGAGCCTCTATATATATATTAAGAAGTCGTAATCAGCTTCATAGATCTACAATATATTTAGTTAATTAGTTAGAGCTTTACACATTAGTCGTTTAATTAAGGACTAATACGACATCTAAAGTTTCGCAGGTCGACACACCCCCTAGCTACACAGAACCTTCTAAGTTGTTATAAAAAATGTACAAAAAGTCGCGATATCAATTTAGTGTGGAGTTAAATATACCCTAAGAACTCTCCTTAATTAAATATTACCCAGATTTGATCCTTTCCTTAATATTAACTAGATTTAATTGGCGAATGAACACCTTATTCTTTTAATACGGTAGAGCTTTCGTCAAACCGTCCGCAGCTATACTAGATATAGGCGTCTAATTAACCTTAATTCTTCCTATCAATTATAAGATTAAGAGATAAAAAATTGTTAACTTTATCTATTAAACGTGGTTCTAGGGCCTCTATATATATATATAAGGAAGGTACAAGGAACAGAAATAGGTGGTAAGTTATAGGGTAGTAAGTAACAGGGTAGTAGGTTATAGGATAGTAGGTAATAAAGATAGTAGTAAAACGGTAGTAAGCAAACCTAATTTAGGTTAACACTTCCTCCCCTAAGCTTCTTCACTAGCTCCTCCCTAAGGGCCCTTAGCTTAAGCTTATAATATTTAAGGGTTGACTAATTACTGTACTAACCACAATAGGCGTATATCTATCGATCGCTATAGTATAGTAAGTTGTTCTTATTGTCCCAAAAGACTCCATATTTATTAAACTTTTAAAGATAGACTAGGCTTGTATAAAAGTTCGGTATATACACTATATTCTTAAGCTGGATTCTTCTAGTTCTATCTAGTATCCAAATTATAATCTTAGCAGTTTTAAAGTCCTTAATTAGATCTAGGCCTGTTCTGGTATATATAAAGTTATTACTTAGCCAGAGCTCGTTAACGAATCTCAATTAATTGTTAATAGCGTATATAGTGGTTCCAGAATCAAGGATAACACTGTTATAAAGTAGATAACTAGGGAGTGTTCTAGCATCTCCCTCTTCCGTTATAAAATTGTACTCTAATACAAGGTTAGTTTGTAACTGGTAAAGACATAAAAGAGTTTAACTATCTGCTTTTATTAACTCTAGTACTAGAGGACATTCTAGCAGAGCTAATCTAAGGCTTATAAGGGCTCTTAAAGCATTGTCCTCTTTCTTCCACTCCTATACTATAGTGATTCGCTCTAATACTTGTTTTAGCCTCTCTATAGCAAGTTTTATGCGTTTAATAACTTTATTATTTCCGTTAAGCCTTCTTTTAATCATTTCAAGTTTACGCTAAGTTTGCAGCTAAAAGTCTTAAAACTATAACTTAGTTCTCGACTGCTTATCTTATAGAGATATAATAGTAATACAATCTCTAACAAGCTCTTCTTTAAGCGTATAGGTACAGAGACATATCTAATAACAACATACGTTAGGTTCAATAATAGGTTTAGAAAGGCTTAGGGTATAATCTATATTGGCTGCAACTTAAATAAGGTAAACAGTGTTAATAAAGGGAGAATTTATAAAATCCTTGTTTATCTAAGACAAATATAGCTAATCTATATAAGTTACTCTTAAGTATGGGGAGGTTCTAAGGCAAAGAAATTCTAGCTTTTAATTAATTTTAAATAGAACTGTGCTATATACAGCGGCTAATAGTAACCAATTTCTAATAATATTGCATTTATTTATAGGCTCGAATTAAAAAATATATCACTTAATTAGTATATCCGACTATAGCTTCCACTAGGCTAGAACCCTTATAACAATACAGCTTAATTACCCTTAGTGCCCGCGAAGCCCTACTGCACGCGTCCACGTCACCGCAGGTGGAAACATTATCTAGAATCCTATTCCTATTAATAGCCAAGTGCAGAGGCGATGGTAGAGAGCCGTCGCAGCGCGTGCAGCGCTGTCGTTTAACTCTATGGTGATGGGCCCGCGACGCGTATAAAGCATCGCCCTTAATAACACCAGGAGCCTCACTGCCTCCGCTTAGAGCTCTTGTTCTACCATCTAAGGAGGCCTAGCAAGGGAAACTGGGATACGAAAACCGCCCAATATACAACTACCTGGCTCGCAGCTAGGCCCGAAACTGGCCTTATCTAGCTAGTCAACGTGGACGCGTCCTAGGCGTATAACAGGACACCCTTAGGCTTGCACTAGCTCTGAGATCGCGAAGTATATATAATAAGGGCATAGGGATCCTCCTTTTATAAGAACTTGTTAAGGTTAACGCATCGCAGATACTTTATACAAAACTTATTAAGGCCCTAAGGCCACCGCAAAGAACTTGTTAAGGCCCTACCTAGAGAACTTATTAAGGCCCCTCTATAAGGGCCTATCTAGTATCTAGTACACTTAGGTAACTCAGAAGAGGGTCTTAATAGGCGTAGTACACGCAACCTAGTACAGCAACAGCAACGCAACGGCGACGCAATAGCGACTAGACGGCTTAACAAGGTGGAAACACAGGTAAAGCTCTAGGCAGCGGAAACACAGGCCAGCTTCAATAGCCCTATAGCGTTTGACTTATAGTCGACTTACAGTTAACCCATAGTTAACTTATAGGCGACTTACAGGAGGGTCTTAATAGGCGTAGTGCACGCAACCTAATGTGCATATGTATAAGGCGACTTATAGGAGGGTCTTAATAGGCGTAGTGCTCGTAACCTAATGCATACATATAGGGGAGGCTATAGGGGAAACACAGGCTAGTTAGACAAGGACTTAACAGTTAGAGACACAGGCTAGCTTATAAAAGGGGGGGGCCACAAGCTTAGTTAGTAGAAGAGGGGAGAGTAGGTTGTCTAGTATAGGACCTAGTATCTCTATAGCCCCTCTCCTATAAGACATGGTCAGCTTGTTATAAGGAGACTCTTATAAGCAATATAAAACGGGAACTAGCAGCAGTATAGGGTATTACGCCCCTATATTACTACTAGCCTCCCGCGGGGCGTAGTGCGTAGTAGCTATTGCTAGCTCTAAGGACCTCACCCCTTAGCTAGGCCCTAACCCTTAGTGCACCTAGTAGGCAGGCAGAATCACGTCCTAGCTAGAGAGACTACTACGTAGCTTAAGAGAACGGATGCGCGTATCGGTATACTAATAGACGGAACCGTTCGCCTCTAGGGCGGTACGCTAGTAAGGTATACTTAAGGAGCAAACAGGAGTTACTTAGGTAGGGGAGGCTTTTAGTCTGGGCTTTAACTATAAAAGGTACCCAAGGCTTCCATATTACAGGATGCAGCCATAACGCCCTTATAGGATTACGCCAATAGGTACGTAAGAAGGGAGTTACAACCCCTAGAAGCGGCAGCTTATGCCCATACCAGCGGAAATAATAAAGAAAGGCGTAAAACTAGAGGCTATAGAAGGCTCCTAAGCCGTACAAAAGCATACCAACTCTAGGAGGAGATTCTTATATAGACCGCTAGGGGGCGGTCTAGTACTTAGGTTAACCCCATTATAAGATATCTAAAAGAATGGTAAAACCCCCCATTAATTGGTAGTGGCAGCTAACTGCTTATGGAAAGCCCCCTAGGCCTTTAGGCCTAGGTAACTGGGACAAATACTAGAAAACTGGGGTAGAGGCCTGGATAAGCAGGCATGTCGAACTCTACTATATAACTACCTACCCTTACGCACCAGCCGAGAAGCAATACTCTCAGCAGCTGGCACAGAAAACTATAATACACTGCTCTCAACACAGAAAGGCCTTAAGGCGGCTACCCAGTGGCTTATTGGCTAAAATGTGCTAGACCAGTTCCGGGTTGCAAAGAAAATAGCAATAGAAGGCAAAGGGGCAAGTAACAGGCGCCCCCTAATAACTCTACAGAAGTAGAGTACAGTGTGTAATACTAGCGCGTCCGTAGGTTTGTTACAGCAGTAGTAGTTCCTAAGGAGGTCAAAAAGTAAGGTAGTAGAGCACCACTAGTAACTCGCAGGCAACTCGTAAGCGAGCCCTAAAAGGCAGGGAGACGGATCACGGGGTTTTCTCAAATAGAGTTTTCTCCCTATATGTATATAAGGAGTAGTCCGCGTAGGCCCAACAGGGATCCGAATCGGACGTTAAGCAATAAATAATAATAATAATAATTACCCTTAGTGTTTCGAATGCTTAGATTATGCCTCTTTAGCGTCAGAATCTAGGGTCTCCATATCCCTTCCCTACTTTATAGTCTTAGGCGCTTAAAATATATAATAATATATAAGTAGCATATAACCTCCTTATTTAGCCGCAGCGTAGACTATAAGGCACGCTAAGATAGCCGCTAATATTATATTAAATAACGTTCCCTTCCAATCCTACTTGCCGGCCGAAGCGATCTTTAAACTTGCTAATAGGATATATTTCAACCAAACTATATGTCGGTATACTCGCTTTATCAACGGGCACGAATATCACTGTATGATACGTATGCGGTGTTGAAGTTAGTAGTTATTGTTGTGTCTTAAGAAAGGGGTTGCTCCAAGGTCAGACAGTTAGTCTCGCTTTGTAGTCTCGTGACTACGTCACGTGATTAACGTTCCGACACTATATAACCAGTTATAAATAATAACATTATTAGTCTTTATTCGAAGCGCTAATAGCGCTATTTATTCCTTACTAACCTTTTATTTTTGTTACTCGAGCCATAGCTTAAGTATTTTTGGTATACTCTAGACCCGCTAGTATTTAATACTAAGTAATTTACTAGAGTTAAACCTTATACTCTCCGTTAGCAGGATTTAGCGGCATTACCATAAAAAGGTACTAGGAGGTTTACCCTAGACTATATATTAGTTAGGGCTTTAAACTGCTAAAAGACTTATTTAAATATCATAATATAAGTTAACTTAATAGACCAATTTTTTAAATTAAGGGGTTAGGGCAAGGCGGGGAATAGATAATTTCCCTAGTATTACAAAAACAGAGGAGTAGGGTAATAGAGTCTTGCGAATACCATACAATTAAGTATAGATAAGCTTAAAAAAAACTACTAGAGTAGCAAGCGATGCCTAGCAATATAAGATATACATATTTCTTAGACATAACTTTCTATAGTTTTTTAAAAATAATTAACACCTATATAGCCTGCACAGAGTCTAACTAATATGGAAAACTTTTTATAGTAACTTTATTAGCTGGACTGGACCCGTAGTTTTAAAAGTATAAACAAATAAGCCAGATTATATAATAAATAAGCCATAATATAGAGCTAATTAAGAGATAAATTACTAGTAGAGTTTTCCTTAACCTAATGTAAACCTATAGCATACCTATAAGCGTAATCGCGGAGACTAAGTGTAATTTAAGGAATACTTTGTATATATAGCGCTAGAGATATAATACAGACAGTCTACTAAGTAATGCGACAATGGAAATAAGCTAGTATTCTTTTAGTATAAGAGTAAGTATAGTACGGAGTAATAAACTAATATTTCCTAAGTGGAACCAGGAACTACCAAGAAGTTAATAAAACTATATATAAGACCTTAAATTACGCAAACGCGGCCTACCCAGCGGTAGAGTAGGCCGTATTGGCTTAGATTTAGATAAAGGACTTTGTTACCAATTAGACTAGTCCTGCCACTAAGATATAATAGGACCATATTAATAACAAAAAGAGAGCTATAACGTTTTACTAACTTAGCGCGGCCTGAAATTCCAAGAGTGTAGATAACAATATTCGCTATAATATAAAAAAGAATAAGAATCGCTGTAAGTACACTTATATTGGAGCTTCCTTTTTAGCGCTTAATAACTAACGTATAATTAAGTCTTTTATAAAGAAAAGAGAAGATCAACTTATAGGTAGGTGCATTAATTAGCTATAAAAGCTTCTATAAAGTAAATGCTCCAAATGCGGCTCCAAGGAAGATAAGGAAGATAAGGAAGATTGTAATTATTTATATAGTAGTGTTCTATAATGCTAAACATTCTGAGCAAGATGTATGTTATATACCAGTACCTAAATATATACTTTACTTATATAATTTAGCCTAAGCAGATAGTTTTAAAACATATAAAGACAGATTTCGAAATCTAGAAACTGTTTTTAGAGAAGACAGAGTTTGCAAATTAGTGATTATGATTTTATAATTAATCTTAAATCTAGTATCTAAGATTACTAATCCCTAATCCCTAATCCTTAAAATCTGATCTTAACTTACTTAGTATCTGGCTTTGCCTTTTTTTCTTAGTATATATACCTTCTAACTAGCCGCTTACTAGTTTTAACGCTAAAGCCCTAGCGTTAATTCCTTTTAATGCGCGCAAATAAGGGGGCCATGTCTAAAGTACGCCACTTAGGTATATCTAACGGACATCTATTATCTCACTCCCTTCTTATTGGTATTAGGGGAGAATAAGGCATAGCTAAGCAGGAAAGTATTACTAGTGTATATAAGCCTTTAGACAGGTAAATTTGTGGTATATATATTAAGAGCTTATATCTAACAGTTAGCATAAGCTAATAGGCAGTAAGAGTATAATTAAAATCTTAATTAACTGCCGCAGCTAATTGGAGCAAAAGTTTAAAAGCCACAAAACTAGTATTTATTAGACACGGCTTCTGTAGAGGAATAATTAACTATAGAACACTCTCTGTAGACCCTTTAACTAGTCCTTGCGCGCGCGAGCTATAATATCCCCTAACTCTATAGTTAGATCCGCAAGACTGGAATATATAGTCTTAAAAAGCTTAGTGTTAGTAGTAAAAGCTAAATTTAGTAGTATATAAATGTCTACTATTCTCCTTATATGTTTATCCGCTAAATTTATATTAACTTGTTAATATTTGACCACTACTAAGATTTAAGCTTTATATATTTTTTCCTCTCTACCCTTAGCCGTTCCCGCCGTAATGTCTATAGTGTAAAAAAATTTTAAACGCCGCAAAGAAGGAATTAACAGGAAATGTTATAAGCTTATAAGAAAAGTCCCTAACACTAGACTCGCCCTTATTATTAAAAGAAATAGAGTTAAGCACGTTTTCCGTTTCTACCCTAACAAGAACTGGCTTAAATCTATAAAAGAGATAGTTAGTTTCTTTTAAGTTTTTGCTAGAATGCATCTTACTAACCAAAGTTTATAGTAATGCTGTAATCTATAGAACTACTACCTAGCTAACTACTAAATTGTTAACAAGTTTTAAGAAGCCAAAGGGCTCCTTACTAGAGATATAATAGTAGTGTAACGGAACCTTATAGCAGGAACTACGGTGGGTCCTATTATTGGGCTAGGTATGTAGGTAAGAATAATTTAACAACATAATAATAACTAGTGGAGTAGTTACCCAACAGATTAACTCTAATTGTATTCTAAGATTCACTACAAGGAGAGAACTATCTACGGTAGGGACTAAGGTCCTTTAAATACACAACCATACTCCTAAGAAACCCTCTCTTATACATAAGGTACGTAAGGTATATAAGGTATATAATAGACCTCACAGACCTCATAGACCTTATAGAGCACGTTACATAACCTTGGTTACCATTCCTCGTTATATAGCTCCACTGGCTCCATCCTGGACCATGCCTATACTAACTAACTAGCTTCCGCCGACTCTTCTCCAAGTAGTCGTAACATTGTACTTAAAGCGTCCGTAACACCATCTCCCTCTTCTTTATCTTTGTCTTTAAAGATTTCTAATATCTCCAAGTTATCTACTAGAGGTGTAATATCCGTCTAATTAATCTAGTTGATATCCTTGCTTATTATACCTAAAGCATCTTCTTCTTCTTTGTTCCAACGACGTGCCTATACTATGGCTGCCATACTGTCGCTTAGTGAAGTTATGCCGTCTCCATATTCTCGTTGTGCGAAAGAGGGGTTAGTATGCGTTGCGCTAGCAAGTCCTTTGTCCTGGCAACCCTCTTCCTGCTTAAAGTGTACTAAGTTAAACATTCGATCGCTATGCGACGTTTATTTGGTTTTTAACGCTAAATATACGCGCCCTATAACTCTTAACAGTCTTTAAGTTCCCTAAGTAACTTATTATAGGGTCTCGTGTTTAATCTACCGCTATAAAACTTAATGGTGAGCTCTTAAGCGCCTTAGATAAACTTTGTTATTTATAGAAAGCAAAGTCGGAGGCTATAGCTATTTAACAGCGTGCCCTTAAAGCCTGTTTATTGGCCTCTGCCCGTCTTCTTTGTCTTAAAAAAGTGCGTAAAAAGGTCCGTTCTAAGAAGTAGAGACTTGTTTAATAGGGTCTTAATAAGCTAGGTAATAAAAGGACTAGCTCTTCTCCTATAAGGGAAATAACTCCAAGTAGCTCGGCAATTACTCCTCTTAGGTCCCCCTTAGGTGACTTATTCTTTGGCAATCCTTTTTTAACGCTCTCTAACCTACTTTCTTTTAATACTCCTTTACCTTTCCTATAGCGTTCTCTAGGTTGCTTAGTGGTTTCTAGGTAGTCTCATTATAGCTTATCCACTTTACTTTATACTACGTTTTATTATCTATATCCTCGTAACTAATAATCTTTAAAACTTACTATTTGTCTTCCTTTTGTCCTCTGTATATATCTGCCTTATAGACTAGTGGCTTAACATTCCCGTATACTGGCTCTAGCATTGTAATATATTATATAGGGTAGATCTTTATTTTAGCTAATAGGTTTAACTTATACGTAACTAATAAAATTCTTTGCTTAACTTTAAAAGGTCCTAGTCTGATATAGTCCAATTTCTTACTTAGTTATCAACTCTTAAAATTTTTATATAGTAGCTATACTTTATCTCCCTCCTTAAGATCTGGTCCCTTAGATCTCTTAGTGTTATAGTACCTTTTTATTTGTTCTTGTACTAGTTTAGCTGTTTCCTTAAGGTCTTTATAAAGATTTATTAGCGTCTCCATTCTTTATTTAGCTGTACTACTTATCTTTTTTGCTTAACGTGGCGATAACGATATTCTTAGTTTGTATCCGTAATTTGCCTTAAATGGTAATGTCCCTATTCCTTCTTATGGTGTTGCGTTGTATATAAACTATATAACTGGTAATAACAATACCTAATTGTTCTATGTGTAATTAATATAATGCCTTAGATACTATTCTAGTGTCTAGTTTAGTTTTTCCGTTTATTTATCCGTCTGCGGATAATACGCTATAGATATTGCTGCGTGAACTCCTTGTTCTGCTAGAAATACTTCCTAAAATGCTACTATAAATCTTAGATCTCTGTCTGATATGATCTTATCTAGTGCTCTATATCTTATAAATACTTCTTTTATATAGATTCTAGCGACATCTTCTACTGATATCTCTTTAGTGCATGCTATAAAGTATCCCTACTTTATTAGCTTATCTACTATTACTAAAATTGCGTTATGATTTTGTCCTGTAATAGAATCTCTTAACTTTGGTAACTTAATAATAAAGTCCTATAATATGACTTCCTATGGTCTTCCTGGTATTTTAATAGGTTATAGCTCTCTGTATAGATTATACCTTGTTAGTTTATTTCTTTAGCAATCTAGATATTTCTTCATAACTTGTCTTGCTAGTCCCTAGATTTCTTAAATAATATACTCTTTTTAAAGTCTTAACACTAAGCCTATAGCTCTATTATATTCTTATATTATTCCTTTATAGAATTCCTTAACAAATTCTTCTGTAATAGACTTAGGCATATACGTTGCTTCTCTATTTTTATATTGCTCTAAGTTTAGATCCTCTACCTATACTTCTTAGATCTTTTATATCTAATTACTTTTTAGTAATTTATAGATCTAACTTTCTTTAGTTGCTATAATCTTTGGATAATTATACCTAATTAATCCGTCTTAATCCTTTTGTGATAAAGCTCCTAATAGCTTTTTATTACTTTATAGTTTAGCCCTTCTACTTAGAGCGTCTGCTTGTGTATTGTCTATACCCTTAGTATATTGAATTTTGAAATGGTATTCTATAAGCATTTCCGCCCATCTAACCTGTCTTTAGTTAAGTTCCTTTGTTATTAGGAATCCTATAAGGTTCTTATAGTCCGTCTTAACCATAAATGGTTTCTCTATGCCTTGTAAGAATGCTCTCCATTTTTTAAGTGCTATAACTATACCTAATAACTCCTTGTTATAGATGTTGTAGTTTAACTCTAGTAGTATTATTTTTCGACTGTAGTATACTACTAAGTGCTATCTATCTTAATGTTTCTATATAAAGTATGCCCCTAGTATAAAGTCTAATATATCTGTTTTTATAACCGTTTTTAGACCTAGTTGATAGATCTTAAGAACTGGCTCCTGGGTAAATAACCCTTTAACTCTCTTAAATAGTTCTTGTTACTCCTTTCCCTATGCCTATAGTTTTTGTTTTTTTGTTAAACGCGTAAGTGGCTTAATGTTCTTTAACTATTACGCTATAAACCTTCTATAATAATTACAAAACCCTAAAAACGATCTTAACTATATAACGTTCTCTAGTTCCTGCTAATTCACTATAGCCTTGATCTTTTTTGGATCTATACTAAGTTAGCCTAGTTTAATAATAAATTTAATAAAATTGGTCTTCCTAGTGAAGAACTCGTATTTCTTAATTGCTACTGGCATCTGTTTTTCTTGTAGTCTCTTTAAGACCTATTTAATATGTTCTCTATATTCTTCCTCACTCTCTAAGTAGATAATAATGTTGTTAAAGTATACTATAATAAATTCATCTAGGTGTTCTCCTAATATACTATTAATTCGCTTCTAGAACATTGCTAGTGCGTTTATAAGTCTAAATTACATAACCAATAGCTTATATAGTCCTTTCTTTAACCTAAAGGCTGCCTTTTATTTATTGCCTTCCTTAATCTAGATCTGATGGTACGCCTACCTTAGATCTATCTTTGTAAAGATCTTTATATTGCCTATCCTGTCTTAGATTTTGTTAATTAAGGGTAAAGGATATCTATCCTTCCTAGTAATACTGTTTAACTATCTATAGTCTATACACATCCTAAGTTTTCTGTTTTTCTTTAGGATAAATAGTACTGGATATCCTGTTAATAACTATAATAGTCTAATATATCCCTTGCGTAAGTTCTTCTGGATAAACTCCTTAAGTGCTACTAACTCTGTTTTAGTAAGCTTATAGATTGGAAAGAACTTTAGACTTATTCCCTCTTCTAACTCTATCTTATGGTCCCATACTGCATGCTTTAATAGCTTTTTGCTTTCTGGTGACTATAACTTTTTACTATACTTGTGGTATCTCTTTGGTATATAACTTAAGCCTTACTTAGTCTCTTTATATATTGCTCTAACTTGGTACTATACTAACTTGGTTTACTGTCGCACTTTACACTGTTAAGTATCCTTAATATTAACCTAACCTATAACCCAATTAATCTTTAAATTGTACTCCTATAACTAAGGTATTCCTAGTATTGCCTTATCCTATCCTAATGGTAGGATATTAAAAGACATTCTAACTGGTTTTCCTTTAATAGTTAACTGTATAGGTCCTGTTTTAAGATTAATAATGCCTCCTCTATAGGCTATCTAATCTTCTAAAATTGTTATAAGTGGATATAGGTGTTCTTTTTGTCTATATAGTAACCCTATCCTTTTTACTGCCTTTAGTAATATGTGGTTCCTAGTTGCTCCACTATCTACTAACGCTTTAAACTGCTAATCTTGCCATTTAACTTATAAATTTAGGTATTACCCTTAAACTTCTTTAAGGGTCTAAGGCTTTAATACTAGTTCCCTTTGGTCCTATGCGCCTCCCCTTTTTCTAACTATTGGCTGCTAGATCCTACCTGTACTTAGTCTAACCTTAGCTAATACTTAGTTTATTTCTTTTCCTCTATATGCTATAGATAAGTGTTCTCTAGGCACTCCTGCTACTATTATCCGTCTAGGTATTCTTCTATAAGGAATCTTCCTAGTTAAAGTATTAAGTCCCCTTAACCTTATACTTCTACTGGGTACTATCTATATATATACTTAGCATTTCTAAACCGCTTTTCCTCTAGTACCTAATATATTCTTACTAGGTACTTCTAGTTCTTATCTTTAGGTGCTCTATATATGTTATATATATCCTCCACATAAGCTATCTACGATAGTGTATAATATACTATATGTTTTAGGTTAACTCTTAGTTCGTCTTTATCCTTAAGTTTAAACCTATACCTGGTTAACCTAACCACTAATATCTCTGCTATAGGTACTAAGACTTATTACTTACTTCTTTAGTCCCTAGATCCTTCTTCTAGGTTCCTTAACGTTATAATTAATACTCCTTTAATGTGACTTATGCGTTTTTCCGTAATAGGTTAGTCTTAGACAACTTTTTTGTTTAGCCATATATAAAAGTCTTCCTATTTATTATTGTGTTGTTACCTATACTACTTTCCATATAACTGGTTTAGTGTATATGGTTTATCTATTAGAAAGTACCTTGTTATTGCTATATTATAATATCCTTTGGTATGTCTTTCTTTAAACCTAGTTGGAATATCTAAATCCTCTTTTTATTCTAGTTTATCTAACCATTTTACCCTAGGTATCCCTATACTTGGCCTATTAGTAACTCTTTATATAGGTGCTCTGTCCCTTATATAACCTGGCATAGCTAACCTCTTATCTAGCTTTTACTCTTACTATATAATAATTCTTGTTCTGAACTTATCTATGGTTTCTTATTTTCTGCGTCTTATAGCTAGATCTTTATAGTTGTCTTGCTTTTTAATCCTAGTATTAACTGTTTAATCTTTAGGCTAAATGCTACGTTTATCTAGGATTGCTGATGTTCTTATTTATTCCCTAAACTTGTAGTTCTTAAACTTGCGTCCTATACTTATTCGTTTATTACTAAACTAAGTTACTATTTTTTCCCATTGGTTATCGTCTATTGTGGGTCCTTAGGTGTGTCTTATCTCGTCTTAAGAATCTTAAACTTTTTATATCTCTTCTTAAGAATCTTAAGCCTGTGGCCTTTTGCCTTTATTAAGTAATGAGCTAGCACTAGTAGTTATTTACTTACTTAGTTTCTTTTAAACGTTACTCCTATTGTCTTATAAAGCGATGGAAATTATATCTAATAGTATTATAATATCCGTTACTAAACCCTGTTTTATAATGGTCTTAGTTTCTGCTTCTGTTTTAACCTCTCTAAGGTTTACATGCTTTTAATAAGCTGCCTTTATTGCCTTATTGTTAGTAAATACTTTGCCTATATTGAACTTATTGTCTTTAATGTCCAATCTATAAGCTGGTTTATTAGTTCCTCTAAACTTAGATAATAATGGCTCCTATAGCTAATAGCTTGCGCTATACTTAGCGTCCTTATGAATTTGGTATATGTTGTTGTAATAATACGCAAAACTATTAATTAAACACTCTTTTATTCCTTGTAGTGTACCGTTATCCCTTTATATATATGTACCGTCTGCTGGCCTAGTTCCCTTTACTATGTAGTTGCTTTAACCACCTTTATAGTCTCTAGCAAAATAATTTTGTTTTCCGCAATTTATATAAGCCCTATCTTTAAACCATTTTTCTTGCTGTGGAGTCTGCCTAAACGTCTTCTACTGTTAAGATCTTTAGTTTGGCCTCTGCTTCTAGGTCCTTTAATTACTTAATCCTTAACCTTTAGGTTTCTATAGTTTCTTTTTCTACCTTTAGGTTTCTTTAGTACCGCTTAGGTCTATTAGCTTTGCGCCATTCTATAGTTTTTAACTTTATGTCTGTTGTTACGTACTCTACGCCTTATATAACTGTGGAACTCTGTCTTGCCCTCTCTTAGCTTGTTCCCTTTAATAGATTCTATTATTAATCTTTATTAACTAATCTATTAACTCTCTTAGAGTATCCGTATTTTTTATTAGGATGATTGCGTCCTAGACCTTAGCCTTAAGTCCCTATTTATACTGTGCTATAAGCGCCCTGTTATTCCACTTAACCTATATAGCTAGTGTTTAAAACTGTATTATATACTTAATTACTAAAGTGCGTTGTATTAAGTTTTAAAGCTTTTATTCTGCTGTGGTTATGGCCTCTAGGTCTCTAAATATCTATATTAGTTGTTCCGCGAACCCGTTCTAACTGGTAAATATATACTGCACGTCCTGGTTAGTAGTTGTTATGCCATTGGCCTATATTTCCGTGAGATATAGTTTAAACCACTTAAGTGCCCTCCCTATTAGGAATAATCCTATATAGGCTACTTAATCTAATAATGTTGCTAACTTTGCTCCTTTCTATACTACCTTAAAGTGCATCTGTGTAAGAAACCCCTTAAGCTTTAACTTCTCCCCTAAGAATTGTTTAATTAAAGGTAGTTTAATTTTCGCTGCTCTAATTCTATTAATGTGTTCTTTAAGTATCCTATTATTATCTTATAAGTGATTAACTATTTCTTATAACTAACCTTGCGTAACTACTTAAGAATCCCTATTATCTATACTGGTATCACCTAGCCCTAAGGTTGTAGCTGCCGTTAACGCCGTCATAACTGGTGCTTTGGATGGCATATTGTTTGATCTTGTTTAATACTATAACCTTAGTAGTAAATATGTAATGGAACCTTGTAGTAGGAACTACGGTGGGTTTTATTATTAGGCTGGATATATAGGTAAAAATAATTTAACAACATAATAATAACTAGTGGAGTAGTTGCCTAATAGATTAACTCTAATTATATTCTAAGATTTACTATAAGGAGAGAACTATCTACAGTAGGAACTGAGGTCCTTTAAATATATAACTGTACTCCTAAGAAACCCTCTCTTATACGTGAGGTATGTAAGGTATATAAGGTATATAACAGACCTCGCAGACCTCACAGACCTTATAGAGCACGTCACGTGACCTTAGTTACCATTCCTCGTCACATAGCTCCACTGGCTCTATCCTAGACCGTGCCTATACTAACTAACTAGCTTCCGCCGACTCTTCTCCAAGTAGTCGTAACATCGTACTTAAAGCGTCCGTAACAAGTAGCCTATCTAGTAATAATAACGTCGTAAACCCAAACCTCCTTTGATTTAAGCTTTGACGGCGGTTAGATTGGCTTTAATAGGCTTAGTAGAGGTATGCAAACTCCTAGGTTTACTAAGAATATACTTAACTAACCCTTTAATAACTTTCCTATTAGCTCTTATAATAGGGGCAATAATGTTATAAAAGATAACTAGGATCCTAACTAAGAACTAGATAAAGACTTCTTAGATAATAATAATAATAATAAGGACTTCCCCTATCTTACGCCTATTAGAGAAGAGGATAAGCAATTTCAAGATATATTTAACTAGCTACTATCTATCTACGCCCTTTAACCTAGTACCAGACAGTTAAGCTATAGAGTTAAAAGGAGGCATCGCGCTACTATAGCCAATTAAAACCAACCTCAGAATATAACCTAAGCTTAGATAGCTAGGGCAGCTTAAGGCATAGCTATATAATAAAGGGCAAGTCCGCCTAACTCAAATAGATCTTTCTCTGCTGGGTTATATCCCACTAGCAAATTTATTAAAAACGCATAGCATAGTAGTTGCTCTCCTAGCCGTTAGAACGGAGTTTACGCTAAGTCCGCATTACTAATATAGTATGTAAATAATAGATTAAACAGAACCCGGTTGTTTAACTTGCTTTAGATAACACTACTACCTCTAACCTTTAAACCTAGCTCTTATACCCAGTAGTTTCGTTTTAAATAATAGATAGTTATATATAATTAAGTGGGGTCTTTAGTACATTCATATTGTACTAATTTATTAAAGTTAAACTGTTATAATTTAAGATTAGATGTCTATAACTAGTAAAGGACCATTAGGTTCTAGGTAACTATTATAATACTTTAGTATTAGAATTCTGCATTATCTTAGGGATAGCTAAGGACTAGGTAGCTCTTTTATTTTGTTTTAAATAATCTAATTATTGTTACTAGGTTAGCTATCTACTTTTATTCTCTACGGTCTTTTATTTTAATACTATTTTATATTTATTTCCTATTTACAATTCATTGTCGTCTTTGGTATTAGGTAACTATAGCCGTTCTTTATTCTAGTTTCTACCGGTACTAGCATTACTATTTAGGTTATTAAGCTCTATTAACAGTCCTAAAGTATTGTATATAAAGCCGCCCTATGGTAGTAGCGACGCTCGTAGCTTTCTAGTTTTAGCTATGGCCCTTTCTTTTAGAGCCTTATTCTGCTTTTTATTAATATTAATATTGGTCTAACTTTCCTAAATAGCGCTTTCATTAGCAGCGGTAGTAGACGCTATAGAGAGCGCCTTGCGAACCTAGAAATCTAAGTCCTTTACCAAGTTCTTTAGACCTAATTCCTACTCTATCTATCCTAGTAAAGGCATAATCTCCTAATTTAGAAATATTAACTTCCGTTATTTCCTATATGCGATTAGACGACGGTCTAACTTATTAATAACCTCCTCCGTATCCTTATTTGTATTTCTTGCTAGCGCTAAGTGATGTTTCTTTGCCATTTTAGTAATACTGTTTGCAAATGTCCCCATATCCGCCAATTCCCTAAAATAGCAACTACCATTCTTAAGGCAGAGATCCTTAAGATTTATAGTCTAGGTCTTAGGTGTAACTAGCTAAAGAATACTAAAGTAGCTAGTATATATATCTCCTACGCATTCTATGTACCATTGTATAAATTTGGCTATGTATTCCTTATCCTTTAAAATATCTATCTAATAGCACCTAAAACCGTAAATAAGTTAAATTAAGAAAATTAAGATATACTTGCCGCCCCTAGACTTTATCTACCTAATCTCTCTAATATCTACAAGCTGGGTAGTAGCGCTCTCTCTCTATAGCAAACTAGATTTATACACAATAACGTTATTATTAGTCTCTTTAGTAACGGTATAATATTACCAGGTTCTCTCCTAACTAGCTTATACTCCTAGAGCGCGGCCTATAGCTTTAAGAGTTTCCTAATATATAGTAGCTCGAAGTTCTTCCTTCTAGTATATAAGGTCATTAATTATTTAGACCTACTAGAAGCCTATAAGTTCTCTACTCTTTAGCTAGGCTTGGGTTTTCTTAAGTTTAGATTTAAGATTAATAATTTTATATTATAACATTTTTACTTTATCTACCTTAAGGTTAAGATTTGGCAGTTAAACCATTTAGTTATAAAGTTATTGTACTTTAGTCTACAGCTAGGCTAGCCTATTTGTTAATTAAATAATCTGTTTATCTTTAGTATAGTTCTATATAGTTAGCAAACTATCCTAAACCTTTCTATCTAGAGATTGAATAATAGTTTAAACACTAAAATTCTGCATTTATACTCTTCTTGTTTAAAGCTTAGATATTAATTTATTATTCTCTCTTTTCTAAGCTATAAGTTAGGCTTATAGTCCGCCATTTTCTACTTTAAAACTTGCTCTAAGTTGATTTATTTTAGCCTCTAGCTAGGCTTGTATATTTCTTAATAGAGTAATCTATTTATCTCTAGTATAGTCCCATTCGGTTAATAGATTAACTTAAACTTCTATATCCTAGGATTAAATAGTTTGGACACTTACTTTGTTTTTTTAGAGCTTAGAGGTTAATTTATCTTTTTCTATTTTTTAGGTTACTAGCTAGACCTATAGCTTAGAATTTTCTACTTTAAGGTATATAGTCTACTTAATATATCCCTCTCTTTACTTTGCTAATTCTGCGCTTAAAGCTTCTTTATATTTTGTTATTAACTCTATTCTTCCCTATAGAAGGGAAATAGTCTTTTACAGGTTTGGCGCACCAAATTCTTTATTGGAGTAATGACTTATAAAATTATCACTATTGGTAAAATCCTTAAGTTCATTAATCCGAAGTTGCTAATTTTAAATTTTTATCTTTGCTTCTCCTAATTTAGCCTTTTCTTGTTGGGCATCTTGTACTATATTTTAATAGAGTCTTTTAAGATCTCTAACCTTGTTTTATAACTGCCGGTTCTTATCTCTCTCTATAGTCAAGTCCTGTTTATACTGTCTTTTTATATCTCCCTTAGAATCTCTCTCTTCCTATAACTCTCCTTTTAGGCTTTCAATCTCAGCACGTAACTGACGCTTAATATTCTCAAGCCGTTCCACCTTTTAGGCCAACAAGTCTCTTTGCAATACAGCTAGAGGAGCTCTAGGGATATAGTTAGCGTCAATATACCTATAGAAAGAAGTCAATGTCTCTAGGAAATTGAACTTTGAATTATTAATAAGTATTTAGATTTTAATATCTAACGCCTTACCTATTAGGTGCTACTTTTGAGAAAGCTATAATATAAGTCACGCTTAATATAAAATGAGGTTATTTTAGTGCCTTAAATACAGTCTATAAAGAAGATTAATGGAATAAATAAGGAGAACTAATCCTTAATATAGTTATCCTTAAAAGGTTGGCTATAGCGACAATTACTAAGTAACTTTGCCTTAGAGGTAAACTAAGGAAGCTGTTATTCTCCATAGGAATGCTTTATTAACTTTAGCACTTATATGACCTAAGATATAGGTCTACTAATATTATCCCTATAACCAGGCTTTGCTTACTTAAGAAAATAAATAGTGAGTTCCCTATTAGGATCCTACTTCTGCAGTTTAAGGGCCCGATCTATGCGAAAACCTTAAATAACGGTAAGATTTCCTAGTTTATGCCAAAGAGCTAAATTTAGCTCTTTAATGACGGGTTTTTATTTGCCTTACTCCTTTTTAGGAGCCATATATTATATCTTAGGAAAATAACGCATACAAAATGCCTATAGTGTAACGTAACCCAACCATTTGTCCCCCTTAAATGTTATTAGGGATAGCGGTATTATCTAGTCTTCTAAATATTTAACATTGAGATTTTCAGGACAAAAATAGACAGCTAAAAAGCTACGCTAGATAGTACCGTTTTGTTTAAAGCCTAGGAGTTGTTTAAGGATAGTATAGCAAGGTTTAAGATACTTTAAATTTTTAAAACAACTACGTAGAGTAGGAATTAAGCAAGAAATTAATAAAATATTTTTAAGAAGCGCATCTCTCTTATAGGAGTTTATAATGGTAGAAAATATTGTTTTTAATTATATCTAACTTTTAATAGAAATCCGGTCCCTTTTGGAGATAGTAGGTATGTAAAGCTCCAGTTTCTATACCGTAAAGGCATTGACAGCGGAATATAAAATGTTTAAAGTTTTATGGGGTAGAATAGTTATATAGGGTAGAACAGTTTTACGGCCTAAAATTTGATTCCACTTAATTAAAATACACTTAAGATAATTAAAGATCTCCTAAATATATATAAGTAAGAGTATACCTATATAGTTTAGAAGCATACCTCGTCACATTTTAAACCTAGAAAACGATATAGAGTGCCTAGCTAAATGGGGTAAAAGAGTTCCGGTATATTATTAAGTACGTAAAATATATCTTAAAAACGCTTATTCTTTAATAGCTACCGTAAATCTTTTTCTTTTATAGGTATAAGCCGACTCCACCATTAGTTCTCCAATTTATTATTATTTCTTTAACGATAATATAAGATCTTATGAAATATTTCTCTATTTAAAAAGGGCTGCTCGTTTCCAAAGGCCTCTATAATATTTATTAAAGCGTTTAAAGAGAGTTCTAGAAATCGCGTTAGACACTTAAGGGGGTATAAATATTAAAACTTACGTTTAGAGTAAAGCTTAATAGTCCACTATTAATTATTTAGATCTAGAATTTGCTCAGCAGTATAGATACGGTATAATCTATCAAGGTAATCAACTTGGGCTATAGGAAGGTAGGGAATCTTCATAGTATCTTCCTTCTAATAAAGTGTATTCTCGTTGATACTAAAGACCCTAAGGGCATCTACAAGTGCATTATTATCCACAATAGCCTTGATAAAATGTTCCTTAGTTAATCGGTCGCAACTAGTTCTCTTAAAAACTTTTTTTAGGACTATAACCTTTTTTTTAGACGGCCCACGATAATATTTGCGCGCTAAAGGATGCTCGAAATTGAGTGCTTTAAGGTCAACCTTTATAACCCCTCTAAAACACTGCGCTTTAATAGCTATAAAGTCTTTGTCTAGCGTATCTATTGCTATTACCTCTTCTTCCAAGTGCAGTACGAGCTGCAAAAATTCTTAAAAGTAGTCATAATGTAAGCCTAGTTTATAGAGGATTGAAAGAGGGCAAAACATTATCCGCCCCTAAAAACCCGCGTATATTTAAAAGTAGGAAAGATTTAGGATTCAGGATCCCAGAATTCGGTTTCTTAAATATAGATTTTAATTTTTCCAATCTAGTATTGCTAAACTGGGTTCCGAATTCGTTTTCTAGAAAATTGACTAAGCACTACCTCTAATAGTATATCAATTCTCTTATATTTGAGACGTAGTTCATTAAACTGTACTAAGGAAGCGGCTACGGAGAGCAGCTTATATGCTAGAACATAAGACAACCAGTTAATAGTTTGCCAAGCCAAGCGATGCCGTGTGTACGTCTTTTAAATTCCCTGGCCCTTACCGTATTAATAGCTGCTACTAGCAGAGCACTAACTTGTTCCTATCTAAATAACACAAATACTAGAACCTATCTCCATTTTAGTGTATATATCCCACTATACCTTTCTTATATTATCGTTATTGTAATAAAGCATCTCTAAGACTAAAAGTATGGTAAGAGAGTATCTTGTTTCACATCTTACGACTAAATCCTATGCTTATTAGGTAATAGGTTAAATATCTATAGAGTATCCTAGTGACACCTATAAGGATGCGGGCTTGTTAGAACTAAAAGACTCTAACTATAATCCTAAGTCCAGCTCTAAAGAGGAAACTAGCATTTTAAAGGACGCTATAGAGCCCCATACTCGCTAATTAAAAAAGAATGCGAATAAGCCAAAGCTAAAGGAGAGTTTCAACTATATAGTTAAAGGGTATAAGTTTAATTTTTCTAGGTGGTTATCCCTCTTAAGACATATCCAGGATATAGTGAAGGTGGAATTGCTAAGTATAGCCCATATTACCTACCTCTGCCGGTTAAAAACTAAACCCTATAAATCCTATAGAGAGGACTTTAAAGATCTAAAGCTACTTAATTAATACTATAGAGTAAAACACCTAGACCTATAGAAGGAATTAATAGGAATAAAGTCTTGGCTAGCAAAGCCTTAACTAGCAAAGCCTTAGTTATTAAGATATACATACCTAAAATAATTTAGCCTTTTATTTACTAACATTACCTTGCTAATTAGCAATACCTGGTCCATCCTTATCCTCTATTTAGCAAAAGCGTCGACTAAGCCTATTAACCACCTTAGGCGGTTGCGCCACTTATACTAGTAATTAAGCCTATAATATCGCTCCGCAAGGGCTCTGCGACCTAGCCTCAATACTATATAGCAGTTATTATGATTAACCGACAACCCCTGACTATACTCAAGGCGGCTAGAGCGTGAATAGTCTTAATATAGTTACTTAAGTTGCGAAACGCCCAAAATATAATAATAATCGTAAGTAGATTACTAATATATAATACGCTATAGCTAACCTAATAGTACCCTATAAATCCTTGCTAATTTAAGATGCCTAGACCCAGAAACACTTAAATTTAGAAGTATTAAATACACCTACTTTCCTAACGGATAGTTAATCTACCGCTTACCTAGGGGGACTTAGTTAAGATACTTAGGTTATCCTTAATATAGATATTTATACAATAAGCCTAAATAATTCCTTTAGTCTCCTAGAAGAAACCATATTACTATATAGAGAAAATAGGTCATATACAGTCTCTATTACGCCGCAACTTCTTGCTAATTTCTTGCTCGCAAAGTTTAATCCTTTGGAGGGCGTCCTATTTAAACTTCTATAGAAAAGGGAGCACGGACTTCTAACAATCCATTTAAGCGATAAAAATGTAGTGTTATTTTTAAGCGACTTGGGCTTAGAGCTACTAAAGTACTCTCTAAGTTCTACTACGGCAGAAAAACCGCACTAAAGGATTACTAAAAAGTATATATCTTCTACCCACTTTAACGATAGCCTAACCCTGTTCCTCTAGACCTGTACTAATCAAGTTATATAGAGGTGCTTATACTACCCTAATATCGCTTTATTTCTAAATAAAGACTACAAGGATATCTTTATCCGTAACCAATATATTATTGCCAACTATGGTATTCTCGTCTATCTTGACCTCTTGTTTATACTATATATTATTTAGTAAAAAATATATTGCCATAAGATACAGAGAGTATTACTATTTTAAAGGCCTTTTGCTCTAGTTTAGTATTAGAGAAATTCTAAATCCCATACGCCACTTCTTCTATTAATATTGTTTATATGTGATAAGAGCGCCAAATGTCTTTAGCCGCCTACTACTCCGGGGATTTCGCCTAAAGTTTTTAGGGATATTAGTCTTAGGATTTGTGGCCACATAAAAAAGCGCTTATAGGACCATATAGGAAGCAGATACCGTTTGCTAGCCTTATAGGCTTAATAGTTGACCTATAGATACTTCTATACGTAAAGCTTTTCCGCTTGCTTATATCGTATCTGCTTCTTATAGAGTTAATCAAATATAACGAAACTGCGCTAATAACGATAGCTTGGAAGTTGGTAGGTGAAGTGTAATAGGAAATAAGTGGCGATAAAAAGAGCCGTGAAAATAATTTAATGCCCAACCTCCTTATTCCCTTTTTGGAAGGTGGGGCAATCTACTAAGGTAGTACCCCTCTACGCCCTCCAACTAGTTGCTATTACGTTATCACTACCACTAGCTACTTTGGCCTATTACAAGTACAAAAGATGCTACAACTCTCTTTTAAAATTACGTTTATTTAACTCTATTAAAGCAATAGTTCCTCGCTTTATATTGCCATAACTTTATAGTTTAAAGTCTTAGCCCCCCTTACTTAGCTTTCCAAACTACTAACTCGCCGGGCATAAGTGCGTGGAAACTTTTTCTTTAGCCTAAGCTAGCTACTAGATCGGCTAACTAAGTCGTTTTTATAACTCCCATATAAGGCTTATTACGGTAATTGTACTTAATATAAACTACTTATACTTCGCCTTAATTTTCAATACGGGGGGTAGGGATGTTATAGGGTACCTAACTATTATACATAAGTCTAGCCTACAGTTAAGATAACAACTATAATTTAAATATTAAGGTGTAGCACGTATATATCACCTAGTTGCATAACTAAGGTTACCGTTTCTCCTATCTGCCGTTCCTAGGTGCATTTGCCAATATTTATAGTATAAGTTACTTTGTCACCCAGAAAGGCTATACACCATATTAAAGAGACACTAGGAGTACGTTCTTTGTCTACTACTATTTTACTAAATCCCATAGGAAAGTCCCAAGGCGTATATTTAGCAATATAGATTAATTTCTAGGCCTAAAAGAGTATAGAACGGACAACCTATAAATATATTAATGTTTTATTCTATTAATTTTAAGAGTCTTAAAACTCTTACATTGTTAATAATAATATCCTCCCTAATTATGTCGCTTTTAAATATATTCTTAATAACCCCTTTTAAGCAAAGAGCGCCTTCGGATTGTAAAGTGCGTATAGCCTTATTTAGATCAGCTAGGAGAAAGAGCGTCCGTCCAATCGTTTATACTTGTGTGCTTTAGGTATCTATCCTTTGACCATTAATCTGCTAATACCAGTTGGAGAGTAAGGAGCCATTTTAGTAGGGCGTGGTTAGGTTATGTGTAACATTAAAGCAGTTTTCCAAAAGCTATAGAATTTCAATACAACCCTTCCGTTCTACAAAAGCGTAGGAAGAGATAGCTAGAGGATAAAACGTTGCTACGGAAGGTATATTATGTAATCACTTTTCTTTATCAAATGTAAAGGGATTGTGTATAGCCTCTATGACCTAATAGCGGATAGAGAAAAAAAAAAGAAAAGAGAAGGAATAAAGGATAAGAAGCAGGATAGAAAGAAAATATATTTTCCAAATAAACCTATACTTAAAGTTTCTCAAAGGGAGCAAGGCTATGGGCGCGCTTGCTAAGCCTACTACTAGGCTCCTAACTAGTTAAGTAGCGAAGTGGATATATATATCCAGTAATAACTCACCCTAGTAAAATACCTTCTTTAAATTAGAATAGGTGCTGATAGCTAATACAAGAATATAATATCCAAATAAAAGTGCGAACTATTAAGAAATAAAGACGTTATTCTTATTAACTTAACGTATCCACAATACAAAGAAAGGATGGAACATATAATAACTAATCTTAGGTTAACTAAGAATAGCCACGCACGGATATCTAAATATTTGAGCTATAAGATGCCTTTTTTGCGTTAAAATAGGCGCCGTGGTTGCAAAATCTATAACTTAAGTGGCAGTCCTAATGCAGACTTAAGAACAGGTCCGCACAATGCGATTAGTATAAGTATTGAGTTCGGAGTCTGCTTGAATTAAAAGCATTATATTCTTCACTACTTCGCTAATTCGATTCCTCCAGGAAGATAGAAGCTAATGGGATTAAACTAGAGTTCTAAACACGAAGGTGTAAATAATTACCTACTAGAACGGAGCAAGCCTAAATTCGCCTAGTAAACGCCGTAGACTATTACGTGGAATACCTCGTTTCGACGTCTCCCCGCCTCTCGATCTAAAAGGGAGATTAGAATTACTCTAACGGTTAAAAGCGTCTTTTATAATAGCGAATGCAAAATTATATAAATTATAACTAATTATATGCCCCAAAGCCACTTTATTAACTCTGTCTCGCTAATACTCCATAGCTAGCCTTAAGGAGAGTACTTAACTAAACAAAGCCTAGTTCTAGAAAATCTACTTATATAATAGGTGCTCTCTTAACTAAACCAGTTATATTCCTATCTACTATTAAAACTTACCTATAGGTGGCCTGCCTTCCTGCTTCTAGCAGTTAGGACAATCTATACGCAGCTTTTAGTTAAGCCTCTGTACTTATTTAGTGGCTATCCTCTTTAATATATCCTACTCTCTAAATTTAGTGTATATAAAGCTAAAAGGGCTAATAGTTATTTTACCACTGCTGCCTCTAGTTCTATAGCATTAATATTGTTATCTAATAGTTCCAAACGTTCTTCTAATATATATTCAAATATCACTAAATATATAGTGTTGGCAAAGTCAAGCAGGTCCAAGTGTAGCAAAACCTTAAACAAATCTTTATCAAGTATACAAACCTGCTAATACAATTTCACAAATATAAACCCCTAATCTTTTTTAAAATCGGAAAGTATTATTATAGGAAATGTCTAGTATATATCTAGTCTAGGGCGATATTTAAGAACTATTTTAGAACAACGTTAAGTCCCCTATAGATAATCGAAGATGCGAAGTATTAGGTTAAGGAATATGCATATAAAAGGGTTTAAAGTATAAAGGTTAAGATTTAAGGTTAGGTAATCTAGTTTAGGACAATAGATGGAGAAAACAAGTAAATTTAAAGCTAGTTAAAGATGGCGGTCCTAAAGTCTTCTAGAAGGTATTAAAGTGTAGTATTAATCCTCCTGTTTGGTTAGATAGTAGGGAGAAAGAGCTAGAGTAGTAGGGTATGGTTAATCATTCTATTTACTTTGATTGTAGGTAGGGGGTGGAGATAGATCCTTATCTTTAGTCCAAAGGAGCCCGGGAGTATAAACAGAACAATTAGTTAAATGTATAGGCCGTTTCTAACCCTCTAAATTGGGATACCAACCCATTTAGAAAGAGTACTCTCCAAATTAAGCATAAAGTAAAGGAAAGTTAGAATGTAGTAACTAAGAGCAAAAAGCCCGACATATATAATCTCTATATATGTTCAGAGCAGTTAAGGAGCTAGTATAAGACCATAAAATTAGTTAGCAACTACAACTTCTTCTATCCTAGGTTAGGGAGAGAGACAATTCCCGCGCGTAGACACAAATTAACTGCAAAGGGCTACTCTAGACTTAGAATATAAGGCGAGTTTCACTTATATATATATATACGCAAGTCGAAACCCACCAATAGGATAGGCTATAGCAACCTTTAAGAAGTAAGCGGTCCGATTATACCTATAGGTGGAAATGGTTTTGATTTATCAAGCCCTCTTTACATATATATATTCAAGTTGTTTGCGCATATATGTTTAAGTTGTTTGCGTATATATATTTAAGTTGTTTGCGCACATATATTTAAGTCATTTGCGAACATGTATTTAAGTCGTTTGTGTATATATACGCAAGTTGCGAATTACTAATAGGATGGGCTACAGTAAATGACTTTAATTCGTTAAGTCCTCTTTACGCATATATACGCAAGTTTAATAGAGCCACCAACGCCTCCTATATATAGATCTTCTAGCGGGATCTTTGTTCCGCCTTAGGGCTAATTTCCACTTTTGTATTATCTAACAGTTCTTAAGTCAATTGTGAACGATATACCAAATATAGTAATTCACACATCGCATTAATAAAGTATAGAGAGAGCCAATATATAGCTAGTTTCGCCTGGTAATACTAAGCATATACGGTTACCTTCTTATTACCTTAATTTCCTCCCTATATTTATCTCCTTGCAGCTCTTAAACTGTGCTCTAACCTGCCCTATCTGCTGGCCATTTACTCTTTGGTATAGATTGCTTTATTTCAATCTCTAGCTTGTTCACGCTAGCTATCAATTCCTTTATCCACTACATCCGGCCACTTATTATACTGGCTTCCAAATCGGACTGAGATTTTAGCTACAGCACCTTAGTTAAGGAATCTCGCCTAGAAACTAGTACCATATTATTTGTTAAGACAGATCTAGAGAAAGCTATTTCTATGCCAATCCTAGAAACTAGTGCTATATTATCTATTAAGATAGATCTAAGAAAAGCTATTTCTATACTAGTCCCAACTAATAGGACTATAAGCCTAGTAATTAAAGGCTCTTATTTTATTAGTTAACTATTATGTTTAGAAGGTTACTAAAGGGCACCTTAACCCAACAACTTCTTTTAACTTTGGTATGAACTTCTCTAAGTTAATAACGTAGACAAATGCAACATGGAACATACCAGTTATAGAATAATATACTTTTTCACACTAGATAAACGGCATTTGTTCTATAATATTATAGAGGGAAATAAACCCAAATTGCTAGAGCGCTTTCTTTACTTAAATAAGTTTCGTCTATCGCTATCTAATATTACCAAGACTATCAAACTTCAAGTAAGTTTTAATCTTAAATACACTATAGCTACTCTAATTTAGCTATAGGAGAAAGCGAAAATAATAATATTAAGCTAGCGCGAACACATTAGGAAAAAGGGTGCAGTAAAAGCTGGGCTGTTATGGGCACCGGAAATTATAATATGGGTGATTTAACTACACAGGTTATAGCGTTTATGTTTATAGTAGCTGCTTTTTATACTATTTAGTAGAGTGTTTAATAATAGATTTTAATATACAATTACAATAAAATCCTTACGCCCCTAAATTAGTCGGCTTGCGCCACTATAGAGAACCTAGTCTATACACCTAGAAGATCTAAAGCTAAAGTGCCCCTATAGCAGATAAGAATACGTGCCCGCCTTAGTCCAGCCGCGCAGTGCCCTATTAGTTAGAGTGAATATATTTATAAAATAACTCTCTCCTCTACCCTATAACTAATCTTACCTATTCTTACTATTAACAATCAACCAACTAAAAGCCTTAAAAATGGATGTTAATAGTCTACTTTTACTAAATCCAACAATACTATTGCCGGCGCCTAAGAAATTTACTCTACTAGATCTAACGTTTCTAGCGCCTAAGAGATTTACTTTACTAGATCTAACGTTTCCAATACCTAGTAGATTTACTTTACCAGATCTAACGTTTCTAACGCCTAATAGATTTACTCTACCAGATCTATTAATACTAGCGCCTAAGAGATTTACTCTACTAGAGGCTTTAATGTCAATCTCTCTAGCCTTAATACCACCGACCAGCTTCGTAACACTAGATATTTAAAAGAAATATATATTAAAAGCTTATACCTCTAGTGCTTCTTTCTAGTTACTTTGCTAACACTTAATATAGTATAACGCAGCTAGCTCCGATCCCAATAGCTGCAACCCTTCTATAAATATACCGCCTTTAAGACTAGACCCTCTACTCTTATTAAACCTAATTAGTTTAGAATCAGTTTAGCTTATACCAATACGCCTTTAGAACACACACGCGTTAATAGTTTATACCACTAGTACCCCTTTACTAATTACCCTACTAATACTTAATATAGTATAACGTAGCCAGATCTTCTAATAGCAGCACGCCTCCTACTAGCGGGTATATATTGCTTAGCTCGCCTCTTACTAACAGCAGGCCTTCCACAGATATCTTGGCACACAGTTAACTACGCGGAAAGAAGCGTTGCAATAATACTTGGGATATGCGACGTAATAAACAAAGAAAAGGAAATAAGTGGAAAAAGAATACGAAATTGCTTCCAGGTATAGCAGTAATAAAATATCAGAATTGTTGTCTAAGGGAGTGCAGTCCTTTACTATTGCTAGTATTTAGCGATTCTAGTGTCTTAACTAGCCGCAAACCTAGTATCGCCAGCAACAGTTAATCTAGCGTTATAAGTAATAGTCAATCTAGCATCACTAGTAACAGTCCCCCGCTATTACTAGTATTTAGCGATCGCAGCGTTATAACTAGCTGCGAATCTAGCATTAATGGTATTAGCTAATATATTATCAACACCTCTGCCAGCCAGTTAAGCGCTACAGTTAGTAATTATTATAGAGATATTAGTAGCAATAGATCCAGTAGTCTAATGTCCCATGTTTGTATTATCCGCCCTTCCTAATATCTATTATACTAAGACTTCCAAGGATGCTTCCGTAAGCTACTATAGGGGGGTATTAAAACCCGGTTAGTAAAAGCAATGGTTAATTGCGGGTATAAATGGAATTAAATTTCGGAAGCGTTTAAGATCGGGGAGCGTGCTTATAAACATCAGTATTATAACGCGACGTAAGGGCCTTATTATTGGCAAAGTTCTCTATAGCATAAAGCTAAAGACAAATTCCTAGATGACCAAAGAGCAAAAGGCGTTGCATTTGACGTAATTGCCGTAGGAATGGGATGGCATATACCTTTACAATATATATCTAGATACCAGAGGTATAGGTTATATCTTAGTAGCCCTAAGGTATCTTACTTACTACCATTATAGTAAATACAAACTCAAAAGACCTAGCCTCTCCCTTTTCCCCGCTTAATGCTCTACGTGCCAGGTTGAGAGAAAAGGTAAGATATAGGAGAGTTAGGAAGACAATATTCTTATTTCCTTGCGTACTAGTAAAAATCGAAAAAGTTTTTAGGCCATTTCAGCTTCGCTTCTAGGCAGATCGGGTAATTCATATTCCAATTAATATAATACCCTTAATAAAAGTAAAAATGTAGAGTTATGTTTAGGCGGAAAGTGGAAATACCAATATTAGAGTAATTTAGACCTTCAAAGAGCTCAAGATTTAAAGGGAAAAGGATTAACATAGGAACAGGTAGGAGGAATAATAGGGAGATCGGGAGAAGTATATAGAAAAAAGATAAAGGATAATATAACAAATAAATAGTTACTAGAATAGTTACTCTTTAAAATCATATACATATTAATTGGATATAGTAGGGGCTGTAGAATCCCTACAAATCCTAATTGGTGTAACTTAGCCTTTTTATGCTATAAGGTAGGTGGTGGCTTCTGTCACACATGCATACAAGCCCCAAACCCTAAGCATTACGTTAATGTCGTTGCAAACGTGGAACAAGTGGCGTCGGCTAGTTATATACCACATTTAGCAGCCTACGCCTTAAGCACTACCTTACCCAGCTATCTCCTGGCCTTCCGCTGCGTATAAATAGCCGTCTTCCCACCTCTTAACCGCTAGACACTTCTTATTCAGCCTCTTACCCGGCTTAACAGATACTGACCCTTGACGCTTAAAGCAGAAAACTCTCTGATAACTATAATGCCTATACAACAGCAAGTCACCGGCAAATCGAATTTAGAACAACTAAAGATGGTATACACTCCTAATTTAGGCCTTAGTTCGATTTATCGTACACCAGCCTCTAATACACCCATAGAGGGAAGCCTAGTTATACCACTTAGGATACAGCAAGAGAAGGAATCAAATACAGAGAAAGGACACTAAGAGGTAAGAAAGTAAGCATAACTTCTATAACGTATATTCTAATCCGCAAAGGTTAAAAGAAATGTCTAGGATATTATTTTCATAGAGGAGCCCAATGAGAAGAATGTATATATTTAAGACCACTTAAGACACTAAAAACTTTACTAACTACCTAGAACTAGGGAGAAGGGCGTAAAAAAAGCTACCAAACTAACCTTACTATACCTCCACCTCCACCTCCCCCACTTTGGAGTTATATAACGACTATAGTAGAGCAAATGGTTAATCTAGTTCGAATTTCGGCAAAGAAATAGGTAGCCGAAATTAAGAACGGGATGGTGAAGCAGGTAACTATACTAAAGGATACTACACAGAACCAGTGCGACGAACTTAAAAAGGGGACGGAAAAGCAGATTGCTACACTAAAGGACGCTATAAGGAGAGAGTGCAAGGAGGTTAAAAAAGAAACGGCAAAGAAGCTTAAAATACTAAGGAATGCCTAAGACGTTCAGCTTAAAGCTCTTGAGGATATAATAAGACAGGCTAAGAACCTACTAAGGCGGACTAACAATGGTTTTTAAGGGACATAATTAGACTTGCTTTTTAGCAAATCCTAGTATACTCTCCCAAAATTTAGATATTTGTTGAATATTAAGCTTTATAACTTTATACTAGTAATCTCCATCTTCCCTAATAACGTTTACAATATATTGCTCTCTTTAATAGATCAGATATCAATATTCAAGCGGTCTTTATTTATATCTCTTTACTGTTGGGCCCTTCTGCAGCTTAAACATAGTATTATATACATGCGATATTACGTGTACTTGGTTAGATAGACAGTGTATACTCCTACTAAAGAAATCCTATTCGCTTTCCCGTTTCTTGGTTCCTAATTTTAGATTTCCGTTTTTAGTTTCCCAAATCCCAAATCTTTTTATATTTAATATTTAGTAAAAACAAGTAACAATAGCCTAATAGAATAAATACCTCTTACGCCACCTTTCCTTCTATAGATATATTTTAAATGCTTCTATAGTAAAGGGTAATCTACCTTATATTCGCTAGGTTAAGTCACTAGCCTTATATCCTCAAAACATACTTTAATACTACCACATAGCCAGCTACTTAGACAGTAAGCCTTCTATTACCGGATTTCTATTACTTATTTAGATCCCACTAGTATAAAGCTAATATACATATCTCTCTTCGTCTAGAAATGCCACTGCTTTTATTAATAACCAAATTACCACAGCGCTCTAAAAGTTTAGCGTTATTACGGGCTGCGGAATATAGATAAGAAGCGGAGTTTTATATTCTACTAGAAGCAGGAGCTAACATCTAAATAACAGACGATTTTAGTTAAACGCCGCTATTACTAGCTGCAAGTGACGGTTATGAGGCGGTGGTAAAGTTACTTTTTGTATAGAATAACATCGATCCAAACTCCAAGGATAAATTTAGGGCTATACCACTGTTATTAGCTGCAGAATATGGAAGTAAGGTAGTAATAGAGCTACTACTTATGTAGGATAACATTAATCCAGATCCTAAGAGCGCTCTTAAAGATACACCGCTATTACAGGCCGCGATAAATGGGTATAAGGGGGTAGTAAAGCTACTACTAGTATAGGATGGTATTAGCCTAAACCCTAAGGGCTTCTACAGTTAAACACCACTATTAGTAGCTGCAGAGCGCGGGTATAAGGCAATAGTAAAGCTACTGCTAATAAAGGACGGTATCAGCCTAAACTCTACCGATATTAAAGGCCAAACTCCGCTCTTATAGGCTGCAGAGAGTGGACAAGAGGGAATAGTAAAGCTGCTATTTACGTAAAAAGGTGTCAACTCTAACTCTAAGAATAGTAATGGTCGGACACCGCTCTTATAGGCTGCTTAATAGGCACGTAAGACTGCAGTAAAACTATTATTTAAGGACGGCGTTGACACAAAATCTAAAGATAAATATAGTAAAACGCCATTATGGTAGGCAGTGGAGGACTGGTATAAGATAAGAGAAATATATTCATTAAATACGCGGCTAGTAGGGTTTATAGACAAGATATACAAGCTAGTGGTTTAGCTACTACTTAGAAAGGATAACGATATAGGCTTTAACACTATATATACTTGACTTTCCTATAAATTAGAAGACCAGTTACTAAGAAAGATTAAAGGCTATAGTTAACTTCCTTATGCTAAGCAAACTATTGTTGCTAACTCTAACATCGTCCTCTTTCTATCTATCTTCGTGCTAGCTGCCTCCCAATTTCGCATTACTATTAAGTTGTGGGGGCGTAGCCTTATCTAAAAGATATTTGGCAATCTCTTAGCAGTCCCTGTAGATCGCGTAGTCAATTAGGCTATGAAATTTTGGCCCTAATTAACGTAATAGGGGTTTCTTGTTTATCTATATAACAGGATTATATCTATTTCCGGTTTTTCCCGCCTTATAAAGGCGCGTGGCTAGCTAAAATGCACCTAGTTTTTTTAGCTAAGTATCTATAATTAGAACAAGATCTGGAACTTAACGTTTAGTATCTTAAGATACAGCTGCAATTGCGTCCTTATCTTAATTGTCAATTTCTCCATCAAGAAGCACATTGGGCTAAAGTACGCCAATATCTTTAGACTGTTTCCCTTCGCCTTATTGGTCTATATCTCTCCTAATACACTTAGGACAAGCCGATAGTTCCAGTCCCTAAAAGTACTTTGGGTTAAAGGCTAAGCGCTATTTATACTTATAGTAGATTATCCTATCTAGTTAACCGTAGAGTTCTATTGTCTTTGCCTATAGGCCCTTCTTAGTTAGAGGTAAGTCTAGAGATAACAACTAGAATTTATTATAAAGTCCATTAATATTCTGCGTAAAGTATTAAAGGGTACGCTTGTCGTTTTCATTCGCAAGTTAGTGGAAGTTAGTAGGCACAGCACAAAAAGCTAGCTTATTTATAATACAAAAGCCCCTATGCATATTTTGAGTTAAATAATCGTTATTATAATTATTAATGTTAAATAGGCTACGTCCAGACTGGTACCTAGAAAATATAAGATTTTAAAGGGTATAAACGATATTCTTATACTCAAGTTAATGGGAGTTGGTGGGAATAGCACAAGAAGCTTTCTTATTCGTAATACAAACATTACCATGCATATTTTTGGTAGAATTACCATTATCGCAATTACTAATCTTGAATGGGCTACGTCTAGATTAGTACCTATAAAGCGTATAAAAGTCGGGAACTATAAGCATTAAGAGTTAGAAAAGTAGATCTCTACAATTTCCATATATAAGACTTACTTTTCGCAGCTACTAAAATGCCAGCACCGCTTAGAATGACAATCTTCTTCCTTACTATAAATACCTTCTTAAAATCCTCAAGTAAGATCTCTTTAAGGGATTTTAGTTTAGAATAAGGCTTACTATCTTTAGTAAAATACAGTTGCCTTTTAGGGTGAATTTATTTAGGTATTTTGGTTTAGATAAATTAACTATATAAAAAAAGAAGTAAGGACAAAAGATATATAGAGTAGGTAGTAGGGGTGCTAGTAGTTATACTTTGTTTTACACTAATAGAGATACCAAAAAGGGGCAAGTTGGTGCAAGGTAGACACAAAGTATATTCTAGGAATAGAGCTTCGCTATGCTCCTATTACACACCCTATAGTCTAATTAATACCACTATAATATGTGACGGGCCGTCTAAGTAAAACTATCTAGGGGCACTATATAAACCGGCAAGGCAGAGTATAAATAGCCTTGCTATAATCGCCTTAGTTGCCTAGATAACCATAAATAGTAAGCACTAATTAAGGGTCACCTACCAAGCAGGGCCTTAGGTGGGCGCAGTAGTTTCGTTTAAGTAAGTAGGTTAGTGTTTTATACTAGGGCCTTAGTTATATAAGCAAATGATTTTAATAGTAGAACTTAAGAATATCAAAAGTAAACAGGCTAAGTAGGCTTGCGGCGGTTTAAGCTATCTACTATAGTATAGTATCCCTAGCCTTATTTATTCCAGTTATTTCACTTCGTTTTAAAATTAAGGGCCTATTAACCATAAATCTAGCGTATAAGCTAAATATTTAAGACTTGGCGTTACTAAGGGTTTTTAGACTAAGGTGGTGTAGTACTTTAGTAACCTATTAGCTCTATTAGAGCATCTACCTTTCTAAGATTAAAATTTATACAGTTATAGCAAACAAAGATAAGGCGGAGCTATGGCACTACCTTTTAGGGTATCGTCTTGGGTCTTGCGCAAAGATTAGCTTTCTAGACATAAATAGGCATCCCCTAGGCCCTTTAGTTAAAGAAACCATCCTACACCAAGATATTAAAAAGACAGCATACCTATTCTCAATAGCTTTTATTTACGGCTTTATTAATATTACTCTCTTAGGGGATCCTGTTTTTGGTTTAACCCTAGTAGAAATCTCTAAGAATTCCATAGTTAACAACTAGGCAAAAAGTATAGCATTTTTAAATAACCTAGAAGGACCAGTCCTAAGCCAGATAATAATAGCATTAGAGTAAAGCATAATTGCAGGCACCTAGTTTATGGTAATTAACAGTATAACTAGAACTAAAGGGGACTTAATTAATAAATCTAGCTAGGTGCTTAACTTTAAAGGATAATATACTGGAATTAACAAGAACGCGACTTCAATTAATAATAAAGCTATAGATAACGCCGAATTCCTTACTAAAGTTAAGGGTATATTTTTAGATAAAGGTATATTCTAGCATCTCCTTTATAGAAAATCGGAATCTTAACCTACTAACTACTCTTTTTTTAGAGAGAAGTAGCACTTAAGAAGAATCTAAACTTTTAGAAACAAGGCACGAAGATATATTATCTACTACAGTATTAAATCAACCTGCGGACGACAACTATAGAAGGATTGCTTATAAATATAAATCTACTTCCCCTTATAGGCATAAATCTGCTTCGCTTTACAAGCAGAGGTTGGCGATATAGCGTAAGCAAAAAGCTATCCCGCCTTATAATAATACTCCTATTGCACCTTGAAGATCTACTAGAAAAAGTAAGCGTATAGCAATAAACCTCTTTAGGCAAATATAGTACGGATATAAGCCTAACTTAGGTACCTTAACGGATAAGATAGACTTAAGATGGATTAAAATACAGATAAAGTAGCTAGTATTAACAAAGGTAGTAAAAGGTAAAAAGAATTATACTTTATAAACAAAGATACTAAAGTTTAAAGAGATTCTAGAATTAGAGTTAGAGTAAGTGTGCTTAGCTAAGATAGAACCTCTAGAGGTATAGGAATATATATATTAAATCCAACAGGCATAGAGGCATATGCTCTTAGGTTATAAGGGAAGAGATAAAATTAAGAGTTATAGGGATATACTTAATAATTTATATAGCTATTTAAATACATTCTACTTCTAAAGCTTATAACGGCAATAATAAGTAAGGTTATTCTGTATAAAGAACTAAAATAGATTCATTATACTTTCAAGGCTATTAGAGTTGGGGTTAAATAACATTTATTTATAGTTAATACAGTGTTATATATAAGTAAACCTATGTCAATCAATATTGGCCTAAGTATGTTGTAAAACAGATATATTTACTAAAACTAATTATACAGATTCGCCTTCTAATTGCAACTTATCCTAATAAGATATTGTTTGCGTCACGAGACTAAACGTGCCGGGAGTACCTTATAGAAACGGATAAAGGAAGCTAGTACTATTCCAATAAGTAATACTTGCTATAACACTTGCCTAATCCACCTAAAACGTATTATAATCGCCACTGCCACCTGCAATACTTATAAGAGAACATAATGTAGCGCATTAACTAATATACTGCCTTGGCTGGATGAGCATGGCCCTTATAAGAGGGATAAGAGGTAATACTATTAAAGAGCAGCCGTGCTATTTGGCGCGCTTTGGGGAATCTCAAAGCTGGCGGTTTGGTCCCTAGAACAGTTATAGGGTCTTACAATTATAGAAAAAGGGAGAAAGGTAGAATCCGCAAAGTTTAAGGTTGCCTTATATAACGCGTTTCGCGAATTAAATAATCTATATAGCCCTATTAGCATAGCTCTAAGAATTTTTAGTATTGAAACGTACTAGAAATCCAGTTTATCTCCTATATTTACCTACGCAATGGGATTTATTAGGCATAGAAAAGAGTTTTTAAAGGGAAGGAGAATTTGGCCCAAAGATAGGGTAGAAAGGAGAAGAAGTATAATTCTAATTATATTTGCGCTATGCTGTGCTTTTAGTTTAGAGGGATTCTCTAGTTTAAATATATAAGTACATTCCTTATGTTTCTAAATCGGGATTTGGTTTCACGGATCCCAGATTACAAAACTTATATATATATAATAGCTTGGTTTCCAAAACCGTAAAACCAAAACCGGATTCCTAAATCCTAGTTTTAAATTGCTATTTAGGCTTTAATAAAATAACTCTTTTTAGCAATAATAGTATAGTGTATATATAATTAACTAAGCGCACACAATACTATTAGCCTTAAAGTTATTACTATTATGTCTTATCCTCAACCACTTTATTAAAATTACTTGGAGAAAGATTATGTTACGTTTACAGTGCCAAATAGACGCATTATTAGGAAGATTATAAAATCTACTACTTAAGACAAAAATCTTCAAGTTATAGCCGCCGGGAAAGCACTATAGAAAAAAGCGGAAGAACTAGTTTCTCTTTTCTCTTAATATAAGGTGGACTCCTTACTAGTAGAGGGAAGGAATAAGATCTAAGTAAGCCTCTTATTAACCACTAAATAGCACTAAAAGAACTGGTCCTTTTGGTAGTGCCAATTAGGACAATATATGGCCTTAAATCCTGGTTAACACTTCTACCTGCCTCCCCTACTACCGCATCCTCCGCTGCCTCTAATAACTGTTATATAAGAACTAAAACCTTCGCCAGTTTCTCTAAGCCTACTATATAGGCTATAAAAACTAACAAATCCGTCCCAATCCACTAAGGATAATTATGGGAGGTAGGTGCTATCCTTATATAACAAAGTATGGCCTTTTAACTCTCCTCCGTTAAAACCATAACTAAGGCAAATCTTGTTTAAATCTAATGGAAATATTTCTAAGAAAGGAGAATCTTAGCCTATCTCTAGTTTAGTGTTTCTATTAAACTAAACGTAAAACTTCATAAGGAGAGCTTAGGGGAAACGGGCGGAATAGGCGGAATAGGCGGAATAGGTATAATAGAATAATTATATATAATTTAAGCCTTTAACCAGATTTTAATATCTAAATATAAGGTGTACTAACCGTTTATATAGTACTTAAAAGCGGTTCTCTTAAAATATCTCTATAAGGCTCTTAAAGTGACATAGTACTGGGCTCCCTATTTAAGTAAAAGATAGGAAATAGCTGGGTGCTATTTAATAAGCAGACTTAAAGGAATAGGGTCGTAATAGGTCTAGAAGGTATTATAAGACATTTCCCAGTTTCTATTATAGTAAGGTCTTTCGACTTTAGGCGTAATTAAAAAGGGGTATATCTAAAGGTTAAAATCTCGGAAGCGAGAACTAGGATGCGAACCAGGGTTTAGGAAACAAGAAAAAGGAACCAGTATTCCAGAAATAAAAAAGTGGTTTTCTATAAGCAAGCGCATTAATCTTTCTAAATCTTATAGCATTCTCTTTTAAGACTTTAAAAAGTAGATAGTTTATTTAGTACTCTATATATTTGGATTATCCATAAACTATCTCTATATTTATTATTCTCTACCTAAAGACGCCGAATAACTATAAAAGTCTATAAATTATAAGACTAACGCCGTAAGAATACCTTCTAAATAGTGACTTAATCTAAGTAACAGATCTCTAGCGCTATTAGAAATTTTAGGCGAGATTAAAAATAAGTTTTAAGAACTACTAGTTGACGTAACCTTGCCTATACTTAGAAGAACCGCGGGGTTAGTAACTATAGGAGATAATAAAACCTTAGAGCTTTTAAAAGGAGGAGGACAGGCATTAATAATAAAAAGCACAACTAGGGCTACTTTAATAGTAGAGTTTTAAGCATTTTCTATAAACTGATCTGCCTTATTTTTAGGGTTTACGCTAAAAACCATATCAATATAGTAATGAGACTTGCGGAACGTTTATACACAGTAAAACTATTAAGGTTTTTTAGTATCTACCTTAAAATCTACAATAAACTTGCCGCTTATGTTTATGGGGTTAAATTAATTAAATCCTATATTAAAGGAGCCGTTTTTCTAGCAAGGGTTTTTAAGTTGACTTTATGTTAACGTGTAATTAAGACCAAGGAAATTAAATTAAAGTACTATTCTAACTAATATACTAACAGAGTTAGGATTAAAGGCAAGCTATTTAGCAGCTTTAACCAAAATCTATACTACTTAATGTGGTGTGGTTGGTATATAGGTTAGGAACAGGCTATCTAACTAGTAAGCATATTAGAATAATATTAAATCATTCCATACCGTAATGTAATAGAAGTAAATAGTGCTCGCGGAAGCAGAAGCGGCTAAAGAGGATATAATAGTCTAAAGAAAGAACATGGTTTTGGATAGGGACGTAAGACAATAGGAAGTGCGACTATTTAAGCCTATATAAAAGGTGAGAAGGGTAACAGAAAAAGGCATTCTAGATTTAAATTTGGTAGTGATTTTGATAAACACAAAAACGGATTTTATAGGCAAGAAAACGGATTTTATAAACAGGAAAATGGATTTTATAAACAAGAAATTGAAAACTAGAATTTATACCTAGGGGGGCAAATGTTTATTGGCTTAAGAGTAAAGGTATCTATTTACCAAAGTATGTTATTCTATAAGAATTATTTAAGAACCTCTGCCTAGCAACCTAGCTTATAATTTATTCTTTAAGTAACCTATTAAGCAGGCACTTAACTCACTAAGTTAACTTTCATTTCCTTAATTACACTTTAAAGTCTATTCTGATTTCTGTTTCCTTAGTTCTACTTTAAATTTTACTCTAACCTCTATTTCCAGTTCCGTATTTTGCCTGCAAGAATGGCACTTTTTATATCACCCCACGATAGTATCTTATAATTAGTTAAGATAGTCACTCTTACTAACGAATTAGTGGCTGAGTATAAGGAATATCTAAAAACTATTAACAACCTAAATGTCCTCGATCTGGAAGAGGAAGCAGGCTCTATAGTATAGAAAGCAATAGAGACTAAAAAGGCCAGGCTATAGGGTACTAATCTAGAGTATTACCCCTAAAGCACTCAGTATAACGAATATTTCGCTACGGCTACAAGTCAGCTGGATAGTTGGGTAAAATCGAAGAAGACTAAATGGAAATTACCTAAGAAAGCTAAGGAGGAATCTAAGGAGAAATCTAAGGAGGAATCTAAGGAGGAATCTAAGAAGGAATCTAAGGAAGCTAGGGAGAAACCTAAGGAGAAACCTAAGGAGGAACCTAAAGTAGAACCTAAGGTAGAAGAATAGGCTAAGGCTAAGGGTAAGGCTAAGGGCAAGGTAAAGGCTAAGGCTAAGGCTAAGGCTAAGGCTAAGGCTAAGGCTAAGGCTAAGGCTAAGGCTAAGGCTAAGGCTAAGGCTAAGGCTAAGGCCAAGACTAAGGCTAAGGCTAAGGTTAAAAAGAAGCCTAGTAAGGGTGCTAAAGGGATAAATAACATTCCCCATAAAAGTATAGAGAATGATAGGAAGAACGAGCCTATTAACCTTACAGGTTAAGAGGACTTAAGGGAGAACCCTAAATATGGTTAATTATTATATTATAGGCCTGGTCCGAAGATGGTAAAGGGTATAACTATGACGACTATTAGGTAGATCGGCGGAAGGGGCATTAAGTACATTAATAAATACGGACCAAAAAGTCACCTAAAGTATTAAATCAAGTTATCTGCGGCGGATCCTTAGTATAAAGAGAATCTGCCAGAGAACTAAAAAGTTAGTAACCCTTTTAATTAATATAGAGACTAACGACTAAACAATAGCAAATATAAATATATAAGGCGTTATATTAACGATATTTTTAGAGTCGCTTAGTTTGCAGAGGGCGTAGTTAATATAGACACTAAGTTAAATCTGCTCAATCCAGATATAAAAGGAGATAAAAGGTACAGTCCTTACTACGTCTTAATTAATTAGAATATTGATAGCAAGTTAGAGAAAAAGTAGGAGACTAAAGCAACTCTACAATTAAGATAAGGAGCGTAGATTGCCAACTAGGCGCTTTATAATTCTGCTACTATTACAGAAGCCAGATTCTCTAAGTTTATACTAAATAAAGAGCTAGAAAGAAGCAGATCTCCTTTTATTAGGCTTACTACAGGAACAGCCCATATATTCTGTAATTAGTCACTTAGGGGGTCACCCGCTTATATAGGCCGGTCATCACCCGCTTATATAGGCCGGCGATTACCTGCCGCAAGCCAGGCCATTGACGAGGATTCTGCGCGTGAGAAATTTAAAGAAGATTACTTTTTAATAATAGAAATCAGCGACTTCCGTGAACTTACTATATAGGAAAGAGGGGAATACCTAGTAGCATAGAACCTAAGTAAGGTAAGCTTAGGTTTTTAGGGTTTAGGTAAAGTAACTAAGTAAATTACGCTGCGCAGTTATCTATACTTTATTATTATACTTTCGTTTAGTTATTGCTAATTCTCGTCTTCGCGTTAAGTTTATTAATTTTCGTGTAACCTATACATTGTGTTAGTTAAGTAATATCCCTTATTTTGCGGCTTTTATATAATCCAAGGTTGTATTTATACCTTTGTTAAAAACCTTCCTAATATCCTAAAAATAAGGAATTAAAGAGGTCTAAATACTTTCCTTTAGTTATCTTTATATAAGTCTGTCTCTTAATAACCTAAAAGCCTATTACGATGCCTACCTGGGACCCTTATGGCCAGATTGCTTACGGCTTTGGAACAAATAGGCAGCATAATAAGCATTCACTAATAATCGCACCTTAAAATGCGGCTATGCCCATTTTATACCTTAAGGAGTGACTTTGTAGTATAGAGTGTCTATGTAAAGCTGATAGCCTAGAGGCACGCTACTTAATCCTCTATATCTCTTTTTTAATTTAGCGCTTAAAGATAAATTATGCTTAGAATTTAAGAATGCCTAGAGACTAAGAATGCTTAGAAAATAAAAATGCTTAAATGTAAGAATGCTTGGGAAATAAAAATGCCTAGAAATAAGAACGCTTAGAAATTAAGAATACTAGACTATAGACAAAGTATTTTAGATTTTGTAGCACAAGTAAAATTATCTAAACTTTAGGGGAATATAAAGAAGATATATAATCTAACGCTTCTATTTCCCCCTAAACCCCAGAATTTTCCGTTACTGATGCTATATCTCCACTATAATATTCACGGTTTGTTTTATTGAATTATTAGAACAACCTCTTTTAGAGAACACGAATTTGTTTATCCTTTAGGGCTAACACGTCAAGAATGAAAGTTAATAAGCGGTTAGACTAGCTATTATTAGTTTATAAAGGTAGAAAGTATAAAGATATAAAGTACTTAAACTATAAGCCGCTAAATCTTGGCCCTTAGGTAATCGTTGTCTGTAAGTATACAAGTATAATCTTAAGTGTACTACTAGAGCGTAGCAGTAATATTATTATACGCAGCACACCATATAGCGTTATCTATGGATAGTTAAGTCAACTACTATATAAAGTTTGCGCGTAGCTAAACCTCGGTATAAAGTGCGTCCTATGTTTAGTTATGTGACTGGATTTCAGCTCAAAGGTTATACTACTTAGAAAAAGGAAACATCTAAATAGTTACTAGATTTAATAAGTTTTGCTTTAACTAGGATAGCCATACCTATTGGCTTTTATAGTTATCTAGCACTAGGGGTTTAGAGGATTCTTTTATAGTTAAGATATTTAAAGGTGCTTTATCTATAACTTTAATTAGGGCAGCCTTTGGACTCGACTCTTAACGCTAATAGGGAGGCTTAGAAATGTACTTATTAGACAACCGGCTTTGGCAAACTAGTTAAAGATAGGGATACTTAGGCATACTTTTAGTAGGCATTAAAGGTGCAGAGTTAAAAATTCGTTAAAAGGCTAATAATAGCAGGGAAGCCTACTATAAATTAAGGATATTATCTTAAAGGTGCTTCTTCGTGCCTATTTAAAAGATATCGAGCCTGGCCTTAAGCGTAAATGTTAAAAGTTAAAACTTAGAAGATAAAACCGTGTTCTAATCTTAATAACTAAGCTCTAATTTATAAAAACCGAATTTAATTTCCTAATAATGGTTTCCCGGATTTCAGATTCGCATCGGCGGATTCCCATCTTATAAGGATATTTAAAAAGCGCTTACCTTTTACTATAGCAGATACTTCCTCCTATAAGCAATTATGCCACCATATATAGATTCTAGTAGACGTGTAATTAAGAATACGTTTACCAGGCATCCTTAACTGCAGAGAATACTAGACCTTAAGGAAAGTGCCCTAATAGCTCTAACAAAATCCGCCCTTATACAAAGAGTAAGAAGTTATACTAATGTTATCCACTAATCTATTATATCTCTTAACGTACTAATTCTAAAAGCCTTTTTAAATTAAACGAACACTGCCGCTTCCCTAGAAGTCTTGGTTATGATATTAAACAACACTTTTAGTGTTAAACAGCTGCAAGGACTTATTACCCTAGGTACGCTTATGCAGGGTAAAACTAAATGGGTGATATATAGGCGCAAGTATATTCCTAGTATAATTATGTCTAGGAAGCTTAAAAAAGAGTATAGGCTAGTAGAGAAGGAGATTCTTAGGCAAGTAGCGTATAATAACATTGTTAAGATTAAGCAAGCATTCTTAAAAGGTGAATTTCTAAGAATTGGTGTTAAATACTATTGATTTACACTTAAAGAAATAATCCATATTTGTGTTAGACTAGAAGAAGCGCAGTTACAGTTTATTATACATTTAGTATATTTTTTAAGCTCTTTAACTCATAGTTAAGTACTAAGAGTTAGGTTTTTAACGCACTTAATTACCTTAGGAAGCTAGGAATTTCACATTACTAAGTTAGCCTTATATTAATTCGTGTATCCGGCTAAGATGTGTAGGTGCTGCTCTGTAAGTTTTCTATAAAGAGCTCTATTTGTTATGCTAACTTTAACACAGCGAACTTTAAAGAGGCTATTAAATATACTCCTAATGTCATCCTAAACACTAACTTAGAAGATTTGGGGTTTGTATTACTAGCTTATATAGAAAGGCGCCCCCAACTATAGCTTAGAGATATAAACTATATTTAAGAGCAAAGGGTTATTAACAAGGTATTTGGCTTATATAATTCTGAAAATTGGAGTGGCTGTAACCAATTAATAGATTTTTTAGATAATCTATTTAATTTAAAAAAGATAGTATTCGCGAAATTCTCTAAGCTAGTAAGGATATTTTATTATTTTCTTACCTTAATTACTAACCCTTATAGTATTATTTCATCACATCCACCAAGGGAGATAGGTAGTGTTTAGAGTATTATCTTAAGCTAGTGTCATTTAAGTTGTTTACGTTATAGAATAAAGGTGGCGATGGAATAGGAGGCTAAATATAATTTTAGGAATAGTCTTTACCTTTTTAAGTATCTATTTAAAAATCTATTATCCGTTTTCCGATTTTAATATCCGTTTAATAAGCTGTATAAGATTGGAAAAGTAATAAATTAATCCTTTTACCCTAAAAAGTAAATTATCTCAGCTTAAAACACAGCGCTTATTTGTTTTAAGTAAAAATAGAGGTCCTCTAGTAGATTGCTCTTAGCAGATATATTATAAACTGCCTATATCCACTACTTTAACATATGGTATGTTATATATACCAATAAACCTTAATTCTTCTATTAATTTGTTAATTTAAGCCTCTAATTATCTTAAGAAATATATTATCCAATGCCCTAGACCTATACTATTATAACCCCAGCAAGACTCTAAACATTAATTATATATTAAATGACCCTACTCTTTAGTCTCCTTCCTTAATAGAGCTAGCAAATTTCTATATATCCATTCCACTATTCTAAAACCACTTTAATCGGTCAAGCAGCAGTTAAGTTAGGGCTTTAGGAGCTACAGTATTACAGCTAAAAGAGTAATACATTTCCTTAATTATTTAATAGTGTTAAGGCTAAAAAAAAATAGGCAATTAAAGCAGGTTTAAGGTGAGGTAGAAGCACTCTATAAAGACATAGAAAATCTAGTAGAGTGGGTTAATAGGGTCTTATAATAGGGAAAGTTAATAACTAAAGCACTTAAACCTTTAGTTAAGCAGAAGCCTACTATATAGAGGGGAAAGCTAGAAAGTAATAGATTTGTAAAGGCCTAGATCTAAAAGACCAAGTTTAATAAGATAGAAATATAAACCTATTTACAGATAGTATTTGGTATAATTTACTATTACTAGTATCTACTCTCCACTTATTACCCTATATTTTGCTACAGTTGTGACTAAGTAACTATATAGTTCTTAGCAATCTTATAAGTAAAAAAGATTACTATTTAACCAGGTTGTAAAAACAAGAAGGTACAAATTAGATAACTAGAGATTGTTACTAAATATAGCTATATACTAAAGTTATAGCTGTTAAATATACCAGGCTGCGCTGCTAATTATATAATTACTATAGCCAAACATAAAGCCAGGCTAAGTATGTAGTAAAAACTAGTATAGAAGGGAAGTGGATCTCTAAGAGGTTAAAGTATATAGGAAATAATTACATTAATTAACAGGAAGAAGAGTTAGCCAATCTATAGAGGTTTATATCTACTACATTATTAAGAACTATTAACCTGCTAATTAATCTATATACTAGAGTTAGACTGCTTTTAGGTTAACCTTTACCTATCCCTTAATATTAAATTAAAGAACTGCTTGTACCACCACACTAGTCCATAGATTTTGGACTATTACTTTCGCACTCTAGAAGCAGTTAGACTATTATAGCATCCCTATATACTTTAGCTATAGATAATAGCGTTCTGCCAAAGGAGTCCTTTAAGTTAATATTAACACCCCTATACTTGACTAGAAGTTGTACCACTATATTATACTTATAATCGATAGTTTATAATAGTGGTGTCCGACCTAAGCGGTCTCTTATATTAATATAAACATTTTTATATTCTAGAAGCAGTTAAACCATATCTTTATACCCCTTTTCTGCGGCTAATAATAGTGGTGTCCAGCCGTTTTCCTATTTATAGTTTATATTAACGCTTTCTAAAAGTAGCTACACTACTGCCGTCCGCCTAAACCTTATGGCGTATAATAGCTTATATAAAGAGTCCTCTAGGTTAAGACTACTAAGTCCACTTCCAATTAACAACCATACTACTAATTTATGTCCGTTCCTCACTGCCTACAACAAAGCCGCACGCCTATAGTATTGATATTGAGTCGCCACTCTAATTTTAGCGGCTTTAAGAGATTTTTAAGCAGTTATATCTTGTCCTTATTTCGCAGCCTATATTAATACCATACCATCCTTCCGTTCAGCGTTATGGCGATAAAGGTAGGGATTTATATTACTATAGAGGCAGTTATTTATCTAGGCAAAAGCGTTAATATCTCCCTCCACTTATAGGTTCTCGGCTATTAATAATAATATTTCGTTTAGCAGATTAAGCAGCGACATTCTCTATAACTATTTATTAGGACAGCAAGTAGTTATACTTAAGCGGCGAAAATACTCACTGCTAAAGTAGAAATCTATACAGGAGCTTTAAAGTGGTAGTAATTGTTAATAGGCAAAGAGCTCTAGAGATATAAAGCGCGAAGTAGGAATCCTATAAGCTCGTATAAATAATGCAAGAATAGCGTATATAAATCCCTTCCTCGTGCCTACTCCTTATATGGGGCATTGAAACGCCATATTCTTGCTTAGAAAGAGAATGCCCACGGCTACTACTTTCTAGGGAAATTAAACTCTAGAGTTATAATTTAGTTTCCTAAGCACGGTTAAAATGTTAAACCACGCATTTTATTTTTCCGATCCAGCCCACGCTAAGCTAGATTCCAGATTCTAGATTCCCAAAATCTAAAATTTAGATTTTATAATTAGGGATGTTTAGATCTAGCGTTTACATAATTTATAACCAAGCACCAAGATTACAATATGCCTACTTTGGAAATATAAACAGCTGTTAGTCCCTATAGCAGAACTTAAGCTAATACTAGTTATATTTTTTTCCGCCTAAGTATAAACGACCTACCCTAGATAAGGATTACCTATATAAGGAGTAAGAGCGTACTAAGAGTTTATTATTATGCTTTTAGGTCTCTTTTGTTAAAGCCTAATATAACTCCTTTCTTTATTATGCTAATTGGCAGATAAACTAAATCTAAGCTCCTTGGGCAAATCCTTAGCAAGAAGAATAATCCATCTTTAATAAACTCCTATTATTAGGTCTACCTTCGAAGTAATTTAAAGACATAAAGAGATAATAGCCTATTAATATATATTAACTCCAAGATCTATAATTATAGTTTATTAGATTCCGCACCCAGCCTATAAAACGGGTATAAAACAGTAAGACAGATTAAATGGTTGCAATTAGGCCATTGCTTAGTAAAAGAAATCGTAAATTATCTTTTTACCTACGTCCTTGCTCCTCTTTTAAACGTTATTTATTACTTTGCTTCCAACCTAAGCGGGCTTTACAGTGTATTAAAGCATTTAGTATACTAAGCTACTAAGCCTCTACTATATAACCTCCCTTAATCTACTCTTCCTTATATACTTGTAGTTCTTAATACTTTATCTACTATATTTAACCTGTCTATTGCGGAAGCCAAGCTCCAGACTAATATAAGAATAGTTATAAAAAGTGTCAAGGAATATAAATAAGAAGATAACATTAAAAAAGACTTAAGTACTTATTTCTATAGCATTTAAGTCCTTAGGTTAAATTAGAAATGGAATTATAGCATTCGCTCCTCTATATTATAAAAACGCCTTCTTTTAGCCTCTGTAGAGGCTGTGTGGGCCCGCCAATATAACAGATTTCTCTTTAATATACGCTATATCGAAGCGCTTTCTATAATTATAATAGACAAATTTTACTTAGATAAGTCATCTTTCTATTTTATTTAGTTATCTTGTCCTTAAGGATTTACTATATAAGAATTCTAAAAGCATCTATAAGAATTGATCCGTGAAATGCTAAGCTAGGTATAGCTATAGCATTTTATAGTATCTTTAACTGCTTCCGCTTTACTGCTAGCGAGTTACACGCCAGGATCTTATTATAAGAGTTATATAATATACTAATTAACTATTTGGCTAATCGGCGTAAATTTTCTCCCGTTACTTATTTTTAATGCGCTTTTCGCAAACGCTTACAGAAACGCGATTTATAATTACACTATCTATAAAGATATGCAACAAAAATTTATTTTAGCTATTTAAGAGGAAATAGAAGCCTTGTTTGCAAAAATAGTATCGCAGCCCACTATAGAGAGTGCCTTACTTATATATTATTAATGACTTAAGTCTTTTTGGCCACAATTCGCGCTATTTAAAAGCCATAAATCTTACTTTTGCTGTCTAATAAGGATGCCTAAGAAGGTCTTTGACTATGGCCATATGATTTATAATATGCGCATTAAGACCTTTAGCTAAAAACCAAAGTCAGAGAAGCATATATTCAATATTTCTTCTTACTTACTTTATAGGGTACCCCAAAAAACATCTAGCTTCTAATTTATTCCACCTACGGCTAGCACTCGTATTCTTTATATAGATGGAGGCGGTATTCGTGGTGTTATACCTCTTACTTTCCTTAATTACATTAAGCAACAAGTTTAGTATTTTGGTTGCCCGCTCTAGGATTATTTCGACTATATCTATAGGACCTTAGTTGGTGCGTATTAGTTGCTAGTTAAACAATTCGTTTCCTAATATACTTTCAAGGCGGCCTAATCGGCATTAATATATACTTTATGCTATGCGATCTCTAAGAGTCTCTCCGTCAATTCAAAGAGCTTACTAGAAAGACTTTTCTATAAGATTAAGAGGGACGCCTTTTCTTAACAAGAAGATTTTAAAGGCTTATTAGCGCTCTTATTAGAGACTATTAGTATAATTTATCTGCTATTAAAAGCGCGTTCTAATAGAGTTTGGGTATTTCTCCCAAAATGTTTAATCCACTAAAGAACGACATAAAGGTTGCGGTGATGATGATAACTATGCAACTAACTATACCTTATCTAATATTAAACTATAATAGAGGACAAAGACCTCGGGAGTGCGGTATATAAGTTAAAGATATTTATTTATCCAATTTTACTAATATTAACTTAAGGGTACCAACTTATTTAGGCTTAGCGACTAGAGTATAATATACTAATTAGTAAAGTATAAGTCTCTAAAGCCTACCTTCCCAACTTAAGTTTCCTACTAACTGTGCTAGGAAAGTGCTTCCTGTATATTTATGGCTCTATGGTATTTTAAGCCTAAAGTACTTAACAACCTAGGTATTTACTAAGATGGTAGCTTTAAGTGTAATAATCCTTGTTTTGTTACTTTCTGGGAATGCTAATTTCTCTAGCCAGACAAAGGCCAATTGGATTTTATACTCTCTCTAGAAACTAGCACTTCTTCTACTTATAAATATAAGGTAGGAGTACAATTCCTAGTTATAGATCAATATATTTCCCGCCTAGTGCGGGCATTTATAGCCAATTTAAATAGAAAAAGAGAATAGAAAAAGTTCTATAATAGCGTGCTAATAGAGGCGCGTAGCCGATACTACTGTCTTAATATATTTTTTAACGGTCTGGAGCTGAATATTAATAATTTATCTTTACTTAAGGATCTTAAACAATTGGCATATAATTCCATTATGTCTAATATATAAGCAACCTTGGTAAAGGATTTAATCTATATTTTCATTTTCTACCTTAAGCTTAATAACGTACCTTATTTTATTAATAGTAGCTTCTAGTATTAAGGGACTATATTTTGCCGTTTAACTCTTAATTATTAAGGTAGAGAGAACCTTTATTATACCCTTATTAAGGCCTTTTCCTTTTTCCTTATCTTTAGGCGGCTAGTAGCTTGTATAGAGTCTATACTAAAGGGCGTTCTATTATTTAGACGGCGTATACACTTTACTACAAAAAGCATAGACAAGGAGGTGTGTATATTAATTAAAGGGATTATAAGCAAGCTAGGGATAATTAGTAGGCTTCCAAAAACACTTTAGCAGTTAGTAATAATTCAAGGTCTAAATGCCCCATTTAGCTGCATTAATTATTAAGTACCAGAGAGGCCTCTTTTAAATATTCCGTTAAAACGCAAACAGCAGGAATAGCTAAAACAGTTTTAAATAGACTAATACTCACAATAACCAGATTTGCATTTACGGATATAATTTAACTATAAAGTGAAAAATATATATATTACCATATTGCTTGATATAGAATTCTATTTAAACTTTCTATAACCCTAATTATTCCTACCTCTCATTCCTTTAATACGGAGGATAGAGTAAAAAGAGATTTCCCCTTCCTTTTTAAGACTAGTGGTTTTCTCCCTATAAGGTGCCTATAAGGTTGCTAAGGTTTTAGGCCTCTTTAGGGGGCCTTTAGTGGGTCTAGGGGCATATACCACCTAAAATCTCGTTACTTAGGCGACAGAGCCCCTATAACTTTAGCGACCTTATAGGGGGGTAGCCACTAGTCCCAAAAAGGAAGTAGAAATATCTTTTTACTCCGTCCTTTATAAATTTGCCTAAATACTTAAGTTTTAGGTTCCTAAAAATAAGTTTGCAGAAAATATAGCTAGGGCAATTATTATTATTATTTATTGCTTAACGTCTAATTCGGATCCCTGTTAGGCCCACGCGGACTACTCCTTATATACATATAGGGAGAAAACTCTATTTAAGAAAACCCCGTGATCCATCTCCCCACCTTTTAGGGCTTGCTTATAAGTCGCCTACAAGTCACTAATAGTACTCTACTACCTTACTTTTTAACCTCCTTGGGAACTACTACTGCTATAACAAACCTACAGACGCGCTAGTATTACACACTATACTCTACTCCTGTAGAGTTATTAGGGGGCGCCTATTACTCGCCCCTTTGCTTTCTATTGCTATTTCCTTTACAACCCAGAACTGGTCTAGTATATTTTAGCCAATAAGCCACCGGGTAGCCGCCTTAAGGCCTTTCTATATTAAGAGCAGTGTATTATAGTTTTCTATGCCAGCTGCTAAGAGCATTACTTCTCGGCCAGTGCGTAAGGGGCATAACAGTATTACGTGTTTTGGTGTCTATCTTGGCCAGCTATATTCGCACCTTAGGCTACCCACTAGAATACCCACCCAGTAAAGCCAATCTTTTAGTCCTATTATTCCTATCCTTAAGAGTGTTGCCATTGTATTTTCTGCCTTTGTTAGGCCCTCTTAGAGCCCTTAGGTATTTACCCCCTATAGTATTACCCATACTACGGCTTAGGTTCCCCTTGCCTAAGTCTGCCTCTATACCTTTAACTCCTATTTATCTCTCTAGCGTCGGTCCAACTAGTATTATATTACGGTAGATGGTTTTCCGGTACTCTTTTATACTCTACTTTAGCTCCTTTCTCTCCCTTGCTGTTATTTTTGCTGGCCTCTTACGCGTCTCCCTTCCTCCTCTATATAGGCCTGGGCCCTAGCGCCGCACTATTCTTCTTCTACTTTCTCCACCTGTTTTCCTAATATATTTTCCCTACTTTGGGGTTATTAGTTCCTTCTCCTACAGGGCACCCTAGGGTCCCTCTATAGTTTATTTAGGCATATCTTAATATACTTTATAACGTTAAAGTTGCGTTCCTTTTACACCCTTTGCATTACATCAGCTTCAATATATAGTTATAGGGGGGGAATATTGGCTTCCTTCTTAAGCAGTGCTATAGCCGTTCACTTATACCCGCCTGTTATACTCCTAAGGCAGGCTATTTGGACCTTTTAGAGTAGTTTAAGGAGTGATTTAGGGGGGCCTTTCTCGGTTTCTCCAGTGGCCCAAATGCTAGATCCATACGTCATGGTTAGCCGGACAACTGCTATATATAGTAGGCGTAACCTCTAGAAGCATGGACCCCATATAGAATTAACGATCCTAGACATGGCGATATACTATACTTAGCCCTTACGGGCCGCTTACGCCGCATATACGCTCTACTAGAGCTTACTATCTACCCACACTCCTAATACCCTTAGGCCTTAAACCGGTTAACCCCCAAAGCCTTAAATATAGATTGTATGCTAAAGATCTGCAGATTGATTACGTTTTCTTATAAAATAGATTAGCTGGTATTTCTCTAGTAAGAATTAGACTCTATATTATCTTACCCATTCTATATAGGTGTTATGGGCTTTCTCTAGTGTCCTACAGTTCTCTGCGGCTGTTAGCCCATATATAATTAGGTTTATATTATTAACAAAGCCTATCCCCTAGGTCGCCCCTTCCTTAAAGGTGTTAAGCAGGTTGCTTATAAAGAAGAGGAAGAGTATAGGCGACAAAGGTAATCCTTATAGTATTCCTATTACAACTATAATAGGGGGGCTCTGGTATCTGTTAAAGACTAATAATATTTCTTTCTAGCCTATAAATCCTTAAACAAATTGAATAATCTATTCTAGGAAGCCCTTTGCCCTAAGGATATATAGGAAACGCTCATAGGGTATATTATTATAGGCGCCACTAATATCTAGGCTAAGCATTAATACTATAAAGTCCTTTCGTATAGCCCATACAGTTTTAATAGTAGTAGCGAGTAGTATAAGTGCTAATAGCGTTAAGCAATTCTTTCTTACCCCTATTTAGCTTTATGGTAGTAGGGCATATTCCTCTACCATATCTGCTATACGGTCCGCTATAACCTTTTCTAAGATCTTGCTTAGGGTGTTTTCTAAGGCAATAAGGCGGTAGCTTCCTGGGATTAAATAGTCTGCTTTACCTTCTTTTTATAAAATAACTGTTGTTATAGATCTTCTAAGTCACGGGTAGTAGCCTATTACAAAGCATACTCTGGCTACGTCTGCAAGCTAAGGTGCTATAAGTAGTCCATAGGTCTTTAGGGCTTTATTTAGGATCCCATCTAGTCCTAGTACTATATTGTTTAAGAGGCAGCTAATAGTTCTAGCCATTTCTTCAGTTATTATGTCGCTGTTAACCCTTAGGTGAGTCACCGGTGTTTTACTAGTAATATCGCTAAGGTCTACTAGAGCCAGTTAAGGGAAAAATCTTTCTATAAAGATCTTTACCTTCTCGTTATTATTGCTTATAGCCTGTAGTTCGCCTGCTCTTCGTAGGAGTAGTAGGTATAGATCTTCTACTAGGCATCCCGCCTTTTTCTTTACCCATTTCGCTATGGTCTAAAGGCCCTTATTATAGGGGAGACTTAGGTTAATAGTATATTTGTTTATAAACTATCTCCAGTTATTCCTTGCTTCTTTTCTTAGGGTATTCTTTAGCTAGTTTCTTATATCTTTATATTATCTCTCATCCTTAGAATTGTGGCTGCTTATATATTTCCTCCTTGCTCGTCGTTGGCCGGCTATAAGGGCCGCGCACTATACGGACCATACATATCGCGCGTAGGGGCCCGGTTTTAAAACCGGGCAGTACTCTTCCAGCCCACTTTTAATTACTGCCTAGATCCTTTCTAGTCTTTAATTAATTTCCTTAGGGGTAGCCAATAAGCCTTACTTATTTAGTATTAGGTGGATTTCTTCTAGGTCTTAGAGTTATTATTTAATTATATTAAGGAAGCTATCTACGTTAAGCTTCCTTATTACGTATCTTTTACTATTTAGTTACGCCTTAATGTCCAGATCTAGTTATATCTGGATAGGGATATAGTCTGAGGTAAGTGCCTATTCTTCTTTAGGGGAGCACCTTTTAAGTCTTTAGTATAGGTTTTCGTCCATAATTATAAGGTTAATTATACTTTTGGCAGTACCCCGTTGCCATATAATTGCACCTAGGGGGGTAGCTAGCTTAAGGCCCCCATTATCTATAGCTCTTAGTAGGCACTCTACCTGTTAATTAGCAGCAACATAGATACCCCCCTACCATAGGTAGTGGAGGTTTATGTCTCCTAGTAAAATAGACTCCACGTATTTAGTTTCTAGCAAGCTTATTATAAATATAATATTCTCTATCTATACTACCCCTTTAACCCTAGGGTTATAGACATTAATAATTTATACTAGTCCCCTATATATCTAGATAGTTATAACTGCAATATCTAGGTTAACTGCCTGCTATAACTATAAGGTAAGGCTGATATTTTTACTAATTATAAAGCATACGCGTATAGCTGCTTTTGGTTTATATAGAAGCTGGAATTCTTAGGGGCAGTATATTAATTATATATAGGTATTATAATACGGCTCTTATATAGCAAGAATATAGTGTTTCTCTGGGTCTAGACTGTCTAGTAGGGGCCTTACTAGATAGTGGTTCATATTGCCGCAGTTGTACTGTATAATGGTCAAGTGGCGGACCCCCAACGGGGGTCCTTCGCCTCTCCTTCGCTCCTCGCTTCTTCTGTTTCCACTTTCTCTAAAATATTTAGAACTTCTATCTCCTATATTTACTCCCTGGCTACTACTTATTTTATATAGAGCTTTTTATTCCTGTGTCTTATATTCCTACTAGCCTTTCTAAATCTAAGTCTATTATTGCCTCCGGTTCTTCCCCCGTTCTCGCCGGTTGGCTGTATACCCCTTATAAGCTAGCTGCGTGTGTTATATTTACCGCGTTAAATCTAATTCTTAATTATCCCGGCCTTGAACTTGCTATAGCCATCTATAGGGGTCTTCCTACTAGGCGTCCTCTCCCTTGTGTCCTATATATCCCTTATATCCCTATTCGGTCTGGTAATATCGCGCGGCGTCACTTTTAGCCCGTTAAGGCTTGGGATGGCTGGCTTAGCCCCCCAGTATTAAAGATAGGAAACGCTAGAAAGACACCTACATCCCCCTAGCTTATCGCCTATTGTTTCCATTTATATAACCTAGCGTGCAGTTATTCCCATAGCTGTTAAGCCCTTTCCTTCTATCTCCTATATTTAATGCAGTCTTCTCTCTCCTACGCCTTATATGTGCTTCGGTGACAGTTCGCGCATTTTATTTGGTCTTAATTTATACATTGTCTTATATTATAGGGGCCTGCACAGTAGCCGCAGCATACCTGTGCTGCGTATATAGATTGGGTGTGTCCCTATTATATATAGCGATAACATCGTTCCAGGCATAGTCTATGGTTATAGAGCCTTGTGTTGTATATAAGGCCATTTATAATTATTCCTTTTTGGATAAGAAGTTTTTGCATTCCTGGTATATATACGCTAACAATAAGGGAGCCATACGTTTATCTATTGTCTCCCTAGCGAGTCTCTAGCGCCCCTTATATCCTCTCATTATTCTCATTATATGCTTGGTTTATATTTTCCTATTAAAGCTATTAGATCCGGGTAATTACAAGTCCTAATATAAGGCATTCCGTTTATTTTACTATCTTCTGTATAGTTGCTGTATTATCCGCCTAGCGTCCCCTTTCTACCCTAAGGCTTATGGGAACCAATAGGACTTTAACTAGGTAATCTTTACAAAGCACTTTTATGCTAATACGCTCTCCTAGCCTGTCCCCTACCCTTACGGCCCGTTTCTTTGCCTATTAGTCCTTTAGGGTAACTCTAATGTCTCCACTCCTAAGGTATCAGACTGCGACGGCGTTGTGGACCTCCTTATAAATCTCTATAAGAACTTCTGTTTCTAATTATCCCCTAAGTTCCTCTACCTTTTCTATATTTAGTTATATTGTGATTATATACCCGGTTATTGTTTTTAGGGGGGTAGGTTCCCTATACTATAGGAGCGCAACTACGGCGGCCCAGGTGCGGTTTGCCTATAGGGGGGGGTTTTATTTATCTTCAATTTTATTTAGCCGTTGGAGGATTTAATTAAGGGTTTACTAGAGGGGCGCCTAAGGTTTGCTAAACTAGAGCCATTCTACTAGCTGTATTAGTTTATAATAGCTAACAGATGCTCCCATACAGTTCCAGATACTAGACGCGTCCAATAGGCTTTATATTTTGTCAGATACCTTCTTAATTAGGGTATTTCCACTTTCTGGTATAGTATTCGCCCTTCCTTATTGTTGTTGTGGGGGGCCATTGTTGGGTATAGGTCTGGCAGTCGCGCGCGACTGCGTACCACCGTCGTTCCACCTGTGCCTCCCCTGTAATGCATGCATCTCAGGGGATTATTAGGGTGTTTTTCAGGGTTCTTTTGGTTGGTTTAGTCTTTTTAGGCCAGGTGCAGCAAGAGCTCCTTTCTATTAAAAGTATTTAGTTTTTCAGTGTACTTTATATAGTAGGTATTGCTAAACCTAGGGCAATTATTATAGTTTAATTAAAGGATCTATTATATCCCTTAAAACTAAAGGTTAATTTTTCTAAAGAATAAATTTATATTAGCGTAAATCAAAATCTAGATTCCAAAGTTGTTTTTTTAGAAAATGAATTTGGAATCCAGTTTAGTATATACTAGATTAGAAAAATCGAAATCTAAACTCTATAGAACTATACCTTAAATATAGGAGAATTGATATACTATTAAAGGCAGTGCTTAGGATTCCTTCGTATAAATACTCTAGTGTTGACCTTCTTATGCAACTATAGCCCGCTTAAACTTTCTTTGTTTTCTACCTCTAAGATTTTTTACTGCATCTACCTCTACTTATACCCCTCCTTATAGGGTTAATTAAGTTAAGTCAACCCTTTTACTAGGTTAATAGCCCGGTAATAATCGCTTTTAAAGCTATAGTAGCCCTTTATCTAGTCAACCTTTCTCTAGAACTCCTTTTTATAGTTATAAATTATCTCAATCTAGCGAGTCTAAGCTTACTTAGCCAGTCGGCAAATCATCTATATATAGCTCTAATAGGTAAGCTTTATTTTATCGCTCTTATATATACCTATGAGCTCTCCAGCTATCTAATAACTAGACTTAGTGACGTTACATTCTACTATAGAGAAAGAAAAAGGGGGACAGTTTTGGAATAGGCCGCTATTTATAACTATATATTTACTTTTAAATCTTTACTAAAAAAATAAAAGGTTAATATCTACCTAAGAGATCCTTATAGAAATATATTATTACACCTCCTAGCAGGGCAAGGAAAAACCGTCTTAATAAAGCTACTACTTAAGGCTGGAGTAGATATCTTAGAGCGCAACATTTCCGGCTTTACGCCATTATATTTTGCTGCTAGACGGGGATTTATGGACGCTATTTAACTTCTTATTAACAAGGGCGCAGATATCTCCGCTAATTAGATTAGGGATCTAGAGAGGGACTTTTAGGATATAAGCCTATTTAATCAAGGCGCTAATACACCACTGCACTATACGGCCAACAACGGATATATAGACGTGCTTCGGTTGCTTATTAAGGCAGGTGCTAATATTAACGCACTAAGCCAGCATAGGCGCACAGCGGCAAGTGGTATAAGCGTTATCTTAGGTATAGCTAATATTCTTAAATTCCTTATAGAGCTTAGGGCTCGTACTCCTCCTATAGTAAAGGTATTAGCTTGCATGCGCCATTTAAGAAAGAATTGAATTAATTAAGTAGTATTACTATAACTCGAAATAAATCTTCGGTCCGTAATATTTAAAGGCTATTTTTATGCGTAGTATAAATATATATTAGGTGGAGTTTAAAAGGCCATCTAGAACAGTTTCGCTAATATATAGTTTTTACACAAGTAATTAACTAAAAGGCAGCATCAGCTAATAGTTAGAATGTAGAAGAAAATCTCGGCAGGGTCCTTAGTATAGTAGCTGTTTTACCAAAACAGGAGGGCGAATCCGTTGGTTAGGTAATATAAAGTTACATTTATTTTAGTTTTTTTAAAAATAAAGCATATCTAAAAAGAGTTACCCTACGCTCTTTCTATAGAATTTACTATTAGTAGGAACCCTAACTATTTTTAGATGGAATATGCTTAAAGAGACACATAGACAAGTCTATAAAGGCATCTCTTAATAGTTCTATTAAAGTAATCCTATACAGATATAAAAATATCTAATAGTGCGATCCTGTAACTAAAAACACTTTAACTAAAGCACTAGAGTAATAAAACACTTATAGACCGTTACTAATACTACTTAAAGTTGACTATTATTGCATTAGTAAAGTATAAAATATTTATACGTATTACCTACTTACCATTAACGCCTCTAAAAGACTTAACTCCGACCCCTATACTTAGGAAAATGGTAGCGCTTATCCTTATCCTTAAATATAAGGTCTAGGCAGTCCTTCTTATTTAGGGGCGTTAAAGGACCATTTTCCAGATTATTGTTATAAGTAGGCGGGTGTCCCTTATTTAACGGCTAATAGTTAGGAGTGTTGTATCCCTTATAAAGCCAGCAATAAAAGTTATAGGCTAGCTCTCGCGCTTAACCAAGAAGGTTACGTCTTAGACAGTCCTATGGAAGATATATTATCTCTAGAGGAGTGCTTTGTTCTATATAATAAAAAGGTCCTAGAGAACATCTATGGATATAGATAATAATGTATATATTCTCTTAGTCTTTTAAGCTGTGAAATAATAAATATACAAACGAGAAGAGTGATAGTAATAGCTTTAATAAAGAGTTTAAAGAGCATAGCAAATTGTTTAGTAGAAGAAATTACTTAGATATTGTCCCATCCTATTTTATATATTATTGCGGGTATCTGGCTTAATAGGGGCCTTTCTTTTACTTACTCCCCCAGCTGGCGCTATTAAAGTTAAGGTTATATCTTTAAAATTAGTTTTCTGTTTTCTAATTCATGATTCTATAATTTATAAATCTAGATCCCATTTTCTAAATCACGGTTTTAGGATTCGCGAAACTAGAAGAGGGATTAGGAAAATAGTTTCTCTATCCTACTCGCTCTCTCTAAGAGCGCCAAAAGGCCACCTAACTTTAAATTGACATGATAGCCCTTTGTAGGGTATACTAGCTAGTACGAAGATACCAATATACAATAACGTCTCTATAGGGGAGGGGATGTTATTCGCACCTTATAAGGCTAATTATAATTACAATTATAACCACACCATGGTCAAAACGAGACATATTATAGGGCGGTTAGGTTATCTACTTTCCTAGGTTTATTTAGCCTAGGTGACTCGCCCTACCCTATTTTATATGCGTTTTACTAAAGGTTACTACCTGCGCCTTAGCTGTTAGCCACAAGCCCCTGCCTAAATCTTAGCAAAACTTTACTTGTGCACAATAGAAGAGTATAAGATAATAAAATATTATTCTATCTACTCTACTAGCACCTTTAGATTTTTTTATACTTATTAAAGAATCTCTTTTATCTAGGAATAAAGCCCCCTATCTTCCTTCTTCTACCTCCTATCTATTGGGAAAACTACCTTTCGCAGCTTATTAACCCACAGGACTAGCGGCTAGTAGTAAGGTGTAAATGCCTTAGCTATATAGTTAAGAAAATGCCCTTCCCTATTTACTAGCCCCAATTTTAACTTAGCCAACTTAGTAGTATTCTTATAGTTCCAACGCTTAAACTTAGTTGGACTAATATCTTTACCCAGCCCGTTATAGTGTACGTATATCCAGAAAAGCACCTAGAAGAACGACTCTAGATTATACCTAAAGGAGTGTTTCTCGCCTAGAAGCACTTCTATAGCTATAAATACTCTCGTACTGGTCTTGCCCTGTGCTCCTAAAGGTCCTTCTTACTTCTCTTTAATCGCGAGATTGAAGTCAATTAAGAATACCAGCTAAGAAGGATTATTATCTTCCTTATTCATTATAAGGTTGCCTATTAAAATGTTATATTAGATAATGCCGGCCTGCGTATATAAAGACTTATATCCTTTAATACTACCCTTTAGTGCAGCAAGCATTGCAGCCTAAGAGCTTGCCTTGTAAAGAGGCTTCCTATAGTCACTAGTAATAACGCGTTGGTGTATGCGATTCTATATAATAGGGCGCTTAGTTAGAGAGGTTAAACACGGATACTTACTGGGTGGTAATAGGGCGCTATAGCTAGAAGACCTCTTTCTGCTAAAACTTTAACCTTTTTTTATACTTCCTTGTACTCTAGCTAGTCTTAAAGGCATTATTAAGCCTTCTAGCTTATAGTTTATCGCTTTTATAATATCTAGCCCCTTGCGGATATTAAAGATATCATTATCTTGTCTACTTATGTAAATAGTCTTATAGTAATAGTACCTGGCTACGTTTACTACTCCCTTCTCTAATATTTTATATAGCAGTTTGCCTTCTTCCTCGCGCTCTAGGTACTGCTACAAGTCTTTAATAATAAGGAATATTTTAGGTATCCCCTTATAGTATGCTTTCTAGCAAGTAGTTACTTGACTAGCAATATAGCGTGCCCGCTTTATAAATTTATTAAGGATGAGACGCTTAGTCTAGTTATTGCGTATAATTTTGATGTACCGTTTGCCGTCTAATATTAGAATAATAGGGTTAAACCTAAGCTGCTCCTTATTTATCTAGAGAAATCCCAATATTACTAAGGTAAATTGTAGTCCGTCTTTATTAATATTAAATGGTAATAATATGATGCCTCCTACCTAGTTATACTCCTATAACTATATAATAGATCTATAGAGGGTAAAGCTTAAAACAAAGTGATAACTATCCTAAGCAGCGAATACTTCCCTTATATATTTCCCTAAATTAAACCATGCTTTTGAGGCTATATTAGTATTTAGATTACTCTTTAGCTCTTTTAGTATAAGTATATGCAACTAATAGCATTGGGAGCTTTTGCTAGCTATTAGACTATTTATAAAGCCGATATCTAGCTTTTGGTCGGCCGTAGATCCTTATAAGGGCTGCTAGGTATACTCTACTAGTCTTTATTATGCCTTTAAAACAAACCTATACTCCTTTACAAAATCTAGAAATAATATAATTAACTTATTAAACTACTTTAGGACTCTATATTCTTTTGTGCCTTTAGGCCAGTTACGCCAGCCGCCCTTAGTGTATAGTGGATTATCCCCTTCCTTGCATTTCTTAAAAATGGTAGCGCTTACCGCCTTAAGGCCTTCCACTTCCCTAAAGAATGCCTTATATAAGTTAGGAATCCTAATGTAAAGAGGGCTAAGCTCCTTCTTTAGAACATTATCTACGTATCTCCTATATTTAGACAAGTTGGCGAAGCTACTTATATTATGTTAATATAGGGTTTAAACGTGGAATGGCAGTAGTTAGGGGAGAGGTGTAGACTCTATTATAGTGGCGATAGTATTACTCTATATATCCTTATCTAATTCGCGATTAAGAACTGTTTTTAGGAGAGGAGTAAATCGTTTAATATTAAAGTCGTTGGAATTAACTAAGGAGCCAAGTTAGAGAAGGTCACTACAAAGAGTGCCATAGCTAGCGCTAGATAGCAGTAATTAAGTAGTAGAAAGGTTTTGTAATGCTAAGATAAGGTTAACCACGAGATTTTTAAGCCCTATATATATTAGAGGGGACTTATTAGGCAAATTAATAAATACCTTTATTGCCTATCTAATATAATGAGTCTAGAGAGCTAGGGATGCCTAAATCCTAATAAGTTAAGTTAAATAAATCGCGAAAGTTATTTAGTCCTTCCCTAATAGGCTTTGTTTTAATTATCTCTAATCTAGAGATATTTACTATTGTAAGCAAATGCGCCAAGAGCTACGTTAGGAGGGCCGCGTAGCAGGTAGGTAGGTAGGCAAGGAGGGGAGATTAAAGAGGCTAGCATATAAGGATAGTATAATGGCAGATAAGAGTAGGGAGGTTAAGAATACATTAAGCGCGTCTTATAATAAGGAAATAACTAGGGAGAAAAGTGTAAGGAAGGAAGCAAGGTGGGAGCAAATATAGAAGATTAAAGATTAGGTGTGGAAAAGTTAAGCTAACCTAGTGTAGTTCGGACTAAGGCTTTGTAGGGCTTAGTTAAATACTAAGCTATAATAACTAGTTTTAGTTTATTCCGTAACGCGTAAGGCTCTAATATAGTGGGGTTAGTTATATAAGCGCCTATATATAATTATATAGCTAGTTCTAAAACAAGCTAAACCTAATATACTAAACATAGACAGTTAACCTGTTTTTATAGTGGTTAATTAACCTATTTCCTGAAATTAGGATCTAGTTTCTTAAAACTAGATTTAGTTTTTAGGATTGCGCCCTTTTTATAGTAGTTAATTGGCTGTCTCCTAGGGTCGGAGTTAGGGCCTTGGCTGGGGTCAGGTTTGGTTTTAGGGTCGCGATTTAAGCTAGGGTAAAAATAGCCCTATACTTACTCTTTTAAGACCATCGAACTGCTTGGCTTAACTACTATACCTTTTTAGCCGTGTTTGGTGTGTTTAGCTAAGTAGGCGTTCCTAATAGTTAACTGGCCTATTCCTGAAAACAGACTTAAAATATAGTCTTTAGAATTAGAATATAGTCTTTAGAATTAAACCCAGTCCTTAAAACAAGATTTAGTTTTTAGAGTCGCAACTTAGGCCAACATTAAGGGATATATCCTGTATTTATTCTTAATATTCCCATCTTATTAATATAAAATTTAGAGTTACACGCTAGTTATTCTATAAAAACACCAGAGAGCTACCTATTAATTATTTATTATAGTTATGTGTCTAAAGCAAAGATCACTATTAAGGTTAAAGCGAGCTATAAATAAGAACTTTTAAAAGCAAAAGGGGACCTTCTTAGAAAAGGCTAATAGATTAAAGTGATACTTTAACGCAGATTGCTATATCCTTATACGGCGCAATAGTCAATTTTATATTTATATGTCTATAGATTAACCTTTATAGCCTCCAAACCTATAAGACCTAGTAGGCCCTCTTCTTTCTATTACTATACGGAATATACTAACTGTTTTAAAGGAAATGTCCTATCCTGCTCTAGTTAAGAAGACTCTAGCACATTTTAACCAGGTTAAAGAGGATGGGTCAATAAAGGTTAATTTTAAGATATCTGGACTGGAAAGCGACGACCTTAAGGACTAAGCGAGTTATAGGGTAGTTGAATTATCACTACTAAGCATATAAAGGTAGAGGACTTATACGTGTAGATAATAACAAGAGATTCTTAATATAGAAGTAACTATATAGAAACAAAATACTAAGCTAAGGAAATCCTAATTAACGCCTTAATCCTTAATAAATATAAAAAGAGATAAACGTAATTACGAAAAATCTTTATAAGAAATTTCTTATTTCTTAAAGCAGAAAGTATAGTTAAGGTTAAAGCGAGCCATAAATAAGAATTTTTAAAAGTAGATGGTGACCTTAAATAAAGCTAATAGATTATGGCGGCATTACCAGGCGGATATATATGTTATAGCGCGGTGTAATAGTCGATGTTATTTAGTTATCTACATATCTATAGATTAGCCTTTATGGCCTCCAGACCTAGAAACCCTTATAGACCCTTTTTTTCTATTATTCTATAAACTAACTTCTATTTTAAGGACAAATTCTATCCTCTACTAGTAAAGAAGACGCTAGTAGAGAGCGACTAGACTTAAATACGTAATAGGGAACGTAGTTCTGCTCGCTTTAGACACTAAGCTTAGTTAGATCTACTAACTTATTACTAATTAAATATACAAATACGGCAAATACTTGTTATAAAGGGCAGGGCTAGTTCTAGCTTAAATCCAATATATAAATTTCCTTTAATAAGTAAATAATATAATAACTAAAGAGCGTACTATTTAAGCCAATAAATTTCCTTCTTAATTCTACAGACTTCTCCATCCTTAGACTAAGCGTGCCCTTTTCCTCTTAGATACTGTGATCTTGTTTCTAGCCTTTATAACCTATTTACCTCCGTAATCTAAAGTTTCATCACTGCCTCTCTTAAGAGTGTGGATTTCGTTTTGAAACCGCCTAATAGTATCTTCTATTTCTTCCTAGTTACTTCTTAGGCTATTAATCTAATCGTCAACCTTCCCTAGATAACTTATAATGTAGCAGTCGCTATTTTTAAGGCTGCTAACTTTCCCTTTAAGTTGGCTAAGCCTATAGCTAAGTTAATTAACTAAACTACCTAGTCTCTCTATTGCCACTAATAGAGTAAGCTAGGGGTTAATAAGCTTTATTAGAAGGAGTTACTAAGCGGACTATATTAAAACGACTTCTTTATCTTGTTAGTGCGGGGTAAATATTTTCTTATAGTTCCTTCTATATCGGCCTTGTTATTCTTTAAATTACTTTTACATTCCGGTGCTAACTAAATATCCTACTTATATTAGTAAGCTAGCGAATAGATAAAACTATAAAGAAGCAACTATTGTATACCTACCCTACTATATTAACGGCCTTATTAGAGCCCTTGGGATTAAAAGTAAGCGGTATATCCTAGCTCTATTAGCGGTATCCTATAAAGGATTTAATATTTAGAGCGTACCTTAATCTAATATAATATGGTATCCTCTATTATGGCGTCCGAGTCGCTTATTATTAAAGATATAAGGCAGCTAATAGTTCGAGTGTCTTTATAAGAAAGTAAGGAGGGATTTTCTTAAAGGATACTGTGCTTAATATAGGTCTGGTTAAAAAATATAGAGACCTTTTATATCCTGCTCCTCTCTGTTGCTTAGCTAATAGGAGAGCTAATGGTGGGCTCCGCTTTAACTATACCTTAAAAGTTAAGCTGATTTACTAACTTAGGGATACTAGCACAGTATTATAAATACACTATAATACAGCCATAATAGGAGCATGATCCTTCCCTATCTACACCCTACTTTACTGTGCCTCTACAGGAGGGTTACATTGAATAACAAGGGCTAGTATTAACCCCTTTCTTCCAATTATTTTAAGACGGCGATATGGAGGCAGCTAGTTAAGCGTTGCTTTGTATAGCAATGTCCATCTAGTTGCGTAGCTTCACTTAAGCCCTATTATACGCCTTAACGTAACTTCCTATTGCCTTAACAGCTAACGAGCCTGGCCTAAGGTTAAGACAAGGTGAATAGGCAACTTAGCTTTTAGACAGCCCCAACAGTATAGGGTTTAAAGGCGTTTATATAAAGTTATAAACTAGAACCAGAAGCTAACAATGACCCCCTAATAACGCCTCACCTAGTAGGAATAGTATTATATAATCCACTTCTAACACCCACCCTTTATAGAGCAGGACACTGCTTAAGTAGTAGACTTATCTTAGCTAGTTAATCTTATATATTCACTCCCCATCTATAGCAAAGGGGCTGTTGGTGCGTTATAGGGTAGTTTAATTAGTATTTTAGCTAAGCCCTTTATAAGCGCTCCGCCTTATACAGGCGGTATAACAACTCCTATTAATCTGCCTTGCGTTAAGGGAGGACTTATATTTAAGACGCTAAGCAGCCGGTACTTAAAGGTATATAGACTTACACCCTTATTTATATGTTCTACTACTCTTAAGCATACCCTTTTTGTAAAGGATATTATATTATGTCAGACATTGCTAAAGAAGTTATTATTATATTCTATATCCCTAACAGCATTACTTATAACTCCCCCTTAAGTAATACTATATAATTCCTAAGTACCTATAAGTGTAGCGTTCCTGAATTATCAGCGAGTAAGTAGGTATTTATAGATAGAGAAACTAATAGCAACGCAGAGGCGTTAACTGGTAGGGAAAGTGACATTAGTAATAATAATAAAGACTAGAATACAAAGACACTATCTAGCAAAGAAAATGGCTTCAGCATTAAGGATCGAGAAATAGGGGCGGACATTAATAAAGAGATATTAATTGATAACGAGGCCAACGCTATTAACTAAATATAGGCAACAATCGAATACGGTACCCTTAACTCTATAGCCTTAAATCTATAAGTGTAGGATATAAATATAAAGAAGAGTTCTAATAAAAGCTAGCTAAAGGGTTAAACTTTTATGTCCTACTATGCCTACCTTGGCCTCTCTTCGCTTAGCCTATTGCGAAATAAAACAATATTTTGCCATTCCCACTATAGTCTCCGCTTGCTTGACTTATAGCGAGCTATAAAGTATTTGCGAGGATCTAGGCCTTTCCTTAGATAAACTTATTCACTACCTTAAAAGCAATAATGGAAGGTAGATCTATGCCGACGACCTAGGATTTTTTAAATTTCTTGCAGACTTAGAATATATGCCACCTTAGCAACTATTAGTCGTGTTCAAGACTAAAGTACTTATAGATTTATACCTTAAGAATATAAATGCGTTATTCTATAGTGTTTTCTCTTTAGTTAAATCATTTCTCTACTTATTATATACAGCGGTTGTTCGTCTATTCCAGTATAGTAGGGTGGGGTGGTTAGGTTACGCAAGGGGGCTTAGACTTATAGCTACGCTTATAGGGCTATTTACATGTGAACTTCTTTAAGTATATATAAGGGGGCTTTGGGTCGTTGCGAAGTTTATAGGGGTCTCTATATGGGAACTTCTTTAATGTTTCTAGATCTAGCCTTATATATTTCTTTTATTTCTAGTTTTAGTATTTTTATAACATTTTGCGTGTACTTTTAAAAGCATATAAGCATTCTCTAGTGGCCACCTTATATATCCGGTAAAGCGTTGGATATAGAATACACGTATTTAATAGCACTAATAGTAAGCTTTCGTAAGTAACGGTTTATAAGGGCGTAGTTAGTGCGGGTTAGCCGCCCTCCCTACTAGCCAGGGCGAGTTTAAAGTATTTTATAGCTTAATTACCTGCTGTAAATACTATTAATTATCCTGTTACTAAACTTATTCTAGCAATCCTGTGAGAATATTTTTGCTTAATTGGGTATGTGCAGAGATAACAATTAGCTGACCTTTAGATGGACTATATAGCAGCAGCCAATTAAACTGCCCCACATCCGCACTATAGTCTAAGAATTTATCGCTTAACCCTAGCATAAAGGCGTACCTAAAGCAAAGCTCTATAAGCGTAGGAGTCTTTCTATACTATCTGGTTTATTATATTATTATTTCTATTAGCTACGATTAAACCTATTCCAATAGGCCAAGAAATATGGAACGATAGCTTATTCTAGGTAGGCCTTAATAGTAACTAGACATTGTGATTTTAGCTAATAGGGTAGGTATAAAGAGTAAGGGGTCGTTCGGTTGCAATCTGACGCTTTTGAATCTGAACTGAAAGTCCGGCAGAAAGAACGCGTTCCTTCCCGATTTGACACGCGTCTGTGGCTCTACGGGTTGCACGGACGTGTGCAATCTGAAGCCTTTAGATTGATCTGGAGTTTAACTAAGGAGCTTCAAGCTCCTTATTTAAACTGACGCCAAGACCTCAGTTCAGATTCTATATATGGTAAAGTGCGCCTAGTTTTAGCGTGTTTTTTGGGCGGTTAGAGGAACATCAAAAATTTATAGCTGAAGTCAAGTTGAACTGAAGTTTAACCGAACGTTCGCCTTAGAATCAGATTGGAGCTCCAGATCAACTCTATTCTGAACTGAATCTGAGGCCTCCAGATTGCAACCGAACGTTCCCTAAATATTCTAGTACTTATTCTAGATATTGTACTAATATATTTAATTATAGAAAGTAACTAGACCTGCGAATCCTAAAATGCAAGACTGCTACTAATTCTATTGTATTTGGTGGTATAGGAGGTAAGTAGACCTGCAAATCCTAAGATATAAGGCTGCTGCTAATTCTGCCACGTTTAGTGGTATAGAAGGTAAGTAGACCTACAAATCTTAAGATACGAGGCTGCTGCTAATTCTACTGCGTTTAGTGGTATAGTGTATAAGTAGACCTGCAAATCCTAAGATATAAAACTACTGCTAATTTTACTACGTTTAGTAGTATAGGAGGCAAGTAGACCTGCAAATCCTAAGATATAAGGCTACTACTAATTCTGCCGTGTTTGGTAGTATAGGAGGTAAGTAGACCTATAAATCCTAAAATGCGAGGCTGCTGCTAATTCTGCCGCGTTTAGTAGTATAGTTAGTAAGTAGACCTATAAATCCTAAGATATAAGGCTGCTGCTAATTCTACTATATTTAGTAGTATAGGAGGTAAGCAGACCTATAAATCCTAAAATATAAGGCTACTGCTGATTCTACCGCGTTTAGTAGTGTAGTGTGTAAGTAGACCTACAAATCCTAAGATACGAGGCTGCTAATTCTACCACGTTTAGTAATATAGCGTGTAAGTAGACCTACAAATCCTAAAATATAAGGCTGCTGCTAATTCTACCGCGTTTAGTAGTATAGGAGGTAAGTAGACCTACAAATCCTAAGATATAAGGCTGCTGCTAATTCTACCACATTTAGTAGTATAGAAAGTAAGTAGACCTATAAATCCTAAAATATAAGGCTGCTGCTAATTCTGCCACGTTTAGTAGTATAGTGTGTAAGTAGACCTGCGAATCCTAAGATATAAGGCTGCTACTAATTCTGCCGTGTTTAGTAGTATAGTGTATAAGTAGACCTATAAATCCTAAGATATAAAGCTGCTGCTAATTCTACTGCGTCTAGTAGCGTAGGAGGTAAGTAGACCTATAAATCCTAAAATATAAGGCTGCTGCTAATTTTACCGCGTTTAGTGGTATAGGAGGTAAGTAGACCTACAAATCCTAAGATATAAGGCTACTGCTAATTCTACCGCGTTTAGTAGTATAGTTAGTAAGTAGACCTGCGAATCCTAAAATGTGAGGCTACTGCTAATTCTGCCACGTTTTATAGTATAGTGTGTAAGTAGACCTATAAATCCTAAGATGCGAGGCTACTGCTAATTTTGCTGCATTTAGTGGTATAGAAGGTAAGTAGACCTACAAATCCTAAAATATAAGGCTGCTGCTAATTCTGCCACGTTTAGTGGTATAGGGTATAAGTAGACCTGCGAATTCTAAAATACGAGGCTGCTGCTAATTTTACCGCGTTTAGTAGTATAGTTAGTAAGTAGACCTATAAATCCTAAGATGCGAAGCTACTGCTAATTCTGCCGCGTTTAGTTATATAGCGTGTAAATAGACCTATAAACCCTAAGATACAAAACTGCTGCTAATTCTACCGCGTTTAGTGGTATAGGATATAAGTAGACCTGTAAATCCTAAGATATAAAACTGCTGCTAATTCTACCGCGTTTAGTAGTGTAGTTAGTAAGTAGACCTATAAATCCTAAGATATAAGGCTACTGCTAATTCTGCCACGTTTAGTAGTATAGCGTATAAGTAGACCTACGAATCCTAAAATGCAAGGCTGCTGCTAATTTTGCTATATTTAGTAGTATAGGAGGCAAGTAGACCTGCGAATCCTAAGATATAAGGCTGCTACTAATTCTACCGCGTTTAGTAGTATAGGAGGTAAGTAGACCTGCAAATCCTAAAATGCGAGGCTGCTGCTAATTCTACCGCGTTTAGTAGTATAGTTGGTAAGTAGACCTACAAATCCTAAGATGTAAGGCTGCTGCTAATTCTACCACGTTTGGTAGATAGGAGGTAAGCAGACCTATAAATCCTAAGATGCGAGGCTGCTGCTAATTCTACCGCGTTTAGTAGTATAGTTAGTAAGTAGACCTATAAATCCTAAAATGCGAGGCTGCTGCTAATTCTGCCGCGTTTAGTAGTATAGTTGGTAAGTAGACCTACAAATCCTAAGATATAAGGCTGCTACTAATTCTGCTATATTTAGTAGTATAGTATATAAGTAGACCTACGAATCCTAAGATGTGAGGCTGCTGCTAATTCTACTGCGTTTGGTAGTATAGGAGGTAAGTAGACCTACAAATCCTAAGATATAACGCTGCTGCTAATTCTACCGCGTTTTGTAGTATAGCGTATAAGTAGACCTGCGAATCCTAAGATGCGAGGCTGCTGCTAATTCTACTATATTTAGTAGCGTAGGAGGTAAGTAGACCTATAAATCCTAAAATGTAAGGCTGCTGCTAATTTTGCTGTATTTAGTGGTATAGGAGGTAAGTAGACCTGCGAATCCTAAAATATAAGGCTACTACTAATTCTACTACGTTTAGTAGTATAGGATATAAGTAGACCTATAAATCCTAAGATGCAAGGCTGCTGCTAATTCTACCACGTTTAGTAGTATAGCGTGTAAGTAGACCTACAAATCCTAAAATGCGAGGCTGCTGCTAATTCTCCTACGTTTAGTAGTGTAGTTAGTAAGTAGACCTATAAATCCTAAGATACGAGGCTGTTGCTAATTCTACTACGTTTTATAGTGTAGCGTATAAGTAGACCTACAAATCCTAAGATGCGAGGCTGCTGCTAATTCTGCTGCATTTTATAGTATAGTGTGTAAGTAGACCTGCAAATCCTAAGATGCGAGGCTGCTGCTAATTTTGCTATATTTAGTGGTATAGGAGGTAAGCAGACCTGTAAATCCTAAGATGTAAGGCTGCTGCTAATTCTACCGCGTTTAGTTATATAGTGTATAAGTAGACCTGCAAATCCTAAGATATAAGGCTACTGTTAATTCTACCGCGTTTAGTGGTATAGGGTATAAGTAGACCTATAAATATCTACCCTTAAATAGGGACTAATACAAATGTAGCTTAGCAGCTAGCGCCATACCTTTAACAATAAATTTGCCTTGGAATTCTTTAGTGTAAATAGACCTACAAATCCTAAAATATGAGGCTACTGCTAATTCTACCGCGTTTAGTAGTATAGTGTATAAGTAGACCTACGGATCCTAAGATGCGAGGCTACTGCTAATTCTACCGCGTTTAGTAGTATAGGAGGTAAATAGACCTATAAATCCTAAAATGCGAGGTTGCTGCTAATTCTGCTGCGTTTTATAGTATAGCGTATAAGTAGACCTACAAATCCTAAGATGCGAGGCTACTACTAATTCTACCGCGTTTAGTGGTATAGGAGGTAAGTAGACCTGCAAATCCTAAGATGTAAGGCTGCTGCTAATTCTACCGCGTTTAGTAGTATAGGAGGTAAGTAGACCTGTAAATCCTAAGATGCGAGGCTACTGCTAATTCTACCGCATTTAGCGGTGTAGTTAGTAAGAGACTGCAAATCCTAAGATAGAGGCTGCTGCTAATTCTACCGCGTTTTATAGTATAGCGTATAAGTAGACCTACGAATCCTAAGATGCGAGGCTACTGCTAATTTTGCTATGTTTAGTGGTATAGAAGGTAAGTAGACCTATAAATCCTAAAATGCGAGGCTGCTGCTAATTCTACTATATTTAGTAGTATAGGGTGTAAGTAGACCTGCGAATCCTAAGATGCGAGGCTGCTGCTAATTCTCCTACGTTTAGTAGTATAGTTAGTAAGTAGACCTGTAAATCCTAAGATGCGAGGCTGCTGCTAATTCTACTATGTTTTATAGTATAGCGTGTAAGTAGACCTGCAAACCCTAAGATGCGAGGCTACTGCTAATTCTGCCGCGTTTGGTAGTATAGGAGGTAAGTAGACCTACAAATCCTAAGATGTGAGGCTGCTGCTAACTCTACCATATTTAGTAGTATAGTTAGTAAGTAGACCTGCGAATCCTAAGATGCGAGGCTGCTGCTAATTCTGCCGCATTTAGTGGTGTAGGGTGTAAGTAGACCTACGAATCCCGAAATGCGAGGCTGCTGCTAATTTTACTGCATTTAGTAGTATAGGAGGTAAGTAGACCTGCGAATCCTAAAATGCGAGGCTGCTGCTAATTCTGCCGCGTTTGGTGGTATAGCGTATAAGTAGACCTATAAATGTCTGCCCTTAAACAGGGACTAATACGAATATAGCTTGGCAGCTAGCGCCATACCTTTGATAATAAATTTGCCTTGGAATTCTTTAAACGCTTGCCATTAAGTGTGTTACTGATTTACCTTACCCTAGTCTAGTATTGTACCTGCTATACTTTAATTATAGCTGCTAATTACAACATTAATCTTTCCGAAGTTAGTGTTGCTAAAAAAAAATTGCTAGCTCTGCGCTCTGCTCCTCCACACAGTTAAACGCTACTATAATAGTAATAAACTAAATGTTCAAATCATTCAGGAATGGCCAGCGTTAAAAATAGGGAGTAACGGGTCTTAAATTCTCCAGCTATGTTCTAATATAGGTTAGTATTTTTAACTTATATGTGCTAGGCAGAGCCGTTACTAATTGTATATATCTACCGCAGAATATTCGGCTGATACTAGTTAAGACGTCTAAATTAGTTTCCTAGTCCTACCCAAAGCGGAAAATCCTGCACGTTTTGCACTACTTCGCGCATAGCTTTGTTGGTGTGATAGGTCCTATAAGTGCAATAACTACTATGTTAAATCCAATACAGAATTACCGACAAGACTCCTCTATATTGGCGGTCTAAAGGATCCGGACTTGCGTCTCTACCGTCCTAATAGAAATAGTAGAATGAAATACGTCGCATTATCCCATTACTAGGGCATACCTACTAAAGAGGAAAAACTCAAGTTCTATATAACGGACGATAATATTAAATCACGGCTGAGAACGGTTAGTTTATCTAAGCTATTAAAGACATTTTGTGACGCTATTTAGGTGACTTAAGAACTTGGTGTCTAATACCTCTAGATTGACTTACTTTGTATAATTTAGTAGAACTAGAAAGATTGGGAACACGAGGCCAAGTATATAGAAGGCGTCTTTGCTTTAGCTTACTATACGATCGCTATAACTTCGGCTGTTAACTCAAATGCGGGATTCCTTAATCGGGACGTAAGTAGTAAGTATGTTTATATTTAAGACAACTCAGGCCGGCGATTCTATGTCTGTACCGATATTAATAATTTTAATAATAATATGGAGAAGGCTTAGCTTAACACACAGGCCTAGGTAATATAAAAAAGAGTTTTGTTATAATAAACTATCCATTTCAGCGCCAATCAGATATATTTTAAATGTGGAGCCAGGGTTTACTGCAAAAACCTTACTAGGCTGGAAAGGTAAGAGCTTAATAATATTTAATAGCCTTATATCTTTCTAACCTAGGTACTCTGCTTAGCTCCCTTTAAAAAGAATTCTTTATGCTTAATTTAAACTTCCTAGACTAGCTCCTTGCATTAGGCAACTAATATACTATAGAATTTATTTACTTTCTTTTTAAGGGCTACTTAAAGTGTGGCCTAACAAAGGGAGCTAATAGATATGTTGCAATATCCAGGTTAGAGGCCCGTATTGCACGCGCTAGAGGGTATAAAAGTAGATATAGCATCTTTTAGCGGTACCTTTATAGGAATCTCCTATGGCAGAGGTCTAATAGAAAGAAGATAAAGCGGATTAAGTATAAAACCTCAATCCCGCCATCTTGGTTATAGATGGTATATAATAGAGGTATTTAGTTTATAGACATTCCTTTTAGCGATGTGGATTGGATTAAGAATCTCTAATTTAATAAAAAGTATAAATATGCGTTAGTTACTAATGTAGAAGTAGGAGTTTTTTAAAACTATAGCCTAGAACTAATGGATACAAGCTATGCTATCTTAGACTTAAGAAAAGTAGAAAGAGGGTGGATTTAGTATAACATTAAGGCAAGTAAAGACCTTTATGCTAAACGGTATATTGTTATTGGGAGGGAGTTTTATGGGAATAAGTATTGGCTAAGGAATAAGAAGTACTATATATTAGTTATTAGACCGACCAGTGTAGATAGCGAGTATATAAGGGTTAGAGTTGGGTGGATTTAGAGTGACTATATAGTAAGATAGAGGCTTAACGTGCGAGTCGTGTAAACGGCTTCGCACTTAAAAATCTTGCGGAGTAAGTAATAGATACATAAATTCAATGTTAAGTTATAAGGTATAGTCTATATATAGGCTCCGTCTACCTGTATTATAGATGCTTGGTTAGAGTCGGGCTAAGTATAGCGTTTATACTATTCTGGGTAAAGCTTATTGCTAAGACTACTGCCTAAGGTAAATCTAAATACTTTTGCTATATACTTGGCTGCAAGGCGACTTCCTCTTTATATAGAACGGTTTCAGCAGCAGTATATTTAGCGGTATTTATAGCAGACTATTAAAGTATAAATACTTTAAACTCGCCCCCGCTAGTAGGGAGGGTGGCCGACCCATACTAACTATACCCTTATTAAGATGGCGTTTCCTAGACATTGGCGCGGTTAAAGCTATAATCCACTTTATATATAGAGGTGGCAAGCTTATTAAGTTTGCTTTAAGCGAGTCTCTAACTTTAATCTAATATATAAAAAGTTTTTTATTTCTGCGCAAGTAATAAAGAGATATTCTTAATATAGAACTAACTAGATAGCAATAAAACATCACCTAGCTATAACGTATAAAGAATAAGCTAAGGAAATCCTAATTAATGCCTTAATTCCTAATAAATGCTAAAAGAATGTAATTACGAAAATCTTTCCTCTTAAGAAATTTCTTATGCCTTATGCTTCTTGGGAGCTCCATTTATAGTATAATTCTTCTTTCTCTTGCGTGATTTTCCCCCTAATAGCTCTTCTAATAGATCCTCTAATGCCCTCACACTTTGCACTTCGCGTCTACTTTATTCTTAAGAGCGCGTCCTCTTCTAGTTTTTACTTTATAATAATCTCTTTTATTGCGCGTTTCCCTGCTTACTCACCGCTCCTTTTAATTAAGAATTCTCTCTCTAAAGGAAAACTTCTTAACATGACTATTACTAAAGAGAGAAGGAGCTACCTACTACTACCTTCCTCCCTCCCTTCTTCCCTTCCCTCTTCTTTTTCGCTCGTTATCTTAAATATGGAGACAGTAATAACGATACGCTCCCCTTGCAATATATACCAGCGGAGGGGGAGTCCACGTATATTAGTAAGACACTCTATATATATTAAATACATATCTCTTAAAATGCATTATGCCACCTAGCTTAATAGAACATTTAGGGTAACAAAATTGAAACTCTCTCTAGTATTTGGGAAGTTAAAAGTAGATTTCTACGTACTTCTTTAGGATGTCTTTTTGCGGTATATAGCGTATCTATTTTTTGTATAAGAACTCGTCATTACCTATATAAATAAGGCATACTGGGCGGGGAAGCTCTATAGGGTATAACTAAATAGTCTCGGCTTTAGCGGCGTCTAAAGTACTAAGCTCTTGTTAAACAGTCCCACAATCTTTATTATCCGGCGACTCTTTCTTTAGGGACGTATAATCAGGAGTTTGGTAATTTAAGGTACTCTTAAAACCGATATCCTTTTGCTTTTGCATATAAGATATTTTCTCGCTTTTAAAGGCGATAAAGTCTATTTTCTTCCATTTTAAAGGTTTGCGTTGAGCCGTTTCTTGTTAATAATATAGTTGAGCTAGGTTTTCGATAAACTTAACTTAGGCTTTTTTATTTTTAAAAGGTATAAAGAGCATTCTAGTAATAGTAGCCCGCTCTTAAAGTCCAAATGCCACCCTTAGTAGTGTTAATACCTTAGTTAGGCCCTTCTCACTAAGCTGTCTAGCTATCTCGATCGTATTAATTAAGTTATAGAATTCGCGAATAGTGGTTATTAATTGTTCCCTCTATAACCTTTAATACGTTGTGCTAATATTCCGCTTAGTCTCTTTATATTGCTAGTATAATTTGGTGCCTTTGGCCTTGGTAATAGGGTAGAGGCCTTTGCCGTAGATATAGTTCTTATATTTTTCTTGTTCTTTATAAAGCGCTTTAAGCTTAGGGTTGTCACGGACTTCTTCTAGCTAGTCGTTATTAAGCTCTATAGGCGCTTGTTAATCTTATAACAGCCCCATTCTTATAATAGATTTAATAAGGAGATCCTATAAAGGACTTCTAAAATAGATGCTCTAGTAATCGCGTATAATATGCGTTAGTATATAATACCTCTTATATATACTACTGAGATAGCCTATAGTCTAGTTCTGCTCTTCTAGAGTAACAGTGTCTATCTGTATAATTAACATATAACTAGGTCTAGAGGTAATTGTTAAGTAGACCTACCGTTAATGTTTTTACCTAAAGCCTATTGTAACTAATACAGCTCTAGTACCTCCTTAAACCCAGTAATAAGCCCTAGGCGTACAAATATGTTATAGTATTTGGCGTATGGAAAGGCCTTTTCTTTTATAATATTGCCACCCCTAGTCGTATGGCTGACGTCGCAGAAGAATGGCCAATCTAGTACTTTGTCCTTCTATTTAATGTGTAGCATGTTGCGGTGCGCCAGTACCTTAAGGTTGAAGATATCTTAGACACTTATAAAGTTATCTTAGAATGCGTCTTAACCAACGCCGACGGCTAAGATATGCGAAATAATACAGAATATAAAAAGGTCTTTAAGATAGAAGGTAAATTTCTTTCTATAGATTTACAGTTAGTAGGATATATTATTTAGACACAGTATAAAGCTTACGGTTTACTATCCTTTTTTTTATTCTTAATATGTTCTAGGTTTATATTTACTATAATTATACTCTTATTAGAGTGTTCCTTACTGCGAACAACTATAATATTAATATTCTTAAACCAGACGGCTTTATTGCTGCCTTTAGTACTAGCACTTTCCACTAAAGCGCCTAGTCTTGTGGCTGTAGCTGCGCTAAGTAGGAGAAGAAGCGAAATTTAGACTTAAATAAAACTATAGAGAGGCTTAGTATCGTCAATCCAGAGAGCGTAAAGGATAGTATAAAGGTCTTAGATAAATATAGCGTACTTTTCCTTTACTAACTTATTAAGCCTAAAGCTTAAGATCTACTTCTATAGTTATTAGTCTACTTTAAAGGAGGGGTAGGAACTTACATTGTAAATATTATTAAGGACATTACCGTCCATCTTATAGTGTGTAAGGTCTATATAGCATATGCTAATTTATTTCCAATAGCTCCGTATTAAGCTCTCCTTCTTAATTTAAAAATGTTTCTTCCGCTAGCGGAGATATACTTTAAATACCTTTAGGGCGTATTTACGCAGCTAGTTATCTAGGGTTTTTTTAGTTATCTTTTTAATCTTTAGGCAATACCTAGTTTGCAGTAATTAAAGGGTATAATAACAAGTTAGTGGAAATTTTTATAATTTACCTCTCCTAGATTTCGCCTTCCCTCTTCCATAGTTTCTTGGTATAAGAAGTATGGTTTAGTTTCGCAGGTCCCTCCTCTTCTAATTTAGCAATGTCTTTTAGTATTTCCTTAGCTTTAGCATCCAATTCTACATCCAATTCCGTATTTAATTCTGTATTAGACTTCGCACCTAATTCTATATCTAATTCCGTATCTAATTCTGTGTCTGGTTCTCCAAAATCTGAATCTATACTATCTTCTGAACGAATATATGTATCTAGATTAGTGTCTATGTCTAAGTCTGGACTTTGGAGTCGTGAATTTAAGTTTTAATAAACGGCGGTAGTGTAAAGCGCTCCTCTCCTCTCCGTCCTATGGGCCAGAGCGGCTACTTTAATAGGTGTACTACTATTCTGGCAATAGCAAGTTTGCCAAACAGGTAAGATAAGCATTATAGATAAGGATTAAATCGCCAGAGAGGAAGTGGAACGAGGATAGTAAAGGGAGAGAGTACGGGGAGAGGGTGAGCAGGCCATTCCTTTAAGTAGACGCTGGCCTTTCCATATAGGCTGTGCCATTGTTAAATTAACGCAAGCGCTAATAAGCTTTGCTGAAGCCCCGTTTCTAACCCCTCCAGGATAATGGGACAGGGCATAACAGGGATAGGAAGTGCTTAAGCAAACAGAACTTCTTTAAAGCGGCAATGTGACAGGGTCTAAGCGAGGTGAGAACGCCGCCAAAAGCGACAGCAATAACCCCCAAAAACGGATGCAATCCCACCACCATATGTATTTAAGAAGTTATATGTTAATCTTCTACTACTAATCTACAACTTTAGAATCTATATTGAACCTAATATTATAAACGCCTATATACTAAGTGTTAACCTTTGCCTTAATTAGCCGGAGCTTAACGTAAACGCCTTACTCTTAACAATGCAGCTCCCTCTTATAAATAGGAAAGACTTAAAGTCGCTAAAGATTATAATATTAAAGGCTTACATTAACGAGAGTTTTAGTAAACGTCGGCTCCTTTAGATATTAAATTAATATATTACAATTGTAAGTAATAAACACGCCGCCACCAGCTCTTCCTATATTATTAATCTTACTCTCTACACATAGGCATATTTAACTGTGGGTAAGTAGGATCCTGTATTAAATACGGTGACTTATACGGCCTTGATTGAGTTGACCGGCCGATCTGACTTTGAGAAGCCTGTTGGCTCTGCATACGAGAAGTCTGCTAACTCTGGATATAGTTAAGCCAAGCCTCCGTATCTTCCTTAGGAAAAATCCTCGCTTGGGCAACTAGTGAAAATGGACGGATTTCACCGTCGCGCGCCTTCATAAGGTATAATTTTAGTGAGTTTTAACGTTGGCCACTTGCTCGCAATGGCCACTTGCCCGCAGACTACGTTAGTTTTGGCAATTTTATAAGGGGATTTCCTCTACAATATGTCAGACGCTGAGTAGGCTGATGGAAATGATATATATAATACTCTATGAGGAAGAATCTCAGGGGCTCGAAGGCCCTAAGAAGGTATCTACAAGGTGGCCCGCGCGCTGTCACGTAACACGTCGCCGAGCTTAAAGAGACTGCCCCAAGTAGCCCCCCCTACCAACACAATATAATAAAATAAAGTCTCCAGAAGTTAATATATAAATTGCATTATCCCCTCCCAAATTTAAGATTAATTTCGTTAAAGTTGAAATTCCTATTATTAAAAGCGTAAGCACTTTTAGTATAGGCTTATATAGGCACATATCCCTTAACCCGCCAAAATTCGTCCACATGTTATCGATAAGGGATAGCCAATAGAATCAATAGGATCAAGGCTGCGTGACCAAACGCGTACTTTTGATTCTGGTGTTCTGCACGGACCACCTACCTTGTGGACGTTGGCGGGTTAAGGGATAAAGGTATAAAAAGCCCAAAATCTTATAACCTGTAGAGCTAAATCTCCTAAGTAATTTAATATAATTTTTACCTTAAAAAATGTTGTGGGGATGTTGATCAATTTTGTTAGGGTTTATAAGTTTTCCTTATTAAAAAAGCTTATACTTTTAACAAATCTCGCCAACATGCCTTAGACTAATAGTATATCTACGGTTCGTTTTGTGTAGCTAAATCAGCAGCTAAGTTATAATTTAGTAGGCAGGAGGCCCGTGCGCTTAGTAGCATGTGGATATTACCCTATATTCACAATCGATCTACGATCGCCGGCGACGCCGCGCTCTTAATACCCGTTGAGTGCTATACGTAGAGCTAGCTAAGAGCTCTCTACTTGTACTAGAATGGTAAGTGTCGGTATCACCCGGGGGGGTACTGTAATTGCAATAAGTAGTTCTGGTTCTTGGTTTATTCGTGTCTGTCTTATCTACCAAAAGAGAAAGAAAGGGGTAGTAAAGGTCGGGCTATTTATCGGGCCGTAGGTGGTCAGGTGACCTACGCTACGCCATGCGGCCCCTGCCGCATACGCTCTGCGCGTAATGCAATTTACAACCTCTACTTATATAGACACTGGCGACATTTACAAAAAGAAAGAAGGTAAGAAAGTACAAAGAAGAAGTATATATCGGGAACTTGGTTACTAGGTTAACAGGTGCTTGGGGCAGGAATCGCGGATGTCTCAGGTATTGCGAATATTACGGATATTGCAGACGTTGCGGATATCGTTACAGATATTGCAGATATTGCGGATATCGTAAACATTGCGGATATCGCGGTGGAAATAGGTAAGTGCGTATAAGGTGTTACCGGGGTGTCCTGTGATAAAGCGTAGTTGAAGTTAGAACCGAAGGTGTGACGGCTTTAGAAGGTATAGTTATAAAGCTGTCGCAGACTATAGGGGAAAATAGGTAGAAGGGCTAAGTCCTATCCGTTATCGTTGAAATGACAGTTAAGGAAGTCGATATTAATAGTAAGGTTCTCTATATTGACGTCGTTATTGTTATCGTTGCAGAAGTAGGTGGTGCTCTTGCCCTTATCGTTACTCCTTGCTGTACTAGGTTCCATACCACCAGGTTCTATGCTACCAGTAAGGCTGTGGACAAAGGCATTATTGTTTATAGACGTAACTATATTCTTAGCGGTTTCAATTGGTATTGGCCCATTTAAAGTTATAAAGTGCTCAACACCATAGTCGTTATAGAAGAAATTGCCGCTAGTAGTAGTCGGAATTGTATCCTTGTTGAAATTATTAATATTATTGTCCACAAGGTACTGGTGGACACGTCTCTTAAATCCTTCTCTTACTTTATTATGTTCTTCTTTAGTATATCTAGTTAACCAATAGTCTCCTTTCTTATACACAAAGCATATCCTGGTGTTATTATTACCGTAACGGTTATTTGATGAACTTGGTCGAGATATTGATTGGTAGTAGCAATAGTCAGTAAAGAATACGTCGGCAGGCTATTCTGTAGGCTGTAAGAACACATTGGCGGGTTATCCTATAGTACCATTAATCTTTCTGTAGGTGACAATTGACGATTATAGGCTGTTTATAAGGCCGGTAAGTATGGTAGGTGGGTTAGAGCAAGCTACCTAGTAAGCAGCAACGTCTTAACAAGCGACAATAAGCTTGTTATATAGGAAATCGTTATTACGGAGGTTAACGTTAAGACCATGCTGTAAATAACGGAGGTCGTTAAGCAGTAGCTATAGGCAGTCCTCTATAGACTTGCCCTCGCTCTTTATCATTACTGTCTTAAGAGTTATAGCGTTCCACTTTATTAGAACTCCACGCTTATATTCTAGTCCTTCAAAGTGGTTGCGTATAGCGTTACAGATGCTGTTAAAGGTGGTATAGGTTGCCTTATTCTTATAGTAGAAGTTAAGAGCAATACCACATAGCATTATCGGAAAGCCTTTGATTTTTGCCTCTTGCGGTATACCAACTCTGTCATAAAGGTCATTGAAAATCGTAAGCTTGCGGTTAAAGTTGTTATCCTTTCCGCTGTATTTACTTTCCTCTATGTATATCTTTGCCAGGGTTGCTAAGTCTCTGCCGTAGTTAATAGTGGCTATAACTTTTGTAGAAGGAGCTGCGACGTTTATAGGGGAAGCCGTAACGTTCGTAGAGAGAGCCGTGGCGTTTATAGGGGGAGCCATAACGTTCGTTAGGGGAGCCGTGACGTTCGTAGGTGAGGGGGGCTCGGCCGTAGGGAGGTTATTTAAGACAGCTGGGGTTGGGGTAGGTGACGTTAAGGGGGTTAATAAACGTGATTTAGAACGGCGGTTAATAACGTACGAATTAAAGGGTCCTTCATTGTTGATGTATAGCTTGATTTCTTTATCTAACCATTCCGTAGGGTCGTCCTCATAGGCGACATCGTACAGTGCTTATAGTACTGACTTGCTCTTTTTATTAAAGACCCATACTCCATTACGTTAAAGTAGTTGTTTAAGTTCCTTAATTGCGGACCTATAAGCGTCCTTAAATGTCTGTACCTTGAAATTGTTAAAGTCCTCTTAGTATAATTCCCATAAGCTTTTATCCTTAAAGTTGCGCTTAGTATACTCATTAATTTTAAAGTTAATATAGTTGGTAATATCTTTTGCGGTAGTCTTATTAGTTAGGGTAATCCTATTGCCCTAGTCCGGACGTTAAATTCCTGTGTCAGACATAATTGACTGGTGTAGATTGTGGTGTAGGTAGGGGTGCTGCTGACGCTGCTAGGTGTACTGGCGCTCAGTAAAGAGGTCGTACTGGGTATTGATTTGCGTGATGGACGCGAACCGGACAAAGCCTTAGTAGGAGCCAGTTCTTTGAGTTCCTAGGGCCTTAGTAGGAAGGGTTCTCCTTAGCAAACGCGACGAGATCGACGGGCCTTGGTAGGAGCGATCGCGTATTGTCTCTCTTCGTAATAACACTGGATTCTGATCTGTGATATTACTGATCAGTGTCGGTATCACCCGGGGGGGTACTGCAATTGCAATAAGTAGTTCTGGTTCTTGGTTTATTCGTGTCTGTCTTGTCTACTAAAAGAGAAAGAAAGGGGTAGTAAAGGTCGGGCTATCTATCGGGCCGTAGGTGGTCAGGTGACCTACGCTACGCCATGCGGCCCCTGCCGCATACGCTCTGCGCGTAATGCAATTTACAACCTCTACTTATACAGACAGTAAGAATCGGCTATAGGTTAATAAAGATATTTATATTTTAAGTCGGGCGCCGCCATTGTATAAGCACCCTACTAAACTTATACTGCACTAAAATGAGCCCCTAAGGGGCTATAGATAAAGGGTTTAATAGAAGACTCCTTAGTATTTTAGAGATATATACTATTTAATGGCTTTTCTACCCACTTGAAGCCGTTTATAAAGCTAATTTAGCGAGCACTATATCTGCTCCTACCGTAGATTAACCTACTATATAGCCGCTTCCTCGCTAACCCTTTAGGCCTATACAACCCGCTTAATCTCCTTAATAACCTTAAGCCGTAGGGAGTACTATTAAAGCTTGCTTTACCGGCTGGCCCGCCATCTACTACCCTATTTAGAATCTAGCGCTGCTACGGAAGGATTACCTATAAGCCCCTTAGTTTACTCGCGCTAAAGGGCCCGTATAGACTTTACTGTGTGGCACATATAATACACGGGCGGCTGTTTAGGCTGGAGCTTAAGCTTAAGCTTAGACTTAGGCCCTTACTATGGCTGTAGCTACGGCGGCGCCGGCGAAGGGGAAGCTATAGCGCTTGCCTAGGCTAACGCATACTAGCTTAATCCCGCGATAGATAGAGGCGCTAATAAATATACCATTAGTAGACGTGCTATTAGTAGACGTGCCGTTAGTAGCTATGCTAAAGGGACTTTAAGCTAAAAGGTAATGCTACTAGATGTAAGCAATTAAAGCTGTAAAGACTATGCCTACTAGGACTTAGCCATACGGTTAAACAACGCCTATAGCTCGCGTGCTCTCTAGTTGTTCTTATATACTCTCTAGTTATTCCGGGCGTCTATAGTCTTTAGGTAGTCTATAATAGCTAGCACGGTTTAGTAGAGTATTAATAGCTAGCTGGGGCCTTCTTCCTCCTACTATAGGTAGGTTTTAACCTTTTATATAAAGGGTAGATAGGCCTTATGCTAGAAAACGGGGTAGTTCTATACGGGGCTGCTTAGGAATATCTTACGGAGGACTACTAAGTTCTATAGGATAACCTTCTAGAGGTAGAACAGGAGGTTTGTAGCGCCTATAGCCGCAAGGTTATTAATCTAGCCAACCTAAAGGCTAAACCAACCCTTCTAGACGTCTAGCTCTAGCTAGATTATTAACAGTAGTATATTAAGGGGGGCGACGCTTGCTCTACAAATCTTAAAGCAGCCTATCTATAGCGTATAGCCAGCTATCGTCCGTATAAACTTCTATAGTAGCGAGTTTAAGTAGTAGCCAACCATCTACTCCTAGTTCCACCTACTAGCGCGTCTAATTTAGTCCTCGCTAACCCCTTTTAGCTCTGCTATTTTAGCACTAGCGCTTTGTCTAATATAGGTTTTCTTTTATAAGAAGACGCTAATTGTTACGGACGCTTTAAGTACAATATTACGACTACTTGGAGAAGAGTCGGCGGAAGCTAGTTGGTTAATATAAGCACAGTCCAGGATAGATCCAGTGGAACTAGGTAACAAGAAATGGTAACCAAGGTCACGTGGTATTAAATACGTTAACTGCGTTAAACAAGAGGGACGTTATGTTTAACACAGATAACACATACCTTACGTATAAAAGAGGATTTCTTAGGAGTACGGTTGTGTATTTAAAGGACCTTAGTCCCTACTGTAGATGGTTCTCTCCTTATAGTAAATCTCAGAATATAATTAGAGTTAATCTGTTAGGCAACCACTCCACTAGTTATTATTATATTGTTATTTTATTCTTACCTATATACCTAGCCTAATAATAGAACCCACTGTAGTTCCTACTACAAGGTTCCGTTACACATTCACTACCAAGGTTATAGTATTAAATAAGATCAAATAATATGCCACTAAGAGCAGCACTAGTTACGATGGCGTTGACAGCAGCCACAACCTTAGGGCCAGGAGATACCAGTATGGACAATAGGGATTCTCAAGTGGTTACGCGAGGTCAGTTATAGGAAATGGTTAATCACTTATAAGACAATAATAGGATACTTAAAGAACGCATTAATGGAATTAGAGCAGTAAAGATTAAGCTACTATTAATTAAATAATTCTTAGGAGAGAAGTTAAAGCTTAAAGGATTTCTTACGCAGATACACTTTAAGGTAGTATAAGAAGGAGTAAAGTTAGCAACGTTATTAGACTAAGTAGCCTATATAGGATTATTTCTAACAGGGAGGGCACTTAAGTGGTTTAAGCCGTATCTTACGGAAATATAGGCTAATGGCATAATAACTACTAACCAGGATGTACGGTATATATTTACCAGTTAGAACGGGTTTGTAGAGCGACTAATATAGATATTTAGAGACCTAGAAGCCATAACCACAGCGGAATAAAAGCTTCAGAACTTAGTACAACGCACTTTAGTAATTAAGTATATAACACAGTTTCAAACACTAGCCATGTAGGTTAAGTGGAATAATAGGGCGCTTATAGCACAGTATAAATAGGGACTTAAGGCTAAAGTCTAGGACGCAATTATCCTAATAGAAGATGCGGATACTCTAAGAGAGTTAATAAATTAGTTAATAAAGATTAATAATAGAATCTATTAAAGGGA